>Ga0182736_1002194_pt1 | contig 15590 bp, 15 predicted proteins | sample eDN5th30CKraftBY_FD_128882 | JGI IMG/M metagenome (GOLD analysis project Ga0182736, IMG submission 128882) | Enriched backyard soil microbial communities from Emeryville, California, USA - eDNA 5th pass 30_C Kraft BY (version 2) (version 2) | ecosystem: Environmental > Terrestrial > Soil >... | reverse complement strand
GCGGTTCTTAAAGGACAGCGCTGGAAGGGTGGCCGAGTGGTTTAAGGCACCGGTCTTGAAAACCGGCGTGGGTGCAAGCCCACCGTGGGTTCGAATCCCACCCCTTCCGCCATAAGCAGCATATAATATATTGAAAATAAATGATATTTTTTTATTTTTCTTATTCAGCCCTAACTTAAGCCCTACTTAGATTACCGCTATCTCTGCGCACATACCGTCGGACAACGGCACCGAGCTGACCTCCAAGGCGGTCCTGCGGTGGTGCTAGCGGATCGGCGTCGAATGGCACTACATCGCGCTGGGCAAGCCGATGCAAAACGCCCTCGTCGAGAGCTTCAACGGGCGCTTCAGGGACGAATGCCTCAACGACATGCTGTTCTCGACGCTCACCGAAGCCCGCAGCGCCATTACCTCATGGAAGGAAGACTACAACCATCACCGACCGCACTCGGTACTCGGCAACGTACCGCCAGCCGAGTTCCCTATGAAATCCACACTGGAAAAACAGGCCGCATGAGGCCAGAAATGAACCCAGGACTCTCTCAAGGCGGAGGAGATTGGGGTCTCAGGTCAGTGCCAATTTTCGATCACGGTCTGGGCCTCCTTCAATGTGTAGAAGACCTCGCCGTTGAGCAGTTCATCGCGCAGCTTGCCGTTGACGCTCTCGCAGTAGCCATTCTCCCATGGACTTCCCGGCTCGATGTAAGCGGCCTTAACTCCGACGGTGGCGATCCGATCCGAGCGCCTCAGCGATGAACTCAGGACCATTGTCGGAGACGATCGTGTCCGGCCGACCGCGCCAGCGGATGATGGCATCCAGCTCGCGCACGACACGCAGCCCCGATAGCGAGGTGTCGGCGATCAGCGCCAGGCATTCCCGCGTGTAGTCGTCGACGACGGCGAGCACCCGGAAGCGACGGCCGTCGGTGAAGGTGTCGGAGACGAAGTCCAGGCTCCAGCGGGCGTTGGCATGATCGGGAACGAGTATGGGTCTTCGCGTGCCCAGCGCCCGCTTGCGGCCGCCGCGCCGGCGCACCTGCAGCTTCTCTTCCCGGTAGAGACGCCGCAGCTTCTTCTGGTTCATCACGATGCCCTGCCGGTCCAGCATGACGTGGATCCTGCGATAGCCGAAGCGCCGGCGTGCTGCCGCCACGGCCTTCAACGCCTCGGGCAACGGGGCATCGTCCGGACGGATACTGGTGTAACGCACCGTCGAACGGTCGATCTTCAGAGCCTGGCACGCCCGACGCTGGCTCACCCCATGCACCTCGCAGGCACGAGCCACCGCCTTCCGCTTCGCGTCGGGCGTCACCATTTTTTTGCGGCCACATCCTTCAGGATCGCGTTGTTCAGCATCTGCTCGGCCAAGAGCTTCTTCAGTCGCGCGTTCTCGTCCTCCAGAGCCTTCAGGCGACGGGCGTCGGACACATCCATTCCGCCGAACTTCGCCTTGAACTTGTAGAAGGTCGCTGCCGAGATGCCGTGCTTGCGGTACAGATTGCTCGCCGACATCCCGGCAGCGTATTCCCTCAGTCCTTGATGATCTGGTCTTCGGCGAACCTGCTCTTGCGCATCGCCTATCTCATCCGTGGAGAATAGAAATCCCAACTTAAAATTGAAGGCGTTTCAGGGGAGCAGTTCAGTACTCAAAGTCGCTTCTTCCGTTTTCATCTTCGGATTGGCCAGCCCCGGCAAGGCACCGAACAGGCGCTCAAGTGCATGTTGAAGTGTCCCGTCGGTTTGCCCCTCTTCGTCCGGAAAACTGTCGAGAGACAGATCAAGAGGTTTCAGCAGGTCGAGCAAGTCCTTGCGTATCCAGAACATCGTCCCCGCAAAGAAATCGAGAATAAATTCTTCGCGGGGATAGCCCAGTTTGGCAGCAAGCTCCTTGGTGATGAGTTCGTTACCCCGACCCCACGTATCCACATAGGAGTGGCGATATTCGTTCGGCAAGCGGAAACGGGCCGGTCCTATCAGGCCGACAGAGGGTTCAGCGGCAAAGCGATCGACGATCGTCTTCACGTGTCTGTCGGAGCCCAGCAGGTCATTCAGCATCGAGCGCCGCCAAATATCGCCGAAAACAGCTTGAGGGCCCAACGTAGCCGATTTTTTTCCATGCACCTTGCAGACGAGGTCAAATTTATCGAGATGTTTGTCTCGCAGGATCTGGATAAACCGACCAACGTCTCGGCCGCGATTTGGATAGTTCACGATCTTGGCGTCAGGGAAGCTCGCGCGAATACGATCGGCAAGCAGCGGCCGCGTTTTGACTGTCGTCACGATCAGCGTGAACGGCAGCGAAAGCCGGCTGAGCCTGCTCTCAAAATCGGGCCACAACTCATCATAATAAAGATCGACCACGATGGCAATCGACAACGCTGACGCTACCCCCTTCGCGGACTCCGTATGATTTGTAAACTCATAAGACAACGTGCGTTGCAGGCTTCGCATCGACGTGCCAAAGCCCCACTGCGCTGCACTCCTGACCGCGCGAGCGACACCGAGCCCTTCTTCCGATCCATGCAGCAAGGGCTGGATCCTCACATCGGCATCATCGTATCGGGTATATTTTTTGAACCGGCGAAGTCTTGCCAACTTCCAAACATCCGGAAGACGCCAGCAGCGATACTCCTCGATAGAAATCTCTTCACGACTGACAAATAGCCGCGTGCCGGGGGATTTGATCGTGACCCGAAATTCGCTCTCCGCAACCGCGGGGATGAAAACAGGCGGCGAGGCAGGATCGTTTTTCCAGACCCGAATGAAGGGAGGCGTGGCTGCATGACATTCGGCGCGCAGATAATAATCCAGCCCGCTCCGGCCATTCAGCTCTATGAACGCCTCGCCGTTTTTCATATGACTTGCAGCTTCCCAGACGGTATCGGATTAGCCGGCATCACTTGCTTGCAGCAGGGCGCCGGCGAATCACCACATCATACGGATAGAAACAGGAATCTTTTTCCCAATTCAAATCCGGCACTCTGACGAGGCGCCCTTCCCCCACATCGAAAGCCTCGATGGCGAAATGATCGGAAATCCACGTCTTGTCGGCAGGAGGCAGGTGCGCCACCTCGATAAAGGCGGCAAAATCCCGAAAACGGTTCAACAGCGGCATCAGCCCCGATAACGCTTTTGCCTCATGTCCCTCCACGTCAATCTTGATGGCAATCCTCGCCGCATCGATATTGCGGCATTCCGCACGGATGATCTTTTCCAGAGTCGTCGTTTTGACCGCCACGTCCCCCTCGCCATCAACGAGACGAACCGTGCCGGACCAATCTCTGGTGATGAGAAGCTGCGATACGCCATCCCGATCGGAAATCGCGGTGTCGTAGATTTTGATCCTGCCAATTCTACGCAACGTCCTTTTCAGATAGGGCAGGATTACTCGGTTAGGCTCCATGGCGACAATTTTCGCCCCGCGCGGCAATCCACCATTGGCGATCATTTCTCCATAATTGGAGCCGACATCCAGCACGCACGTCCAATCGGAGCTTCGCAACAACTCCTGCCAGATATTGAGCGCGGCGGGATTAAAATTGCCGTTTGTTTCAAGCAATTTCTTCCCGCGCGGGTCGGCGGGGTTCACATAAATATGAGAGCCGCTCTCCGTAACAGCATAAAAGCCATCATCGCGCGCGCGAAATCGCGCGGCAAGATTTCGAACCATGTCTCGCACAAAATTACGCACGGTCCCGCACTAGTTTTTCTGCGCCGAAACGACAGCCTGGAAAAATCGCTCCGGGTCGTCGAGATAGCCGAGGATACGGAAAGATTTCGTCCAGTTCGCCTCGATATATTCAGGAGTCATGACGGTGTCGCCATAGGTGTCGATGCCGTTTGTCGGCAGGAACAGGAAGCCTTCCTTGTCCAACTGCTCGCCAGCGTCAGAAATCTTGACGAGAGCCTCCGACAGATTCCGGTACCAGACATGCTTCGCCTTCATCTCATTATTCAATCCCTTGACGAAATCGTAGAACCGGCGAGGCTCCACCGTGGGCACGAACAATCCGCCGGGCCGCAGCACGCGGGCGATCTCGGGAAGCCAGATGTCCTGCACATGTTTCGGCAGATGCGTGAATACTGAGTAGGCATAGACGATATCGAAAGACTGATCCGGATAAGGCAGACTGCCCATCGGCGAGATGGTGCGTAAATTTCCGATCCCGGATTTGCGTCCTGCGGTTAAAAACCGTTCCGACGTATCGACCCCGTGAATATTCGATGGATCCGCATCGCGCCAGAAACATCGTATCGTTCGTCCCCAGCCCGCGCCGAAATCCAGAATCTTCGTCTCGGGATTGATCGGCTGCCCGACCTTTTCCGCCTGATCCTTGATGAATAAATAAAATTTGAACGCTTCGCCGATCGTGGTTTCGCCAGCCGAGCCGACAGAGTTGATCTGAATATCATCCTCGGGGAAGCCCGGCAGCGTGATGCCATCAATAACGTTAGACTTGGCGCTTTGTCTCAACATCGACAGCCATTTGGCGTCGCTGAGATGCGCCAAACTCTGCGGCGATCCCCAGATCGGCTCCGCAAAATCATCCGTCGCTTTTTGGCCAGAGCGCAAGATTTTTCTTCCTAGCCTACGTAAACGGTTCTTCAATCTTCGGCGCTCAACCTTATCGAGTATCCGCGCAACCTCGGCTTCACCCCTAGCCTTCAACTCAGCCGCCTCGGCTCTAAGTTGTGCAACTTCGGCTTCCAGAGGAGGTATCTTAGAACTGAGAACATCCCGTTCCTGCTCCAAAAACCTTAAGCGCGCAACGTTGGGCATGAAGCTAACATGGGCACTGCGAGCTCCCCGTTGCTGATCTCGGCCTTCTGCGAACGGCCAAATATGCAAATCGGACCCATAATTGTCGATAGCCCAGACCGTTGGGTCAAGACTTGCCGCGATGAGGGCCACATTTATCGAAAGCTGATCGCGGCGCGAATACCGCATCACATGAGATGCCCATATTTCAAGCATCGAGCGAACTCTTTGCGAACGATGATCACGAACAAGGATTGCAGTCCACAAGGGGCGTTGGGCAAGAACATCGGGAACGCTGACGGCGTAGTGGTTAAGCTGCTCAAAGATGCGAATGGAATCGTCAAGACCGAGTCTTGCCACCTCAAGAAACTCGTCCAGCACGGTTTCGCGGAAAGAATGGTGAGGCAAGAGAAACCCGGTTTCGGGACTCAACATCTCAAGCAACCGCTCGGGAGGCTCCTTCAGAATTACCGAGTTATCGATGTAGATAGAACAATCATACTCTGACATATGGATATGGGGACGAATTTTTAGATCGCGCTGGCTTCGAACAGGATCCTCCGGAAACAACGGCTTGATTAGGCGACAATTCCAGCTTGCGCTCTTCAGCGAAGCATCATCGGTTAGGCAAATAAACGGAAGGCCAGATCGGGAGGCCACAGGCTGCTCGTTGAGCTTCTCATAGCGACCGAGCAGTACAGTATAGACGCAACACTTCATCTTCCCTCCAGTCGGAGCTTTTAATCACCCGCCAATATTGCCTAGGAGAAATTTTCTCTGTTGCGGAGAGCGACATTCTCCCGATTGCTGTATTCCAGCGATACCGAAGCACACACCTCCAGATATGCGTAGCCAAATCTCTGGTCCGGCTCGAGGTAAGCGCCTTCCGCCCATTCATTCCAGGCATTGACGAATACCAGGCGCTCGCTTTCCGGATTCTTGGTGGCGCGTGAGAATGCGTGCTGGAGCCATTCGCGGAAAAGCTCCGGCGTCGAGCCGTGAATGATTTCGCCGTTGGTGGGCCGGCGCGCCGAGTTGTCCCATGATGGCATCAGGCCGGGATGAATTGTCCGGCCCTCATCATCGAGACGCTCTTTCTCAGACGCGACGATGTCCGCATAGTTCCTGACGCGCCAGCCTGTGCGCAGCGGCGACATCGATATCTCATCCTGAACGTTCGGCACCCGCAGAGCGTGAGGGGGAAATTCCGACAACGCATCGAAGCCGTATTTTTCATAATCATTGAAGCTGAAGGCATTCGTTGCGATCAGATAGAGATCCGGATAACCGAGTTCCTTGGCGATCCGCCGCCAGCGCGCCGTCGTCGCGGCCGTATCCTTGAGAATGGCCGGACGATAGACCGTCAGGACCGGCTTGCCGTCGATCTTCAGGTAGCGCTCGTCTTTGAAATATTTATCGAGATAGCGAAGGAACGCCTCATCGTCCTCGTCCGAATGGCTTTGCGAGATCAGCACCTCGTTCTCGCAGCCATCCCACCGGCGCGACCAGTTTTCATTGGCCCAGCACAGGCAGAACGACAGATCGAGGCTCTTGTCGGCGAGGAAATTTTCGAGCGGCGTTTCGAGCAGCCGCTTGCCGCCGAACCAGTAGAAATGAAAACAGAACGCCGAGATGCCGTACAATTTCGCCAGTTCGGCCTGACGGCGCATCACATCGGGTACGCGCAAATCGTAATAGCCAAGCTCGCCGGGCTTGCGCGGCTGATAATGCCCTTCGAACAAGGGAAATGCGCGGGCGACGTTGCGCCATTCGGTAAAGCCCTTGCCCCACCACTCATCGTTCTCTGGAATCGGATAAAATTGCGGGAGATAATACGCGATCAGTCGAACGTCGCTGGTCTCCACCTCTTCCGTCGCAACGTCGGTATATTCCGGCGCTTTTTGCTCGCCCAGCGAGTTCTGCACATATTCTTCGAATAATCCCGCCTCAAGAGAGATAGTGTCCTCGATCCCTGCGAACTTCTTCTCGCCAAAGCTCGGCCGGCCCTCCACGGCTCCGGCAACGGCGGCAAGATAGGCATAGCCATATCGCCGGTCGGGCTCGAGATAGGCGCCCTCCGCCCATTCGTTCCACGCATTGATGAAAACGAATCGCTCGCCCGCAGGATTTTGATCCGCCCGGGCGAAGCAGGCGTCGAGCCATTTCCGAAACAGCGCAGGGGTCGCGTCATAAAAAATCGTGCCGTCATGCGGACGCCGCGCACTATTGTCCCATCCTGGAATGATGCCCGGATGGACGACGCCTTCCGGCGGCGATTTTTCCACTTCCCATTCCACCAGCGACGGATACAGGAAAACAAGGCCGCCATGCCTTTTCGGCGTGCTCTCCAAATCCCGAAACTGAGAAGCGCTCGTATTGTGCGGCGGGAATTCCGAAAGCGCATCGAACCCGAATTTTTTGTAATCGGTGAATCCGAACGAATTCGCGGCAATGAGATAAATGCCGGGGAATCCCATTTTCTGGATTTCTTCGCGCCAGCGCCGCGTGGTGGCGGCCATGTCCGGCAAGATCGAGGGGCGGTAGACCGTCAGAACGGGCTTGCCGTCTACCTTCATGTACCGCGCATCGGCGAAGTATTTGCCTAAATAGCGAATGAATTCGATGTCGTCTTCCGGCGAATGCGCCTGGGAACGAATGAGTTCATTCTGGCCGCCGTCCCATCGGCGCGTCCAGTTCTCGTTGGCCCAGCACAGCGAAAATTCGATGTCGAGATTCTTGTTGTTGAGGAAATGCTCCGTCGGCCCTTCGAGCAGCCGCTGCCCCGCGAACCAGTAGAAATGAAAACAGAACGCCGAGATGCCATGCAGCTTCGCCAGTTCGACCTGCCGCTGCATCACGGCAGGCACGCGCAGATCGTAATAACCGAGCTCGCCCGGTACGCGCGGCTGATAGTGCCCCTCAAAATGCGGGAACGCCCGCGTCACATTCCGCCATTCCGTAAAGCCCTTGCCCCACGCGGAATCGTTTTCGGCGATCGGATGGAACTGCGGCAGATAGTAGGCGACCACTTTCGCAGCGTCGGCTCTCGGACGCGCCGGATGCGTCCTGCATTCGACATAATCGAAAGCCGGATACTGACCTGTCGAGTTTTTTACAAACTCTTCGTAAAGCCTCGCATAAGCACGGCGGTATGCTCCAGCGGCTTCCGCGGCTTCGATGACATCGGGAGAGTTTCGCGTTTTGAATGCACGCCACTGCTTCCTTCTTTCTGAAGACAAAGGGTAACGCCAGGCTGCCCGCAACTTTAAAAAACGAAGAGAATGATCGGAAGGAGATGAACTGTTCGAATTCCCGGACGACACGATAACTTCCCACCCCTTCTGCGTACCCTCATTTTCTAGACAATACCGGTCCGATAATCAAACACGCCCGGTCAGCCAGGGGCTTGAGAAACCGTTGTTTTCGGCTTTGACCGATCCTGACACAGACAAATATCTCACGGTCTTTGTGGAGTTTTCCCCGTAACAACAAGGCGATGGGCTGTCCTGGCCTTGAACACTTCTCGCTAGGCTTGAACTTCAATGAGTTCCTGGGTTGAAAAACTTAAGGTCTCATTTCTCCAAGACGGCGAATCCTGTCGAGCAGGCCACTGAGCGGCCTGTCGAGCGGAATTGGAAATCCGTTTCCGATGACGAGTGAAGACAGATCTGGTTCGAAGCGTCGACGAGCCTGTGATCGAGGACGTCCCGTTATCTCCACGCCCCCTCCTCGACTGAGTCCTTGCTCACTGGATCGTCTGTCAGACAATGGTGAGCCGCACTTGGCGGTGCGAGCCTCCGCAGAAATCGGCGGATCCCACAGATCAAACGCGGACGATGCTAGGTCACCGTGTCATTCCTTCCACTGCGTCATGTAACGGGAGCGTCGAGCTAAGTCATTAGGATGACTCGTATAGTTTGCTGTGTCACAATTCGCGCCTTTTACTACCCGCTGACCCCTCGACCTCCCCCTTGTTTATGGACCTGATTTTAAGACCCGTACTGCGGTAGGTTGGACAGCGTGAGCGTTTCGGAAGTGAGGCTTTGAGCGCATATTTCTTTTTTTGCTGCGCTTCGGTTGGCTGCTGCTGCCTAGCTCATCGATGTTTCCACAACGACGGCAGAGAAACCTGCTGCGAGCGCAGGGTCGACTGGGCTCGAGGAGAAACAAACGCTTCTTCCTTTTCTTACAGCCGGGGCACTCGAAGAAGAATGACGTTCCTTGACGGCATCTGGCTTTCACGATCGTAAGGCGATGTTGCTCGCATTCACCCGGTTGAGAGAGATAAATTCTCAGCTCATCCCCATCTCTCTCGGCGAGCTGCTGGCCAAGGCGGCGTTCGCCAGCGTAGAAAGGCATGGTCTTTAATTGACCATCCGTAACGTCCAGATCCACGCTGGCAATGTGCAAGATCGAGTCGGAATTTTTCATTTTCTCTTGTCCGTTTTCGGCGGTGAGGCAGGAGCGGCATAGGCCGAGCCAGCCCCCGCAACATGCGGGAGGCTGGGCCGGCCTGAGCGCGTTTTCGTATGGAGCCGGCGCTCGGGCCTCCGTCTCGTGAACTTCGGACGGAGTTGGGAGCTACTTGAAGTCGGAAGTTCACCGACTTGCGGTCCCGCTTCTCCCTTTCGGCCTGCGGTTGGGCTTTGACCGCGCCCAATAGTAACCCTGTACTCGTGGCTGCTACCGTCGTTGAAACCAACCGGCCACGAGGTATCTGTGTCTCTCGAAGACACCGTCCCATCGCAGATAACCACGCTGATCCAGGCTCCGAAAAACTGAAATTGATGATGTGAGCGCACCGTTCAAACGGTGCTTGCTTTGCTGTCCTGAATGAGGAACCTGCCAGCAGGTCTCTCGAGAAGACCTGCGCTCATGCAGCAGCAACGGCTAATGGGCCTCCTCTGCTGCGGCACGAGTTCCGCTGCCACCTGCGCCAGGTGTGCGGGATTTCGTCGATGTTCGATCGAGAGCAGGTGCCCCCGGCTGGATCTTTTCGGAACCCGCCGCCTGAGCGCGTTCGTACGCCCGCGCCGAGTGAGCCTGAAACGCGGGAAGTGCATCGAGATAGGCGGCGGCATCTCCGCAGCGGATCAGAGTTCTGCTACCGGCTTTCACCGCACGGAGCCTACCTTCGGCGATCTGCTCATAGACGAAGGAGCGTCCCACACCTGCGAGGGTGCAGAATTCCTTGATCGTATAAGCGAGCTTTTCGTGATCGGGCTGCATTGTCGGATACCGGTGGGCCTCGATGGAGGCTGACGGTCACGACTTGCTCATCAAAAGTGAGGAAAAACGAAATTGATAATTCCGGAATCGACGAACCGATTTGAAGCGCAGTGGATAAATCTGGCTCGTAGCGATCCGCTGATAGCCTCCTGCTATCGCCCCACTAAAAAATGACGCTTCACAATTTAGTCGGCGGATGGCCGTCTTTGCGTGCTGGCCGCCTTTATCGCGGCGTCCACCTTTTCGTAGTCGGCGGTCGTCATATACGGCATGACGGCTCTTGCTAGCCCTCTGAAGGTCCACTGCAATCTTTTTAGGTAACGAGCGACACGTTTTTGTTCGCTATCTGCTATCCGGTGAGGTCCTGTTGCTGCCGGTAACCGCGAATGAAGCTGTCGATCGCGAGCGATTATTTTTACCGCTTTACGGTCGCTGATCCCATCAGCACGCCGCTCCTCAACCATGTGATGGAGGCGTATTTGGTCATCGAACGACCACTTCTCCGCATTCTTATTGCCTTTGCGGCCGCCTCTAATTTTCGGCATTGCTCGCCTTCTAGGAATGGCCGTGAGATTTACGGGCGCTGGCTGCACTTTTCATCGAAACGACCTTGCCCGGCAGTTTGGTACAGAACTTTGCCCAGGCATCCATCAAAACAGCCCTCTTTGTGAGAAGGTCGCCTCGCCTATAGGCGGCCTCGGCTTTGTTCTTCACGGTATGGGCAAGAGCCATCTCGACCACCTCGCTCGGCGTGCTCGTGGTTTCCGCTGCCCAATCTCGAAAGGTGCTACGGAAGCCGTGAACGGTTAGATCCCTTCGCTTGAGCCGACCGAGCAGGGCCAGCATCGCATTAGAGCTAAGTGCTATCCGATTCGGCGGCTCGGCGAAGACAATGGCGGACGGGTCAAGCTCATCACCGGCGTGAATGCCTACAGCTTTAAGGACTTCAAGCGCCCTGGCTGACAATGGCACCCGATGTTCTCGCGCCGCCTTCATGCGCTCGCCTGGAATCGTCCACACCTTCTTGGTTAGATCGAATTCGGAGCGCCGGGCACCAGTCACTTCGCTGGTCCGCGCTGCCGTCAGAATGGTGAATTCCAAGGCGCGCGCAGCAATACCCTGGCGCTTCTTAAGCTCGGCAATAAAGGTGGCAACCTCACCGTAAGGAAGCGCACTGTGATGTTCGACCTTCTGCACCTTGGCGCGGGCCGGAAATACCTTGTCGAGGTGTCCCCGCCAGCGGGCAGGGTTTTCGCCCTTGCGATAGCCGCGTGCCGAGGCCCAATCGAGCACGTTTTCGATACGTCCGCGTACCCGTGAGGCCGTTTCGGTCTTGGTTGCCCAGATCGGGTCCAGAATCTTCATAATCTGATGGATGTCGATATCTTTGACGGGCAACCGGCCAATAACGGGTTCCGCGTATGTCTTGAGCGTATTGCGCCACTGTGAGGCGTGCTTAGCATTTCGCCAGCCTACCTCATTCGATACCAGAAATTGCTCTAGGCATTCATTGAAGGTTGGCGACGCGGCATTATCCTGGCGCCGGGCCAAGGGATCGACACGATCCGCCAGCAATAACCTTGCGGCAGCAGCCTTCTCACGGGCAATTGCGAGCGGGACAGCACGCGAACTGCCAAGGCCCATCTCACGCAGCCGTCCATGCTGACGATAGAGAAACACCCATTTCCGTCCACCATCCTTGGCGATGGACAAATAGAGGCCGCCACCATCAGCATGACGGCCGATCTTTGCGAGGGTTTGGACTTTACGTGCGTTCAGGCGTTTGATTTGTCGTGGCATTTGCAGCCCCAATACCAGCCCTAACTTAAGGTCCGGACATTAGCGGACACGCGCGCCCCTGAGAAGACAGAAAGTCTAAAATAACACCTTCATATAGGAACTTTTTTGATCAATCGCGGATACTCGCAGACGCTAGAGAACACCAGTGTGGGGGACACCCCTTCCGCCATTTTCATTTGCGCGCGGCCGCCCCTCCAATCCCGCGCGCGTGACTTTGGGTTTGAACTTCGTTCATCACCCGCCGATAGCGGAGGTTGCATGGCGAATGCTTTTCCACATGGCACCGTCCACAAAGCACGCGAAGATCTTCAAGCCGCCTTGCGAACTGATGAGAAAGTCTTTGCGCTGTGGGAGAGCCTGACGCCGCTCGGCCGCAACGAGTTCATCTGCTGGGTGGACGACGCAAAGCAAGCAAAGACGCGCCAGCGCCGCATCGAGCGGACCTGTGAGGAATTGCTGGAGGGCAAGAAGCGCCCTTGCTGCTGGGCGGGCTGCATTCATCGCACCGACAAGGCGCCCAGCCGATGGCAGCAGGCCGTCTTGATTGATGGGAAGAGGAAGAAAGGCCGCAAACCGGCCTGAGCGAACGTCCCTTTCGCTTTTGTTGGACAGCCGCGGGCAGCTCGCCGCTGAAGCTAGCGTCGACGTCGTTCGCATCGCTAACGCACAATCAATCCTGCGAGAGCTCTAATCGCATCACTCCGCCGCCACGGAGCTTTGCGTTTCTCCCTCGCGATATTCGCGCCACGCCTGCCGCAAAAAAATCTGCGCCGACGAGGTCAGAAAAATTCCTGCCATGAGTCCGGCAACGACGAGATCGGGCCAGGCCGTCGCCGTTCCCCACACGCCGAGTGCCGCGCCCATCACCGCCACGTTGCCGATGGCGTCATTGCGCGAGCAAAGCCAGACAGAGCGGACGTTGGCGTCGCCGTCCTTGTAGCGCATCAGCAGCAGCACCGATGCGAGGTTGGCGGCAAGCGCCAGGAACGCGATCGCCCCCATCACTTCGGCGCTCGGCATGCCAACCACGAGCGTCCGATAGATCGTGGAGCCGAACACCCAGAGACCCATCACGCTCAGCGACAGTCCCTTGAACAGCGCGGCCGTTGCACGCGCGCGCAACGATGCGCCAATGACCGCGAGGCTGAGGCCATAGGTGACCGTATCGCCGAGAAAATCCAGCGCGTCGGCTTGCAGCGCCTGTGACTGCGCCATCCGGCCCGCGATCATCTCGGTGAAGAACATCGCACCGTTGATGGAAATCACGATCCAGAGCACGCGTTTGTAGCGCGCGTCCATGCCGTCGAAGACCGGCACGCCTTCGGAGCACCCGCATGTGTCGCGATGTTGCTGCCCCGCATGCTGCTTCGGAAGGTTCAATGGCGGCGGGGCGCAGCAGGCGCTCGCCTGGTCATTGCAGCAGTGATCGGCCATCGCGTGTCTCCTTTTCCAGAGGCACGCTAATCCCTATAGTCACTAGAGGTTCAAGAGGCTTGATAAGCTCAAAGGCTTGGGATGAATCTTTCGATCGGCGAACTGTCGCAGCGGACTGACGTCAAGGTGCCGACCATCCGCTATTACGAGCGGATCGGCCTTTTGCCCCAACCGCCCCGCACCCAAGGCCAGCAACGGCGCTTCGGCAACGACGCCGTGGCCCGCCTCACCTTCATTCGTCATGCGCGCGAGTTGGGCTTTGACCTCGACGCCATTCGCACGCTCCTGCTTCTTCAGGACGATCCGGATCAGCCTTGTGCCGTGGCCGATGAGATCGCGAAGGCGCGTCTGGTGGAGGTTGAAAAGCGCATCGCGGCGCTCACGAGTTTGAAGGCGGAGCTATCCCGGATGATCGCGGAATGTGCATGCGGCCGGGTGGCCGAATGCCGGATCATCGAAACGCTGGCCGATGGAAGCCATGACCATGGCCCACTGGCCAAGGGCTAACTCAGCGTTTCTATATTTCCAGTAAAATCAATAGCCTGCACGCAGCCCGAGACATGTGTTCGCGCGGCAGGTTGTCACGTCGAGAAGCCCCGAACTTTCCGGTTATTGCTTCGGCCTTAACAGAACCGCCGGAGCAATCATGACGGGAAGCGCGACGACTGAAACCCAGTACGGAACTCCGGAGCGTATCGGAGAGCGGCTTGGGCACGCTTTTCTGATCGCCCTTCTGGTCTATCTGGCGCTGGGGCTGGCCGGCTTCCTGCGATAGGAGCCTCGCCGGCAGTTTTCTCTACGTTTCGCTGTTCGGCAGGAGCAGTCCGCTCGCTGGGCGGCCATGCGCGGCTGAGGGCTGTCGCGCATTTCGGGGAATGCTGTCGCCAGATCCGCGACCACCTTCCGCCCGGTGAATGGCACCGCTACCGGCGATTTTTCGTGACCTCTCCGTAACGACGTTCGCGTTTCGAGCGATGCCCGTGCCGTCGCCTCAGCGCGCGGTTGCGCCGCCGTCCGCTGTTCACCCTCATCATGTCTCGTACAGCGATACAACGGTAGCGCGGTAGCCAGCTTAAGATGCATCGGTGGTGCATTTTTGGCACAGCGCGTGGATGAAAACAGCCGAATCCATTTTGCAACATTGCCGTGCGTCATAATGAATGTTTTGAGCATTAGATCGCAAAACGATCTACGTCCGAGAGCCCTGAAGACGAGGGATGTCTGCTCTCGGGCGTAATACGACGAGGGACTTGAGAATGACGAAAGTAACGGGACCCCAGAAACTGGGGCCGCTGACGCCGCTTGTCGGCGAATGGGAAGGCGATGTCGGGGTCGATCTGTCGTACCACAACAAGGACGACATCACGGGCGAGACCACCTATTTCGAGAAGGCCTGGTTCAAGCCGATTCCGGTGCAGGAAAACGGCCGTCAGGAGCTATGGGGCCTGCACTACGGCATGACCGCATGGCGCCATGGCGAGGAAGCGATGGACCCGTTCCACGACGAGCTCGGCTTCCTGTTGTGGGACAAGACAAACTGCGAGGTGATGCGCACCGTGGTGTTCGGCCGCGGTATCGCAATTCTCGCCGGCAGCAGCGCCAAACTCGGCGACAAGGTTTTGACGTTCGACGCAAAGCCCGGCGCGCCGCACTACGGCATCCTGCAGAACAAGTATCTGCTGGAGCGCGCGGAAATCCGCGACTTCAAGAGCACCTTCACCATCAACGATGACGGCACCTTCAGCTACACGTCCGATCTTCTCCTGAAGCTCGCGGCGACCGGCGAGGAGATGCACCACACCGACAAGAACACGCTTCGTCGCGTCAAGCGCTATCACCCGAGCGTCGAACACGCCTGAGTCCGATACGCCTGACGAACCGGGCTATCATTGGTCTTTGAAAAATTGGCCGGGTGGTGACGAACCGCCCGGCCATTTCTTATTCCGCCCTTATTCTTCCGCCCTGCCCGCGCCGTCTCCGCGCTGACGTCAGGTGACGCGCACCGTGCCCATCATACCGCCGGCCTGATGCTCGAGCACATGGCAGTGAAACATCCAGTCGCCGGGGTTATCGGCGACGAACGCCACCTCGACACGCTCGCGCGGCGCCACCAGCACCGTGTCCCGCCACTCGCGATGCCTGGTCGGCACGCCATTGCGGCTCAGCACGCGGAACGCATGGCCGTGAAGATGCATCGGGTGCCACCACGCCGTCTCGTTCTCCATGGCGAGGATGTGCGAGGTGCCGCGCCTCAGCGTCGCCATCGGCTCATGCACATGCTCGGTCGACGCGACGCCGTTGATTGCCCAGATCAGCCCATGCCGGAGCATGGTGCGGATATCCATCGTCTCGCCGCCGACTTGTGCCG
>Ga0182736_1002192_pt1 | contig 15594 bp, 15 predicted proteins | sample eDN5th30CKraftBY_FD_128882 | JGI IMG/M metagenome (GOLD analysis project Ga0182736, IMG submission 128882) | Enriched backyard soil microbial communities from Emeryville, California, USA - eDNA 5th pass 30_C Kraft BY (version 2) (version 2) | ecosystem: Environmental > Terrestrial > Soil >... | reverse complement strand
GTGCAACGGCTCGGCCTCGCGGTCCACCAGTGCGACGTTGCAACCGTCTTGGGCCAGCTGAAGTGCTATGGCGCGGCCGATACCGTTGGCCGCGCCGGTAACCAACGCGATACCCATTGCTGACGGTCCTCCCTGTCCCATGTTCCGCAACACTGGCCCCACCGGTCGGCGGTGCGGCAACTCATCCGCCGGAAAGGCCCACGATCATCGGCCACAGCCCCGCTCCGTTCCGTTCAAGCGCGGCCGTGCCCAGCCGCTCCGACCAATAGTGTTCGTCACCCGCCTCCTCGCGCCATTGCATCAGGCGGCGGGTGAAGTAGTGGAGGACATGCTCTTCGGTCACGCCGATGGCGCCATGCGTCTCGTGCGCGGCGAAGGTGGATTTCGGAACGGCCAGCGAGGTGCGAATCTTGGCCACGGCCACGGTTTCCCAACCCGCGCCGCGGTCGGCCGCGGCAAAGGCCAGATCTACGGCGGCGCGCGCGCAGGCCGCCTCGCCTGCAAGCCCCGCGATCAGGTGCTGGACCGCCTGAAACTTGCCAATCGGGCGGCCGAACTGGACGCGGGTGTTGCCGTATTCGATTGAGAGCTCCAGAATCCGCGACAGGGCACCGGCGATCTGTGCTGACCGCAGCAGCGCCATTGCCCCTTCCAGTCCCAGCGGCCCGCTGCCACCCACTGCCACGACAGGCGCATCCGCCAGCACCAGCCGCAGCGCCGGGTCGCGCCCGATGGTCCGCAGCGGCGCGGCATCTGCCCCCGAGGCATCGATAAGGGCAAGGCGCCCGTCGTCGAGCGTCGCCAGTATCCGTCCCACTGCGGAACGCCACGGCACCTGTACTCGGCCGGAAACCCGCGCCCCGCCGGATAGGCGGCCCAGCGCGATGCCCGGCACCTCGTCTCCGTCCGGCTGGCTCAGCAGGTCCATCGCCCAATGAGCCACAATGGTTTCACCCAAGGGCACCGGCGCCGCATGATACCCCAGTGTCAGGAATACCGGGGCCAAGTCGCGCCAGCCGAGCCCGGCACCGCCGCGGGCTTCGGACACAAGCGCCGCCCCTAGCCCTAGGTCGGCTAGTTCGCTGGCCAAGCCCAGTGCACCCGCGCCCTGCTCCTCAGCCTGCATTCGTGCCGAACCGTCCAGCCCGCGCAGCAGACGGTCGAGCTGATCAGCGAGCAGGGCGCCCATGTCCATGCCGCTCTCCATGATTCCAGTCATCTCAGCCCCAGACCCCGCGCCATGATGCCCCGCACAATCTCGCGCGTGCCGCCGCGCAACGAAAAAGTGGGCGCCAGTTGCAGAAGCGCCGCCTGTATCTCGGACAGACCACCTTCGACGGCGGCGCCTGATCCGCCCACCAGGGCTCGCACCAGTTCGGGGGTGCGCTGTTCGAGTTCAACCCCCAGTTCCTTGACCACGACGGCCTCGGTGTTGGGCATCAGCCCGTCCTGAAGCATCCCGGCCAGAGACAGCGACATACTGCGCAGCACTGCCAGTTCCGCTACCATCTGCCCGATGCCCCGCGACGCCAGCCGATCGGGCGTACTGATCGCGTCGACCAGCATCATCACCGCTGGGAAGCTGGACAGGAAGCGGTCGGGCCCGGAGCGTTCGAAGGCGAGTTCCGCCGTCGCCTGTTCCCAGCCTGCGCCCTCGTGCCCGATCAGCGCGTCCTCGTCCACAACCACGTCGTCGAAGGTGACTTCGTTGAAATGTGCCTCGCCCGTCATATCAGCGATCTGACGCACGGTCAGGCCAGGGGCCGTCATCGGCACGATGAACTGCGACAAGCCCTTGTGTCGGTTCTCGACAGTGCCCTCTGTGCGGACCAATGCGATCATGTAGTCGGACAGATGCGCGTTCGTCGTCCAGACTTTGCGACCATTAATCCGCCACCCGCCGTCGCAGCGTTCCGCCCGGGTACGCACAGCCGCGAGGTCGGACCCCGCGTCGGGCTCGGACAGGCCGATGCAGAAACAAGCATCGCCGCGGACGATCTCGGGCAAGTATTTGCGGCGCTGCGCGTCGGTGCCGAGCCGCAGGATCAGCGGGCCGCTCTGCCGGTCAGAGATCCAGTGGGCCCCCACTGGCGCACCCGCCGCCAGCATTTCCTCGATGACAATGTAGCGTTCGAGCATCGTCCGCTCGGCCCCGCCATAGGAACGGGGCCAAGTCATCCCGATCCAGCCGCGCGCGCCTACAGCGCGGGTGAACTCGCGGTCGAACCCGGTCCAGCTATGGCCTCTCTCCCAGGGCGTCCAGCGCGGCAACCAGTCGGCCAGGAAGGCCTGCACCTCAGCCCGTAGGGAATCGGCCTCGGGGGGTAGTTCCACCGCATCGAAGCGGAATGGTCGATACATCACCACCTCCTACACCACACCGCGGGATCGCAGCCCGGCCACCGCATCGTCGTCCAAGCCCAGGACCCGTGTCAGGACTTCGCCGGTGTGTTCGCCAATGTCGGGCGGGGCGATGCGATAGCTGACGGGTGTATCCGAGAAGCGGATCGGAGAGGCAGCAAAGCGAACCTCACCATGCACCGGATGGACGATGCTGCGGATCATCTGCCGCGCGATGACATGCGCATCCGATTCCAGATCCCGGATCGTGTTGATCGGCCCGCAGGAAACAGTTGCCGCATTCAGAATTTCGACCCATTCGGCCTTGCCGCGCCCCTTCAGCGCCTCGGTCACGGCGGTGCGCAGGATCTCGCGGTTTTCCACGCGCGCGCCGTTACGCGCGAATCGCGGGTCCGACGACCATTCAGGGTGGCCGAGCGCCGCCGCCAGCCGGACGAACTCGCGGTCGTTGAAGGTGGCGATTAGGACATATCCGTCGTCCGTCGGGAACACGCCATAGGGCGCCGCCGAGGGATGATCGTTTCCCGTCCGCCCGATCTCGACCCGGCTGTTCAGCCAAGCAGCGCTCGGGTTGAGCATGGCAGCAAATTGCGCGTCGAACAGCGACACGTCGATGTGCTGCCCCTTGCCGGTTGCGTGGCGATGGTTCAGGGCCGCCAGAATAGCAATCCCGGCCTGAAGCCCTGCGAAGATGTCGGCCATGGGAATTCCGACGCGCAGGGGCACGGCACCTGGCTGGCCGTCGGGCAGACCAGTCACGTTCATCGCCCCAGCCATGGCCTGTGCGAGGTAGTCGTATCCCGAACGACCCGCATACGGCCCGTCCTGCCCAAAGCCCGAGATCGAGCAATAGATCAGCCGCGGATTGATTTCCAAAAGGTCATTGGGCCCCAGCCCATATTTCGCCAGCGTCCCGGGGCGATAGTTCTCGACCAGCACGTCCGAGGCGCGCGCCAGGCTGCGCAGCAGGTCTTTCCCCTCGGGATCGGTATAGTTGATGGTGAGCGACCGCTTGTTGCGGTTCACCGACCGGAAATAGGTTGATTCGCCGGTGTCAGTGCCTGTCTCGTCCTTCATCCAGGGCGGACCGATGCGGCGCACGTCGTCGCCCTCGCCGGGGCGCTCGATCTTGATCACCTCGGCGCCGAGGTCACCCAGCGTCTGGGTGGCCAGCGGCCCGGCGATCACCCGTGTCATGTCGATGACGCGCAGTCCCGCCAGCGAGCCCGTATCGAGGTCTGTCATTCCTGTTTCTCCACTGCGGCACCCCAAGGATGCGCGATTTTCCAGATGCCGTTGGCTGCAGCGACGAGACGTTCGCCTGCGCGGACTTCGCCGCGCAAGAAAACCAAGGTCGAACTACGGCGCAGAAGAGTTCCGCTGGCGATTAGGAAATCGCCCTGCTCTCCCGCCGAAAGGAACTGCACGTCGAGTTGCAGCGTGGCTGCATCACCTTGGCCCAAGATCTCGGCGGCCAGCACGGACAAGGCGTGCTCAGTCAGCGTCATAATAACGCCGCCGTGAGCTACGGTCCGATGGTTGCCATGACGCTTATCGACGAGAAGACCGTGCAGGGTGCCCTCTTGCTGCCCCTTTCGCCACATAGGCCCGATCGTAGCGATAAAGGGTCCAGCCTCCGATCGCTGCCATCCGTCTGCCGCGGGATCCATGCTCACGGCTCCGGCCTTAAGACGGCGCGGCCATTGTTGATTGCCACCGCGTCGCGCTCGAGACAGCGGGTCCGGAAACTGATGATCTCACCGTCCCGCCACATCTCGGTGCGGAAGGTCTCGCCGGGGAAGACCGGCGCGGTGAAGCGCGCGTCGAGTTCGATCAGTCGGTCTGGCTCATTGCCAGCCATGGCTTCGATGATGGCGCGGCCCGCGATGCCATAGGTCGCCAGCCCGTGCAGGATCGGCCGCGGGAACCCGGCTTTCAGTGCCGTCTCGGGGTCGGCGTGCAACGGATTGAGATCACCCGAAAGGCGGTAGATTAAGGCGCCTTGCGGACTGGTGGACGTGTCATGGATGGCATCGGGCGACCGCTCAGGAAGCGCGTGGGGCGCGGGCTGGGTGCGGTGCGGTCCGCCGAAGCCGCCGTCTGCGCGAGCGAACGAGACTTGGCGCACGGTCGCCAGAAGCTCGCCCGTCGCAGCCTCGCTGAGTCTACGCTCGGTATAGATCAGCGCCCCACGCCCCGCGCCCTTGTCGATAACCTCAGTGACGCGGGTGCGGCCGATCACGCGCCCCTCGGGCGGGAGGGATTTGTGCAGCGTTAGCCCCTGCTCACCATGCACCAGTTTCACCCAATCGATCCCCGTATCCAAATCGCGGATCCAGAACCCCGGATGCGCTAGCACCACCGCCATGGTCGGTAGCGCCTTCATCTCGTGCTCATAGACGAAGGACAGGTCGGCCTTCCGCATCGGGTCCAGCCCCACGCCCAGCCCCAAGGCATAGAGCGCGCTGTCCTTCCTGGTATAGGCCTGCTCGCGTTCCGGAATCGCGAGGCTCATCAGCTTATCGTAGTCAATCGCCATGACGTCCTGTCCTGTAGAACGAGCCGAATAAAGGACGGCGCACCGATGACGGCAAGGACGAGATGTGGCGGGGACCAACTTTTCACATATGGGATTGAATCCGGGGCTCTCTGGCCTTTACCACCCGCCAGCCAATAGTGACGCATGGCCAAGGAGACAAAGATGACCATTCGTTTTGATAACCGCGTCGCCATCGTCACCGGCGCCGGCGCCGGATTGGGCCGTGCACATGCGCGGACGCTTGCCGCACACGGAGCGCAAGTGGTGGTAAACGACTTGGGAGAGGGCGCCGAAGCCGTTGCCGCCGAGATCAACGCCGAGGGTGGCCGCGCTATCGCCTGCCCGCTATCCGTCGCCGAACCCGATAGTGCGGCCGAGATCGTGGCCACAGCGATCCGGGAGTTCGGGCGCCTCGACATCGTGTTGAACAACGCAGGTATTCTTCGCGACAAGTCGTTCGCCAAGATGGCGTTGGCCGACTTCGACCTTGTTGTGAAAGTGCATCTGCTTGGCACCGCCTATGTCACCCATGCCGCCTGGCCGCATCTTCTTGCGCAGGGCTACGGAAGGGTCGTTCTGACTTCGTCGGCCTCGGGGCTGGCCAGCAGCTTCGGCCAAGCGAACTATGCCGCGGCCAAGGCGGGAATGATCGGCCTCATGAACAGCCTGAAGAATGAAGGTCGCAAGGCCGGCGTCCTGATCAACACGCTGGTGCCGGTCGCCTTCACGCAGATGACCGACGGGCTGATGTCACCACGCATGGCCGAAGTGACCCGTCCCGAACACGTGTCCCCCGCCGCCTGCTGGCTGTGTTCTGAATTCTGCGACGTCACGGGCGAAATTGTGGCCGCAGGCGGCGGGTATTACACCACGGTCAAGGTAATGAAAGGCCCCGGCGTTCTGCTGGACCCGGACCATCCTGCGGGAATAGACGATTTTGCAGCGGTACGCGACCAGGTGTTCGATCTGCGCGGGGCCGTACCCTATCAGGCGACGTTCGATGCCGCGATTCGGGCGAAAATGGGGATTGAGTGAGCAAAGGTGTCTCGGATGCCCCTTCTATTTTCCCTGAAACACGGGCTTACGCTTTTCCATGAACGCGTTGCGGGCTTCGACGTGATCTGCGGTGCCGGACAGAAGTGGCTGCTGGTGCAATTCCAGCGCCAGCACCTGTTCCAGACCACCAGGCAGTTCGGCCAGCGCCGCCTTGGTTGCCGCGATGGAAAGGGGAGCGGTGTCAAGATAGCTTTCAGCCTTGGCCAGCGCCGCAGCCAGCGCGCCCCCCTTTTCCGCCAGCGCATCGGCAAGACCAAGGCGATGAGCCTCGTCCGCGTCGAGCGACCGGCCGGTGAAGATCAGGTCGCGCGTTTGCGAAAGGCCGAGTCGCGGCGGCAGCGACCACAGGATGCCGCAATCGGGCGCTAGGCCGATCTTTCCGAAAGCCGCGCCGAAACGTGCCCCTTCTGCGGCTACAACATGGTCGCAGGCTGCAACGACCGACAGGCCAGCGCCGAACGCAACCCCCTCGACCGCGGCGATCACGGGCTTTGGTCCGGTGGCAATCTGGCGGACGATGTTTTGCAACACTGCGAGCCTGCGACGCGACCGCAGCGGATCGGGCCCATCGGCCGCCCTCATTTGGCGGACATCCGCGCCGGCCGAGAATTGGCCCCCTGCCCCGGTCAGAATCAGCACCCGCACCGCTGCATCGGCCATTACTGCGGCGAGCTGGTTCAGCAATCCTTCCCGCAGGGCGTCGGAGAAGGGATTCATCCGAGCCGGTTCGTTGAGGGTCAGCACTGCAACCGGCCCCCGATCCTCGCGCAAGATAACGTCGTCGCTCATGTCATACAGCCTTTCCTAGAAGAGCGCGTGCCACGATGTCGCGCTGGACCTCGTTCGCGCCACCGTAGATGCTGGACGGGCGCGCAATCATGTAGACACGCCGCAACTCCTCGATCCGTCCGCCGATTTCAGTACCGCCCCAGACCCCGGCATGTTCGCCCGCCACCTGAAGCGTGGCGTCGGCAATACGCTGGAATGTTTCGGTCGCCAGAACCTTGAGCATCGAAGTCTCCTCGGGTGCCATGGTGCCGCGGATCGCCGCATCCGCGACCATCTCGTAAAGCGCCGTCAGATCCTCGAGATCGCACAGCAGCGTGGCATGCAGTTCGGCCAGCTCCAAGTCGTCGGCAAGACCGAGGCCAGCCAGCACACGTTCGAAAATCTCGAAGGCGTATCGCGCCAGTGAGGGGCTGCCCGAAGTGATCCGCTCGTCACCCAGCAGCGACTTGGCGACCGTCCAGCCCTCACCTTCCCGGTGGACGAGGTTTTCGGCAGGAACCCGAACGTTGTCGAAGAAGACTTGGCCGAACTCCACGTCGCCTGCCAGGTTTTCGATCGGCCGGATCGTGACGCCGGGCGTGTCGAGGTCGAGCAGCAGGAACGAGATGCCCTCTTGTTTGCGCCCGATGTTCGAGGTGCGCGCTAGAAGAAACATCCGCCTGGAAAACATGATCATCGTCGTCCAGGTCTTCGTGCCATTGACGATGTAGTGATCGCCGTCCCGCACCGCCGTGGTTCGCAGGCTGGCCAGATCGGAACCCGCGTTCGGTTCGGAATAGCCCTGCGCCCATAGAACATCCCCGCGCGCGATCTCGGGCAGATATTTCGCCCGCTGTTCTGGGGTACCGTAGCGGATCAGCACTGGCCCGAGCAGAATGCCGCCGGAATCGAGGTAGCGTGCCGCACCGAAGCGTTCCAGTTCCTCGTGAAAAATAAGCTGTTTGGAAAGGCTCAGCCCCATGCCGCCGTGTTCCCTGGGCCAAGACGGCAGTCGCCAGCCATGGTCGTACATCATCCGCAGCCAGCGGCGCTCCTCGGCGTCCTGAAGGCGCAACACGATCGGCTGGCGCCATTCCGGCGGATAATGGGTTTCCAGCCAGTTGCGGAACTCGGCCCGGAAATCCGCATCGGTCATGGCATTCCGGTCGATGGTTTCAGGCGTTTGCATGGGCGGCCTCCTTGTGTCGGGCAAGCGCGGCAAACCCGTGTGTCCTCCTACTGCCGCCTTGCGCGGCAAGGCGCAGGATGGCGTTGACGTAAAGCCCCACGTCCGCTTCCTCGGTGTAGCCGAAGGCGCCGTGATACTGGATTGCGGCCTGGCCCATCCCATGCGCTGCACGCGCCGCCCGGGCCCGAGCGGCGGCGATCCGTTGCGCGGCCGAGGGCAGGCCCTCATCGAGCGCGCGCGCGGCCCTGCGCCAGGATGCGCCGGCAAGCTCTATCTGGGTGTGCAGATCCACCAAGGCGTGCCGCAGGACCTGGAAACTCGCCAGCGGCTTGTCAAACTGAACCCGGCTTTTCACATAGTCCACTGTCATCTCGAACAGCTGGGCGGCCAACCCCTCGAGCATGGCCGAAAGGGCCAACGCCTCGTGCGCCTGAGCCCGCGACAGCGCCTCCTCGGCCGCTGGGCCGGTTAGGATGGGCCGCGCCGGCACGCCATCGAAGTTCAGGTCCGCCGTGAGGGTGCCGTCGGCCATGGCACGGGCCTCCGTCGTCAGCCCGGCCGCTGCAGGCTGGACAAGGGCCACAAGTTGTTTTCCGCCCGATTGGGCTGAAACCAGCAGTTCGGCGCCCTCGTGCCATCCCGGAACGAATAGTTTGCGTCCGAAAAGTCGACCGTCGCGGTATTCCGTGGCGGGCGCGTTTGCCCCCAGCCCGGTGGCGGATTCTCGGAAGGCGGGCAGTGGAGCGGCCTGTCCCTCGGCAAGCGCCTGTGCCAATTCCGTCCCTTCGCCCGCCGCACGGGCCAGAATGGTGCCCGAGACCACTGCAGCAGGGATGAAAGGGGCCGCGACGAGGTTCCGGCCGAAAATCTCGGCCAGCGTCAGAGCCGGGGCAATTCCGAGACCCGAACCGCCCTTGTCCTCGGGCAGAAGGATCCCGGTCCATCCCAACGCGGCCATTTCAGCCCACATCGCCGGATCGAACCCGCGCCCCGACGCGCGGAATTGGCGGAACGTCTCCGGCCCCGCCGCGTCCGCGGCCCAGGCCGCGGCGCTGCCGCGCAGCATCTGCTGCAAATCGTCCTCAGTTCTCCACATAGCGTACCTCAGGGATTCATCTGACTGCCGCCGTTGGCGGAAATACGCTGGCCGGTGATGAACGCCGCCGCGTCCGACAGCAGGAAGCAGATTGGTCCGGCTGCTTCCTCGGGGCTAGACCAGCGGCCCAGCGGGATTTTCGACAGATAGGTGTCGCGAAATTTCTCGCCGCGGATCGTCTCGGTCATTGGAGTCTCGACCATTCCGAAGGCGATCGAGTTAGCGCGGATGCTGTAGCGGGCCCATTCGCGAGCGGCCGCCATCATCATGCCGAGAAGCCCCGCCTTCGCGCTGGCATAGTTCACCTGTCCGATCGTACCCTGCACCCCGGCATCCGACGACAAGCTCACAATGGAGCCGGGGGCCGTATCGCCCGCCTTGTTCCGTTCGATAACGTGCTGCCCGAACGCCTGGGTAAACAGGAAAGCCCCGGTAAGATGGACGTCGATGACCGCCTGCCACTCGGCCAGCTCCATCTTGGCGAACATCGCGGGCCGAGTGATCCCGGCGCAGTTCACCAGCCCGTGGACGGCACCGAAGTGCGCCACGCTTTCGACCACTGCGCGGGGGGCGATCGCAGGATCAGCCACGCTTCCCACACAGGCAAGGGCCCGGCCTTCGCCCAGTTCGGTCACTGCTGCGTCCAGCGCGTCACCGTTCATATCCACCAGCGTCGCATTGCCGCCAAGCGCCACCACAAGCCGGGCCGTGGCAAGACCGATCCCCTGCCCGGCGCCGGTGATAATAACGGTTCGGCCTACAAGCGACATCGGATTGGTTGTCGGCGTTGAGGAAGTAGTCATATCTGTCTCCAATTTCTTTTCTCTGGGCGTCGGCATCATGCTATCCGCGCGCGGCGAGACGGCAGCCGCTTCCGGCGCCAGCCGTCCTCACTGTGTCTCGATCACGGCATCAAGGGCGACCACGCCCTCGCCTTCTGGCAGGACCATCAGCGGGTTGACCTCGATGGTTTTGACCCGGCTGCGGTTGGCGTGAGCCAGTTGCGAAACCGCCGCGATGGCTGCGGCTAGCGCCGCGAGATCGGCTTTCGGCCGTCCTCGAAAACCGTCCAGCAGCGGGAAACCGCGGATCGAGCGGATCATCTCCATCGCCTCTTCTGGCGATACGGGCGCCGTCCGGGTGGTCACGTCCTTGTAGAGCTCCACCGCGACTCCCCCCAGGCCGAACATGATGATCGGGCCAAACAGCGGGTCGTTGTGCACCCCGACCAAGCATTCCACCCCGCCCGTCAGCATCGGCGTTATTAGGAAGCCCTCGATTCGCGCCGCCGGGACATGCGATGACACGGAGGCCTGCATGGCCTGCACCGCCGCGCACACGTCTTCGGCAGGCACGTCCAGCGACACTCCGCCCACTTCGGTCTTGTGCAGAATGTCAGGGGAGACGACCTTGATTGCAAAGCGGCGCGCCTGCCCCGCGACATGCGCGGCGGCGGCCGCGGCATCGCGGACCAGAACCTCTTGCGGCCCTTTAACGCCTGCGGCGGCCAGCACCGCCTTTGCCTCGACCTCGTTTAGGCTTTGCGCCTCCGGCAGCACCGGCATCCCCACCGTGGACGAGTCTGAGCGGACGGGCCGCTCCCATCCCTCGCGGATGGAGGCCAGCGCCCCGACTACATGGATCGCTCGCGCTGGTTCGCCGAACACCAGCAGGCCAGCCTCCTCGTAGCCCGCGATCACCTCGGGCGGCGCGGTGACGATGACCGACATCAGCTTGTCGGCATGGGCATGGGCCACCTTGCGGAACACATCCGTCAGCGGCTGGATCAGAAAAGGCAGCCCCCCGATCAAGCCGATGAACACGAAGGCCGCGCTATACTGCCCGGTAGACAGCATCGCATCCACGACCGCGCCGAACTTCTCGGGTTCGTTGGCGACTTGGCCCGTGGTGTCCACCGGATTCCGCGGCGAGCCGTTGGGAAGCAGCCGCACAATCTCGGCCGCCGCCTCGGGTGGAGTGGGCGGCAGAATCAGCCCTTCATCGGCGGCAAAATCCGCAGCCTGGATCCCTAGGCCGCCGGAGTTCGTTAGGATGGCAAGCCGGCGCGAGGCGGGATAGATGCCGCGCTTCAGCGCATAGGCGACATCCAGCAGTTCTTCGGTCGTGTGGGCGCGGTGTGCTCCGTATTCGCGCAGCACCGCATCGTAAAGCTCGTCTGCTCCCGCGAGCGAAGCGGTATGCGAGGCTGCCGCATCTGCGCCTTCCGCAGTGCGGCCCACCTTAAGGAACAGCAGCGGCTTGCGCCGCTGCCGTGCCAGTTCAAGCCCGTGCAGGAAGGTTTCCCGGTTGCGTACACCTTCGATGTAGCCGATGATGGCATCCACATTGGGATCCTCAGCCATCGCGGTCAGAACCTCGCCGAACTCGATATCGGCCTCGTTGCCGGTCGTGACCCAGGTTCCGAAATCGATCCCGCGCCGCTGGGCGTATTTCAGCACCTCGCCCGCATAGCCGCCCGACTGGCTGACAAGACCGAAGCGGCCGCGCGTGCCCTTGGCATCGTCGAATACTCCCGAAAAGGTGAGGAAGGCGCCGCTGTGCACGCTGAAGGCGCCCAGGCAGTTGGGACCGAGGATGCGCATCCCGCTTTCCCGCGCAATACGGCCGATCTCCTGCTGGCGCGCCACGCCCTCCGGCCCCATCTCGGCGAAGCCGGACGAAAAGATCACGAGCTGCTTGACCCCGTGTGCGGCGGATGCGCGTACCGCCTCGACCGCCGCATCTGGGGCAAGGGCAATGATCGCCGCATCCACAGGATCGGCAATCGCCTCAATCCCCGCGAAAGCCGGCAGCCCTTGAACCTCCGCCCGCGCCGGATTGATGGGATAAATACGGCCTTGGAACCCGCTCTCTTTTAGATAGCGCACGGGTCGGCCGCTGATCCGGGTTGCGTCGGAGGAGGCGCCGAAGATTGCGACCGAACGGGGGTTGAACAGGGTGTGGAGCGGATGGATCATCATGCCTTCCGTGCGAAAATTGACTGGAGCGCACGCTAGACGCAGGCATGTGCGGCGCTCAAGCCACCGCCCATATTCCATCACCTATCTGTTGATGCGCCCGGACCACTTGAGTGGCCGAGGCAGCTGCGCCATGCCTATCGGCGATTGGAGAAACCGATGACCGAATCCGCACCCGAACCCGCTGTTCATATCGAGTCGGCCCCCGGCATTTCGGGCGTACTGATCGTCACGCTGGACAATCCGCCGGTCAACGCGGCTACCCTTGCGCAGTTCAAGAGGTTGCGCGGGTTCTTTAGCAATGTGACCGAGACGCATCCCGAGGCCGCCTGCATCGTGCTGACCGCAAAAGGCAAGGTGTTCTGCGCTGGCGCCGACGTGCGGGAGCTTTCGGACCGCACCACGCTTTCGCAAATGGCGCGTTCCGTCGTCTCGCGCGAAACGTTCGATGCCATCCGGCGCTGCCCAGTGCCGGTGATTGCGGCGGTAAACGGCGCCGCCGTTGGAGCCGGTGCGGTTATTGCATCGTGCTGCGACATTGTAGTGGCTTCGGAGCGCGCGACGTTCTCGCTGCCGGAAATCCTGGTGGGAGTGATGGGCGGGACGCGGCACATGCAGCGTATCCTGCCGGACAAGATGGTGCGCTACCTAGCCCTCACGGGGCGGCGGGTCGACGCCACCACACTGGAACGCTTCGGCGCGGCGCAACTCGTCACCCCTCATGACGCGCTGCTGGACGAGGCGCTGAAACTCGCCGGCGAAATCGCGCAGCACAGCCCCGTCGCCGCGCGGCTGATGAAGGAGGCAATCAACCTAACAGAAGACATGCCTGTCAACGAGGGCTACCGGGTGGAACAACTGTTCACGACCCTCGCCTCTTCGCTGCCCGACTCGAAGGAGGCGGCGCTGGCATTCCTGGAAAAGCGCAAACCTGTCTGGGGCAAGGGAGAATAGGATGAGTGATCTATACGAGGGGCTGCCAAGGCCCGAACGCGACTACAATGCCTTTCTGGGCGAGGGCAAATTCATGCTGCAACGCAGCCGCGAGACGGGAAGGTTCATCTTCCATCCCCGCGTGGCCGAGCCGCTGACCGGCTGCATCGATTTGGAATGGGTTCCTGCCTCGGGTAAGGGGACGGTCTATTCCACCACCGTGATCCGGCAGAAGCCGCCCGCCGCCGACTACAACATCGCGCTGATCGACCTTGAGGAAGGTCCGCGGATGATGAGCCGGGTCGAGGGCATCGCGCCCGCCGATGTCCGCATCGGGATGCCGGTCAACGCAATGATTGTCGAGGAAGAGGGCCGTCCCCTTCTCGTCTTTACGGCGGCCTGAGGAGGGAAGCGCTATGGAAAGCTTCCCTCGCGGCAAGGCTGCCATCGTCGGAGCGGCCACTTTCGGAATCGGCGAGGCCAAGGGCTTCGATGCTATCGACATCGCGGTGCATGCCACGGTTAGGGCACTGGCGCAGGCCGGGCTGAAGCCTTCGGACGCGGATGGCCTGTTCATCTGCCTGCCACAGGACTTCCTATCGGGCCTGACCTTCGCGCAATATCTGGGAGTGCATCCCAAGATCACCGACAACAACCGCACCGGCGGCTCGGCTTTCCTGACCCACATGATCTGGGCGGCAATGGCGCTTGAGGCGGGAATGTGCGATGTGGCTGTGGTGGCCTACGGCTCCGTTCAGCGCACCGCGGCGGGCAAGTTGGTCAGCGCAGCCAGGCCTGATCCCTTCGAGGGGCCCTATAAGCCGCGCCTTCCTGTGGCAGCCTATGCCCTAGCAGCGGCGCGGCACATGCATCAATATGGCACCACCCCCGAACATCTGGCGGAAGTGGCCGTCGCGGCGCGGGAATGGGCTAATCTGAACCCCGAAGCCTTCGACCGGGGCGATTTGACCATCGAGGATGTACTGAACGCCCGTCGCGTCTGCGATCCGTTCGGTCTGCGCGACTGCTGTCTCGTCACCGATGGGGCCGCAGCCATCGTCATGGTGCGGGCTGACCGGGCGAAGGACCTGTGCAAGCGGCCGGTGCACATGCTGGGCGGCGCGGCGGCAACCTTCCACAATACGATTTCCGGTATGCCGGACCTGACCGTCACGGCCGCCAGCGAATCCGGTCCGCGCGCCTTTGCCCAGTCCGGTTATGGCACGAAGGACATGGATGTGGTCGAGCTATATGACGCCTTCACCATCAATCCGATCCTGTTCCTGGAGGATCTGGGCTTTTGTGGGAAGGGCGAGGGCGGGCCGTTCGTCGCCGATGGCAAGCTGCGGCCCGGCGGCGGGCTGGCGGTGAACACCAACGGCGGCGGCCTGTCCTGCGTGCATCCCGGCATGTATGGCCTGTTCACGGTGGTCGAGGCCGCTCAGCAGATCATGGGCGTCGCCGGAGCGCGGCAGGTCAAGGGCGCAAATCTCGGCCTTGCCCATGGCAACGGGGGCTTCCTGTCCAGCCAGGCCACTGTCATTCTCGGCGCACCCGAAACGGTCTGACGTGTTCCTTCCCATTAGGTCGTTGCCGATTCCGCCGCCGCCCCGAGGGGTGGCGGCGGAGCTTCGTCCGGGTCTGTTCTGGCTGCGGCTTCCGCTGCCTTGGCCGCCTGGTCACGTCAACGTCTGGCTGTTGCGGGATACCCAGGGCTGGACTGTGGTAGACGCCGGCTTCAAGGACGCAGCGACCCGAGATGACTGGCAATCAGCTCTTGCCGGACTGGGACATCCACCGATCGCGCGGCTGGTGGTAACCCATAGCCATGCGGACCACGCAAAGGCGGCCGGCTGGTTCTGCCAGGTGACCGGCACTCCACTGGTGATGCCTCTGGCAGAATGGGCGGCCTGTCGGCGGATGCAGCAGGGCCGCGATAATTTAGACTGGATCGCGACCGCGCGGCAGCTGGGCCTTGCGGAGGACCAGGTCCAGACCACGGTGGCATACCGGCGGGCCTTCGCGGAAGATTACGCCGACTTTCCTGCTCTTTCAGCCGGACTGGCGGATGGCCAGCACTTGGCCGCTGGCGCGCGAGACTGGCAGGTTATCACGGGTGGCGGCCATTCGGCTGACATGGCGGGTTTATACTGCGCGGCTGATCGAATCCTGATCGCGGCCGACCATGTGCTTCCGTATATCGTGGCCATCCTGCCCAAAACAGCCGCCAACCCGGACGACCAGCCCATCACCCGCCAATTCGACCTTCTGAGCCGCTTGGAGGCGCTGCCCCTCGATACATTGGTCCTGCCCTCGCACGGGGAGCCTTTCACCGGCCTACACCAGCGCATCGCAGTGGTGCGTGCGAAGATGAGCGACGAGCTGGACCGCATTCATGCCGCGATCACCTCCCCGGTGACTGTTTGGCAGATCCTGAACGCCACTTGGAAGAAGCCACCATTACCCGGCCAGGAGATCACGGCCGGCACGGGTCTTCTGGCCCAGTTAGACCATCTGGTCGCCGAAGGCCGCCTGCGCCGCGATGAGGCCGAGGTCCCTCTCTACGGCCCCGCCTGAGGGCTCAGATCATCCAGCGTCCGCCGTTCACGATCAGCGTCTGGCCCGTGACATAGCGGCTCATCCGGCTGGCGAAGAACAACACGGCATTGGCGAT
>Ga0182736_1002190_pt1 | contig 15612 bp, 16 predicted proteins | sample eDN5th30CKraftBY_FD_128882 | JGI IMG/M metagenome (GOLD analysis project Ga0182736, IMG submission 128882) | Enriched backyard soil microbial communities from Emeryville, California, USA - eDNA 5th pass 30_C Kraft BY (version 2) (version 2) | ecosystem: Environmental > Terrestrial > Soil >... | reverse complement strand
GCCGTCGAGCAGGTACAGGCCCGGCGAGCCCTGACCACCGCTCTGGAACTGGACCTTGATGTCGCGGCCCATGGAGGCCGAGGGCACCTGCAGGTACTCGACCGGCAGACCCGGCCGGGAGAACGCCGATGCGGTCGCCTCGCCACCCGTCAGGCCGATCAGGCCGGGCAGCGCTGCTGCGGCCACCGCGCCGACCATCAGTCGGCGCACCCAGCGCATTCCCTTGGTCACGTCTGTCATTCCTGCCCCTTGTCGTCTGATGCGGAACGCTCTCGAAATATTCTCAAAGTAGCTAATCTGCCGATCGCGACGCAAAGCACGCCACCTCCGCGCCGGGCCCTCAACATGCAACAACGGCCGCCATCCGCAACTCCGCGGCCGTCTCGGGGATCCGACTAGCGACATAGCATACCTGATTTAGGTGCTGGACCCGGTTAGGCACAACGGTCGCACGCGCGTAGGCTCGCCTCCGGTAAGCCGACAAGACCACACTGTCCTGGGCTGTCCCCGGTCCGTTCCGGTGCCCGCCGAGCCCCAACCCCGGGTGAGGCGCAGGCTCTCCCGCCGACGCGGTGACATCGCAAATCAGGACGATTGGGGCGCGCGATTTTGGACACGGTACTGGGGCTGGCGATGACGCCGACGACGGTCGGCTGGGTCATGGCCGAGGGACGGGCCGATGGCTGCCCGACGGTTTCCGGTGACGAGTTCGGTATCACCCGCGGTGACGCCGGGTTGGATGCGGTGAGCATGGCGGCGTCGGCCTCGGCAGTGGCCGCCCGGGCTCGCACGGCGCTGACCTCCCGTGGCGACCGGCTGCACGGCGTGGGCGTGACCTGGAGCGATGAGGCGGCCGTCGGGGCGGCGCTGCTGCTGGAATCGCTGGCCGACGCCGGGTTCGACAACGTGGTGCCGGTGCGGTTCAGTCAGGCCGCCGCCTCGCTGACCAGTGGTATCGGACGCAGTGGTGAACGGCCCGCGGTCTGTGTCATCGAGCCCGGCTTGGCGACGCTGGTGCTCTACGACGGCGGCGGCGGCGATGAGGATCCGATCGTCACCGCATGCCCGATCGGTGGCACCGATGACGTGATCGGCTGGCTGGCCGATGCCTTCGGCGCGCGCCGCCGCAGGCCCGAGGTGCTGATGATGGCCGGCTCGATGCGCGGCATGGACCGGCTCGGGCGCCGCCTGGAGTCCAAGCTTTCGGTACCGGTCTTCGTTCAGGCCGGAGCCCAGCAGGCGTTGGCGCGTGGTGCGGCGCTGGCCCTGGCACCGCACGCCGACCTGGCCGGGGCCCCGGACGGGCCGCTGATCGGGGGCGCAGCGCGCCGCTCGATGCCGCTGGCGTACGCGGGGGCCCTGACGATGCTGGCCGGGGGAGCGGTGACCTTTGTGGCCTCCCTGTCGGCCGCGCTGAGCCTGCAGCTGGGCCCGGGCCGGGATGTCCCGGATGTGCGGGCGCCCGAACATACGACGGTGGCTCGTGTCGCGGTGCCCGCTGCCCCGCCCGCCGCACCCGCACCGCCGCCGGCCGCCCTGGGCCCTCCGGCCGAACTGCCGGAGGAGCCGGTGGAGTTCGGTTCGCTGTGGGACGGGCCGGCCGTGGCCCCGGAGCCGCCGGCACCCCCGCCGAGCGGCCGGTCATTATTGGACCGGTTCCGCGAGCGTCTTCCACGACTGCCCGGCCGCTGAGTCAGGCTCCGCGGATCTCGTCGTCCGAGACGGTCGCCGTGAAAGACACTCTCACCTCGTCGGCGACCTGCATGGCGCCCATCAGCATCGAATAGCGCCGTACGCCGAAGTCGCTGTGGCGCACCACGGTGTCGGCGTCCAGCCGCCAGGAACCGCCCGGCTGCCCGAGCTCAGTCACCCGCACCTCGACGACGTGCGGCTTGGTCCGGCCGCGGATCTGCAGGGTCCCGGCCAGCCGATAGCCGTGGTCGGTGGCTTCGATGTCGGCGGCCTCGAAGCGGATCTGGCCATGCCGGCCGGCGTCGAGGCAGTTGCGCGCATTGGTGCGGATCAGTGACTTCTCCGGGGCGGTCAGCGGGGTCAGTCCGCCGTCGCCGCGCAGCACCTGCAGCGAATCCACCTCGACCGTCAGCGCCACGGCGGCGGGTCGCGTGCCGGACCACGACACCACCGCCTGCCAGCGCTCCATGGCGATCGTGAGCCGATGACCCATCTTCGCCGCTCGCCCGGACACGTCGGTGCCGAGCCGGAGCTGTCCGTGCGATGCGTCGCACCGCCCCCGCGTCCCGGCCATCTGCGGCACTCTAGCGGCGTGGCCGGCGGGCGGCCGCGCCGGCGACGGCATTCGGCGGATTCGCGGTGAGGCGCCGCGGCCACCCGTTAGGCTTCCCGCGGGGCCTCCTGCTGGCCAGGATCGAGAAGACTAAGGGCGAAGAATGATTCGTGAACTAGCTGCAGCTGCTTTCCTCGCCGGTGCCGTGGGGGCGGCCGCCGTGAGCGTGGCACCGGTCGCCGCTGCCTATCCCGGTGACGTACCGGGCATGGCCGAAGGCGCCCGGCAGGGTGATGCCTGCTTCAGTTGGGAGCGCTTCATCTACGGTCACGGCCCCAACGGTCAGGCGCTGGCATGCCATTTCATCGCCAACCAGTGGCCGCCCAAGGACACCGGTTTCTGGCAGATCTCCTACCCCCTCTACGGGGTGCAGGACATCGGGTCACCGTGCCCGAACCCGCAGTCGGCCGCACAGTCGCCGGACGGTCTGCCGCTGTTGTGCCTGGGCGCGCAAGGCTGGCAGCCGGGCATCTACACCGGCGGCATCGGACCGTACTTCCCGCCCGGGATCGCCCAGGTCGGCTAACCGCCGCGTGAGGTGAGCCCGCCCCGCAGCGTCGACGGACAGCATTCGTCCAGGCGGTTGCATTAGCTTCGGGCGGGGTAGCTACACGCAGGAGGTGCAGGGCTTGGGCGGACGCGATGAGGCAACGTCGGAACTGTTGGTGATCTTCGGGATAACCGGCGACCTGGCCCGCAAGATGACGTTCCGCGCGCTGTACCGCCTGGAACGCCGCAAGCTGCTGGGCGGTGCCATCCTGGGCGTGGCCGGCGACGACATCACGGCCGAGGAGCTGATCAAGCGGGCCGGCGAGGCGATCCGGGACACCGGCGAGCCGTTCGACGAGGCGGTGTTCGGCCGGCTGGCCAAGCGGCTGTCCTACCTGCACGGCGACGTCACCGAGGCCGCACTCTACACACAGCTCGCCGAGCGGGTCGGGACCGATCGGCGGTGCCTGTACTACCTGGAGATGCCGCCCTCGCTGTTCGCTCCGATCGTGGAGAACCTCGGCCGGGCCGGGCTGCTGACGCACTCCCGGGTGGCGGTGGAGAAGCCGTTCGGCCACGACCTGGCCTCCGCGCGCGATCTCAACACCCGGCTGCGTGCGGTGCTACGGGAGGACCAGATCCTGCGGGTGGATCACTTTTTGGGCAAGCAACCCGTCGCCGACCTCGAGTGCCTGCGATTCGCCAACACCACGCTCGCCGAGCTGTGGGACCGGCGCAGCATCGCCGAGATCCACATCACCATGGCCGAGGACTTCGGCGTCGAGGACCGCGGTAGCTTCTACGACGCCGTCGGCGCGTTGCGCGACGTGGTGCAGAACCATCTGCTGCAGGTACTGGCGCTGGTCGCGATGGAGCCCCCGGTCGGGCCCGGTGACGACGACCTCAACGACAAGAAGGCCGAGGTGTTCAAGGCGATCCCGGCAGCCGACCCCGCACACTACGTGCGGGGCCAGTACCGCGGGTACACCGATGTCGCCGGGGTGGCCGACGGGTCACAGACCGAGACCTTCGTCGCGCTGCGCCTCGAGATCGACAACTGGCGCTGGGCGGGGGTGCCGATCTTTCTGCGGGCCGGCAAGGCACTGCCCGAACGCGTCACCGAGGTGCGGCTGTTCACCCGGCGAGTGCCGGCGCTGGCGTTCATGCCGCACCGCGAACGGGCGCAACGCAATCAGATCGTGTTGCGCATCGATCCCGATCCGGGTCTGCGGTTGCAGCTGGTGGCCCAGGACGACCAGGACACCCGAACCTGGCGCGATGTGCATTTGGACTCCTCCTTCGCCGAGGACCTGGGGGACCCGATCCGGCCCTATGAGCGGCTGCTGTACGCCGCGATGACCGGCGACAGGCGGCTGTTCGCGCGGGAGGACAGCATCGAGGAGACCTGGCGAATCGTGGCGCCGCTGCTCGAACACCCGGGGCCGATCCACGCCTACCAGCGCGGCTCGTGGGGACCCGAGGCTGCGAGCGAGCTGGTCCGCGGCCATCGAAGCTGGCAGGAGCCCTGGCTGCCGCCGGGCGGCCGGTCACACTGAGGGAGGAAAAGACATGCGACTGGGGATGATCGGCCTGGGCCGGATGGGCGCCAATCTCGTTCGGCGGCTGGTCGCCGACGGCCACGAATGCGTGGTGTATGACCACAACCCCGACGCGGTAGCAGCATTGGCGGCCGAGGCCAACACCACCGGGGTGTCCTCGCTGGCCGAGCTGGCGGCGAAATTACCCGCTCCGCGCGTGGTGTGGGTGATGGTGCCGGCCGGTTCAATCACCACCGGGGTCATCGAGGAGCTCGCCGGCACACTGTCGGCCGGTGACATCGTGATCGACGGCGGCAACTCCTACTACCGCGATGACATCAAACATGCAAAACTATTGGCAGACAAAGGTATTCGCCTATTAGACTGCGGAACCAGCGGCGGCGTGTGGGGCCGCGAGCGCGGCTACTGCCTGATGATAGGCGGGGAACGTGACGCATTCGACCACGCCGAGCCGATTTTCGCCACCATCGCACCGGGAGTCGATGCCGCCCCGCGCACCCCGGGACGCGACGGTGAGATCTCCCAGTCCGAAAACGGCTATCTGCACTGCGGCCCGTCGGGGGCGGGCCACTTCGTGAAGATGGTCCACAACGGCATCGAATACGGGATGATGGCCTCGATTGCCGAGGGGCTGAACATCCTGCACCACGCCAACATCGGCAAGACCGATCAGCAGGGCGACGCCGAGACCGCACCGCTGAACCACCCCGAGTTCTATCAATACGACATCGACATCCCGGAAGTGACCGAGGTCTGGCGGCGGGGCAGTGTGATCGGCTCCTGGCTGCTGGATCTGACCGCCAGCGCACTGCAGAAATCCCCGGCGCTGGAGGAATTCGCCGGGCGGGTCTCCGATTCCGGGGAGGGCCGCTGGACGGTGATCGCCGCGATCGACGAAGGGGTGCCCGCACCGGTGCTCACCACGGCGCTGTATGCCCGCTTCGCCTCGCGTCAGCTGTTCGAGTTCGGCGCGAAGGTGCTCTCGGCGATGCGCAAGCAGTTCGGCGGGCACGACGAGAAGTCTGCGTGAGCTGACCGCACTCGCCGGCGCATCGGCACACCGCAGCCCGATGCGCTGATTCTGGCCGCTCACCGTCCTGGCGTGCCAGTATTGGGAATGCCGCAGCGACGGCGAGTGACTCAGACCAGCGCTGTTCCGGTCATGGCAGCTGCCGGCCGGAAGACCGGGCCGGTGGTCTCGCTGATCATGCTGCTGCTCGTCGCCGGCGCGGCGACGCGCGGATATCTGCCCGGCGGCGAGCACGTGGCGCGGCGGCCGGCCGCACCGGGCCCGCTGGAACCGATCATCCTGGCCGCACTGCTCGCGGTGTGCGTCGGCGCCGTCGCGGTCGCGGTCGTACAGCGGGCGCGCCACCGGCGCGCTGTCCCCGGCAGCATGGGAACACTTTCTGCGACAGCGGGTGCCCATCGGGGGAGGCCGGCATGGCGGGTGCTGCTGATCGGTTTGGCCGCCGTGGCGGTTTGGCTTTTGGCGGTCGTGGTGCTGGCAAGATGGGGCCGGGCCCACCGATTCGCGATTCCGGCCGGATTCTTCGGCCAGCGCCGTGAGGTGCCCGCATCGCCGAACGCCCTGGAAGCGCCGGCTCCGGCGCCGCTGCACCCACTGCCGGACGGTGCGCGAGGCGAGGTGTTCGGTTACCTGCTGGTGGCGGCCGCAGTCTTGCTGGTGTTGGTCGCCGCGGCGGTCGTCCTGGCACGGGCCCGCCGAGCCGGGTCGCCGGAAGCCGGGGTACCGGCGGCAGCGGTGCGCGCCCCCAGTCCGGGCGAAACCCTGGCGCGGGCAGCAGAACTCGGCCTGAGCAGGATCGTCGACCCAAGTCGCGGGCCGCGGGAGGCGATCATCGCCTGCTACGCGGTCATGGAACGCCATCTCGCCGATGTTCCCGATGCCGCGCCGCGGGAGTTCGACACCCCCACCGAAGTGCTGGCACGCGCCGTCGAGCACCATGCGCTGCCGGCGGAAAACGCATCCCGACTGGTGGAGCTGTTCACCGAGGCCAGGTTCAGCCCGCACCTGATGACCGAGCGACACCGTTCCGACGCGGTCGCGATACTGCGGCTGGTCCTCGACGAGTTGCGGGGTAAGACATGAGAATTCTTGCGCTGCAAGGTTTTCTGCTGGTGTTTGCGGTGCAGCTGGCGGTGTTGTTCGCCCACCGGCTGGAGCTCCTGTTGTGGGCCGCGGGTTTCGCTGTCGCCGTGCCACTGGTCGGCATCCGGCGGCTGCTGACCACGGGCGGCGCCGGATCGTCTGCGGGGCCGGCACTCACCGATGAGCCGGGCGAGTCGTTGCGGCGATGGCTGTCGGGCACTGAGGCCAGAATCCGCTGGGCGGAATCGACCAGAGCGGACTGGGACCGGCGCTGGCGGCCGATCCTGGCGCGTCGGTTCGAGGTCTCCAGTGGTCAGCGGCGGGGGAAGAACCCCGCGGCATTCGACGCCACCGGGGTGATGCTCTTCGGCGACGAGCTGTGGCCCTGGGTGGACCCCGGCAACGTCGCGCCCGCCGGAGACCGTGGGCCCGGCCCGGGACGGGCTGTGCTGGAGGAGATCCTCTACCGACTGGAGCAGCGATGAGCGCGGGGCTGTCCGGTGCCGCGGCGACTACCGCCGAGCGGTGTACCGCGGTGCTCGACGAGATCGAGCAGGCCGTGGTGGGCAAACGGGCCGCCCTCACGCTCATCCTGACCACAGTGCTCGCCGGTGGTCATGTGCTCATCGAAGACCTTCCGGGCCTGGGCAAGACGTTGATTGCGCGCTCGTTCGCCGCCGCACTCGGCCTGGACTTCACCCGGGTGCAGTTCACCCCGGATCTGCTCCCGGCAGACCTGCTCGGCACGACCATCTACGACATGGCCTCGGGCCGATTCGAGTTCCGGCGCGGGCCGATCTTCACCAATCTGGTGCTGGCCGACGAGATCAATCGGACCCCGCCCAAGACGCAGGCTGCGTTGCTGGAGGCGATGGCCGAAGGCCAGGTCAGCATCGACGGCCAAACCCATCGGCTGCCTTCGCCTTTCATCGTGCTGGCCACCGACAACCCGATCGAGTACGAGGGCACCTACCCGCTGCCGGAGGCGCAGCTGGACCGGTTCGCGATCAGGCTGCGCCTGGGCTACCTCACGGAACCCGGCGAAGCGGCCATGCTGCGCCGGCGACTCGATCGAGGCGCGGCGCTGCCCACGGTGCGCCAGGTGATCGACGCCGGCGACGTGATCGCGATGCGGGAATCGGTGGAACAGGTCAGCGTTCACGACGACGTGCTGCGCTACGTGGTGTCGCTGGCGAACGGAACCCGGCACCATCCGCAGGTGGCCGTGGGCGCCAGTCCACGATCAGAACTCGACCTCATCCAGCTCGCCCGGGCCCGTGCGCTGCTGCTCGGCCGCGACTACGTGATCCCGGAGGATGTCAAAGCGCTGGCCACTTCGGCTATCGCGCACCGGATCACGCTGCGGCCCGAGATGTGGGTGCGACGCATCCAGGGTGCGGACGTGGTGGACGAGCTGCTGCGTCGTCTGCCGGTGCCTCGGACCCAGGCCGCGCCCGCACCGGCGCCGGACGCGACGCCGCCATGACGCACGACCGGCCCTTCCGCGAGGTCTTCGACGTCGACATCGAGTTGCTCTGGCGGGCCTCACCATTGGCGCGCGCGCTGGCGTCCGGCGCAGCGCTGGCCCTGGTGGTTGCGGTGGGCGGGTCACGCTGGCAGGTGATCGCCTTCGCCGCGCCGCTGCTCGGTGTGCTGTGCTCACTGGGCTGGCAGCCCCCCGTGCCGAAGGTCCGGGTGCACGCGGACCCCGCGGCGCAACGTTGCTTCGAATGCGAGCCGGTCGAGTTGACGATCCGGGCCGAAGCATCGGCGGGCGAGGCGACAGTGATGGACCTGCAGGTGTCGGCGCATCCGGCGATCGAACTCGACAGCGCGGCCGAGGCCGTCACCTCGGGGCGCCGGACGTCGGTGACGGCCAACGCCCGACGCTGGGGCCGCTACCCGATCGGGGCCACCGTCACGGCGGTGGGGCGGGGCGGGCTGCTGGTCGGGACCGCCACCGTCGAAGTCGCCGAGGTCGCGGTGTTCCCGCCGGCGCCCCCGCAGCCCACGCCGATCCCGCACAGCGAACTGCTCGACCGCGTGGGGACCCACCTGACCCGGCATCCGGGTCGCGGCGTGGAATACGCCGACATCCGGCCCTATGTACCCGGTGACCCGATGCGCTCGGTGAACTGGCGGGTCAGCGCGCGGCGGGGGAGCCTGCACGTGACCGAGCGGCTGACCGACCGGGCCGCCGACGTGGTGGTGCTCATCGACGCCTACCCGCAACCGCGCGGCCCCGCGACGGCCGCGACCGAACGGTCGGTGCTGGGCGCGGCGCAAGTGGTGCAGACCGCATTGCGCAACGGGGACCGGGCCGGGATCGTCACGCTCGGTGGTCGGCACCCGCGCTGGGTCGGCGCGGATATCGGGCAGCGCCAGTTCTTTCGCATCGTCGATGCGGTTCTGGGCGCCGGCGACGGTTTCGAGACCACCACCGGAACACTCGCACCGCGGGCGGCGGTGCCGCCGGGTGCCCTGATCATCGCGTTCTCGACCCTGCTGGACACCGAGTTCGCGCTCGCACTGACCGATCTGCGCAAGCGAGGGCACGTGGTGTTGGCGGTGGACGTGCTGGCCGGCCCCCCGTTCGAGGAGGACCCCGATCCGCTGGTGGCGCGGATCTGGACGCTGCAGCGCACCGCCATGTACCGGGACATGGCCAGCGTCGGTGTCGACGTCGCATCGTGGTCGCAGCAGCAGGCGCTGGAGCAGGCGATGCTGCTGGTGACCCAGCGTCATCGTCCAACGGCGGTGCGGTGATGGAGCATTCAGCCGACGCCCGGAGTCTGCCGTTGGCGCTGTCCGCTGCGTGCGGGCTGGCGATGGCCGCGGCCGCCGGCTCCGGAGCGTCCGGTATTGCCGCGGGCGGGGCGCTGCTCGCGGCCGGCGCGGTGCTGGCCGGCCTCTGGTGGCGACCCGCGGCGACGGCTGCAGTGCTGCTCGCCGTCGCCGTGATCGGGTTCGCCGATGCGCCGACGGTTTCGGCGGCGGTGGCCGGGCTGGCCGCGGTCGGCCACCTGCTGTTGCGGCACGCCGCCGACGGCGCCACCACGGTGACCGGGCCGGCGCTGCTGGGCGCGGCCGGATTCAGCGTGGTCGGTGTGGTGGCGGCGAGCTTCCCACTGCAGCTGCCGTGGTTACCGCTGGCGGCAGCGCCGGCCGCCCTGGGCTGCTATGTGCTGGCGCTGCGGCCGTACCTGGCGTAGCGCCAACGCAGCGTCAGACCGAGGCCGCGGCGTTGATCTCGTCCAGTCGGCCGGTGGCCTCCAGGTACTCCTGCACCCAGCGCTGCATGACCGTCGCGGTCTTCTCCACCTTGGTGAACTGGCCGACGACCTGACCCACCGGGTTGAACGCCACGTCGACGCTCTCGTTGGGGTACTTGTTCGTGGCCCGCACCGCCATGCCCGAGACCATGTATTGCAGCGGCATGCCCAGCGGCTTGGGGTTCTCGGGCGCCTCCCACGCCTCGGTCCAGTCGTTGCGCAGCATCCGGGCCGGCTTTCCGGTGAACGAGCGGCTGCGAACGGTGTCGCGGCTGGTCGCTTTGATGTAGGCCTCGTGCTGGGCCTCGGTGTTGGAGGATTCCTCGACCATCAGCCACTGCGAACCGGTCCACGCGCCCTGGGTGCCCAGCGCCAGGGCCGCGGCGATCTGCTGACCGCTGCCGATACCACCGGCGGCCAGCACCGGAACCGGTGCCACCGCCTTGACGACCTCGGGCCACAACACGATCGAGCCGACCTCGCCGCAGTGGCCGCCGGCCTCGCCGCCCTGAGCGATGATGATGTCCACCCCCGCTGCGGCGTGCTTCTTCGCCTGCGAGGCCGAGCCGCACAACGCGGCGACCTTACGGCCGGCCTCGTGGATGTGCTTGATCATGTCGGCCGGGGGAGTCCCCAGCGCGTTGGCGATCATCGTCACCTTGGGGTGCTGCAGGGCCACCTCGACCTGCGGGGTGGCGGTCGCCTCGGTCCAGCCGAGCAGTTGCAGGCTGTCCTCGTCGGCGCCTTCCACCGGAACGCCGTGGTCGGCCAGCAGCTTCTTACCGAAGTCGAGGTGCTCCTGGGGCACCAGCTTGCGCAGTGATTCGGCGAGCTCCTCGGCGGACTGCCCGGAGTCCATGCCCTCGTACTTGTTGGGGATGACGATGTCGACGCCGTAGGGGTGGTCCCCGATGTTCTCGTCGATCCAGTTCAGCTCGATCTCCAGCTGCTCGGGAGTGAACCCGACCGCGCCCAGCACCCCGAAACCGCCGGCTTTGCTCACCGCGACGACCACGTCGCGACAGTGGGTGAACGCAAAGATCGGGAACTCGATGCCGAGTTCGTCGCAGAGGGGAGTGTGCATGACCTACTCCTTCAAAGGGCGGCGGGATTGAAGTGGAACGTGTTCTAATTTAGTACCAGACTCGGCTCGGTGAGGCCAGTCGGCCACCACTGGGCCTCGTGGCCGCCACACTACCGCCAATCGTGTCCCGGCTCAGGGGTGGTTCCGGGTCCCGCTCAGGGTGTGGCGACGGCACGCAGCACCGCCACCCCGAAACCGGCGGCGCGACGCAGGGACCGGCCGTTCGCGCGGCGGGAACCGGTGACATGCAGCACCGGCCAGCCGTGCTCGGCCGCCAGCGCCGCCAGTCCGGGGCGCGGATTGACCGGCCGCGGCCGGCCCACCAGCGACATCAGCGCGGCGTCCTCATCGCCGTCGGCGTAGAAGAAGCTCTGGGCGAGGTCGACGCGGTTGTCCGCACAGAACCGCTGCACCACCGCCGCCTTCTGGGGCCCCCACACCACCGGCTTGGCGATGTCTCCGGTCAGCAGGCCCCGCTCGTCGAGTTCGAACCGGTTGCACAGCACCTGCGGAATACCCAGGTGGCGGGCGACCGGTTCGGCGTGGATGGTCAGCGCCGAGGAACTCAGCACGACGGTGTGGCCCTGCTGCTGATGGGCCGCCACGACTTCTTGCATGTGCGGGTACACCCGGCTGGTGATGTGCTCTGCGAACAGTCGCTCGCCGACCTCGTCGAGTTCGGTGATGGACTCGCCGCGCAGGTAGCCCGCCGCGCGCACCAACAGTCGCTCGAACTGCATCCGGCCCAAGCGATATCGCACGGCGGCTTCGACGACGCCGAGCACCTCACCGGCCCGTGCCTGGCGCCGGCGGATCCGGTCGCCGGCATGCGCGGTGGCGGTGAACCCGGACACCAGCGTGCCGTCCAGATCGAAGAACGCCCCGATCCGGGCTCCCGGTTCAGTCCTGCCGATCTCGGCGATCAGATCGCGCGGTGATGCGGTCATCGGCGTCGATGTTACGTCTGCCGCCGCCGGCTCGGGCCACCACGCGCCGCACGAACAGGCGCGAAACCGGCAGCTGATAGCGTGTTTGGCCTAGCGAAAGAGGTCGGCGCAATGACCAAAGAGACCGGTGAGACCACCGCGACCGATGTGCGGCAAACCCTGTCCGAGCAGGCCGCGCAGCTCGGTTGGCAGCGCACGCAGCGGGAACGTGTCGATGTCTACCGCCGCGGGGCCTCCCACGTTCACGCTATGTGGCGCGACAGCGGCACCGTCAACGGCGGAGCCCATTACGAAGACTCCATCCTGTTGGCCTACACCCCTGAACTGGCGAAGATCCAGAGCTGGTTGGCCCGGTAAAAGCGGCGGATCACCGCGACGCCTCCGGTTCGCAACGGTTGGATAACCGCCCCTCGTGTCACACAGGCAACATTTTTCACACGGCTAACTTCGGTCTCGACCTTGTTGGTATCGGGATGGGGAAGAAGCCATGTCACGTATCCGTACTTGCCTTACTGTCGCGGCCGGCGCCGCCGCGGGATTGTTCCTGACGGCGCTGGCGTCCAGTGCCACCGCCGGCGCCGACGCGGTGCCGATCAACCCGGGGCTGCCCGGAGTCGTCGAGCAGGTGGTTGCGTCCTCGACCACCATTCCGCAGCAGTTGCTGCAGACCACCACCTCGGCGCTGAGCGGAACCTCGGTCGCCCCGGCCGCTGCACCGGCGCAGTCACCGATCGCCACCGCCACCTTCAACGTTCCGCCGACCTCGAGCGGTCTGACGCCGGCCACCCAGGCCACCGGTCTGCCCGGACTGGCCGGGTTTCCCGCCAATCTGACTTCGGTGCTGCCGTTCCCGATGCCGAACTTCGGCCCCTCGACGCCGACACCGACCGCGGTTGTTCCGGGTGCGTTCGCGCCGTCGGCCCCGGTGGCTCCGATGGAGGTCATGCTGATTCCCGGCTTGCCCTGACGGTGAGGCCGTAACCTCGGACCGGTGAGCGCACGCGCAGGAATCGTGGTCACCGGTACCGAGGTACTCACCGGACGGATCGCCGATCGCAATGGACCGTGGCTGGCCGACCGGCTCCTGGAACTGGGAGTCGAGTTGGCGCACATCACGATCTGTGGTGACCGGCCCCGTGACATCGAGGCCCAGCTGCGGTTCCTGGCCGGCGAGGGTGTCGACCTGATCATCACCAGCGGTGGTCTGGGACCGACGGCTGATGACCTGACCGTCGACACCGTCGCCCGGTTCTGCGGGCGCGATGTCGTGCTCGACACCGCGCTGGAAGAACGGATCGCCGAGATCATCAAACCGATGATGGCGCGCTTCACCGGACCGGGCGCTCCCGATTTCGCGACCGTGCGAGCGGCCAACCGCAAGCAGGCGATGGTTCCGGCCGGCGCGACGGTGCTCGATCCGGTGGGGACCGCACCCGGCGTGGTGGTGCCCGGCGCTCCGACGGTGGTGGTGTTGCCCGGGCCGCCACGCGAGTTACAACCGATGTGGCACAAGGCGATCGCCACCACCGAGGTGCAGCAGGCGATCGCCGGCCGCACCCGCTACGAACAGCAGACCGTGCGGATGTTCGGGTTGCCCGAGTCCGGCCTGGCCGACACGCTGCGACACGCCCAAGCGGCCATTCCCGACTTCCTGCGACTGGAGATCACCACCTGCCTGCGCCGCGGTGAGCTCGAGATCGTCACCCGTTACGAGCCCGACGACGCCGCCACCTACGGGCAACTGCTCACGCTGCTGCGTGAGCGGCACGGCCGGGCGATCTTCTCCGAAGACGGTTCGGGTATCGATGATCTGGTGGCAGGCCGGTTGGCCGGCCGGCGGATCGCGACCGCGGAATCCTGCACCGCCGGACTGCTGGCAGGGCGGCTGGCCGACCCGCCCGGGGCCTCGGATTACCTTGCCGGCGGGGTGGTGTCCTACTCCAATGAGGCGAAGGTGGACCTACTCGGCGTCGACGCGGCACTGATTGCCGAGCACGGCGCGGTCTCCGAACCGGTGGCCGAGGCGATGGCCGCCGGCGCGCTGCGCCGATTCGCGGCCGATACGGCGGTGGCGATCACCGGAATCGCCGGGCCCGGGGGCGGAACGCCGGACAAGCCGGTGGGCACGGTCTGCTTCTGTGTAGCGCTCGGGGACGGCCGGCTACTGACTCGGACCACCCGGCTGCCGGGGGAGCGGGCCGACGTCCGCGAACGGTCGACCACGGTGGCCATGCATCTGCTGCACCGCGCATTGTCAACCGCCTGATTACGGCCGCAACCGGTGGTATGAACATCTCACCGAGGAGTTGCGGATGTGAACACGGCGTGGTCTGGCGAATCCGGTTACTGGCTGGGCCGGTTGGTGCTGGAACGCGGGATCGCGGCCATCTACGCCGTCGCGTTCGTCGCCGCCGCACGGCAGTTCCGTGCACTCATCGGTGAGCACGGCATGCTGCCGGTGCCGCGATATCTGCGCCGACGGCCATTTTGGGTGACACCCAGCATCTTTCAGCTGTACTACTCCGATCGGTTCTTCGCCGCCATCTGCTGGCTGGGTGCGGCGCTGGCGGCCGCGCTGGTGGTCGGCGCCGGTGACCTTATGCCGTTGTGGGCGGTGATGGCGGTCTGGCTGCTGTTGTGGGCGATGTATCTGTCGATCGTCAACGTCGGCCAGACCTGGTACGCGTTCGGCTGGGAGTCGATCCTGCTCGAGAGCGGGTTGCTGGCGGTGTTCTTGGGCAACGATCGGGTTGCGCCGCCGGTGCTGGCGATGTGGCTGGCCCGGTGGTTGCTGTTCCGGATCGAGTTCGGGGCCGGGCTGATCAAGCTGCGCGGCGATTCCTGCTGGCGCGATCTGACCTGCCTGTACTACCACCACGAGACCCAGCCGATGCCCGGACCGCTGAGCTGGTTCTTCCACCACCTGCCCCGACCGCTGCACCGCGTGGAAGCCGCCGGCAACCACGTCGCCCAACTCGTGGTGCCGTTCGGACTGTTCGCCCCGCAGCCGGTCGCCGGGGTGGCGGCGACGATCATCATCGTCACCCAGTTGTGGTTGGTGGCCTCCGGCAATTTCGCTTGGCTGAACTGGGTGACGATCGTTTTGGCCGCCAGCGCGATCGACCAGTCCTGGCTCACCGGACTGTTTCCCGGGCTGCAGGCCCCGGCGATGCCCGCCGCCCCGGTGTGGTTCGACGTCCTGGTGATCGCCTTCGCGGTGATGGTGGTGGTACTCAGCTACTGGCCGGTGCGCAACATGGCGTCACGCAACCAGCGAATGAACGCCTCGTTCAACCCCTTCCATCTGGTCAACACCTACGGGGCGTTCGGGACGGTCGGTCGTTCCCGCCGAGAAGTGGTGATCGAGGGAACCGACGATGCTGAACTCACCGAGACGACTGTCTGGCGGGAATACCAGTTCAAGGGCAAACCCGGTGCGATCGACCGGTTGCCGCGGCAATGGGCGCCCTACCACCTTCGGCTGGACTGGCTGATGTGGTTCGCGGCGCTGTCGCCGGCATACGCGCTGCCGTGGCGGGAAGCACTGCTGCAACGTCTGCTGCGCAATGATCGGGATACGCTGCGACTGTTGCGACACAACCCGTTTCCCGATGAGCCGCCGCGCTACGTGCGAGCCCTGCTGTACGACTACTGGTTCACCACCCCGGCTGAGCGCCGGCGGGATCGGGCGTGGTGGCACCGCAGCAAGGTGGGCATCTATCTGCCCCCGGTCTCGGCGGCTCGTCCCGGGCGTTAGCGGGTGTCGATCCACAACGCGGCGGCCGCCATCGCCAGGGTGAGCACGGTTAGCAGCACCTTGTCGACGACGCCCAGCGCTGGTGT
>Ga0182736_1002188_pt1 | contig 15618 bp, 11 predicted proteins | sample eDN5th30CKraftBY_FD_128882 | JGI IMG/M metagenome (GOLD analysis project Ga0182736, IMG submission 128882) | Enriched backyard soil microbial communities from Emeryville, California, USA - eDNA 5th pass 30_C Kraft BY (version 2) (version 2) | ecosystem: Environmental > Terrestrial > Soil >... | reverse complement strand
GCCCAGTCGGCGGACTCGCGCAGCGTCCCGGACAGCACGGCCGTGAGCTGGGCCGGGGTCATCGCGTTGAACACGGCACGCCTCTCTCGCCTGGGTCCGCCGCGCGCGGCCGGGCGGCGCGAGCTCTGGCGACGGGCCGGGAGGGGTCGCGGCACGCCGCCGCGACCGGCCGATCGGCCCGTCGTAGTGAACCATGATGTACCAGAACCGACCCTGTCAACGCCGTCCGGAACGCGTCGTCGCAGCGGCTGCCGTGCACGCTGTCGACCGCTACGGTCGGCCACGGCGGATGCGCGGGGGCCGGGGTCTGGTCACGGCCCGGCTCCGTCGGTAGAGTTCGCAAGTAGTGAATGGCTAGTAACTCCGGGAGTCGCCGTGGACGTCTGTGGGAGCACTGCACGACCGGTCGCGAGGTGCGGCTGATGCCGGTGCTGAGGACCGCGGTGGACACCGCGTCCGAGACCTACCAGAGCAACCGCAAGTACCAGCTCGAGATGATCGACCAGCTCAACGAGCAGCTGGAGCTGGTCATCGCGGGCGGCGGCGAGCGGTACATGCAACGCCATCGCGACCGCGGCAAGCTCCCGGTCCGTGAGCGGCTGGAGCTGCTGCTCGACCCGGACAGCCCCTTCCTCGAGCTCGCGCCACTGGCGGCCTGGGGCACCGACTTCACCGTCGGCGCGTCGGTGCTCACCGGCATCGGCGTGGTCGAGGGAGTCGAGTGCATGGTCATCGGCCACGACCCGACGGTCCGCGGCGGGGCGATGAACCCGTACTCCCTGCGCAAGACGCTGCGCGCGTTGGAGATCGCCCGGCTCAACCGGCTGCCGGTGATCAACCTCGTCGAGTCCGGTGGCGCCGACCTGCCCACGCAGGCCGACCTGTTCGTCCCGGCCGGGCGGATCTTCCACGAGCTCACGGAGCTGTCGTCGCTGGCGATCCCGACCGTGGCGCTGGTCTTCGGCAACTCGACGGCGGGCGGGGCCTACGTCCCGGGCATGTGCGACTACGCGGTGCTCGTCGACAACCGCGCCAAGGTGTTCCTCGGCGGTCCGCCACTGGTCAAGATGGCCACCGGCGAGGACGCCGACGACGAGTCGCTCGGTGGCGCGGACATGCACAGCCGCATCTCGGGCCTGTCGGACTACTTCGCCGTCGACGAGCTCGACGCGATCCGGCTGGGTCGCGAGATCATCTCCCGGATCAACTGGCACAAGCTGGGTCCGGCGCCGGCCGCCGACCCGCTGCCGCCGCGCTACGACCCGGAGGAGATCCTCGGCATCGTCTCCTCCGACATCAAGGTCCCGTTCGACCCGCGCGAGATCCTCGCCCGCACCGTCGACGACTCCGACTTCGACGAGTACAAGCCGCTCTACGGGACGTCCCTCGTGACCGGCTGGGCGCAGATCCACGGCTATCCGGTCGGGATCCTGGCCAACCACCGCGGCGTGCTGTTCAGCGAGGAGGCCAAGAAGGCCAGCGAGTTCATCCTGCTCGCCAACCAGACCGACACCCCGCTGGTGTTCCTGCAGAACACCACCGGCTACATGGTGGGGACCGAGTACGAGCAGGGCGGGATCATCAAGGACGGCGCCAAGATGATCAACTCGGTCACCAACAGCGCCGTCCCGCACCTCACGATCAACATGAACTCGTCGTTCGGCGCGGGCAACTACGGCATGTCCGGCCGCGCCTACGACCCCCGGCTGATGTTCGCCTGGCCCGGCGCCAAGCTCGCCGTCATGGGTGCGGCGCAGCTCGCGGGCGTCATGTCGATCGTCGGGCGCGCCTCGGCCGCGTCGCAGGGCAAGCCCTTCGACGAGGAGGCCGACGCCAAGCGCACGGCGGCGATCGAGGCCCAGATCGAGGCCGAGTCGCACGCCTTCTACGTCACCGCCCGGCTCTACGACGACGGCATCGTCGACCCCCGGGACACCCGCACCGTGCTCGGGATGTCGCTGTCGGCCGTGCACTCCAACACGATCGCCGGCCGTCGCGGCTTCGGCGTCTTCCGGATGTGAGCCCGTCGATGTCCACGCAGAAGACCATTCAGAAGCTGCTCGTCGCCAACCGCGGGGAGATCGCCGCGCGGGTCATGCGCACCGCGCACCGCCTCGGCATCGCGACGGTCGCGCTGTTCTCCGACCCCGACGCCGACGCTCCCCACGTCCAGCTCGCCGACGAGGCGGTCCGGCTCCCTGGGGCCGCCCCGTCGGACACATACCTGCGGGCCGACCTGGTGATCGCCGCCGCGCAGGCCACCGGTGCCGACGCCGTGCACCCCGGCTACGGGTTCCTCTCCGAGAACGCCGGCTTCGCCCGCGACTGCGCCGCGGCCGGGCTGACCTTCGTCGGCCCGACGCCGGAGGCCATCGCGTCGATGGGTTCCAAGCTCGAGGCCAAGGCGCTCATGGAGGCCGCGGGCGTGCCGGTGCTTCCGGGCGCGACCGTCACCGACGAGACCGACCTGTCGGTCGAGGCCGACCGGATCGGGTTCCCCGTGCTGGTCAAGGCCGCGTTCGGCGGTGGCGGACGCGGCATGCGCATCGTCCACGACGCCGACTCGCTGCGGGAGGCGGTCGACGGCGCCCGTCGTGAGGCCGCGTCGGCGTTCGGCGACGGGACGGTGTTCCTGGAGCGCTACGTCGTCGACCCGCGGCACGTCGAGGTGCAGATCCTCGGCGACACCCACGGCGACGTCGTGCACCTGTTCGAGCGCGAGTGTTCCATCCAGCGCCGCTACCAGAAGATCGTCGAGGAGTCGCCGTCCCCGGCGGTCGACGACGCGCTGCGCGCCGAGCTGGGCGCCGCCGCCGTCGCCGCGGGCAAGGCGATCGGCTACACCGGTGCGGGCACCGTCGAGTTCGTGCTCGACCAGGACGGGAGGTTCTTCTTCCTGGAGGTCAACACCCGGCTGCAGGTCGAGCACCCCGTCACCGAGCTGGTCACCGGGCTCGACCTCGTGGAGCAGCAGCTGCGCGTCGCCGAGGGTGCGCCGCTGCCGCCGGAGGTCACCGGTGCCACGATCACCGGCCACGCGATCGAGGTGCGGCTCTACGCCGAGGACGTGGCGGCCGGCTTCCTGCCCGCGACGGGCACCCTGCACTCGTTCGCCATCCCCGCCGGTGCCGGCATCCGCGTCGACACCGGGTTCGTCGACGGCTCGGTCGTCTCGCCCCACTACGACCCGATGCTCGCCAAGGTGATCGCGCACGGGCCCACCCGTAGCGACGCCGCCCGCGCGCTGGCCCGCGCGCTGGCGACCGCCCGCATCCACGGCGTCACGACGAACCGCGACCTGCTCGTCGGCATCCTGCGCGAGCCGGAGTTCCTCGCGGGCGGCACCGACACCGGCTACCTGACCCGCCACGACCCGGCCGCGCTCTCGGCGCCCGCCGGGGGGCTCGCGCGGCACGCCGCCGCGGCCGCACTGGCCGCCCAGGCCGCGAACCGGGCGAGCGCCCGGGTGCTGGCGGCGGTTCCGTCGGGCTGGCGCAACGTCGGCGGGGCGCCGCAGCGCGTGGCCTACACGGTGGGGGACACCGAGATCGAGGTCAGCTACCGGTACCGGCGCGGGGCGCTGGACGTCGAGGTCGACGGGGCGCGCCTGGGCACCGCCGTCGTCGCGACGGCCGGGCCCGAGGCCGTGGTCCTGGAGGTCGACGGCGTGCGCAGGCGCTACAGCGTCGTCCGGGCCGGGGGAACGTCATATGTGGACGGTCCCGACGGTTCGGTCGCCCTGGCCGAGGTGCCGCGCTTCGCCGATCCCAACGCGTTCGCCGCCGCCGGCTCGTTGCTCGCGCCGATGCCCGGCGGGGTGGTGCGGGTCCTCGCCGAGGCAGGGGCCGAGGTCACCGCCGGGCAGCCGCTCGTCGTGCTGGAGGCGATGAAGATGGAGCACACCGTCGCGGCGCCGGTCGACGGCGTCGTGTCGGAGATCCATGTGGCGCAGGGTGACCAGGTCGACACCGGGCAGGTGCTGGCGGTCGTGGAGGAAGTGGCCGCGGAGGCGACAGCAGGATGACCGGGCCGACTCGTGTCGTGAGTGGCGATGGTCGCTCCGGTGACCATCGCTGCTCACAGGGGGATGTTCGGTGACGGCCGGGCTCGTCGCGGCCGCGGCGGGGACGACCCTCGACGCGCTGTACCGGCGCTCGATCCGCATCTTCGCCGACCGCACCGCGGTCACCACCGGTGACCCGGACGGTCCGGTGTGGACCTACCGCGAGCTGGGCGAGCGGGCCGGGCGGCTGGCGGCGGGCCTCGCCGCGAGCGGGGTCCGGCACGGCGACCGGGTCGCGGTGCTGTCGGAGACCCGGCCCGAGTTCGTCGAGCTCTACGTGGCGCTGGCGCGGCTCGGCGTCACCGCCATCACCCTCAACATCCGGTGGCACGCCGAGGAGATCGCGCACGCGGTCGGCGTGGCCCGACCCGTCGCGTTCGTGACGTCGGGGCTCGGGGCGGACCGGGCCGCGGCGGTGCGCGACCGCTGCCCGTCGGTGCGGCACTGGTACTGCATGGACGACACCGGCGACGCCGCCGGCTTCGAGCCCTACTCCGCGCTGCCCGCCGACGGCGACGTGCCGGCCGACGTCGCACAGCCCTCCGACGTGCACAACGTGCTCTACACCTCCGGCACCACCGGCCGGGCCAAGGGCGCCATGATCACCCAGCAGGCGGCGGCGATCCGCGCGCTGCGGCTGGCGCAGTGGTACTCGCTCACCCCCGACGACGGGTTCGTGGGCTGGCTGCCGCTGTTCCACACCGGCGGCGATGAGTCGCTCAACGCCACGCTGCTCACCGGCGGCATCTTCTGCGCCCTGGCCACCGCCCACACCGAGACGATGTTCGCGGCCGTCCAGCGCCACCGGCTGACGTGGACGCTGCTGCTGCCCGGCGTGATCACCGATGTGCTGCACCACGAGCGCCGCACCGACTACGACCTGTCGACGCTGCGGTTCGTGATCGGGTACGCCAACATGATGCCGACGGTCGTCAAGGAGCTGACGGCGGCGCTCGACGTGGACTTCAACGACGCGTTCGGCCAGACCGAGACCAGCTACGTCCTCGCGCACGGCTGGAGCGGGCCCGGCGAGGACCCGCACCTGCGCAAGATGCCGACCCCGCTGATGGAGGTCCGGATCGTCGACGCCCAGCTGCAGGAGACGCCCGTCGGGGTTCCGGGGGAGTGCGTCGTGCGCGGCCCGACCACGATGGCCGGCTACCTCGACGACCCCGAGGCCACCGCCGAGGTGTTCGCGGGCGGCTGGCTGCACACCGGCGACGTCCTCGTCCGGCACGACGACGGCACGCTGTCCTACGTCGACCGGGCGAAGTACCTGATCAAGACCGGTGGCGAGAACGTCTACCCGGCCGAGGTGGAGCAGGCGATCGCAAGCCACCCCGGGGTCGAGGAGGTCTGCGCCTACGGGGTCCCCGACCCGCGCTGGGGCGAGACCGTCAAGGTCGTCGTGGTACGCGCCCCCGGGGCCGACGTGAGCGGCGAGGAGGTCGTCGCCTGGTGCCGCGACCGGCTCGCGGCGTTCAAGCGGCCGCACTTCGTGGAGTTCGTCGACGCCGCCGAGCTCCCGCGCAGCACCACCGGGAAGCTACAACGTCATCTGCTCGCCGAACGCGGCGCGGACGAGAAGGAGCGGGTGTCGTGACCGACCGCCACGTGGACGTGAAGGACGAGGGCCGGGTCCGGATCCTGACGATGGACCGGCCCGACCGGCGCAACGCGCTGACCCCGCAGACCGTGGGGGAGATCGAGGAGGCCCTGCGCGACGCCGCGGAGGGCTCCACGATCGGCGCGGTCGTGCTGACCGGCGCGGGCGGGCACTTCTCCGCGGGCGGGGACGTCGACCACATCCTCGGCGCCATCTCCGGTGAGGACACCGCGCTGCTGACGATGATGCGCGCGTTCCACCGGGTCGTCGTCGAGATCTGGGAGTCGCGGCTGCCGGTGGTCGCGGCGGTGTCCGGGGTCGCCTACGGCGGCGGCATCAACCTGGCCCTGGCCTGCGACCTCGTCGTGATGTCGGCCGAGGCGCGGCTGTGCGAGGTGTTCGCCAGGCGTGGCATCGTCCCCGACGTCGCCGGCGCCTACCTGCTGCCGCGGATCGTCGGGGTGCACCGGGCCCGCGAGCTGATGCTGCTGGCGCCGGAGATCGACGCCGCCCGCGCCCTCGAATGGGGCATCGCGAACATCGTCGAGCCCGACCCGGACGCCGCGCTCGCGACGGCCGTGGCGAAGGCCGCGGAGCTCGCGTCGATGCCCGACTACACCGTCGCGCTGACGAAGAAGCTCGTGAACCACAGCCTGGACAGCGACCTGCGCAGCTCGTTGGAGCTGGAGGCGGTCAGCCAGGCGGCCGCACTGCGGTCGAAGGCCGCCACCGAGGGTTTCGAGGCGTTCCGGCAGAGTCGCCGGAGGACGGAGGATCGTCGATGAACATCGCGATGCTGTTGCGCCGCAGCGCGTCCGACCATGCCGAGCGGATCGCGACGGGGCTGGACGACGTCACGCTCACCTACCGCGAGTTCGCCGAGACGGGAGCCCGGTTCGCGACGCACCTGCTCGGCGAGGGGCTGCAGCCCGGCGAGCGCGTCGGGTTCTTCCTGCCCAACACGCTCGACTACCTACCGGGCCTGCTCGGTGTGTGGCAGGCGGGCGGTGTCGGCGTCCCGCTCAACTACCTGTTCCCGGACGCGCCGCTGCGGCACGCGATCCTCGACTCGGGCGCGACGGCCGTCGTCGCGCTGCCCGGCGACGTGGCGCGGCTGCAGAACCTGCTCGGGGACGCGCCCGTCCGGCTGCTCACGACCGGGCCCGACGGGAGCTTCACCGCGGCGGTCGCGGCGAGCGAGCCGGCCACCGACGTCGTCCCGCGCTACGACGACGACGACGCGCTGATCATGTACACCTCCGGTTCGACGGGGGTGCCCAAGGGCGTGCGGCAGACCCAGCGCAACGTCACCGCGCAGGTCGAAGCCGTCATCGACTGGTACGAGCTCACCGGCGACGACCACGCGCTCAACTGCATGCCGCTGTTCCACGTGGGCGGCCTGCACCTGGTCAGCCTGCCGACGCTGCTGCGCGGGGGCCGGATCACGTTCATGGGCAAGTGGGACCCGCTGGTGTGGCTCGACCTCGCGACGACCCTGCGTCCCACCTACGGCGGCCTGATCTCGACGATGCTGATCGACGTCGGCAACCGGACGGTCGGCTCGCCGGTCGTGCTCGACTCGTTCCGCATCTGCATGTTCGGCGGCTCCAGGACGCCCAACACCCCGATCGAGCGGCTCGCCGAGGGCACCGGCATCCACGGCGTGGAGATCTACGGGCAGACCGAGCAGAACGGGCTGGCGATCAGCTACCGGCCGGGCGAGCAGCGCCGGACCGGCTCCATGGGACGGCCGCTCTCCCAGGTCGTGCAGACCCGGCTCGTCCCACCGGCGGGTGGCCCCGACATCGAGCCGGGTTCCGGCGAGGTGGGTGAGCTGTGGGTGCGCGGCGACGCCGTCACACCCGGCTACTGGAACCGGCCCGACCTCGAGCCCGGCGCCGGCTCGGAGAAGTGGTCCGACGACGGCTGGTTCCGCACCGGTGACCTCATGTCCGCCGACGCCGACGGCTACCTCTACTACGTCGACCGGATCGACGACATGATCATCTCCGGCGGGGAGAACGTGTTCCCGCAGATGGTCGAGGAGCACCTCGCGGCGTGCCCCGACATCGCCGAGGTCGCCGTCATCGGCACGGCGCACGAGCGCTGGGTCGAGCAGGTGACGGCGATCGTGGTGCCCGCCAAGGAGGGCGTCACCGCGGAGTCGATCGCCGAGTGGGCCTCGACCCACCCCGACCTGCGCGGGATCCACCGTCCGCGGCGCATCGAGATCGTGGATGCCTTGCCGCGCACGGGTTCCGGCAAACTCAACCGCCCCGAGCTGCGCAAGGAGTTCCCGTGACCGGACCGGTCCACTACGAGGTCGAGGACGGCGTCGGCTGGCTGACGATCGATCGGCCCGAGGCCCGCAACGCGCTGTCGAAGGCGGTGCGCGACGGGCTCTGGGACGGCATCCGGACCTTCAACGACGACGACTCGGCCAAGGTCCTCGTCCTCACCGCCACGGGCGCGAAGGCGTTCTGCGCGGGCGGTGACCTCAAGGAGATGGCGGAGACCTCGCTGCAGGTCCCGCCGCCGGACTTCCTGCCGCAGTTCGGCCGCAACATCGACGTCCCGAAGCCGACGATCGCCGCGGTCAACGGGGTCGCGTTCGCGGGCGGCTTCCTGCTGGCCCAGCAGTGCGACCTCGTGGTGGCCGCCACGCACGCCACGTTCGCGGTCAGCGAGGTCAAGGTCGGTCGTGGGTCGCCGTGGGCGGCGCCGCTGTCGTGGCTGGTGCCGCCGCGGCTGGCGCTGGAGATCCTCATGACCGGCGACCCCGTCGACGCGCACCGGGCCCGTGAGCTCGGCCTGGTCAACCACGTCGTCGACCTCGCCGATCTCCGGGACCACACGCAGAACCTCGCGAAGCGGATCGCGGCCAACGCGCCGCTGTCGGTGCTCGCGAGCAAGCGCACCGCCTATCTGTCGGCGCAGCTGCCGATGGAACAGGCCTACGCCAGGGCCGAGGAGATCTGGGAGCCGGTGTACATGTCCGCCGACGCCCAGGAGGGCCCCGCGGCGTTCCGTGAGAAGCGCACCCCGCAGTGGAAGGGACGGTAGGCCATGCCCGTGTCGATGGACGCGCTCGCCGACGACATCACGGCCGAGACCGCGGTCCTGCGCGAGATCCTCACCGGACTGTCGGAGCCGGACTGGCGACGTGACACCCCCGCCGTCGGCTGGACCATCGCCGACCAGGTGAGCCACCTCGCGCACTTCGACGCCACGGCGGTGAAGTCGGCCGTCGACCCGGACGGGTTCCGCGCCGACCTGGAGAACTCCCCGCCGATCGACCCCGACGCCGTCGCCCTGCAGTACCGCGACCTCACGGGCGCGGAGATGCTGCGCTGGTTCGACGGCGAGCGCACCCGGCTGATCGAGACCTTCCGCGGGCTCGACCCGGCCCTGCGGGTCCCGTGGTACGGGCCGCCGATGAGCGCCGCGTCGTCGTTCACCGCCCGGCTCATGGAGACCTGGGCGCACACCCAGGACATCGCCGACACCGTCGGCGTCACGCGTGAGCCGTCGGCCCGGCTGCGCCACGTGGCCCACATCGGCATCGGTGCCCGCGCCTACAGCTACGCGGTGAACGGCGTCGCGATGCCCGAGGCGCCCATCCGGGTGGAGCTCGCGGCGCCGGACGGCTCCACGTGGACGTGGGGCCCCGAGGGCGCGGCCGACCGGGTCACCGGACCGGCCCTGGACTTCTGCCTGGCGGTGACCCAGCGCCGACACCGCGACGACACCGCGTTGCAGATCACCGGTCCGGTGGCCAACGAGTGGATGTCGTTCGCGCAGGCCTTCGCCGGTGCTGCGGGCACCGGCCGCAAGCCGGGACAGTTCGCATGAGCACGCCGCGCAGGCCGATCGTCATCGGCAACATCTCCGGGTTCTACGGCGACCGCATCAACGCCGCGCGCGAGATGGTCGAGGGCGGGCCCGTCGACGTCGTCTGCGGCGACTACCTCGCCGAGCTGACGATGCTGATCCTCGCCAAGGCGCAGGCCAAGGACCCCGCGCTCGGCTACGCCAGGACGTTCCTCACCCAGGTCGAGCAGATCCTCGGGACCTGCCTCGAGCGCGGCATCAAGATCGTGTCGAACGCCGGGGGGCTCAACCCCGCCGGGCTGGCCGACGCGATCCGGGAGGTGGCGGCCAAGCTCGGTCTCGACGTCGCCGTCGCCCACGTCGAGGGCGACGACCTGCGCGGCGACCTGGGCGCGATCGTCCCGCCGGTCGCCGGGAAGCCCGTGTCGGCCAACGCCTACCTCGGGGGCTGGGGCATCGCCGAGGCCCTCGGCGCGGGGGCCGACGTCGTGGTCACCGGGCGGGTCACCGACGCCTCGTTGGTGGTGGGGCCCGCGGCCTGGTGGCACGGTTGGGGTCCGACCGACTGGGACGCGCTCGCGGGCGCGGTGGTGGCCGGGCACGTGATCGAGTGCGGGCCGCAGGCCACGGGCGGCAACTACGCGTTCTTCTCCGAGGTGACCGACCGCCGCTACCCCGGCTTCCCCATCGCCGAGGTGGCCGCCGACGGCTCGACCGTGATCACCAAGCACCCCGGAACAGGCGGCCTGGTCTCCACCGGGACCGTCACCGCGCAGCTGCTCTACGAGATCCAGGGCCCGGCCTACCTCGGCCCCGACGTCACCACCCACTTCGACACGATCACCCTCGAGCAGGAGGGCGAGCACCGGACCCGCATCTCGGGGGTCCGCGGCAGCGCGCCGCCGGACACCCTGAAGGTCGCGCTCAACGACAACGGCGGCTACCGCAACTCGATGACCATGGTCCTCACCGGCCTGGACATCGAGGAGAAGGCCGCCTTCGCCGAGGAGATGCTCTTCGAGATCCTGGGTGGGCGCGACCGGTTCGCCGAGGTGGACGTCAGGCTGCTGCGCTTCGACCAACCCGACGCCCCCACGAACGAGCAGGCGACGGCGCACCTGCGGGTCACGGTCAAGGACCAGGACCCGCGGCTGGTCGGCCGCGCGTTCTCCAACGCGACGATGGAGCTCGCGCTCGCCGGCTACCCCGGCTTCCACACCACGACCCCGCCCTCCAGCGAGTCGGCGTTCGGCATCTACCGGCCCGCCACCGTCGCGCGCAGCGCCGTCACCCAGACGGTGGTGCTGCCCGACGGGACGCGGCGGGTCGTCGCCGACCCGCCGACCGGGCCCGCGGACGTCACGGCGCCCACCGGGGCCGCGGCCGGCGCCCGCCCGGGCAGCGGCGCGGTGCCCGACGGCCCGACCCGGCGGGTGCCGCTGGGGACGGTGTGCGCGGCGCGCTCCGGGGACAAGGGCGGCAACGCCAACATCGGCCTCTGGGCCCGCGACGACGCCGGGTACGCCTGGATGGCGGCCCACCTCGACGTCGACACGATCCGCGGGCTGATCGGCCCCGAGGCCGCCGACCTGCGGATCGAACGGTTCGAGCTGCCCAACCTGCGAGCGCTCAACGTGGTGGTGCACGGGATCCTGGGCGAGGGCGTCGCCTCCACGACGCGACCGGACCCGCAGGCCAAGGGCCTGGGCGAGTACGTGCGCAGCCGCCTCGTGGACGTGCCGGAGGCACTGCTGCAGGACTGACCGCGCGACCGGCGCGACCCCGCTCGTCGTCTCGAACATGTGTTCGATGTTAGCGGCGGGGTCCGACAGTTCCCGCCGGACCGGCTCAGGCCGGGCCGGCGGCCCGCCGCAACGGGCCGTCGACCCAGCGGTCGACGTCCCGGCGGTGACGCAGCCGTACGACGGGCAGCGCCGGCCTGCGGGTGGCCAGCGCCGTGATCCGCAGCGCCGTCTTGTGGTGGGTGTCCCAGGCCCACCGCACGATGTGCTCGCGGTCGGTGAGGATCGTCCGCAGCGGCGGCTCGACGTTGCCGTTCCAGAGGACCTCGCGGCCGAGCCGGCGCCGCATCGTGCGCACCGAGACCTGACGCATCACCGTCGCGCGGGGCAGGTCGAGCCAGACCATCAGGTCGGCGCGGTCGGCGAGCAGGTCACGGACGGCGGAGTACTGCCACTCGGTGACCCACGCCGGCTGCGCGCTGAACGCCTCGACGTCGGCGACGAACGTCGGGATCCGGGTCCAGCCGGGGCCGTGGAACAGCGCGTCGATCTCGACGTGCGGTGCACCGGTCAGCGCGGCGATGCGCGCGGACAGCGTCGTCTTCCCCGAGCCCGACGTGCCCGCGACCAGTACGCGGGCGGGTCGTGCGGGCAACGGGTCGGCGGGTCCCAGCTCCATCGGCCCCGCCCGGTCAGCGGCGGACGCCCGCGGTGTGGGCGAGCAGTGCGTCGGCGAGCGGGTCGACGACGGCCGCGGGCAGCGCGTGTCCCATGCCCGGGACGGTCGTCAGCTCGGCGCCGGCGATGGTGTCGGCGAGATGGCGGGCGTGCGGGGGCGGGTTGACGGGGTCGTCGGGCGCCTCGACGACGAGGGTCGGCACCGTCACGCTCCCGAGCTCCGCCGCGCGCTCCAGGCCGTCCTGGGCGGCCCTGGCGTGGGCACCAGGGGTGTCGGGCCGCCCCGTGTGCGCGATGACGCGGCGCTCGAGCTCACGGAACTCGTCGGGGTCGAAGGGGATCGTGGCGCCGTTGAGCAGCCGCCAGTGCTCCACGCGCCACGCGAGCTCGCCCGCGTCGTCGCGCGGGTCGTCGAACTCCTGCCACATCCGCAGCAGGGACAGGGACGGACCGGGCATGTCCGGCACGTCCCAGGCGTCGAGCGCGGCTGTGCAGAGCAGCGTCGCCGACAGCAGGCGGTCGGGATGGTCGAGCAGCAGGAACTGGACGAGCGTGCCGCCCATCGACATCCCCACCACGTGCGCGCGTTCGACGTCCCAGGCGTCGAGGACGGCGACCGCGTCGTCGGCGAGATCGGCGACGGAGTAGGGCTGCTCGTCGAACGCCCAGGTCGAGCGGCCGGTGTCCCGGTGGTCGTAGCGGATCACGGGATGGTGCGCGGTGAGCCGGGCGAGCAGCGTCTCCGGCCAGGCGAGCCCGGAGGCGTTCGCGCCCATGATCAGCAGCAGCGGGTCGGCCCCGGCCGGCCCGGCCAGCCGTTCGGACCACAGCCGCACGCCGTCGGCGACGTCGACGAAACGTTCCACTCGCCCAGCCTGCCAACGGCTGTGCACGGCGCCGCAACCGGGACCCGGCGCGGACGAGCGAGCGGCCCGACGCGGCGGACGTGCCGCCGTGCCGGGCCGGAGCTCACTTGAGCGCGTCGAGCAGCGCCTGGCGCTGCCGGTCGCCCAGGCCCGCGGCCCGGCGGGACGCGTCGATGCCGGTCTTCTCCAGCAGCGCGCTGACCTTGGCGGGGCCGTAGCCCGGAAGGCTCTTCAGCAGGTCCGCGACCTTGGTCTTGCCGACGATCGCGTCGGACTTCGCGCGGTCGAGGACCGCGGGGATCGTCTCGTCGCCCCGGGCGATCGCGTCGCGCAGCTCCTTGCGGGCCGTGCGCGCGGCGGCGGCCTTCTTCAGGGCCTCCTGACGCTGTTCGGGAGTCAGCGTGGGCAGTGCCATGTGTCGAACTCCTCTACTCGGTGAAGTCCCCGTCCAGGTCGAACAGGGCTCATCTTCGCCGCACAGACTGGCAGAAGGGCCCGACGACGTACCGAGAACCCCTGCTCAGGTGCGATTCGCGGGCCTTCCGATGCGCTCAGCGGACGGATGCGGCCCGTCGCGCCACCCGACCGTGGGACGTCGAGCATCCCCAGGTCAGCGCGTCGCGGGCGGCTGCGGGCTGTCCGAGGCCGAGCACGAGGCCGCCAGCGAGACCGGAGCGGTGGACTGCGGGGTCGTCGTCGGCGCGGTCGTCGGCGCGGCCGAGCGGGTGGACCGCGACGTCGTGGGCGTCGTCGTCGGCGCGGGCAGCGGCTTCCCGTCGATCGAGGCGGCCACGACCTCGCGCATGTAGGACGGATCGGGCGCGCCCGGGTTGAAGTGGCCGTCGCGCTCGTTGGGGTCGGGCAGCGTGGGGTCGAACGTGACGCTGCTGAGGTTCACGCCCTTGTCGTCGATCAGCGACACGAGGTGCGGCAGCAGCGCCTGCGGGATGTTGGTGTCGATGTTCTGCGTGGCCACCTTCGCCACCGTCTGGAAGTTCGACAGCAGCGACGCCGGGCTCTTCTGGTCGAGCACCGCCTGGATCAGGCAGCGCTGCCGGCCCATCCGGTCGTAGTCGCTGGAGTCGCGGCGCGAGCGGGCGAACCAGAGCGCCTGCTCGCCGTCGAGCCGCTGGACCCCCGGCTGGATGTAGCCGTCGGGTCGGACGTGCCGGCCGTCGGGCAGCACGCCGCCGATGGGCAGCGGCACCGGGCCGACGTCGACGGTCACCCCGCCGAGCGCGTCGATGAGGGCGGAGAAGCCCTCCATGTCGACCTCGAGGAAGTAGTCCAGCGGCAGGTCCAGCATGTACGTCACCGACTGCATCAGCAGGTTGATGCCGGGGTCGGCGCTGGGGCCCGCGGGCGCGACCCCCGGGTTCTGGTGCGCGTAGGCGTACACGGCGTTGAGCAGGTAGTTCCCGGAGAGCGGGTCGCGCGGGTCGCGGAACCCGTTGGGGAAGCGCTCCGCCATCGGGGACCCCGGCGGGAACTGGGCACGCTGGATGTTGCGCGGGAGGCCGAACAGGATGGTCTTCGCGGTGTGCGTGTCGATGCTCGCGACCATCATCGTGTCGGTGCGGGTGCCCGTCCGGTCGGGCCCGGCGTCGCTGCCGATCATCAGGACGTTGAGCCGCGGCTTGTTGATGGCCTCCTCGGCGCTGGTCCCGCCGCCCTTGAACAGCTCGTTGAGCAGGTTGCGCTGGGAGTTCGCGATGTCGGCCGCGAAGCCGAAGGGCGCCGCCACCACCAGACACAACGCCACGACGACGAGCGTGCCGAGCGCCTGCTGGCCGGTCTTCATCCCGGGCGGGCGGGCCAGCGCCCACGTCCGCACGATGACGACGATCCAGCCCAGCGCGGCGGCCAGGACGACGACGGCGACCCCCGCCAGCACCCGCGCCGAGAGCGCCGACTCGATCAGCGTCGAGCGTCCGACGAGCGCGAGCGTGACCAGCGCCGCGATCGCCAGCAGGAAGACGGTGAGGATCGCCGTCCCGGCGCGGCGCCTGCCGAGGATGAGGTGCCCGGAGCCCGGGACGAGCGTCGACGCCGCGGTGATGCCGAGTGCGGCGCCGAGGCCGCGGCGGCGGCCGCCGGGGCCGGTCCGGGCCGGGGGCGTGCCGGCGCGCGCCGGCGGCCGGGTGGGACCGGCCCCGCGGACCCGTTCCGGGCGGGCCGGGCGGTCGGCGTCGGGGCCGTCGCGGCGGGCGGGGCCGTCGGTGACGCGGGACGTCGGCTGGTCGTCGACGGCGGCCGCGCGGCCCCCCGGTCCGCGCCCGGGCGTGTCGGCACCGGTGTCGGTGCCGGAACCGTCGTCCGGGAGGACGGCGGCCCGGGAGAGCGCCGGGACGGTCGGACGCGCGTCGTCGGCGCCCGGTAGTGGGCCGGGAGGGCGCTGTGGGCCGGGCCGGCGGCCGCGCCGCGCGGCGGCACCGGAGGGACGGTTCGGCCCGTCGGCGCGGCGCGCCGGGGCGTCGAGCGGGCGCGGGGTGCCGTCGCCCGCCGGCCGGGCGGGGTCGGCGGGCCGGCGCGGGGCGCCGGGGGACCGGTCGGGCGGCGGGGGCGGCGGGGCACCGGGCGAGCGGTCGGGCCCCGGGGCGCCAGGCGGCCGGTCGGCGGGCGGCCGGTCGGCGGGCGCGGATCCGGGTCGACGCGGGGCGGCACCGCCGGCCCCCGGGCGCCCGCCCGGTCCGCTGTCGGGCGTGCGCGGCGGTCCGCTGTGGGGCGCGCGCGGCGGTCCGTTGTCGGACGTGCGCGGCGGTCCGCCGTCGGCGCTCTGGCGGGGCGGGGTGCCCTCGTCCGGCGGCCGGGGCGGGCGGGGCCGGCCGGGTC
>Ga0182736_1002187_pt1 | contig 15626 bp, 19 predicted proteins | sample eDN5th30CKraftBY_FD_128882 | JGI IMG/M metagenome (GOLD analysis project Ga0182736, IMG submission 128882) | Enriched backyard soil microbial communities from Emeryville, California, USA - eDNA 5th pass 30_C Kraft BY (version 2) (version 2) | ecosystem: Environmental > Terrestrial > Soil >... | reverse complement strand
CTTGGTAGATGAAATGAGCAAGCTGGGTCATGTGGGAGAGGGGCTCGTCTACGCGGTGGCGAAGGAGGCTGGGGTCAGTAAGCTTGCCCACGCGGGCCGTCAGCGTATCGAAAAAGCGATAGCGCAAAACATTAAGTGATATCGGAGGGGGCTCTGGCAGTGCCCCTTTTCGTTTCGCATCAAGTAGAGGCGCTCAGGGTAACGCTGACGACTCATCGCACCTCCTCTTTTGACTCATTATGAGGCTTGGAGGCGTATACGAAACCAGGGGCGATTCACTCGGGTGAGGAGTGACTGCTCTAGTCTGCTACCGTCATCCGCCTATGGGGCTTCATTCCGGCATTGTTGATGTGATACGCGATAATCGGCTCACGAGGAGGCGTTCAATTTGCTTTTAGGCGCATCTATGACACATGCATTGGCATCGGGTATTGCGTAGCTCGCCGGATAGCAAGGCATCTTTGGGTTACTCGACCTGCTGCTTCTGGCTGAACACGTCCGGGGGAGCCCAGCGTTCGTACAGAGATAGTCTTTGCCGGCAGCTATCGCGGCAGGGGGCGTAAGGTATCCGGTGAGGTCAGAACTATCGATTCGGTTTGATGTCATAATGATGCACAGGGACATCGGTACGTATCCTCGAGCCAGCCCTTCAGGACATCAGTCCAATGCTAAGCAGCGACGATTTTCGCTACACCGCTCATAGGCACCTCCTTGAATTGGATGCTTCAAATTCCAGGCTCAGGCACCTAATTTCTCGGGGCGATATCAACGGTGTCCTCTGGGACGATGCTGTCCAATGGCATCAACACTCATATGACGCCTGGGTCATCTTTTCGAGCCAAAATACTCAGACTTCGTTGCCATCTTGATCTGCAATCGCGGAGAGATTTTCGAATTTCAGCGGTTCCACTTGACACCACTCTTCCTCCCCTTGAGGCCAACTGCGCTCCCAGGGGCTTTTGCTGGTGTCAGAGCGACAGTCCCTCCTTGTGCCTTGACCGGACATCATAGAGCTGTCGGCGCTCCACCCCTCCCAACCCGATCAAAAACTGACTAGCCGCTCAAGAAAAAGCGGCCTGTGTCGATAATTGCTGATTCAGCACGTGTGGAGCCTAAAATTGTTCAACCGCAAACTCAAAAAAACGCTGCAGGAGCAGAGTGCGGAGCTACATCTGCTACGTCAGCAGGTCGAGCAAATGGACAGAGGGATGCTTTCCATAAGACTTGATGCTCAGTTCCGGATCTGTGCATTCAATCGAATTTTCTTAGAAACCCTGCGGTACTCGAGCGACCGTCTGCATGGCCGTCCGCTTTCGGAGATCGTTCCGCCTTACGTCAAAAATCTCCCTTGCTTCCACGCCTTCAATCAAGCTGTGGCGCGATTCGAACCCGTAAATGACGAATACCGCTACCTGCGGGCTGACGGTACTCTTGCATGGTTGAAAATCTACTGGCTTCCTATTCGAAATCAAGACGGGAGCTTGGCTCATGTCCAGGGCTACGGCAGTGAGATCACTCGTACCGTTGAGGAGGCCAAGGAGAACCAGGCTCTGATTGAAGCGCTGGTTAGGTCAACCGCTGTCATTGAATTTAAATTGGATGGCACCGTGATCACGGCGAACAAACAGTTCCTCGATGCCATGGGCTACTCACTGGGCCAGATTGTAGGCAAACACCATCGCATGTTCTGTTCGGCGCAAGAAGCTGCATCCGATGAGTACGTAAATTTCTGGAAGACACTCAACCGTGGAGAGTACGTCGCGAATCGCTTCAAGCGAGTCGACGGGCGTGGCAACGATATTTGGCTGGAGGCAACCTACAACCCTGTGCACGACACTGAGGGCAACCTAGCTAAGGTCGTGAAATTTGCGAGTGTGGTTACCGACCAGGTGGCTAGAGAACAAGAAGTTAAAGATGCCGCCGGTGTTGCTTTTGATGTGTCGCAACGAACGGACTCCAGTGCCGAACACGGCGCCGTCGTGGTAACGCGAACGGTGGGTACTATGCGAAGCATTGCTGAGCAAATGAAGCTCGCAACCGACAGCATCGAGGCGCTCGGTAAGCAATCTGCGTTGATCAGCTCAATCGTTCAAACCATTGGCGGTATTGCGTCGCAGACCAACCTTCTTGCCTTGAATGCGGCGATTGAAGCGGCACGTGCCGGAGAACAGGGGCGGGGCTTCGCTGTGGTTGCCGATGAAGTCCGAAAGCTCGCAGGCCATACCAGCTCGGCGACCGAAGAGATTGTGAATGTCGTTCAGCAAAACCAGGAGCTCGCCGATAAGGCCGTCGCACAGATGTTCAGCAGTCGTGAGAAAGCCGAGGAGGGCTTGGTACTCGCCAACGAGGCGGGCACGGTCATCCTCGAGATTCAGAATGGAGCAAAGCAAGTAGTAGAAGCTGTGGGGCGCTTTGCTAACGAAGTGAAGTAGACCCGCATCTATTGATGGGGTCTACAAATGTCCTTCTGTCACGTTCTGGCCATGGCAATAGGCACGCCTTATGGGGTGCCTCTGCTTTGGACAGTCATGTGGGTGCATAAGTAATACTTTTCGTTCAGTTCGTTTCTAGACGAGCTCCTCGTGTCCCGTGGCTGGCTTTGTCAGCGCTTCAAAGCCTTGCCTCTATCCCACTCTGCCGCAGATCAGCACCTCTCGATCTCGGCTAATGTCGGGGTTCCTCCCAGTTCGAACCTGCCGGTTTTTGTCTTAGAAATACCATATGCGTTCAAGTGTTGGGCCGAACGCTGAGTGCTTTACCGCCAGGCGAAATCTTGGGCAGCCAATCTACGCCATAGGACAACAGCAATGGCCACGTCGTCGCAGCTCATGTCACAGGCCTGTGGCGCACACAAGGGGCTGAAATCATGTTCGGGCTTCGTGGCGCTGACGGAGTTTGTCGGGCAGAACACAGCCCAGGTCTTGGATGCTGCCAAGTGGGAGTCTATTTGTTTTGGGATGGAGATCGTCAACGCACTCGCCTTGGCTGAGTGGGAGGAACAGGGTTCTCCTTTGGATTGGCACGAGCGGTGGTGTGAAGGTTACCAGGCGGATGCTCAGGCCTTACTGTCTGAACTCACCTGCCTGATCGTCACGCATGCACCAGCTGAATAGTTCACTGTGGCGACCAAGTAGGCGACTGGCCAGAGGGGGCGCTTTCAATAAGAATCTGAGCAAGGCGCTGATGCTCGGAGCGTACAGTGCAAATAGACATGGCAGGTGCGTGGAGTGAAGAGGACGATCTTGGGAATTGCTGAGGCGGGAGAGTCCCTCTTGAAGCAAGCTCTTCAAGCGATACGGGCCCATCAGCAAGCCGTTGATGATGCGCGACCAGTCGACGGGGTGGAACGGCTTCGCGTAGACGCTGACCACCTTTATCAAACCGTCATCGACTACCAGTTACATAAGGCCGGCACGCTAGGCCAGTCAATCCACTGAGATGGATTGGGTTGGAGGAGATTGGCTTAAGATGCAGATTCAAGCATTCTGCACAGCCATACTCTGTGACCTCGACGATATTCCATGAGCAAGCCAGTTTTCCCCCAGCCCTTTTTAGCGATTGGCTGCTCGCAATGCCGTGACCTTGCTAGCCTGGATTTCGAAATTATCATGGCGTTCCAGCCCATAATCCATGTGCCTTCAGGCAGGCCTTTCGCCTATGAGGCACTGGTTCGCGGACTGAACGGTGAAAGCGCTGCGGAAATTTTGGCCAAGGTATCGCCCGACAATCTGTATCGTTTTGATCAGGCCTGTCGCGTGAAGGCCATCGAGCAAGCGGCTGGACTAGGCTTGGGACGCCAGAAAGACTGTAAATTGAGCATCAATTTTCTGCCCAACGCCGTCTACCGTGCCAGCACTTGCATCCGGGCTACCTTAGAGGCCACTCGAACATTCGACTTCCCCGCCAATCTGCTGATGTTCGAAGTGACCGAGGGCGAGCGGATCGAAGACCCTGATCACTTGAAATCAATCTTCAAGGAGTACGAGCGACAGGGCTTCACCACTGCAATAGACGATTTCGGCTCGGGTTACTCAGGGTTGAATCTACTCGCAGAATTTCAGCCGGCTGTGCTCAAGCTGGATATGGCTCTCACTCGGGGAATTCACCAGGATTCGGTTCGCCAGGCGATCGTCGCCGGTATCGTTCTGGTGGCCGAGCGGTTGGGCATTACGCTTGTTGCCGAGGGGATTGAGACTGACGAAGAGTGCCAAGCGCTGTTGGCGCTGGGGATTGATTTGATGCAAGGGTATCTATTCGCTCGACCGCAGGTAAACGGATTGCCGTTGATTGATCGGCTTTCTTGATCTTGATCTGATAACACCCCCCTTGTCCTAGCCTTCGTGAACCCCGTGCGGACTAATCACCAGTCTCTTGGCTTCAGTTGTAATGGAGCAGTTCCAAGCAAGCGGAGCGCGCCGGCCCCGGATGGGCCAGAGGCTTGAGGATGGAAGCCCGAAGGGCCGCAACCTAGCGAAGCCAGGGTGCGGTTTACGACAGCCGTCTCCAATAGGAGCACGTCCAGATTCAGGCATTCCCGCTGGTGTTACGAACCAAAGCTTTCAGTTTACTGGCCTGATCGACTGTTCGATTTCTCAGGTGTCTTGTTGTTGGGGCGGTGCAGATGATCATTAGTTGGATCGGTGATCTGGATGACGTTGCCGTGCTCCCAACCATCTGTTTGGGGATCATCGGCAGGGATTTGAATGTCTGCCCGCTTAGCTTTGGTTTTCGCTGCATCCACTCCCAAACGCCGATTTCGCTGCTCAATCATCGCTTGCTCAGCCTGTCCATCCGCAGTGAATCCCATCATCAATTGAGAAACACCCATAGGAACCGCTTTGTCCTAATCGGTGTGCCAGGTGTGCCATGTCTTCGGATTTTAGGAAAGGTCGCATGAGATAGGCTCTGGCTGATGTCCAGAGTGGGACTGCTTAGGCCTATCAACTGTTCAGGCCAGGAGACGGCTGCCTAAATGGCCTCCCTACACAGATCAGCAGCAGGTTAGCTGCGGCACCGCCTGAGACCGGAGCCAGGTAGGGTGCATCGGCAGCATCGGTAACAGAAGCTTTCGATATACACATATGGCCGGGCGCAGACTGGAGCGAAGGCTCGATTGAAAACCCCTCTCCCACGTACAATCAAAAATAATTCCTACGAGACGCTTGACCGGGGAGAACGACCGTTCTACTCTGGCTACATGGATAAGCCAATGACCGATACACGTGAAAAAATTCTGGCCACCGCCGAAAAGCTGATTTACGAAAATGGGATTCACGCCACTGGCATGGATCTCCTGGTAAAGACCTCGGGCGTAGCACGCAAAAGTATTTATCGCTATTTTGCGAATAAAGACGATGTAGCAGCAGCGGCACTGAATGCACGCGATGTACGCTGGATGCAGTGGTTTAGGAGTGAATGCGAAAAAGCACCAACTCCACAAGATCGTATCTTTAGCATTTTTGATGTGCTCAAGAGTTGGTTTGAGTCTGACGGTTTCCGGGGCTGTGCTTTCATTAACACAGCTGGGGAAGTTGGCGACGCTGATGACCCTATTCGGCAGATTGCAAAGCTGCATAAACAAAAGCTACTGGACTACACGCTAGAACTGACCAAGGATTTAGGCGTAAAAGATCCGATTTCTTTGGCCAGGCAATTCTTTGTGCTGATAGAAGGCACAATAACCATAGCCCGCGTAATGGGTGATTACACCGCTCTCGAAAGCGCAAAAGAAATCGCAAAAACTTTGCTCAAAGAAGTACCGCGCACTAGCGCTTAACGTTTCAGGAATGCTAACTCCGCTAAACGATCCAAATGATTGGAGGCACTCTCATGTCCAACGAACAAGCTCGTCCGCCACTTCCCCCTTTCACTCGCGAATCGGCGATTGAGAAAGTCCGGCTCGCTGAAGATGGCTGGAATACACGCGAGCCTGAAAGAATTGCGCTCGCCTATACTCTCGACACTAAATGGCGTAACCGCGCCGAGTTTGCGACGAATCGCGAAGAGGCCAAGGGCTTCCTCACCCGCAAGTGGAAGAAAGAGCTGGACTACCGCCTGATCAAAGAGCTCTGGGCATTCACTGACAACCGTATCGCCGTTCGGTACGCCTACGAGTGGCACGATGATTCGGGGAACTGGTTCCGCTCCTACGGCAACGAAAACTGGGAGTTTGAGGCTGATGGCTTGATGCATCGCCGCTTCGCCTGCATCAACGACATGCCCATCAAGGAAAGCGAGCGCAAGTTCCACTGGCCCCTGGGTCGCCGGCCAGATGATCACCCGGGTTTGACTGAACTGGGCCTGTAAACTCCACACCCGCTCTAATATTGCAACAACCCGTTAGTGTAAGAATATTATTTCTGCCACTATGGTGGCTCCCGGCTGCGCTATTTCAGCAGTATCTTCAAGTCTTTGAATATCGCTTCAGTCGGGCCTAGCCTCATTGGTCTGATTTAATGAATTGAAACCAAATTTGCATATCCACTTTATTTGGAGGCATCACCATGTCCAACGCACAAGTTCGCCCGCCACTTCCTCCATTCACTCGCGAATCGGCAATTGAAAAAGTCCGGCTCGCTGAAGATGGCTGGAACACTCGTGAGCCTGAAAAAATTGCGCTCGCCTATACCCTAGATACTCAATGGCGTAACCGCGCAGAATTCGCAACCAATCGCGAAGAAGCGCAAGGCTTCCTCACTCGCAAGTGGAAGAAAGAGCTGGACTATCGTCTGATCAAAGAGCTCTGGGCCTTCACCGATAACCGCATCGCCGTCCGATACGCCTACGAGTGGCATGACGATTCGGGCAACTGGTTCCGCTCCTATGGCAACGAAAACTGGGAGTTTGAAGCAGATGGCCTGATGCACCGCCGTTTCGCCTGCATCAACGATTTGCCCATTAAGGAAAGCGAGCGCAAGTTCCACTGGCCACTGGGTCGCCGTCCCGATGATCACCCAGGTCTGACTGAACTGGGACTCTGAGCCGTGCTATACCTGATCCCGTCAAGGGATCAGGTTCTTTTTTAGCGAAAGCTCATCATACCCGTCGTTGCCTCCCTGCCGCCCGCATGGCTGAGAGGCGAAAGCAGTATTCACGATTGACCGCTAACAACCCAGAGCAGCCGGTGGTAAGCGCGAAACCTAATAATGACTTACTGTGTCATTGTGATTGCTCTGTGTCTTGGCGACGGACGCAAACACTTCTTCCACCCTGCCACTCTTGTCGAGAGCTTCTCATGAAAGTCCATTTCATCGTCCACGAATCGTTTGAAGCCCCTGGAGCGTATGAAGCCTGGGTGCAGGCGCGCGGCTACGATGCCAGATATTCACGCGTGTATGCCAATGAGGCGTTGCCAGAGAGTGTGGACGACATTGATCTGCTGGTCGTGCTGGGCGGGCCGCAGGATCCCGCCACAACCGTGGAGCAATGCCCTCATTTCAATGCAGCAGCTGAATGTCGCCTGATCGGCAAGGCCATCACTGCTGGCAAAGCGGTTGTGGGCGTCTGTCTTGGGGCCCAGCTCATTGGCGAAGCGCTGGGGGCGAAGTTTGATCATAGCCCGGAAAAGGAAATCGGAAAGTACCCGATCAACCTTACGGCAGAAGGGAAAGCCAACAACAAGGTCGCACATTTTGGCGATGTCCTCGAAGTAGGCCATTGGCACAACGATATGCCAGGCCTTACTGTGCACGCCAAGATCCTCGCGGAGAGTGAAGGCTGCCCCCGTCAGATCGTCGAGTACGGTGATTTGGTCTACGGATTCCAATGCCATATGGAGTTCACCCACGAAGTCATTGAGCGGCTGATCGTGGCTTCCGAACCTGAACTGCTTACGCTTACCGACCGCCGCTTCGTACAGCAGCCAGCCGCCGCGCTGCGGGCCAACGACTGGGATGAGATGAACCAAAAACTGTTTACTTTCCTCGACAAGCTGATCGCTGAGTACCAGGCAACGTAATATCCGACTTGCCCTGCGAAGAGCTTGGCCTTGGAAACGGATCTGCCTTGCACGGTCTATGCTCGTGTTTGCAGGGTAACCCGCCCCACATAAATAGCATCTCACCTGAGGGCGGCTGCGCTCCGTTCAATGGCCGCAATGGTCGTTAGCTACCAGCCGTGGCTGGCCGCTTTCACCCCTCAGTTATGCCTGCGAATGATCCGATCAAAAGCAAACGTGTATTTACGGGGTGCAGTTACTCAAGGCGCAGGGTAGCGCTAGGCAGAATCAAATCTCCCCTCGGCGCCTTAAAGGCACACACGCCCAGACCGCCCGTAAACGAAGCCTCAATCCCCCAGCTCCGAGCGGCGCTGCCAGCTTTTAGGCCTAGTATCCATAACTATGACCTCGAAGATGACCAGATTGGTTGCATTAGCGCCCCCCTCTGCGAGTGATTACTCTCACTCTTCAAGATCGCTAGATACTTCTTTAGCCAAGTCAGTGAAAACCTTCACCGCTGCGCTCAGAAAGGCGTCCTTTCGTCGCATAAGGACGGCTCTTCGCTGTAAGCGCTCTGGCTCGAGTTTAATGGCCACCAGATCATCATGGGCCAACGCAATTTTGGCAGGCAATAACGTCGAGAGACTCGTCCGTCGAACGATTTCAATCACTGCGCCTAAAGCATTGGCCTCCATCTGAACCTTAGGGCGAATCCCATATTTGCGGCAGTAGCGATCGATTTGCTCGCGAGTGGCAAACTCTGTGCTGAGCAAGACCAAAGACTCAGCACTCAGGCCTTGCGAGGTGATGGAGCGTTCCTCGGCTAGGCGGTGTCTGCGGCTCACAACCAAAGCGAGTGTTTCGTTCAGCAAGGGGATGGCTTCGATCTCTGGTACCTGTATTTCATCGAATGCGATCCCTACGTCCAGCTCTCCCGCCAACAGCAACTCCTCGATACGCTCTTGGGAGATCTCTCTCAGGTTGATGGTGATTTTGGGATGCCTGGAATGAAATGCCTCGATCAGTGGCCCCACCAGATAGGTTGTGAACGTAGGCGTTACGGCAACACGTAATGAGCCACGGCTGAGGTCGCTGACATCATGTATAGCCCTTTTGGCTTCCTGCAATTCCTGATACGCACGTCGCGCATAGAGAAGATAGACAGCCCCAGCGTCAGTCAAACGCGTCGTGCGGCCTGATCGGTCAAACAATTGGGCTCCTAGGCTCTCTTCCAACTGCCTTACTTGCTGAGACAGAGCTGGCTGAGAGACATGCAGCGCCGCCGCAGCCTTCGTGAAGCTGAGATGTTCCGCAACCGCAAGAAAATACTGGATGTGTCGAGCGAGCATGAGTTAACCAATAAGATTATCTGATCTACATCATAATAAATGAGACTTTTACCTTATGTCATGCGTTGCTTAATCTCTCTTTCACACCAGCGACATTGAGACAGCAACCATGAAAGCGATCATCGACGGTTTTCTGAAATTCCAGCAGAACGCCTTTCCTGAGCGGGTCAAACTGTTCAAGGACTTGGCCAACCAGCAGAGCCCAAAGGCGCTGTTCATCTCTTGCTCTGACAGCCGACTGGTGCCTGAACTGGTCACTCAGCGCGAGCCAGGCGATCTGTTCGTCATCCGCAACGCCGGCAACATCGTACCGTCGTATGGCCCGGAGCCTGGGGGTGTTTCGGCCTCGGTCGAATACGCGGTGGCCGGGCTCAAGGTCGCCGACATCGTGATCTGCGGCCACTCGGACTGCGGCGCGATGACCGCTATTGCAACCTGCAAGTGCTTGGATCACATGCCTGCCGTAGCCGGTTGGTTGCGCTACGCCGACTCGGCCAAGGTGGTCAACGAAGCCCGTCAGCACCCGGATAAGCCCAGCAAAGTCGCTTCCATGGTGCGCGAAAACGTCATCGCGCAACTGGCCAACATCCAGACCCATCCATCCGTTCGCCTTGCTCTCGAAGAAGGCCGCGTCACCCTGCATGGTTGGATCTATGACATCGAAACCGGACGTATCGACGCCTTTGATGGCAGCACCGGGGCCTTCGTGTCGCTTGCAGAAAACCCTGAAGTCCACGCCGTTTCCCAACAAGCCAGGCACGTTGCCTGAAACCTGTACCTACGCCTTTATCTACCCAGGAGATTCACCATGATCCAGACTCAAGCCACCCGCACCGCTCGCCAGGAACTGACCGAAAACATCATTCTGGCCAAGGCCCGCAAGGATCTTTCCTTTGCTGAAATCGTTGATGGCACCGGCCTGTCCGAGGCCTTCGTCACTGCAGCCCTGCTTGGCCAGCACCCGCTGCCTGAAAGCGCCGCCAAGGTCGTAGGTGAAAAGCTCGACCTCGATGCTGATCAAGTCGCTCTGCTGCAATCGATGCCAATTCGTGGCAGCTTCTTCGACGGCGTGCCGAGCGACCCGACCATCTACCGCTTCTACGAGATGATGTCGGTCTACGGCACCACCCTCAAAGCACTGGTTCACGAGAAGTTCGGTGACGGCATCATCAGTGCGATCAACTTCAAGCTGGATATCAAAAAAGTTGAAGACCCGGACGGTGGCCACCGCGCAGTGATCACCCTGGACGGCAAGTACCTGCCTACCAAGCCTTTCTGATGTCACTCAGCCCGGCGCCTTCTGACGCCGGGCTGCTCCCCAAACCTCTTTACGACTGAGCACTACCAAGTGCTCCGGCCTTCTTACGCCTTCAATACAGGTGATTGCCATGAAGCTGTTACTCGTTTTGTTCCTCGGCTGCCTCGGTTCTGTCGCGATGGCCGATGACCAGGTTGCTCAGGCCGCACAAATTCCGGTCGAGCCCTATCGTTACGCTCAGAACTTGGATATCGCGCGTGTTGTAGCTGTAACGCCGGCACCCAATGTCTGCGATGTAGTACCGATGCAACTGACTTACGACGACTCCAAGGGCGACCGGCACATCATGGAGTACCGCGTTATAGGGAATGGTTGCTCCAACAACTAACCCAGCACCTAACGATTACCGGCCCATCGCCAAGGAACTTGAACCATGAAATTGTCACGTACACTCACCGTCGGCCTTCTTGCCATAGCCGTTAACAGTGCATTCGCTGCAGGTAGTCCTGGTGTCGAAACCACCACCCAAGCTTTCCTTCAAGCCCTGGAGGCAGGCGGCGGCAAGCCGCTGGAAACCCTTTCACCGAAAGACGCTCGCGCCGTGCTGAGCGGTGCCCAGGCCAGCGTTCAGGTAGATGTCTCAGGTATCCAGGTCGAGCGCCGCAGCATCGAGGTTGAGGGTAAATCCCTGGATATTCGTGTGATACGTCCAGTAGGCGCCAACGGCGACTTGCCTGTATTCATGTTCTTCCATGGCGGGGGTTGGGTGCTGGGTGACTATCCCACTCATGAGCGCCTCATCCATGACCTGGTAGTAGGCTCTGGTGCGGCAGCGGTATACGTCGACTACACGCCGTCGCCGGAAGCGAAGTTCCCCACAGCGATCAATCAAGCGTATGGCGCCACACGCTGGGTTGCCGAACACGGCAATCAGATTGGTGTTGATGGAAGCCGTCTCGCTGTCGTAGGTAACAGTGTTGGTGGGAACATGGCCGCAGTGGTTGCGATCAAGGCCAAAGAGGCCGGCACACCTAAGCTGCGCTTCCAAGCGCTCTTGTGGCCGGTGACGGATGCAGACTTCAACGACAGCTCTTACAACCGCTTCGCCGATGGCCACTTCCTTACTCGCGGCATGATGAAATGGTTCTGGGACAACTACACCACCGATCCTAAGCAGCGCAGCGACATCCACGCCTCACCACTTCGCGCAAGCCTCGAGCAGCTGACAGGCCTGCCTCCAGCTTTGGTACAGACTGCCGAAATGGATGTACTTCGTGATGAAGGTGAAGCCTACGCCCGCAAACTCAATGCGGCAGGCGTACCGGTTACTGCCGTTCGTTACAACGGCATGATCCATGACTACGGCCTGCTCAACGTACTCGCCCAGGTTCCCAGTGTCCGTGACGCGATGACTCAAGCCGCTCTGGCGATCAAGCAGCATCTGCAGTAGTCCAAGCTAATCAGAATTGTTGGTTGGACGTGGGTGATCACCAGGATTTTGATAAGTCTTGATGACCGTTTTAATCGGAAGCAGTTCTTGTGAAAGATGATGCTCCGTTCGCCCTCCGTTTGTGATCATCGAAGCAAGCGGAGCGCGCCGGCCCCGGACGGGCCAGAGGCGTGAGGATGGAAGCCCGAAGGGCCGCAACCTAGCAAAGCCAGGGTGCGGTTTACGACAGCCGTACCCCGGAAGGGGGCACGTCCAGGGTGGTGTTTACCTCCCTTTGATCGCGTACATTTTCAGCGGCTGGCTATCGATTGATGTCATGGGTTTGACCACCCACGAATGTCAGGTGCGGATTTTGAGCTAAGTCGATTCCGCTAGGACGTCTAAGCTCCTCCAGCCCTGGCACGCCACCGTCACCATCCAGGTTCTCAATTTCCAAGCGAAGTTGTTCGATAAGCTCCGCTGATGATTTCCCAGATTCCAAGCTCAAGGTCAGCGTCAGCAGCGTCAGTGAGCTCACTCCTAGCCGCTGACTTACCTGCTTGAGCTTATCCAGTGTCAGGCTGGACTTACCGCCTTCGAGCTTTGAAAGAAACGTTCGACTCGTGTCACCAAAGTCCCGCTGCGTGATTTTTCGCTGACTGCGTAGCGCCCGAAGGACGATGGCGAAAGACGATTTCAGTGACATATGCGATACCTCCGCTTGAGCGTGTCTCCGGTGAAGTCCACGTGGAATTTCCGCGCAGTCTCGAAGCCTGTGGGCTGGCCTGGCCTTTCGGTCATGAGGAGCTACCGTTCCGTCGAAATACTGTTGATACATCCAGTATATCTCGCTAAGCTAGTGAGGAGAACATTTGTACTACTCGCGGTGATAAGCGTTATGACCAAGCCAGACCAGACCCTTGATGATCGCTTTGCTTTTTTCTCGCGCGAGGAACTGCTCGAACAGCAATGCCTGTTGCTGGAGAGCGAAATGGCCATGATGGGCGAGGAATTGACGGCCTCTCGCGAAAAGATCGCCACCTTGGTTTTGATGTGGACGGGCGTCAAAGCTGAGCTGCAGAAGGCGGAGACGGAGCTAATTCAGGCGAGGTATCAGCTTCAGGTAGCCAGCGCTGCTCACTGAGGAAAGAACTGCGTTTAGCGATATAGGCTGGAACCTGGGTGTGCAGGGCTTGAGCACTCCTCGCGGCCCCCTCGGTTACCCGGTCTTGAGCTGCTGCTTTAGCTTGGCCATGAGGCGCAGACCTGTAGCTTCCACGAGATCGCCATGGTGGCTCAGAGCGCCACAGCCCCTGCAACTGATCACCGATTTACGATGCAGCCTAGTGGGTTGCACAAGCTGCTTTCCATTGCATTTGAGGCAGCGAAGGGTGAGGCTCATCATGCCTTTTCCTTGGAAACTTCATGTACTGGGCCCTCGATCCTTTAGAGAGCGTTACATTGAGTGCTGAGGGGCTTTGATCGTTCAGTCGGTGAATCATGAGCAGCTGCGCAGGCAGTCTCGCTTTGGGTTATCACGCTGAGAGATGGTGCGCGCAGACCATAGCATTCGGTGGAAATCTGCGATGCGTCCTGCACGCCATAGCTTTGTCTCACAACGTCGCCGGGGTTGGAGGAGGAAGGCCTGATAAAACGCAGTTGCGATGAAGCAGGGCAGAAACACCCCCGTAGAATCTCGTTACCTCCCTGGATGATAAGGCTTGCGCACGATCACATTGATCCTCGCTTGCCCAAATGTTGGAGATGCAGTTGCGGCTCGCGTCAGTCAGCCCGAGCTTAGGGGAGAAGGTAAAGTACAAACCCAGGCTGTCAGGCGAGCTCAATCCAGGCCTCTCGCCAATCAGGGTCAAGCTCATCTTGGCATTCAGCAGTTTCCCGATTTCATCAGCTACAGCTACCCGACCCTGTTGCACCATGCAAATGGGAGCGACTTTGCTCCTGTAAGTGGCCAAACCACTTACACTATCCTTTTCTGTGGCAGATCCTGATCGTGGACTTCAACGACCAAACCTTTGACACGTTCTTGAATGCATTGCATGACGGCGTCTATATCACCGATGGTGCCGGTATCACCGTGAAGGTGAACACTGCATACGAGCGACTGACAGGGCTTGAAGGTGAGCAAATCATCGGGCGTAGCATGCATGACCTGGTACGCGATGGTGTCGTATCGCAGTCAGCATCATTGCGCGTGCTCCAGCAAGGCGCTCCAGTATCAGTGATGCAAAGCCTAAGTAACGGCAAAAAGCTTTTGGTAAGCGCTACGCCGATTTTTGAAGATCGCCGCATCAGCTACGTCGTCAGCGCAGTTCGGGACATGACCGAGCTTCTGCGTATGAAGCACGAGCGTGATGAGCTAGCTGGGCTCAAAAAGCTTCGTCACAGCACCGCGCAACTGCACGCTGGCGAATACATGAAGCTCGCGATGTCTCCAATGGTTTTCGACCAGGCACAGACTGGACAGCTCTTTTCCCAAGCTCGACGAGTGGCCAGTAGCGATGTGAAGGTGCTGCTTCTCGGGGAGACCGGGGTAGGCAAAAGCCTCGTCGCCCAGTACATCCACAATGCAAGCGCTCGGGCAAATGAGCCTTTCATACCTCTCAATTGCGGAGCAATGCCGGAGAACCTCATAGAGGCGGAATTGTTCGGATATGCGCCAGGAGCTTTCACGGGGGCCGCTGCAAAAGGGAAGAGAGGGCTATTGGAGCTCGCCAACCATGGCACCTTATTCCTCGATGAGATTGGTGATCTCCCCCTATCCCTTCAGGTCAAGCTTCTGAAGGTCATCGAGGAAAATCGCTTTATCCCTGTTGGAGGCCTAGAGCTAAAGGAGGTTGACGTCCGCATCATCAGTGCGACCCACCATGATCTTCGGCAGCGGGTTGCTGATGGCTTATTCCGGGCGGATCTGTATTACAGACTCAATGTCGTTCCTATCAAAATCCCTGCCCTGCGGGAGCGTGGCAGTGAGATACCCACGCTCCTGGAGCACTACCTTGCTCATTTCAACGGCAGGTATAAGCAAAAGATGAAATGGAGTCTCGAGGCGGTTGATCTGCTCTGTGAGTATGCTTGGCCAGGAAATATCCGCGAACTAATCAATCTGGTCGAGCGCTTGGTCGTTACCTGCGAGTCTGAAACGATTGAAGCGCTAGACCTACCGGAGGAGATGCTGAACCTGCATGCAGAGGGCGAAAACCTGAGCCGACTCCCATTGCGCAGGATCATTGAGAATGCAGAACGCAGCGCCATCATGTCCGCGATGCGAATTCACAAAACCACCCGCCTTGCGGCAAAAGCCCTGGGCGTCAGCCAAGCCACCATTGTCCAAAAGATGAAACGTTGGGAAAGGTCTGATTAGGTTTCTAATCGGAGACCAGCTTTCTGATTTAATTCTTGCTCGCTGATCGCCTCCCGACATACACCAGAACGCGGTGAAGGCCAGCAACGGCGGGCTTTTCAAAGCTTTGGCATAGCTTTTGTTATCCACCAGCTCATCACAAGAAAACAAAGAGGATGAGCCCGTGAGTGTTTCTGCCTTTCAAATAGCTAACAAACTCCTTACTGGCCCCGGCGCGATTGACCAACTCGATGCCGAATTAACACGTTTGAAGGTCAGCAATCCCCTCATCG
>Ga0182736_1002185_pt1 | contig 15641 bp, 12 predicted proteins | sample eDN5th30CKraftBY_FD_128882 | JGI IMG/M metagenome (GOLD analysis project Ga0182736, IMG submission 128882) | Enriched backyard soil microbial communities from Emeryville, California, USA - eDNA 5th pass 30_C Kraft BY (version 2) (version 2) | ecosystem: Environmental > Terrestrial > Soil >... | reverse complement strand
GCCGCGCGGATCAGAACTTCATATTGCCACTCGGCATCAATCGGCACGAGCCTGGGCCGCCCACCCTTCGTGCCGTCGATGACATGCAGGTGGCCTGATACGCGCAAACACTGCAGGGGACGCAAGAGCATGCTTTCCTGTGCACGCAGCCCAAAGGTGGCCTGCAACTCGACCTGGATTGCGACCCAGCGATCGCACTCGCAGAGTCGAGAGATCGTGTCGTTGACGTCGACGTTGGCCGCTTCCCACGATTTATCTTCCTGAGCCACATAGTAGCGGCGATATCCGTCGGGCCGCTTGATGTAGTCATCGACGGTTCCCACGAGTTGATGCTTTTTCATCCACGCTGCAAGCGTGCGCCAGTAGGTGAGCTTGTTCTCGACCGTCCCCGGCGCTTGTTCCTTGTCGGTGACCCAGAGTTTAACCAGATAGGCGATGTGTTTTTCCGAGAGGTTCCACGGCGATTGGAGCGCGAAGCCACCCTTTCTGAGTTCGCGAAAGCCGGCGATGAGATGTCGCACGCGGTACGTCTGGGTCTTGATGGAAATCGCATTGGAGGTCACGCGGGTCTTGCTGTGTGCTTTGGTTAGGTTGTGTTGAAAGAGTTCGGTGAGTTCTTTCGTGAGCCGCTGTGGCAGCCCGGCGTTGTCCAACAGTGCCGAAAAGTTGAGTTGGATTTTCACAGCTGTCGCATGAAAAGCGACGTTCTCACCTATCAGAAGAACGTCCCGGGGTGGTTGGAATACTGCACGCTTTGCTTTCCGGGATCTTAGAGATCAGGTTTTCGATTCACCCGGCGCAGGGAAGCACTGCGGCCTGATGATCCCGCTACGGACGAATCCGCAGCACGGCTACTTGACCGCAGGCGCAAGCCCGTCGAGCCAAGCAATTCTTGTTGCGCATTTTGTTATCGGCTGCGCGGGCCGACGGAAAGAGATGAAGAAATCCGCACCGAGGGTGCAAGTGATTTCCCGTCTCAAGAGCTTGCTCATCACGGTCGCCTCGAATCGGGACCGCGTGCGTCAGGCTTGGCTTGATTGCCGGAGACGAAAGGGAAGTTGACGTTCGCACTGTCCGTGCGGGGTTGTTCTCAGTCGATGAGGCTCTGCGTTTTGCTGGAAAGGCTAGCGTTCATGCGGTTCTGGTTGAACTCAGTTTCCGACATGACACGGCCAGCTCAATGGGCAGCGCCGCTGCCGTTCAGGAAGATTGCGCTCATCGAGCGCGAAGCTTGGTACGAATGGAGTGCGTTGCACTCGGGTCGATGCGTCGTTGACGCGATAGGTGATTAGGATACTAGGCCCTTCCGAGCGCGAGGTTTGACGGAAAGCTCGCGATTTCAATGCGCCTTTCGCCATTTTTCCTTTCAATTCCCATACACCGCGGCTCAGTGGCGCAGTACGAGTCGAAACGCCGGGCTCAACGGGTGGGTCGAATTGCGCCGATGCCGATTTGTGCGTTCTAGCGGTGCTCAACGCTTGCGGGGAAATTCCGGTCAACGCCGGCTAACACCTAGCCGGGCTGATGGCCTTGACGATCCTGCTTGCGTTAGTCGAAACGACTAGACGTACTGCACCGGGGCAGACTCGTATTGCCGCACGATGTCATCGTGCGTAAGCAGCAGGAATCCTTCCGAAATCGCCTGAGCGATCAGCATCCGATCAAACGGATCTCTGTGAATCGGCGGAAGCTGCAGTATCTCGAGGGCGTGATGAGCCTCGATCGAGAGCTCGTTGTATCCGGCGTCAAGAAGGTTCGTTCGAAAAACGCGGGCATCGAGTTGGAAATCGGGATGTCGGAGCGAACTCTTGATGACGATCTCCCAGATACTCTGAACACTGAAATAAAGCGTGTTGTTCGGATCTTCGATCAAACTGCGCGCTTGCCCGGACAGCGCCGGATCATCGCTCGCCGCCCAGATGAGCAGATGCGTATCGAGAAGAAGCTTCACTTCGACGTGCCCTCGAACATATCAGCAATCTCGTCCGCACCCATCGTATCGAAGTCAGCAGGCACCTTCAGCTGCCCCTTCATGAATCCAATACGTCTGCGCGGCTTCTCCGCTTCTGTGTCTATCCTAACAACCTTGACCAACGGCTTGCCCGCTTTCGCGATAACGAACGGCTGTCCGCCATTCACCGTCTCATCGATGAGCTTTGAGAGGTTAGTTTTCGCTTCGTGCATGTTGAACGTGCGCATTTTCATCTCCATGAACTTAGTTTTATGGGCTTAGTTTAGAACGTAATTCAACAAATTGCATATTTCGAGTCAACCGTGCCCAAGTAGAATTTTGCAAAAAATTAGGGCACGGTTTGTGCTCCAGCCTCACCGATAGTAAAGTAGCGCCCGCATAACGCGTAAATGCATGCCGTTTGCACATTCTTCGAGGTGAATGACGCCTCACTCATAAAGTTGATTCTTTGGCCGATTGAATGCGCAGCAGACCCATCGTCGTCGACCTCGACGGCACCCTCATCCGTTCAGACGTACTGGTTGAAAGCGGGTTTGCGTTCCTGAGAGCATTCCCGCTTCGATTCTACTCACCGCTCCTGTGGCTCGCGCGCGGGGGCAAGGCCACGCTGAAGACGCGCCTTGCGGAGCACGCGAATATCGATGTCAGCGTTCTTCCTTACGACACCGAACTCATCGCATGGCTGAGAGAGGCGCGCGAATCGGGACGCTCACTCGTGCTTGCCACTGCGAGTCACGAACGCTTCGCCAAGGGCATCGCCGATCACCTAGGGATCTTCGACAACGTTTTCGCGACCAACGAGACGTTCAATCTTTCGGCCGAAAAGAAACGCGACGCCCTCGTCGCCGAATACGGCGAAAAAGGCTTCGACTATGTCGGCAACTCCCATGACGACGTTCCAGTCTGGCAGGCCGCAGATCGCGCGTACGTGGTCAATCCGCTCCCCGGTGTGGCGCGCGCGGCGCACGGCAACGGCAATGTGGAGCGCGTGTTCGAGAGCCGACCGTCGACGTTTAGAGTGTGGGCGAAGTCGCTGCGGCTGCACCAGTGGCTCAAGAATTTGCTGATCTTCCTGCCGCTGCTCGCCGGACATTTCGCGGACGACTCGCATCGCGTGCTCGCCGCGATCATCGCTTTTATTACATTCGGTATGTGTGCGTCGAGCGTCTATCTGCTCAACGACCTGCTCGATCTCGAGGACGATCGCCATCATCCGGTGAAGCGCAAGCGTCCGCTCGCCGCGGGCGCGATGCCGTTGCTCGTCGGCCTCACCTTATTTCCCGTGCTGCTGGTCGCGGCGTTCGGAATCGCATTCGCGTTCCTGCCCTGGCGCTTCGGCGCCGTGCTCGGCGGTTACTATGTGCTCACGCTCGCCTATTCGACGGTGCTCAAGCGCCGCGTGATGGTCGACGTGGTCGTGCTCGCGGGGCTGTACACCGTGCGCATCGTCGCGGGTACCGCGGCGATTGGCGCGCATCTGACGTTCTGGCTGCTCGCGTTCTCGATGTTCATCTTTCTCAGCCTGGCCCTCGTCAAGCGCTACGCCGAGCTTCATTCGATGAAAGAGCGCGGGCTCGTGAAGACGCGCGGGCGAGGCTACGTCGCGAGCGATCTGTCGCTGATCTCGTCGCTCGGCACATCGTCTGGCTATCTCGCTGTGCTTGTGCTGGCGCTGTACATCCAGGACCGCGGCACGACGGCGCTCTATCGCCATCCGCAGATCATCTGGCTCGCATGCCCGCTGCTGCTTTACTGGATCAGCCGCACGTGGATCATCGCGCATCGTGGCGGCATGGACGACGATCCCATCGTTTTCGCCGCGCGCGACCGGACGAGCTTGTGCGTCGTCGCGTTGTGCGCGCTCGTTTTCTGGCTGGCGATCTGAACGATGACGGAGCTTCTGTCCTGGGGACGCTATCCCAAAGCGCCGCAGCAGCCGCATGCGGTCGCTTGGCGCGACATGACCGCACGCGTCTGGCGCGAGGCGGCGGCCCACGGTAGCACGCTTGCATTCGGCAACGGCCGCAGCTACGGCGATAGTTGCCTGGCGGCATCGGGACATGTAGTTCACATGCTTGCGCTCGACCGAATCATGAGCGCGGACTGGACGACAGGCGTGTGTCGCGCGGAACCCGGCATCACCCTGGAGCAAATTCTCACCGCGGCGGTCCCGCGCGGCTGGATGCTGCCCGTCACGCCGGGCACCAAATACGCGACGCTCGCCGGAGCCGTCGCCAACGACGTTCATGGCAAGAATCATCACGTCCGTGGAACGTTTGGCCGGCATGTTCGCGCCTTCGGCCTTCTGCGCAGCGACGGCACTGAAATGCAGTGCTCGCCTTCTTTCAACGAGAGTCTTTTTTCCGCTACGATCGGCGGTCTGGGCCTGACGGGGCTCATCACCTGGGTCGAGATCCAGCTGATGCCGGTTTTCACCAGCCAGATCGACGTGACGAGCATCCGGTTCGCCAATCTCGACGAGTTCTTCGTCCTATCGGAGGACCTCGATGCCCGGCACGAATATAGCGTCGCCTGGGTAGACTGCCTGAGCCGGGGCGCGGCGCTCGGCCGCGGCATCTTCATGGTGGGCGACCACGCGGCGCATGGGCCGCTCTCCATCGACGACCGCAAGAAGCGCACGATGCCTGTCACGCCACCCGTCTCGCCGATCAACGGCCTGACACTGCGTGCCTTCAACGAACTGTATTACCGCCGCCAGCGCGGCGCGCGCGTGGAGTCGCGCGTTGGCTACGATGCTTATTTTTATCCGCTCGACAGCCTGCTCCACTGGAACCGAATGTACGGGCGCGCGGGGTTCCAGCAGTATCAGTGCGTGGTCCCGACGGCGAACGCGCGCGAAGCTACGCGTGCGATTCTCGAGACCATCTCGGCGAGCGGCACAGGCTCGTTCCTGGCCGTGCTGAAACGCTGCGGCGATGTCGCATCGCCCGGCCTGTTGTCTTTCCCCTTGCCCGGCGCGTCGCTCGCGCTCGACTTTCCGCAAAGGGATGCGCGTAACGACAGGCTCTTTGCAACGCTCGACGCGATCGTGCGCGAAGCCGGCGGACGCCTCTATCCGGCCAAGGACGCGCATATGTCGGGCGCCGATTTTCGAACGGCCTATCCGCAATGGGAATTGCTGGAGGCCCAGCGCGACCCGGCCATGCTGTCGCGCTTCTGGGAAAGAGTAGTCAAGACATGAAAAACATCGTTATCGTGGGCGCGACTTCCGCGATCGCCATCGCCTGCGCGCGCGTCTGGGCTGCGAAGGGCGCGCGGGTTGTTCTCGTCGCGCGCAATGGCGAGCGGCTCGCGCAGATATCCGCGGATCTCACCGCGCGCGGCGCGCAGTTGGCGGCCTGCCATCAGTTGGATATCGATGACCTGGACGCGCACACGGCCATGCTAGACCGCGCCGTTGCGGAACTCCGCTCGATCGATGTCGTGCTGGTCGCGCCCGGCACGCTCCCGGACCAGTCGGCGTGCGAAGCGGATGCGTCCGTCGCGGTTCGGGAATTCAATACGAACGCCACGTCGCTGATCGCGCTTCTGACGCCGCTCGCCAATGTACTGGAGGGCCAGCGGCATGGCGCGCTCGCGGTAATCTCGTCGGTGGCGGGCGATCGCGGACGGCCATCGAACTATCTCTATGGCAGCGCGAAGGCGGCGCTCTCGACATTTCTCGAAGGCCTGAGGGCACGCCTGTTCAAGAAAGGCGTGCACGTGCTGACGATCAAGCCGGGTTTCGTCGCCACGCCAATGACGGCGGGCCTGCCGCTGCCCGGCCCGCTCGTGGCCACGCCCGACAAGGTCGCGGGCGATATTGTGCGGGCCATCGACCGGAGAAAGAACGTGTTGTACACGCCATGGTTCTGGCGGGGAATCATGGCGATCATCCGCAACGTACCGCAGTTTCTGTTCAAGCGGGCGTCTTTGTGAGCGGTGCGGCACGGACGCAAACGCTGCAGCACGTCGGGAACTGGACCCCATACGCGCTTGGTGCGGCCACGGTTCTCCTGACCGTGTACGGCGTCGTGCGGCATTCCTCACCGGCGCCGCTCCCCGATCAGTGGGACGGCAACGTCGCATTCCTCATGCGCGCAGCGCAGAACCCTCTCGCTGCATTCTTTGAGCAGCACAACGAGCACCGGCTCGTCTTTCCGCGCATCTTCTTTTATCGGGATTTGTGCGTGCGAATGTTCCGAAGGCGACATCGCTTCTCGCAATGTCGCTGTTCGCCGCCAGCAATGGCTTCGCGCTTCCCTGCGGCTGGCTTAGCGTCGGGCTCGAATCGGCGCTCGCAGGTCGTAACGCCACGGCCTCTCTCACGTGCTGGCTCGCGCTCGGCTTACTCACATTCCTCAATGCTTCTACTGGCCCGGGCAAACGGCTCACGCTTGTCGTTGCGATGGCCGGCGTCGTGCTCGTCGCGTCATTCGAGCGACTCGCGCTGCGTTGCGCCCGTGCGTATCGCGGCGGGCACGGCCTGGGAAGGCAAGATCGAATCAATTCACGCCACGGGCACGCCCGGCATGCTCGTCGCGAAAGGATGGAACCTCCACCCGCATGCCGGTACGGTGCGGCGCACCATCGTCGCAACGGGCGCGGACGGCAACGTGCTTCTATCTGCCGTGGGCGGCATTCCCGCAAGCAGGCGGCGCGCAACGCGTGCACATCAGCGAGCGATTGCGGGACGGCACGTTCTGCTCGCTGTCCGAAGCGGCCACGACCCGGCTCGCAACCTGAGAAACGCGGCGCAGATCGCCTAGCGAGCAGCCGCCCGCTCGGGCCGCCTGCCGCCACGCGGTAAAATGCCGCGTGTTCTACTGAGTTCCTCCTTTTGAGCTAACGCATGAAGCAAATCCGAATCCTTCTTCCCGGCGGCGCAGGCCTGGTCGGCCAGAACCTCGTCGCGCGCCTCAAGGCTCAGGGGTACGACAATCTCGTCGTGCTCGACAAGTTTCTCGAGAACCTCGATATTCTCCGTCAGACCCATCCGGACGTGACGGCCGTCTATGCGGACCTCGCGAAACCGGGCGGCTGGGAGCACTACTTCGAAGGTGCGGACGTCGTCGTCATGTTGCAGGCGCAGATCGGCGCGCCGACCATCGAACCGTTCATTCGCAACAACATCGTGTCGACACGCAACGTGCTCGCCGCCATCAAGCAATACGACGTGCCATATACCGTGCACATCAGCTCGTCGGTAGTGAATTCGGTAGCGAAAGATTTTTACACCGACACGAAGCGGGAGCAGGAAGAAATAGTGCTGGCTTCGGGCATTGAATGCGTGGTGTTGCGCCCGACGCTAATGTTCGGATGGTTCGACCGAAAGCACTTAGGATGGCTGTCGCGTTTTATGCAGCGCGTGCCCATTTTCCCGATTCCGGGCAACGGCAAATATATGCGTCAGCCGCTCTATGTTGGCGATTTCTGCAACGTAATCATCAGTTGCATCGGATCGCGGATCAAGGGTTCCGCTTACAACATCTCGGGATTGGAGCAGATCGACTACATCGACATCATTCGTCAGATCAAACATGCAACGAAGGCACGCTGCGCAGTCATCAAGATTCCGTACAGGCTCTTCTACGTGTTACTGAAGATTTATGCGCTCTTCAGCAAAAACCCTCCTTTCACTTCGGATCAGTTGAAGGCGCTCACTGCTGGCGACGAATTCGAAGTGATCGACTGGCCAGGCATCTTCGGAATTCGTCCCACGCCGTTCGGAAAGGCCATGGACGAAACTTTCAACGATCCCACCTACAGCCATATCGCACTTAAGTTTTGAGCGGAACGAGAACATGAGCGGAGAACGCATTGCAGTGCTGGGCGCAGGACCGATGGGGCTCGGCGCCGCCTACCAACTCGTGAAGGACGGCAGAAAGCCCGTCATTTTCGAAGCCGATGATCGCGTCGGCGGCATGGCCGCGTGCTTTGATTTCGGCGGCCTGTCAATCGAGCGCTACTACCATTTCCATGCCATCTCGGACTACGCTTTTCTGCAGGTGCTCGACGAACTTGGACTCGCCGACAAGATGCAGTGGCGCGAGACCAAAATGGGCTACTTCTACCAGGGACGAGTGCAGCCGTGGGGCAATCCAATGGCGCTTCTCAAGTTCAGGGGCCTGTCGTTTAGTGCGAAGTTTCGCTACGGATTGCACGCGTTTCTTTCGACCAAGCGCAACGATTGGAAACCGCTCGACAAAGTTGAAGCGACCGGTTGGATCCGGAACTGGATCGGCGAGGAAGCGTGGGAAGTGCTGTGGCGGCGTTTGTTCGACTACAAGTTCTATGACTACGCCTACAACCTGTCCGCGGCGTGGATCTGGAGCCGGATTCGGCGCATCGGCCGCTCGCGTTACGACCTCTTTCGCGAGAAACTTGGCTTCCTTGAGGGCGGGTCGGATACGCTGCTCGAAGGCATGCGTCGCTATATCGAAGCGAACGGCGGCGACTTCAAGCTGAAGACGCCGGCGCAAAAGGTCGTGATCGAGAACGGTGCGGTGAAAGGCATCGAGGCGAACGGCGAATTCCACCCGTTCGACAAGATCATCAGCACGATTCCGTTACCTTATGTGCCGCAGGTCATGCCCGATCTGCCGCAGAACATTCTCGATGCTTTTAGGGGCGTGAAGAACGTCGCGTGCGTCTGCGTCATAGTTAAGCTAAAGAAGCGGCTGACGGAAAATTTCTGGCTCAATACGAACGATCCCGACATGGACATTCCGGGCATTGTGGAATACACGAATCTGCGCCCGCTGAATCAGCATATAGTTTATGTGCCGTTTTACGTGCCTGGGGAGCATCCGAAATATCAGGAACCGGATAGCGCGTTCACGGACAAGGTCAGGCGCTACTTGATGAAGATCAACCCAGCCCTTACGGCCGACGACTTTATCGACGTGCGTGCGAGCCGCTATCGCTTTGCGCAACCTATTTGCGAGCCGGGCTATCTCGATCGTCTGCCGCCGATCCAATTGCCGGTGAAAGGACTGCTAGTCGCCGATACTTCGTATTACTACCCTGAGGATCGTGGCATTTCGGAGAGTATCAATCTGTCGCGTAAGATGGCAAAGATGCTATGACGCGTGCGCACACGGTCCTCACCAAGACCTTCATTTCGAAGCAATTCCTCGTCTTCCTGCTAACCGGCGGGTTCGCGGCCACCGTGAACTGGGGTAGCCGCATCGTCTTCAATTTTTGGATGCCTTATTCGGCTGCGATCGTGGTGGCCTACATCGCCGGAATGATCACGGCGTTCCTGCTGGCGAAGATTTTTGTATTCAAGGCGACCACGCAATCCACAGGGAGGGCGGTGGTTTTCTTCACGCTCGTTAATCTCCTCGCGGTGCTGCAGACGTGGGGCGTGAGCGTGGGCCTTGCTTACTATGTATTTCCTCGGGTTGGCCTCACCTGGCATGATCGCGACATCGCGCATCTAATCGGCGTGATGTTTCCAGTATTCACGAGTTATGTCGGGCATAAGAGGTTTAGCTTCAAACATTAGAGAACCGTTTGCCCTTTACACTGTTTGAGCGACGCGGTCTTGTACACAGTGAAAGTCCCGCCAAGCCACAGTTTTGTGGGGCCATGAAATCAATTGCAGTGGACTAGGCTAAATCTGACAGCGGTTGGTTTCTCGTGCTGGCGCGCGTTGGCGCGGAGAGCGTAGCCCGTAGCGGCAATACGCGCCGCGAACAGCAAGGAGTCCGCCATGACTCAGGAGCAGAAGGTAATTCGTGCCAAGGTCGGCATACTTGAGCTGGCCCGGCAACTAGGCAACGTCAGCCAAGCGTGTCGCGTGATGGGTTACTCGCGCGATAGCTTCTACCGATTTAAGGAACTGTACGATCGAGGCGGTGAGGCTGCGCTGCAGGAGATTTCCCACCGCCGGCCGTTGCTCAAGAACCGTGTAGATCCACAGATCGAGGCCGCCGTTGTCGAGCTGGCCCTTGAATTGCCAGCCTACGGTCAGATCCGTATCGCCAACGAAGTCCTCAAACGACATGCGCTGTCCGTTTCGCCCCAGGGCGTCCGTAGCATCTGGTTGCGCCACGATCTGGAGACCATGTCGAAGCGCCTGAGGGCCCTGGAAGCCAAATCCGCCCAGGAGGGGTTGGTGTTGACCGAGGCGCAACTCGTCGCGCTCGAACGCGCCAAGCACGAGAAGGAAGTGCACGGCGAATTCGAGTCCGAATGTCCAGGCTACTGCGGCGCGCAGGATACGTTCTACGTCGGCAATCTCAAGGGCGTAGGCCGCGTCTACCAGCAGACTTTCGTCGACACCTACTCGAAAGTTGCATTCGCCAAGCTCTACGATCGCAAGACACCCTTGCCGGCAGCGGACCTGCTCAACGATCGCGTTGTCCCGTTCTTCGACGGCTTCGGCATCCCGCTGCTACGCGTGCTGACCGACCGCGGCACCGAATACTGCGGCAACCCCGAGCATCACGAATATGAGTTGTACCTGGCTGTGGAAGACATCGACCATACCCGAACAAAGGCCAAGTCGCCGCAAACCAACGGGATCGTCGAGCGACTACACAAGACCATGCTCAACGAGTTCTACCGGATTGCCTTCCGCAAAAAGATCTACGAATCGATTGCCACCTTGCAGACGGACCTTGATGCGTGGCTCGACCAGTACAACAATGAACGGGAGCATCAGGGACGGTAGTGTTACGGCAAGACGCCGATGCGCACTTTCCTCGATTCGCTGGAGCTAGCCAAGGAGAAACTCATTCCCCAATTGATCGCCTCCCCTCTATCGGCCCGACTACCTGTCAGATCGAGTCCCGGCTAATACAAATCAATCCACACGCGGAGCCGCACTGACGACACCGGCGCAATCGCCCCGTGCAGTAACTTACTGGAAGCGCATGACATCTACTGGAAACCAAACTTCCAGCATTGCCGCAGCTAGCCGCTCCTCTTACGGGCTGCAAGGCGTGCTTGCACTGTTCGCTTCTGCGGTCATTCTTCTGATCATGCTTCCGCTCTTGCCCCGGATGCCTCAGAGCGGCCTCGACGCCTCCTGGAATTACGCTCTCAACGAAGCATTCGCTCGCAACAGCGTGTTCGGCAAGGATCTGGTCTTCACTTTCGGTCCGCTCGGGTCGGTCTACACGGGCATGTATCACCCGGCAACCGACCTAAGCATGCTGATTGGCACCGCGATCGTGGCGATCGGTCTGATCTGCGGCATGGCGCTGGTATGTCGCGGACGCCGCCTCGCGCTGTTCCTGTTGCTGCCGGTTGTCGTAATCCTTTCGCACAGCAACGATCCCGTGTTCATGGCGCTTCCGCTCTTTCAGTTGCTCGGCGTGTCTGCACTGCTAAGCGCAACCGACGGGGCAACGCGAATGAGGCGCAGAAGAGACCTTGTTCTGCTACTTATTCTGAATTACGCAATCGGCCTCCTGCCGCTTATTAAGGGAAGTTTCTCGGGCGTGGTAGGCGTTCTCGGGATACTTTCCTTCGGAATGCTAGTTCTTGCAAGCCGCTGGCAACTCGCCGTCTTGTGTGCGCTCACAATGTTTGGTTCGATGTGCGTCGCCTGGATCTGCACGGGTCAGCCGATCGCCGCTTTACCCGGATTTTTTGCATCACAACGGCCTATCATCGCGGGTTACAGCGAGGCGATGTCCATGCAGGGCCCATTCGTTCCCGCCGAATACGCACTGGCCACTGCCGCGGTTTGCGTGGCGGCGCTCTACTTTCTCGACACACGCCGCCTAAGCACGAAAGGATTGGCAACCGTCGCGGGCGTGCTTGCATATGTGTTTATCACCTTCAAGGCGGGATTCGTGCGACAGGACTCGCATCCGCAGATAACCGCTGGCGCGTTATTGTTTCTGGCGCTGGCCCTCTCTGCCATCTTGCCGGCTCGCATTGCGATGCTGCTGCTGATCGTAGGCGTAACTGGCTGGACCATGGTGGAACGTCACAGCGAAAAGATTACGTTGACCACCGTGTTTTCTTATTTTCAAGACACCTACTATCGAACCCGCGACGGCTTAGGAATCCGACGCAGCAATCATGGCTTGCAGGCGGCGTTCGAGCAGTCGGAAGCCGCGATTCGCGAGCGATATGTGTTCGCACCTGTTGAGGGAACGGTCGACGTTTATCCCACCGAGCTTGCGCTCGTTTTCGCCCATCACATGCAATGGGCGGGACGTCCCGTTCTGCAGAGCTACTCGGTGTACACACCCGAACTCGATCGAATCAACACGGCGCATCTTCTAGGCTCAAATGCGCCTCGAACCATCTTCTTTTCGGTCGGCCCCATCGACATGCGACTGCCTTCGCTCGAAGATGCGGGAAGCTGGCCAATTATTCTAAAAGAATATCGAACAGTCGCACAGGAAGAAGGCTTTCTACGCATGACAAGACGCGCAGACGCAAAAGAGCCGGTGATCGGCGCGCTTGGCTCACGGCAAGGTTCACCTAACGAAACGATCGCCGTTCCCGATGTTCGCCAGCCAGTGCTCGTCAGCGTCTCGATGAAGAAGACGTGGCTCGGTCGTGCGGTTCTTGCTCTATTCAAGCTGCCGGATGTCTTTATCGAGCTTACGCTCGCGGACGGACGCGTCGTGAGACATCGCTTTATTCCCGAGATGGGAGCGAGCCCGTTTCTGCTGTCGCCTTATGTAGGAACGACAAGCGATTTTCTGGCTGTTGCCGCAGGCTCCGAGTCCACGCGAGTATTGAGTTTTCGCATCATTGCCGACTCGCGACTCTGGCATCGGGAGATGCACATTGCCTTTTCCACTTTCGCGCTGGAAATCGAACCGGCGCTCAATCACGCAGCTCCCGCAGCGATCGAGGCCGGCTTGATACCGTCTGCATTCGCCTATGCTTCAACTGTTGCCGCTCAATGTCATCTCGACTCACTGAACACACTGACCATGGGCCGCAATCCTGGCGACGCGGTCGTGCTTCGAGGAAAGATCGCGCTTACCGGATGGGCTTCGCCATCAATCGCTGAAGGCGCGGCGCCCGACGCAATCTGGTCCGTACTCACGTCGGCGGACGGAAAGAAGCGCTATTACAAGTTGCCGCTTTCCGCCCGACCGGATGTCAAAAGCGCCTTTCCGAAGTTGTCCTCCAACAGAGTCGGATTCGACGGAGCAATTGACACGGCCGGTCGCGTCGGCAACGAAGATCTTGCGATCTACACCGTACGCGGCACGATCATTCAGTCTTGCTCCACAAGGCAGGTAGTGGAGCTACGCTAGTTGCTTGCGCGGTCTTGCGATTACCGGGGCGGCCTATGGAGCGCATGCGAGCGACACGCCACTTCGCTCTGCCTTCTCGTTATAACCCTGGAACCCGGACGAGACTGCATTCGCGCCGATTGCCTTCTCCACGTCAGGTCGAAGCGTGCCCGTCAACGCGGCGCCGGTAACAACATCGTCCTTCACGAAATAAACCACGCGGGGAACTCGTTTCGTTTCCGTGTCAATGGCCCACCCCTGTACACGGAAGTGGCCGCCATCGCCATCTAGTGCCGCAACGACGTCCAATGCCCCCTGGCACGCATGCAGTCCCAACACCTCGGGAGGCCTCCCAAGCGCGTTTCGAATGCTTTTCAATGGCTCACGGCCGAAGACTGATTTGCTGGCCGCTATCGCTCGCCCGGCGACGCTTCGAACCCGATCAACGCGCCACTGCTCGTCTTCCGGATAAACCGTACTAATCATTTCCTTATCTGTCGCGCCTACCGTGAGCGCCAATGCCGCCTGCATTCGATTCCAACGCTGTGTCTCGCTAGCAGCGTCCAGCGTCGATAACTGCCAGCTAAATAACATCACCGAAACAGTCACGCAAAGGGTGCGGACGCTGCCGAGCGTCGCCTGACGCCCGCCGTAAAGGTGTGTGAACGACAACACGATCGTGGCGAATGCAAGAAGTGCGGGCGTTTCGTACCGGCCGGCGAGCGCCGCGCCCGCCCCTGCAAAACCTCGACCCATTGCCGCTCCGACGCTTGCGGCGCCGATGTAGGCCAGGAATAAAATCAGCGCCAGAAACAAGGGCTCCCGGCTTTTGCCCGACACCCACGCCCCGGCAAGGTAGAGGCCGCTCGCAACGACTGCAACGCCGATAATTAACGCCAAAGGCTCACTGTGGAAGATCCACATTGAAGGCGCTCCCAGGAACATCAAAACGAAATGGCCGATTTGTTTGACGGACGCGACGGGATGAGGCTTTGGAAGATAGTCGTATTGCCAAAGCAGCAAGGTAGCTGCGGTAATCAGAATCAGCGCAAGCATTCGCCTCAGTGTCGACCGTCCACTGAGTGCAAGCATGGCGATGAGCAAAAAAGGCGCCAAGAGCCCGTTCGCCATTGTAATGGTCGAAGCTAAGCCGAGCATAACGGCCAATGCGAAGCACCACTCTCTGTCAGGCTTTTTCAGCCAGGCAGCCATTAAAATGAGGGCAAGAAGCGGCACCAAGTAGGCCAGGAAGAACTGGCTCTGGTAGCCCCACGTAATGTTCTCGGCCTGAAGCCAGGAAAAACACAGAATACCTGCCAGCACTGAATAATGGTAGGCGAGGCGTGGGTTACCCCTCATCAACTCATAGGCGCTATACACCAGCGCGGACCACAACATTGCCATGAGAAACAAGTTAACCACGATGAGGAACGCGTTTGATCCGCCAAACATCGTCCAATCCATCCAGAAAAGGATTTTTGAAAGGATGATGCGATGCTCGTTCGCCTGTTGCAGGAAAGCTGAGATTCCCGTGGTTTCCGCGTTCAGGTTGAAGGTGATATACCCGTCCCACATGTCCCAAAACGGCACTGGCGAAAACCACCGGTATGCGCCGACTATTGTGGTCAACACGAAAAAGAGCGCTGGTACGGCCCCGACCACATTTTGCCAGGAAAACTTTTTCATACCTGCATCGAATCCATATTTAGGTTCGTGGAAGAGCACTAAAAAAGATCGCATACGGCGAGTCACGGGAGGAATAGCCCGATACTCGACTCATTGCTTCACTACATTCTTTAGACCGCGAATTCGCTGCTTACCGGGAAACGCCAGGAATGAACGTCGAGGCGACTTGGTAGCCCTGATGCCGCGCGAGCACAGGCAACATGCGTTCGATCGCATGCAACAGCGATCCGTCGATAGGCAACGGTTCCCGCGGATAGTCGGTCCATTTCAAGCCGACGTCAAACAACGGTTTCAGCGCCGCGGGCCGCGCCCAAAACATCGTCCCGACGGGAAAACTCAGAAGCGTATGTGGTAGCGCATGCAAGCCAATTTTCTGCCCCAGAGCTTCGGCAAAAGGCCAGTTCACGCCCCAGCCTACCGCATGCGGATCGTCGGCGTAAACGAGCCCGAGTGACGCATCCCGCGCAAAATGCGACGCAATGATATCGGCCGTCCGGTACTGTCCGCCCACCAGGTTTTCCAGTAGGAATGTCACCCACGCCGCGACGTATGCTGGATTGCTCACGTGGAGACTCTTCTTGGTGTGGAAGTGCCCCATGAGCTCGTAAGACTGCAGTTCAGCGGCGAACTCCGTCAGCATCGGGCCGATGTCGCGTCCGCGGTTCGGGACCGTCCGGACAGTCAAGTTGCCGCGACTGAAGCTGCTACCCATGGCTTTGACTTCGCGCGTCGCGGCTTCAGACGGCGTGCTGACGAACAGATCG
>Ga0182736_1002183_pt1 | contig 15650 bp, 15 predicted proteins | sample eDN5th30CKraftBY_FD_128882 | JGI IMG/M metagenome (GOLD analysis project Ga0182736, IMG submission 128882) | Enriched backyard soil microbial communities from Emeryville, California, USA - eDNA 5th pass 30_C Kraft BY (version 2) (version 2) | ecosystem: Environmental > Terrestrial > Soil >... | reverse complement strand
GGGCGATCGCTGGTCGGCACCTGGGTGCGCATCCATTTCGATTTCATCCCGGCCGAAAAGAAGTGATCCGTTCGATCGCGCGATAAATCGACCGGCGGGGGTTCACCTCGCCCGCGCGCTCCCATATCGCTGGCCGATATCCCCGGAACATCGGATCGAGGAGCGGACATGGGTTTTCAGCATATCATCAGCGAACGGCGCGGCGACGTGCTGGTCGTCACGCTCAACCGGCCCGACCGGCTCAACGCGGCGCCGACGGCGATGTTCGACGAGATCCGCGAGGCGATCGGCGCGCTGGACGGGGCGCGCGCGGTGCTGTTCGCCGGGGCGGGGCGGGCGTTCTGTTCGGGTGCCGACGTCGCTGGCGGAGCTTTGAACGCCGCGGATCCGGCCGCCGGGACCTTCACCGCGCTGACCCAGCACTATAACCCGGCGCTGTTGGCGATCGCCGAGTTGCGCGTGCCGGTGGTGAGCGCGGTGCGCGGAGCGGCGGCGGGCATCGGGTGCAGCCTGGCGCTGGCCGCCGATTTCTGCGTCGCCAGCGACACCGCCTATTTCCTCCAGGCATTCGTCAACATCGGGCTGGTGCCCGACGGTGGGGCGAGCTGGATGCTGCCCCGGCTGGTCGGGCGCGCGCGCGCGGCGGAGATGATGATGCTGGGCGAACGCGTGCCGGCGGCAAAGGCCGCGGAATGGGGCATGATCCACAAGGTGGTGACCGACGACACGCTCGACGCCCAGGCGCTGGCGCTGGCCGAGCGGCTGGCGGCGGGGCCGACGGTGGCGCTGGGCCTGATGCGGCAGGGGCTGGCCCATGCGATGGACACGACCTATGCCGAGGCGATGCTGCGCGAGGCGGAGAACCAGCGCGCCGCGCGCGGCTCCGCGGATTCGACGGAGGGCGGCATGGCTTTTCTTCAGAAGCGCAAACCCGCCTTTCGCGGCGCCTGAAAATCCTTACATCGGGCGGACCATGACCACTCATCACACCAAGATGCTCATCCTCGGTTCGGGCCCGGCGGGCCTGAGCGCTGCGATCTACGGCGCGCGCGCGGGGATGGAGCCGATCGTCGTCCAGGGCATCCAGCCCGGCGGACAGCTGACCACCACCACCGACGTCGAGAACTATCCCGGCTTTCGCGAGGTGATCCAGGGCCCGTGGCTGATGCAGGAGATGCAGGCGCAGGCCGAGCATGTCGGCACGCGGATGATGTGGGACACGATCGTCGAGGTCGACCTGACGCGGCGCCCGTTCCGGCTGGTCGGCGACGGCGGCGATATCTACACCGGCGACGTGCTGGTGATCGCCACCGGCGCGCAGGCGAAATGGCTGGGCCTCGATTCCGAGGAATCGTTGAAGGGAAAGGGCGTAAGTGCCTGCGCAACCTGCGACGGGTTTTTCTATCGCGGCAAGAAGGTGGCGGTGATCGGCGGCGGCAACACCGCTGTCGAAGAGGCGCTGTACCTGACCAACCATTCGCCCGACGTGACGCTGATCCATCGCCGCGACAGCCTGCGCGCGGAGAAGATCCTCCAGCAGCGCCTGTTCGCCAACGAGCGGATCAAGGTGCTGTGGAACCAGGAGGTCGAACGGTTCGTCGGCGGCGGCACGCCCGAGGGGCTGGTGGCGCTGGAGCTGCGCGATACCGTCAGCGGGGCGCTGTCGCGGCTCGACATCGACGGCGGCTTCGTCGCGATCGGGCACCATCCCGCGACCGAGCTGTTCCGGGGACACATCGACCTTGATGAGGACCATTACATCAAGGTCGAGCCGGGATCGACGCGCACCAGCGTGCCCGGCGTGTTCGCGTGCGGCGACGTGATGGACAAGATCTATCGCCAGGCGGTGACCGCCGCCGGCACTGGCTGCATGGCCGCGCTCGACGCCGAACGTTTCCTCGCCGAAGCCGAGTTCGAGGTCGCGCAGGCGGCGGAATAACCGTTCAGGCGGCCGATTCCCGTTGGATCGCGCGCATCACCTGATCGCGCAGCCACGCCTTGTCGGTGGCCGTGGCGAAGCTGTGGCTGGCGGAATCGAGCGACAGGATCGTCACTGGCGGCGGCGCGGAGACCTGGCGCCACGCCTGGCGAAAGGCGATCGCGGTATTGTCGCGCTCGGCGAGCAAGATGGTGGCGCGGGTGCCGGCCAGCCCCGCCGCCAATGCCCGCGTCAGTGGGTTTTCCGATTGAGACGGTCTGGTTGCTACCTTGTGTAATCCCTTGGCGATCTTGCCGAAATCGACGCCGCCGCGCGCCAGCCTGAGCCAAGCGCGCGGATCGCGGATCTTTTCGGCATAGCGCGCGCGGATCGCGGCGGCGGGCGGCAGGCCATCTTCCGCGTCGCCGGTCCACGGGTTGGCGAGCACCAGCGCATCGGTGCCCGCCGCCGAATGATAGAGCGCCAGCGCGGTCGCCGCGTCGCAATTGCCGAACGCGACCAGCCGGGTGACGCGCGCCTCCGCGACGAAGGTGGCGGCGGCGGCGGCGATATCGGGGGCGGAGGCGGCGTATCCCGTGTTCTTCCCGCTCGAATCGCCGATCCCGCGCCGGTCGAAGCGGAACACAGGGACGCCCTCCGCGGCGAGGCCGGCGGCGAGTTCGGCCATTCCGCGATGCGCGCCGACGCGAATCTCGTTGCCGCCAGACACGATCAGCAGCCCGGTGGCGCCGTCCGCCTCATCGAGCGTGCCGGCCAGCGTATCGCCCGCGCAGGGGAACAGGATCAGCCTTCGCATGATCGGACCCAGGCGGTCAGATCGTCCGCGAGCAATTCGACGAGCGCGCGATCATTGTCCGGCTCGGCCCGGCGCCACAGTGGCGGGCCGGGCAGCTTGACGTCGGCCGGTTCGGGATCGCTGTCGAGGCGGACAACGCGCCGGGGAATGTCGGGCTGGTCGAACGGGGTAAGGGCGGTGAGTTCGGATAGCAGATGGGGGGAAACAAGGTTGCCGGCGATCGCGACCGGAGAATGTCCAGATTCGATCGCGGTATCGCCTTCCAGATACCAGAATTCATTGAGGGAATGGTCGACTTCGATCTGCTTGATCCGCGTCAGTTCGCGCAGCACGCGGGCACCGTCGACCGGCGCCAGATGCCACCGCCCGGACAGTAGCGCCAACGGGTCGAGCAGCGCGCCGCTGCGGATGCCGGCGCCATAGGTTTCGCGTCCTTCGCGGTCGAACCGGGCCGCCGCCCCCTCGAACGCCTCGCGCATCATCATGATCGTGACGTCACGGGTCGGCACCAGGCTTTCGCCGGTACCGGGCAGGTCGGGAATCGCCGACGCGATCCGTCGCCGCGCCAGCGCGCGCGCGACCGACACGATCAGCGCGCGGGTGCGGTTGGCTTCCTCGAACAGCGGCTGGGCGAACACCACCACCGGGCCGTCGAGCGGGCCGAAGCGAAGCATCGCCTCCTGCCCGCCGGCCCAGTCGTAGCGATCGATCATCCGAGCGCCTTGGCTATGGCGAATCGGGTGAGGGCGCCGAAATTTTCGAGCACGTCGGCGTCGATATCGTCGTCGTCGATCAATATGCCGAGCCGGTCCTCCAACTCGGTCAGCACGCCGGCGACCGCCATCGAATCGAGTTCGGGCAGCGCGCCGAACAAGGGCGTCGTATCGTCGAACGCGGCGGCGCGCGCCTCGCTCAACCCCAAAATGTCGCGCAACACCGCGCGCACGGTTTCAATCACATTGGACGCGCCATCAGGCTGCACGCGAAATCCCCCCGGAAGCAGGCGGGTTGGCGTTACGGCGTGGCGGCGAGGTTGCCAAGAGCGGGCGGTGTGCGAAGAAGCGACTCATGGTGCCGATCGATCCCGTCCCACACCCCATCGACAGCCTGCCCGGACGCGGACGTCCCGGCGACGTCGCGTTGGAGGATCGCGGCGGGACGCTGACCTTTGCCGAGCTGGAGGGGGCGGTCGCGCGGATGGCGGGCTGGCTGGCGGCGCGGGGCCTTGCGCCGGGCGACCGGGTGGCGAGCTGGCTGCCCAAGTCGCGCGCGGCGTGCCTGCTGCCGCTGGCAGCGCCGCGCGCGGGGCTGGTGCATGTACCGATCAACCCGGTGCTGAAGCGCGCGCAGGTCGCGCATATCCTGGCGGACAGCGGCGCGGCCCTGCTGGTGACGCAGCCAGCGCGGGTCGCGGCGCTGGAGCCGGGTGATGTCGCCTGCCCGATCGTGGAGGAGGCCGAAGTGATGGCGGGCGGAGACCCGCTGCCGCCCTGCGCCGCCGCGCCCGATACGCTGGCGGCGATTCTCTACACCTCGGGATCGACGGGGCGGCCCAAGGGGGTGATGCTCAGCCATGCCAATCTGTGGCTGGGGGCGATCAGCGTCGCGCATTACCTGCGGCTGGCGCCGGAGGACAGCGTGCTCGGCGTGCTGCCGCTCAGCTTCGACTACGGGCAGAACCAGTTGTTTTCGACCTGGGCGGCGGGGGCGCGGGTGGTGCCGCTCGATTATCTGACCGCGCGCGACGTGGTGAAGGCGGTGGCGCGCCATGACGTCACGACGCTGGCCGGGGTGCCGCCGCTATGGGTGCAGTTACTGGAGGCCGAGTGGCCGGCGGAGACGGCGGCGCGGTTGCGGCGGCTGACCAATTCGGGCGGCGCGCTGACGCCCCGGCTGGTGAAGGGATTGCGCGAACGCTTCCCGCGCGCCGATCTCTACCCGATGTACGGGCTGACCGAGGCGTTCCGGTCGACCTATCTCGATCCCGCGCTGGTCGATGCGCATCCCGATTCGATCGGCCGGGCGATCCCGTTCGCCGAGGTGATGGTGGTGCGCCCGGACGGATCGCGCGCCGACGCGGGCGAGACGGGCGAACTGGTCCACGCCGGGCCGCTGGTCGCACAAGGCTATTGGCGCGATGCGGAGCGGACCGCGCTGCGCTTTCGTCCAGCGCCCGACTGGTCGGCGAGCGGGGGGACCGCGGTATGGTCGGGCGACAGCGTCACCGTCGACGCGGACGGGTTGTTGCGCTTCGTGGGGCGCGACGATGAGATGATCAAATCGGCCGGTAACCGCATCAGCCCGACCGAGATCGAGGAAGCGGTGATGGCCGGCGGTGAGACCGGCGAGGCGGTGGCGTTCGGGGTGCCGGACGAACGGCTGGGGCAGGCGATCGTCGTGGTCGCGCGCGGCGACGGATCGCGGGAGCAGGCGCTGCGCGACCGGCTACGCCGCGACCTGCCGAGCTTCATGCAGCCGGCGCGGTTCATCTGGCGGCCGGAACTGCCACGCAATGCCAACGGCAAGCTGGATCGTACAGGATTAAAAGGGGAATTGGGCCAGTGAAACCGATGGGACCGATCCCGCCCGAATTTGTCGGCGATGCGGTGTTGACGATCGGCGGACGCAGCGCGGCGGATTGGGCGACAGAGGGCACCCCCGCGTTCGTCTATGACATGTCCGTCCTTGCGGCGCGGGTCGGGCGGCTGCGCGCCGTCCTGCCGGTTGGCGTCGGCATTCATTATGCGATCAAAGCCAATCCGTTCGTTCCGCTTCTTCAGTCAATTTCTCAACTGGTTGACGGCCTGGACGTCGCTTCGGCCGGGGAATTGGCCAAGGCGCTGGCGGTCAAGCCGGCGGCGACGATCAGCTTCGCCGGGCCGGGCAAGCGCGATGCCGAGCTGGAGGCGGCAATCACCGCCGGCGCGACGATCAATCTGGAATCGGAGGGTGAGGCCGAACGCGCGCTGGCGATCGGGACGCGGCTGGGCATCGCGCCCCGGCTGGCGGTGCGGGTCAATCCCGATTTCGAGCTGAAGGGATCGGGGATGAAGATGGCGGCGAAGGCGTCGCCGTTCGGAGTCGATGCGGTACGCGTGCCCGCGCTGGTGCGGCGCGTGGTGGAGGCGGGGGCGGACTGGCGCGGATTCCACATCTTCGCGGGATCGCAGTCGCTCGATACCGCCGCGATCGTCGAGGCGCAGGCGGCGACCATCGCGCTGGCCGAGCGACTGGCGGAACAGGCCGGGGCGGCGCCGCCGCTGGTCAACCTGGGCGGCGGGATGGGAGTCCCCTATTTTGCGGGGGATGTGCCGGTCGACGTCGAACGGATCGGCGCGGCCCTGGGCGAGGCGATCGCCCGCACCTCGCTCCGGGCGGGGTTCGCGATCGAACTGGGGCGCTGGCTGGTGGCGGAGGCGGGGGTCTATCTGACGCGCGTGGTCGATCGCAAGGAGAGCGGGGGCGAGACGTTCCTGGTGGTCGACGGCGGGCTCAACCACCAACTGGCCGCGACCGGCAATTTCGGCACGGTGGTGCGGCGCAACTATCCGGTGGCGCTGGCGCGTGACGTCACCGGTGACGCCACCGAAACCGTCTCGATCGTCGGGCCGCTGTGCACCCCGCTCGACCGGCTGGCCGATCGCGTCGCCCTTCCCCGCGCCGAAGTGGGCGATCTGATCGCGGTTTTCCTCGCGGGGGCCTATGGCGCCACCGCCAGCCCCACGGCGTTCCTCGGCCATCCCCCAGCCCGTGAGTTGGTGGCGCAGCCCTAACGCTATCTTTACCTCCTGATCGCATAGCTGGCCGCAATCTGTGCGAGTTGCCGGTGCGAGACGTCGCGTCGGTAGGCTCGTGCGCAGCGAGGGTTATGCGATGCGTCTCCGTGCCAAGTCCCGGATATTACTGGGCGCGACGATCCTGCCGGTGGTGGCGACCGGCTGCGCCGGTGGCGGTGGCGGCCGGGCGGAATTGCCGTCGGCGCAGTTCGTCGCGCAGCAGGAAGGGCCGGGCGAGCAATATATCGTCGGCCCGCTCGACCAGCTCCAGATCTTCGTGTGGCGCAATCCCGAACTGTCGGCGAAGGTGCAGGTGCGCCCCGACGGCCGCATCACCACGCCGCTGATCAACGACATGCCCGCGGTCGGCAAGACCCCGGCGATGCTGGCCGACGACCTGAAGATCGCGCTTGGCGAATATATCAAGGACCCGATCGTTTCGGTGATCGTCGAGAATTTCTCCGGCACGTACAGTCAGCAGATCCGCGTGGTCGGCGCGGCGGAGAAGCCGGCGTCGATCCCCTATCGCGCGAACATGACGCTGCTCGACGCGATGATCGCGGTGGGCGGGCTCAGCGAATATGCCAACGGCAATGGCGCGCACCTGGTCCGGTTCGACCGCACCACCGGCAAGCAGCGCGAGTACCGCATCAAGCTCAAGAGCCTGCTGCGCGGCGGCGATGTCGGCGCGAACGTGCGGCTGGAGCCGGGCGACGTCATCATCATCCCGGAAAGCCTGTTCTAGATGGGTGGCATCTACGAAGAGCTCCGCGCGGCGTTGCACGCGGTCTGGATCCGGCGCTGGATCGCGCTGGGCGTGGCTTGGGCGCTGTGCCTGCTCGGCTGGCTGGTGGTGTCGCAGATCCCGAACCAGTACGAATCGCACGCGCGCGTGTTTGTCCAGCTGCGGTCGGTGCTGCCGACCGGCGGCCAGAACCAGGCCGAACAGGCCAAGGACATCGACCGCATCCGCCAGACGCTGACCAGCTCGGTCAACCTGCAAAAGGTCGTGCGCGGCACCGACATCGGCAACAGCGTCGCCAACGACCGCGACATGGCCGATCGGGTCGGAAGCCTGCAAAAGGCGATCAAGATCACCTCGACCCAGGACAATCTGTTCGAGATTTCGGCGACCATCGCCAATGGCGGCGCGTCCGACGCGGCCAATGCGAAGCTGGCGCGTGCAGTGGTGCAGAAGCTGATCGACATCTTTGTCGAGGACAATCTGGCCAACAACCGTGACGGCACGTCGCAGTCGCTCCAGTTCCTCGACCAGCAGCTCGACCAGCGCCAGCGCCAGTTGCAGGAGGCGGAGGCCAAGCGCGCCGATTTCCAGGCGAAGTTCCTGGGATCGTTGCCCGGCACCGGATCGCTCGACGAGCGGATGGCGACGGCGCGCAGCCAGATCGCGCAGATCGACAGCGATCTGGCGGCGGCGCAATCGAGCCTGGCGGCGGTCAACGGCCAGATGGTCGGGACGACCGCGACGATCGCCGGCCCCGGCGGAGCACCGGCCAACGCCGGCCCGGCGCGGGCGCGGGTCGCGGCGATCCAGGGCCAGCTGGCCGAGGCGCGCGGACGCGGCTGGACCGACAATCACCCGGATGTGATCGCGCTGAAGAACCAGCTGGCGATCGCGCAGGCGGCGGCGCGCAACGAACCGCTGGTGCCTGGCGGCGGGGCCGGGGCGTCGCAGAACCCGCTCTACCTCTCGCTCAAGTCGATGCAGGCGGACAAGGCGGCGCAGGTCGCCGCGCTCCAGCAGCGCAAGTCGCAGATCACCGGGGATATCGCCACGTTCGAGGCGAAGATGAACCAGCAGCCCGGCGTCGCATCCGAACAGGGCGCGATCGAGCGCGACTATCAGGTGCTCAAGGATCAATATGCCAAGCTGCTCACCGACCGCGAGCAGGTGAAGTTGCAAAGCCAGGTCCAGACCCAGACCGATGCGGTCAAGTTCAGCGTGATCGATCCGCCGACCAGCCCGCACAAGCCGACCGCGCCCAATCGCCCGCTGTTCCTGACCGCAGTGCTGATCGCCGGAATCGGCGGCGGCATCGCCGTGGCGTTCGCGCTGGGGCAGATCCAGCCGACCTATGCCACCGCCGGCCGGCTGGGACGCGCCAGCGGGATGCCGGTGATCGGATCGATCGGCGAGGTGGTGACGGCGGCGCAGGCATCTTTGCGGGCCAAGCGGCTGCGGCTGTTCGCCGGCGGGGTCGGGGCGCTGGGTGCGGCGTGGATGCTGCTCGTCGGGCTTGAATTCCTCCAGCGCGGGATGGTCGCGTAATGAACGACGCCACGCCACGCCGCCTGTCGGGCTCGCTGCTCGAACGGGCCGCCGCGATGTACGATTTCGCGCCGACACCGGTGTCGATCGCGCCGGATGCGCCTGCACCCGCCTTTGCACCTGCCGCCACGCCGGTCGATCCGGTCGTCGCGGAGACGCCTTCGCCGCAGCCGGAGGTCGCGCCCGCGCGCCCGGTGGTGCGTCGTTTCGCCCCGGTCGATCGCGATGCGCTGGCCGAACGCGGGATGCTGGTGCCCGGCGGCCCGGTGACGCCACTGGGCGAGGAATTCCGGCTGGTGAAGCGGCAACTGCTGCTCACCGCCCGCGCCGTCGCGGATACGCAGCCGCAGAAATCGCGGCTGGTGCTGGTCTGTTCGGCCCGGCCCGATGACGGCAAGACGTTCTGCGCGGTCAATCTGGCACTGTCGATGGCGGCCGAAAAGGACGTCGAGGTGGTGCTGGTCGACGGCGATCTGGTCAAGCCAGACGTGCTGGCGTCGTTGGGTATCGAGAACGACGGGCCGGGCCTGCTTGACGCGCTGGGCGACGCGGCGATCGACGTCGAGAGCTGCATCGTCGATACCGACGTTCCCCAGCTTTCGGTGCTGCCCGCCGGCACGCGATCGAACAGCGATACCGAACTGCTGGGCAGCGCGCGCGCGGCGGTGGTGCTCGATCGCCTCGCCTCGGCCAATCCGCGCCGCATCGTGATCTTCGATTCTCCGCCCGCGCTGGCGGCGTCGCCGGCATCAGTGCTGGCGGGGCAGGTCGGGCAGGTGCTGGTGGTGGTCCGCGCCGACCGCACCGGCGAGCGCGATCTGCGTGAGGCGGTGTCGCTGCTCGACGGGTGCGATCATGTGCAGCTGGTCATCAATTCGGTCGCCTTCCAGCCCGGCGGGCGTCGGTTCGGCGGCTATTACGGACGGGAGCCGGCGGAATGAAGCGGCTGACGCTGATCGTCGCGCTGGGCGGCGTCGCGGTGGCGACACCCGCGATCGCGCGCGATCGCCAGATCACGCCCTATATCGAGGTGGGGCAGGTGCTCACCGCCGATCTCCAGTCGGGCGACGTGCTGACCTATTCGAGCATCGGCGCGGGCGTCGACGCGTCGATCCAGACGCGTCGCGTCGAGGTGCAGCTGAGCTATAAATATGAGCGGCGCATTTCGTGGGACGACAAGTTCGACGACGGCGACGTCCATTCGGGGCTGGCGCGCGCGGCGGTGAAGGTCGCGCGCGGGGTCACGCTGGAGGGCGGGGCGATCGCCACGCGCGCGCGCTCGGACATCCGCGGCGACGCGCCGGGCAATCTCGCCGGCAATCCGCGCAACGTCAGCCAGGTCTATTCCGCCTATGCCGGCCCGACCGTCGCCACCCAATTGGGCGACGCGACACTGAGCGCCGGATATCGGCTGGGTTACACCAAGGTCGAGGCACCCAGCCTGCCGGCGGTGCTGCCGGGCCAGCCGCGCCGCGACAATTTCGACGATTCGACCAGCCAGCTCGCCAGCGCCAGCATCGGCACGCGCGCGGGGACGGTGTTGCCCGTCGGCGTCACCGTATCGGGGGCGTGGCAGCGCGAGGACGTCAGCCAGCTCGACCAGCGTTACGACGGCAAGTTCGCGCGTATCGACGCGGTGCTGCCGGTGACGCCGACGATCGCGGCGGTGGCCGGCGTTGGCTACGAGAAGATCGAGATCAGCCAGCGCGATCCGCTGCTGATCGCGGGCACGACCATTCCGGTCACCGACAACAACGGCCGTTTCGTCACCGACCCCGCCAGCCCGCGCCGGCTGGCCTATCAGACCGACGGACTGTTCTGGGACGCGGGCGTCGTCTGGCGCCCCAGCCGCCGTACCATGCTGGAGGCGCGGGTCGGCCGCCGCTACGACACGATGAGCTACACCGCGTCGTTCACCCATCAGATCAACCAGGGCAGCGGCATCCAGGTGGGCGTGTACGACAGCGTCGACAGTTTCGGGCGCGGACTGGGGCAGGCACTGGCCAATCTGCCGACCAGCTTCGATACCGGTGCCGATCCGTTCGGCGACCGATTCAACGGCTGCGTGTTCGGCCGACAGGGAACCAATGCCGGCGGGTGCCTCAACCCGCTGCTGGGGTCGGTCACGACCGCCAATTTCCGTTCGCGCGGCGTGGCGGCGATCTACTCGGCCAATGTCGGCCGTAATCGCTTCGGCATCGGCGCTGGTTACGACAACCGCCGCTATCTGCTGCCCGCCGGGATCATTCCGGGTGTGTCCCTGAACGGGATCGCCGACGAGACGTGGTACGGCCAGCTTTCGGCCGGCCGCCAGCTCAGCCGGCGCTCGTCGATCGATGCCAACGCCTATGTCACCTATTTCGACAGCGGCATGGTGGGGGCGCCCGACGTGTTCGGCGGCGGGGCGACCACCAGCTATTCCTATAACTTCGGCCATTTCGGCGCGATCGCGACGTTGGGCCTGTATGCGTTCGATCAGGACATTCCCGGCACCAGCACCGACGTATCGGCGCAGGGCCTGCTGGGGATGCGCTATTCCTTCTGACGAAATCGCGGGCACCGCGCCCGACGGAGCGTAAACGATGTACGATGACCATTATGGATTGAGCGGGCGTCCGTTTCAGCTGACCCCCGATCCGCGATTCTGGTTCGATACCGCCACCCACCGCAAGGCGATGGCGTATCTGGGCTATGGCCTGAGCCAGGGTGAGGGCTTCATCGTCATCACCGGCGATATCGGGGCGGGCAAGACCACGCTGGTCGGCCATCTGACGGGGACGATCGATCGCGAACGGTTGAACGTCATCACCATCGTGTCGACCCAGATCGCCGCCGACGACCTGTTGCGCACCGTGCTGATCGGGCTGGGCGGCGACGGCGCCGGCATGACCAAGGCCGACCTGCTCCGCGCGATCGAGAAGGGGCTGCACGCCACCGCGCGCGCCGGCCGCCGCACGCTGCTGATCGTCGACGAGGCGCAGGCGCTGCCGGTCGACAGCCTGGAGGAGCTGCGGATGCTCTCCAATTTCCAGGCGGGCGGCTATCCGCTGCTCCAGATCTTCCTGCTCGGACAGCCCGAGTTCCGCGACCGTTTGCAGGACCCCCGGCTCGAACAGCTTCGCCAGCGGGTGATCGCGATGCACCATCTGGGGCCGATGGAGGCCGAGGAGACCGAAGCCTATCTGACGCACCGGCTGTCGGTGGTCGGCTGGGACGGGCGCCCGCGCTTCACCCCGGCGGCGGTCAGCGCGCTGCACGCCTGGTCGGGCGGCATCCCGCGCCGGCTCAACCAGCTTGCCGGGCGGGTGATGCTGTTCGGCGCGCTTGAGCAGCTTGACGTGTTTTCGGGCGACGACGTCGAAACGGTGATCGCCGATTTCGATCAGGACGCCACCGCCCCACGTGCGAACGCCGCCGATCCCGCGCCGGAGGCGATCTCGCAGCCGCGCCCGATCCGCGCGGACATGGCGCCGCCGCCGTCGGCGGCGGTAGATCTTGCCACCGATCGCCGGATCAGCGACCTCGAACAGCGACTGGCCGAACAGGATGCGGCGTTGCGCCGCGTGCTGACGCTGCTTGTCGACTGGGTCGAGACCGACGAGCGCCGGCCGGACCTAAGCCCGCTGCTCAAGCAGGCTGGATGACGGAACGATGCGCAACGCGCTCTCGGTCGACGTCGAGGAATGGTTTCAGGTCGGCGCGTTCGAGCGGACGATCGACCGTGACGACTGGGAGACGCTCGAAACGCGTGTCGCGGCCAATACCGGGCGCGTGCTCGACCTGTTCGACGAGGCTGGCGTCAAGGCGACGTTCTTCACCCTGGGCTGGGTCGCGGAGCGCAATCCCGCGCTGATCCGCGATATCGTCGGCCGCGGGCATGAGATCGCCAGCCACGGATGGGCGCACGACAGGGTGTTCACCTTCACCCCCGATCAGTTTCGCGCCGATCTGGCACGTGCGCGCGGCGTGATCGAGGATGCCGCCGGGGTGGCGGTCACCGGCTATCGCGCCCCGAGCTTTTCGATCGATACGCGAACCCCCTGGGCGCACGCGGTGCTGGCCGAGGCGGGATATGCCTATTCGTCGAGCGTCGCGCCGCTCCGCCACGATCATTACGGCTGGGTCGGCGCGCCGCGCCACGCGCATCGCCCGCTGAGCGATTCGCCGCTGATCGAGCTGCCGGTGACGATCATGCCTGTGCTCGGCCGCACGGGGACGGCGGGCGGCGGCTTCTTTCGCCTGCTGCCGTCGCATTTCACCGACAGGGCGATCCGGGCGGAGAACGCCTCGGCACGCCCGGCGGTATTCTACTTCCATCCGTGGGAAGTCGACCCCGACCAGCCGCGTGTCGCCAACGCCCCGTTCAAGTCGCGTCTGCGCCACTATAGCCGGCTTGGCGCGATGGCGGGCAAGCTTTCCACGCTGGTCCGCCGCCACGCCTGGGACCGGACCGACCGCGTCGTCGCCGGCGAGGCGGAGCGTCTGGCGTGAATGTGCCGCTGCTCGATCGCCCGGTCGCCTGTCGCCGCGCCACGCTCACCGACGCGGACGAGCGCGCGCGGATCGCCGCGTTCGTCGCCGGGCATGGGCAGGGGACGCCGTTCCACCTGGCCGAATGGACCATCGCCGTCGCCGAAGGGTGCGGGCAGGCGGGCCGCTATCTGATCGCCGAGGCCGCCGACGGCGCGCTGGCGGGGGTGCTGCCGCTGACGCTGGTCCGATCGCCGCTGTTCGGCTCCGCGCTGGTCTCGGCCGGGTTCGGGGTCGGCGGCGGGATATTGGCGCGCGATGCGGCGACCTCGCGGGCGCTGGCCGATGCGGCGTGGGCGATCGCGACCGACGCGGGCGCGCCCAGTCTTGAGTTGCGCGGCGGGGAAGCGCCAGGCGGCGCGTTCCATACCGACACCGATACCTATCTGGGCTTCGTCACCGATCTGGCGCCAGACGACGATGCGCAGTTGGCCGCGATCCCGCGCAAACAGCGCGCCGAGGTCCGCAAGTCTTTCGACAAGGGGCTGAGCATCGCCGTCGGCCGCGATGCCGCCGATCGCCGGGCGCACTACCTCGTCTATGCCGAATCGGTCCGTAACCTGGGTACGCCGGTATTTCCCGCGCGGCTGTTCGCGGCGGTGCTGCGGGCGTTTGGTGAGCGCGCCGACATTCTGACCGTGTCGCACGGCGGCACGCCGGTCGCGAGCGTGCTGAGCCTCTATTGGAACGGTACCGTCTATCCGTATTGGGGGGGGGGCACCGAGGCGGCGCGCGGGCTGCGCGCCAACGACGCGATGTATCACGCGCTGATGAACCACGCGCGGCGGCGCGGCTGCACCCGGTTCGATTTCGGGCGGTCAAAGGCGGGCACCGGGGCGGCGGCGTTCAAGCGCAACTGGGGGTTCGATGGCGTACCGCTGGCGTATCACGTCCGCACCGCCGATGGTGCCGCGCCGCGCGCGGTCAACCCGCTCGATCCCAAATATGCGCGGCGGATCGCGATGTGGAAGAAACTGCCGCTGCCGGTCGCCAACCTGATCGGCCCGTGGATCGCGCGGGGGCTGGGTTGATGGGCGACATATTGTTCCTCGCGCACCGGGTGCCGTTTCCGCCCGATCGCGGCGACAAGATCCGCGCCTATCACATCCTGAAGCACCTTGCGGCGCACAAGCGGGTCCACCTGATCGCCTTTGCCGATGGGCCGGGCGACATGGCGGCCAGCGACGGGCTGGACGGCCTGACCGCCAGCCAATCGATCCAGTGGCGGTCGAAGTCGCGCATCCGCGCGATGATCGAGGCGCTGCTGACGCGGCAAGCGGCGTCGATCACCGCGTTTCGCCACCCGAAGGTGCCCGGCGCGGTCAAGACGGCGCTCGAACGCCATGCGATCGACACCATCTACGTATTTTCCAGCCAGATGGCGCAATATGTGCCGGCCGATCCGCGCCAGCACGTGGTGATGGACTTCGTCGACGTCGATTCGGCCAAGTTCGCCGACTACGCCTTGACCGCGCGATGGCCGTTCAACTGGCTGTACCGGCGCGAGGCGAAACTTCTGCTGGCACATGATCGCCAGGTCGCCGCGCGCGCCGACGCCAGTCTGTTCGTCAGCGAGGCGGAGGCGGCGGTGTTCCGTGAGCGCACCGGCGCCGAGCGTGTCGGTGCGGTGGAGAACGGCATCGACACGGTGACGTTCGATCCCGCCGCGTCCTTCGACCCGATCGAAACGTCGGGGCCGCTGATCGTCTTCACCGGACAGATGGATTACCCGCCCAATGTCGAGGCGGTGCGCTGGTTCGCCGATGCGGTGCTGCCGCAGGTCCAGCGGCGCCACCGCGACGCACGGCTGGCGATCGTCGGGCGCAGCCCATCGCCGGAAGTGACCGCGCTGGCCGCCATCGATGGCGTCATCGTCACCGGTGAAGTGCCAGATGTGCGCGGATGGCTGGCAGCCGCGGCGGTAGTGGTCGCGCCGCTGAAACTGGCGCGCGGGATCCAGAACAAGGTGCTGGAAGCGATGGCGATGGCGCGACCGGTGGTGGCATCAGGCCCGGCGGCCGAGGGAATCGATCACGCTGACACGATCCGGGTCGCCGACGGTGCGGACGCCATGGCCGACGCGGTCGCGACGCTGCTCGATGACCCCGACAGCGCCGTTGCGCTCGGCGGGCGCGCCCGCGCGCGGGTGCAGGCGCGCTATGGCTGGGATGCGCGGCTGGCGGTGCTGGATGATCTGATCGGGCTGACCGCGCAGCCCGGACCTGAGACGGTGGCTGCATGACGATCGCCTATCCGCGCCGCAGCCTCATGCCGTCGATCGCGGCGGCATGGCGCGTTCCGCTGGCGCTGCTGGGCGCC
>Ga0182736_1002181_pt1 | contig 15684 bp, 16 predicted proteins | sample eDN5th30CKraftBY_FD_128882 | JGI IMG/M metagenome (GOLD analysis project Ga0182736, IMG submission 128882) | Enriched backyard soil microbial communities from Emeryville, California, USA - eDNA 5th pass 30_C Kraft BY (version 2) (version 2) | ecosystem: Environmental > Terrestrial > Soil >... | reverse complement strand
GCCTGGGAGAACGAAGCCTTCCTCGCACTGGAGGAGCTGGGCCCCGGCTCCTTCGACATCGTCGTGCCGCCCCTGTCCATTCTCGCCGAGCCGCCCGTGGCGGTGGTCGACAAGAATGTCGATGCGCGCGGCACCCGCGAGGTCGCCACCGCCTATCTCGAATATCTCTATTCGCCGGAAGCGCAGAAGATCATCGCGGCCAACTATTACCGCCCGCAACATCCCGAACATGCCGATCCCGAGGATGTGGCGCGCTTCCCGGACGTGAAGCTGGTGAAGATCGACGATGTCTTCGGCGGCTGGGCGGTGGCGCAGAAGGAGCATTTCGGCGACGGCGGCACGTTCGACGAAATCTATTCGCCGAACTGATCGCAACAGGAACCAACCGGTTTGTGCCGGGCCGCCGCCACGGAAGGCGGCTGCCCGGCGCATCGCGCTAATGAAAGGGTGATTCATGTCGCGCATCCGCTTCCGGCAGCAAAGCGTCATTCCCGGCTTCGGCCTGACGTTCGGCTTCACCATCTTCTATCTCGCACTGATCGTGCTCATCCCCATCGCCGGCCTCTATGCCCGCACCTTCGAGCTCGACTGGGAGAGCTTTCGCCAGATCGTCACCGGGCCGCGCTTCCTCGCCGCGCTGAAGCTCAGCTTCGGCGCCTCGCTGCTGGCGGCATTGTTCAACGCCGTGATCGGCGTGGTGATCGCCTGGGTTCTGGTGCGCTACGATTTTCCCGGCCGGCGCATCATCGACGCCATCGTCGACCTGCCCTTCGCGCTGCCGACGGCCGTGGCCGGCATCGCGCTGACCGCCATCTATGCGCCCAATGGCTGGGTCGGCAGCCTCTTCGCATCCTACGGCATCCGCATTGCCTATACGCCGCTCGGCATCTGGATCGCGCTGGTCTTCATCGGCCTGCCCTTCGTGGTTCGCACCGTCCAGCCGGTGCTGCAGGACTTCAACCGCGAGACGGAGGAAGCCTCGGCCACGCTGGGCGCCTCGCGCCGGCGCACAATATGGAGCGTCATGCTGCCGACGCTGCTGCCGGCCGTGCTCACCGGCTTCGCGCTCGCCTTCGCCCGCGCCGTCGGCGAATATGGCTCGGTCATCTTCATCGCCGGCAACATTCCCCGCCAGACGGAGATCCTGCCGCTGCTGATCGTCTTCCGGCTGGAGGAGTTCAACTATCCCGCCGCCGCCGCGATCGCGGCCGTCATGCTCACCGCCTCATTCCTGATCCTGCTGGCGATCAACCTGATCCAGGCATGGAGCCAGCGGAGGTTCAGCCATGTCTGACATCGCCGCTCCCGTTTCCCATGCCATCCCGCAGGGCTGGCTTTCGCCGGTCACCGAGCCGCGCACGATCCGCCGGCTTCTGATCGGCCTCACCGTCGTGCTGCTCGGCCTGTTCCTGATCCTGCCGCTCGCCGCCGTGTTCGTGGAGGCGCTGCGCCTCGGCATCGGGCCGTTTCTCGCCACTTTCGGCAATGCGGATGCCCGCGCATCCATCTGGCTGACGCTACTGGTCGCGGCCATCGCGGTTCCCTGCAACCTCGTCTTCGGCGTTGCGGCCGCCTGGGCCATCGCCAAGCACGAATTCCGCGGACGCACCTTCCTGATCTCGCTGATCGACCTGCCCTTCTCCGTCTCGCCCGTGGTGGTGGGCCTGGTCTACATCCTGCTGCTGGGCAGCAATTCGGCGATCGGCGGCTGGCTGCTGGAGAACTGGAACCTGCGCATCATCTTCGCCGTGCCCGGCATCGTGTTGGCGACGATCTTCGTCACCTTCCCCTTCATCGCCCGCGAGCTGATCCCGCTGATGCAGGACCAGGGAAGCGGCGACGAGGAGGCCGCGCTGTCGCTCGGCGCCAGCGGCTGGCAGACCTTTCTTCATGTCACCCTGCCCAATGTGAAATGGGCGCTGCTCTACGGCGTGCTCCTATGCAACGCCCGCGCCATGGGCGAATTCGGCGCCGTGGCCGTGCTGTCGGGCAAGCTGCGCGGCGAAACCGTCACCATGCCGCTGCAGGTGGAGCTCTTCTACAACGAATATCAATCCGTGGCCGCCTTCAGCCTGGCCTCGCTGCTGGCCGCGCTGGCGCTGGTGACGCTGGTAGTGAAGTCGTGGCTCGAATGGCGTTACGCCGACCAGCTCGCGGCAGGCGCCAGGGCACATTGAGGAGAAGACGATGGAACTCCACATCCGCAATATCCGCAAGGAGTACGACCGCTTCGCCGCATTGGAGGACGTCTCGCTCGACATCCGCTCCGGCGAGCTGATCGCGCTACTCGGGCCCTCCGGTTCCGGAAAGACGACGCTGCTGCGGCTGATCGCCGGGCTCGATTTCCCCACCGCCGGCCAGATCCTGTTCGGCGAGGACGACGCTTCCGGCAAATCCGTGCAGGAGCGCAATGTCGGCTTCGTCTTCCAGCATTACGCGCTGTTCCGGCACATGACCGTGGCGGAGAATATCGGCTTCGGGCTGAGGGTGCGGCCGTCCGCGACCCGCCCGCCCAGGGCCGAGAGCCGCCGCCGCGCGCTCGAACTGCTCGACCTCGTCCAGCTTTCCGGCCTTGCCGACCGTTATCCCAGCCAGCTCTCCGGCGGCCAGCGCCAGCGCGTGGCGCTGGCACGGGCGCTCGCCATCGAACCGCGTGTGCTACTTCTGGACGAACCTTTCGGCGCCCTCGACGCGCAGGTGCGCCGCGAGCTCAGGCGCTGGCTGCGCGAGATCCACGACGCCACCGGCCACACCTCGGTTTTCGTGACCCACGACCAGGAGGAAGCGCTGGAGCTTGCCGACCGCGTGGTGGTGATGAGCCAGGGGCGCATCGAGCAGGTCGGCACGGCGGACGAGGTCTACGACCATCCGAATTCGCCCTTCGTCTATGGCTTCATCGGCGATTCGAGCATGCTGCCGGTGCGTGTCGAAAATGACCAGATCTGGCTGGAGGACAGGGCGCTCGGTCTGGAGGCCAGGGGCATCGCCGCCGGCCCCGCCAGTCTCTACTTCCGGCCCCATGACATCGAGCTGCGCGACGGCTGCGGCGGCTGCATCGCCGGCACCGTGGCCGCCAGCCGGCGGGTCGCCGGCACGCGCCGCGTCGAGCTCGAAGTCGGTGGCGCAAGGGAGCGCGTCGAGATCGAACTGCCCGTCGATCATCCGGCCGGCCTCAACGGCCGCATCGCCTTCCGGCCGAGGCGCTGGAAACTGTTTCCGCAACAGGACGCAGCGACCCCGGCAGCCGCACAGGTCGAGATCGACCCGCGCGCGATCGTCAACGAGGCCGCCTGACCGGTTCTGTCGCAGACCCCCAACCCCTTACCCCTCCCCACAAGGGGGAGGGGGTTCTGCGAGGTTCGCGCCCATCCTCTGATCAAGGAAAGGCACGAGGTTGATGACCTCTCCCCCTTGTGGGGAGGGGGTATTTCGCGCGCTGACGACAACGATTCAAACCGGTCCGGAAATGCGCTAACGATTCCTGTCTCCGCCCCGCGGAGCTATGGAACCGGAGACACGGATGGCGATGAATTTCGAGCAGGCCGCGATCCTGTTGCTGCTTGCAGCCATGCTCGCCGTCTTCGCCCTCGACCGCATCCGCATGGAGGTCGTCGCGCTCGGTGGTCTCGGTATCGCGCTCGGCCTCGGCCTCGTCGCCCCTGCCGCCGCCTTCAGCGGCCTTTCGAACCCCGCCTTCGTCACCGTCGTCGAGATCCTGCTGATCGTGCAGGTGCTCGGCCGGTCGGGCGTCCTCGACCCGCTGGCAAGGCGCATCCCCGACATCGCCCGCTCCGAGGCCCGCGCGCTTGCCGTCCTTTGCATCGCCACGGCCAGCCTTTCCGTCTTCATGAACAATATCGGCGCGCTTGCCCTGATGATCCCGATCGCGGCAAGCGTGTGCCGCGTCGCCGGGATCAATCAGCGGCGGGTGCTCATGCCGATCAGCTTCGCCGCATTGCTCGGCGGCCTTTGCTCCGTGATCGGCACGCCGGCCAACCTGATCGTCAGCAACCAGCTCGCCGCCGCCACCGGACGCGGCTTCGCTTTCTTCGATTTTTCATGGGTCGGCCTGCCGGCGGCCATTATCGGGATCGTCGCGATCGTCATCTGGACGCGGCGCATTCTTGCGCCCGCGGCGGAGAGCGAAACCAACGCGCCGGCGCAAGCGTCCCTGCTGGTCGTGACAGAGGTTGAAATCGGTCCTTCTTCCCCGCTGGCGGGCAGGCCCTATGCCGAACTGGACCCCACCGTTCACGCCGTGCGACGCGGCGGCGCCAACCTGATGTTCCAGCGCGCCGAAACGCGCGTCGAACCCGGCGACACTGTCCTCCTCACCGTCGACCTGCCGCTCCTCGAAAGCTGGCTTGCCGCCGGCACGGCACATTTGCCGGCAAGCCATGGCGGCCATGCCGAACGCGTCGAAGCGGTGATCTTGCCCGAAAGCACGCTCGTGGGCTCGCGCATCGCCACGCTGGAAGGCCTGACCTCGCGCGGCATTCATGTGATCGCAGTTGCGACCCGGACCACGCGCATCGAAGGATCCTTCGCCGACCTGCGGCTTTCGATCGGCGACGTGGTCTATCTGTCCGGCGAAAGGCAGGCGATCGCGGAGGCGGTCGAGGAGGCCGAGATCCTGCCGCTCTGGCCCCGGCCGATCGAAGTGGCGTTGAACTGGCGGCCGGTCATCCTGTTCGCCGCCGGCATTGCGCTTGCCGCGTTCGGTCTGGCACCCACCGAGCTGGCTTTCGGCCTCGTCATATTCGCGCTTGCCGCGACCGGCGACCTGAACCTTCGCAATGCCTTGGGCGACCTCAACTGGCCGATCCTCATCATGCTGGCAGCGATGATCCCGCTCGGACTCGCCGTGGAGACGACCGGCGCGGCGGGCGTCATGGCAGGCGGGCTGATCGCGGCGCTGCCATCGGGCCATCCGACCCTGGCGGCGGCGGCCATGCTTGCCCTCGCGCTCGTCATCACGCCCTTCGTCAACAATGCCACCACGGCCATTATCCTGGGGCCGATCGCGGTCAGCATCGCATCGGCGCTCGGCATGCGACCCGAACCGCTTCTCATCGCGGTCGCCCTCGGCGCGTCGGTCGATTTCCTCACCCCCATCGGCCACCACAACAACACCGTCGTCATGGGCATGGCGGGTTATCGCTTCATGGATTTCCTGAAGGCGGGATCGGTGATCACTATCACGATTGCGATCGTGTCCATCCTGGCTATCCGGCTGGCCTGGCTCTGACGGCCCGCATCATTCCGCAAAGCGATAAGGTTCGGTCCACGCAAGACCCTTGGGCGTGACGTTCCTGTCGATCGCACGTCCCGCCGCAAAGCCGGCGATCTCGCCCGTCTGCACGCACCAGTGGAAATTGCGCATCGCCATGAAGATCGTCTCATAGGTGAAGGACATGGACGCACCCGCCAGCAGCAGATTGTCCACCCCCTTCGGCAGGAAGCTGCGATAGGGCACCTCGAACGTATGCTTGCGGTGGCCGTTCCAGAAGAAGGAGCGCGTGATCGGCGCGATCGCCGCATCAGGGAAGCGGCGATCCGCCAGCACGTCATCGAGGCTGAAGCAATGCTCGCCCTCGGGATGGCGCCCGTCGCGCACGCCCAGAAGCCGCCCGACATGGATGATGAAGGACTTGCCGAAGCCCGGCACATATTTCTTCAGGAAAGCGGCCTCGGCATTGATGAAGCCGCGCAGCTCGCGCACCGCCTTCGCATGATCCTCGACGCTTTCGTCCATATGCAGCGCCCATTCATAGGGCACGTTCTGCCACAGGATGAACGTGTCGTCCGACAGCATCGGGCTCATATCCACGGTCGGATGGCCGATATAATGCGCGCCATAGACCTCGCGGCCGCCCATGCGCCGCCTGTAGAGCCCGTCGGGCAGATCGCCGGCGGCCCTCGCCCGCGCAATCAGCCGGCGCAGGTCGGCATCGCCGCTATCGGCCTGATAGCGATGCAGCGCCAGATAATCGACGCCGCCGAGCATCCACAGCAGGCCGCCAGGAACGGGACGCGCGACGCCGTCCCATTCCACGCCCGATGGCTGGCCGCCGCCGCCGGTTCTGTAGGGAACCCCGGCGCGTGCGGCGACCTCCCCGGTGCCCGACCCCTCGATGAAGATCCTCCCCCGGATGGCGAAAAGCCCGTCCGGGCCCTTCACGATGATGGCGGTAATGCTGCTGTCGGCGCCGGCGGCGCGCTCTGTCACGACATCGACGAAGCTGCATCCGTAAAGCGCGAGCACGCCCGCTTCCTCCAGCATGGCGAGCATCGCCGTGCCGGCGCCGTCGGGATTGAAGCTCATGCGCCGGAAGGCCGTGCCTGGCTCCATGAAGCGCTCGTAATGCGAGAGCGGATTGCCCGCCCAGCCGGGATGCGTTTCCTCGGTGGCGGTATAGACATGTCCCTCATCGGCGAAGCGCCGCATGAGCTCGGAATGGATGCCCCCCACCGGCGGCGAGGCATGCCCCTGCAAGCCGCTGGTGTGAACGCCGCCGGGCATGTCGAATTTCTCCACGACGATCGTCCGCACCCCCATCCGCGCCGCCTGAAGCGCCGCCGCGAAGCCTGCCGGCCCCGCACCGATCACGACGACCTCCGCCTCATATTCGACCGGCACAGGCTTGTCGGGAACAAGCGCCTGCGGCCCGGCGCGAAGCGTGAAATCCGTGATGCTCATGTCCAACCCTCAAAACGTGTTCCGCATCCGGATCGATGCCGTCGAGAACATTCCAGTCGAGGGTTAATTAACATGATCCTGCAGAAGCATCGCCCCCGGAACCTTGGCGATTTCAACTGCGCTGAAAACACGAAAGCCGCGGCGAGCCGCGGCTTTTCGAAGTGAGATAATTGGAGCGGGTGAAGCGATTCGAACGCTCGACCCCAACCTTGGCAAGCGAAAAATTACGCCGTCAATGTATTCGAGAAGGATATCGTAGATTTCATTCTATTACGCAAGAGGACGCGTTCTTTCGGTATTCATCAGATTGGCGACCAGTGAATGGAACGATACTCCAATGAACTGGCGTGAACCGTAGCGAAACGATCAGACCGTGACCGTAAGGTGACCCGAGGTTGTTCCTGATGATCGCGGGCAATGGATGCAAGCGTCCGTATTGTGTCTCGAGCTTTTCGGGTGCGGGATACCACCTGCATTCTTCGGCGCACAATCCCTAGTTGAGAGACTCGGCGCAAGCTTTCGACTGCCATTGACGTGAGCACCCTGGAGCGGGACGACGAATAGCTGCTTAGCGGTCAGGAATACGCACGGCACACACTTCCTGATCAATGGCTCCGAATAGCTGGCCTCCATCGGCGTCGAGCGCTTCCATGCGCACACGATCGCCGAACGACATGAAAGGAGTGCGAGCTTCTCCCTCGTCCAGGATTTCGATCGCGCGTCGCTCGGCGATGCAGGAAGACCCCACTTCGCGGAAGTTCTCATTGGAGACGGTTCCCGATCCGATAATGGTTCCTGGCACCAGATCGCGCGAATAGGCGGCATGCTCGATCAATTGGTCGAAAGCCTCCGCCATCCCGTAGCCGTTGGCGTTACCGAAGCGCTTCCCATTCAGTTCGACCCTCAAAGGCAGCGCAACCTGATGGTCGCGCCATGCGCTGCCCAATTCGTCAGGCGTGATCGCAACCGGTGCCATTGAACAATGGGGCTTGCATTGCAGCCAGCCGAAACCTGTTTTCATCTCGATCGGGGCCAGTCGGCGCAAACTCCAATCATTGATCTGCACGATCAGCCTAATGTGCCCTGAAGCACCCTTGACCTTCGTGCCCATGGGGACCGCGTCCGTGATGACGCCGAACTCACCCTCAAAGTCGATTCCATCCTCTTCAGACGGTAAAAACACGTCTTCAGTCGGAGATAAGAAGCGGTCTGATACCCCCTGATACATCAGAGGTCGGTCGCTTCCGCCTTTAGCGTCTACGCCAAAAACCTTCGCCAGCAAGGCGCCGTGACTGTCATATGCCGAACCATCAAGCCATTGCCATGCACGCGGCATCGGTGCGAGCGTCTTCGACGCATCAAATGTTATCGCGCTTGTTGCAGCCCCTTCGTTCAGGGCTGCGTATTCAGTTTCCAGTTGAGGAGCTAGTCGATGCCATTCATCGAGCGCTGACTGAAGCGTTTGAGCGGCGGCGGCGGGCACTGCGAGCTTGCTGTCACGGGAGACCAGGTGAAGGCGGCCGTCCTTCGACCCGTTCGGCAACGTCACAAATCTCATCCACTCACCCTTGCACAAATTCTTTTGCGGCTCGGCCGCTCTAGCCCTCTTAGAAGGCAGGTTCTGTCGAGCCCCTACTAATTCAGCCTGAACATTTCCTTGGCCTCGGCCGGAGATGCAATCTCCCGACCCATCGATTCTGCCAGAAGCTTGACGGCTGCAACCAGGTCACGATTTCGCTTCGCCGGAAGACCGTTTGGACCGTAGATATTGTCTTCGAATCCCACTCGGACGGTGTCACAACCCATTGCCAGTCCGAGTGCTGCCATCCTGAACTGCGCCTTGCCTGCCCCCAACACGCCCCAGCGGGCATTGGGAAATAGTCGCGATTGCTCATCCCGCGAATAAACCAGGGAACGCGCGGTGGCCGGCGTGTTGCCTATGCCGCCCCCATGCAGCATCCAAAGATTATCTGCATTTCGATCGAAAACACCCTCGTCAGCCAACCGTGATAGGCGGTGCACCACGTTGATTTCCACCAATTCGTACTCCACCGTAGACCCCTGCGCGTAGACGTGGGGAAGCGTCTTTCGTAGGAAGTCTGGAGAATTCACGTACGGAGTCTCTGTCGGATAGCCGCCATCGGGGTGCCAAAAATCCGTCGAACCTGCTGCAATGCCGTATAGGTCTGGCTTTGGGTCAATTGTCAGGAGAGCGAGTCGCTCCGCATCCGTGGGCCAAATCATTTCACCTGTGGCCGGATCACGCCGAACGCCGATGCCGTTGGTGGTTTGGATTAAGATGTCGTTGCTGGCGCGGATGCGACGAATGATGTCGGCATATATCGCCACGTCACCGGTGTTTTTTCCCAGCGCATCGCGGGCATGCACATGGATGATCGCCGCTCCCGCTTCACGCACCTGGGCGGCATCTTCGGCGATTTCTTCAGGGCTAACCGGCACGAACGTTTTGCCGCTCGACTGCTGCATGCCGCCGTTGACGGCCGCAACGATAGCAACCTTACCAAACATGAACTTCCTCCAGGCGGCTTGCAAATCTCACAATGTGGCTGGCAATCTAGTCACGCGATTATATATGTAAAGAAAATTTTTATCGATAAAATGAGGCATTCAGAATGACCGCCGGAGATGACACCGCGATTGATGGCGCCACCCAGGTTGCTCAGGCTGCGGCGCTGATCGCGCGCAATATCCGGTCCGGCCAATACGCGCCCGGACAGAAGCTGAAGATCAGAACCCTGGTGGAGGAGACGAAGCTCGGCGCCACGCCGCTTCGCGAAGGGCTGTCGCGCCTCATATCCCGCGGATTGGTTCGCGCAACGGATGGCAGAGGTTTCAGCGTCGCTGAAGTCAGCAGGGGGGACTTGGATGATATCATGCGTACCCGACTGCCGCTCGAGATGGACGCTCTGGCGCTGGCCATAAGCAAGGGTAATTCCCACTGGCAAGCTGCAGTGGTTGGTGCGCTGCATCGCTTGATGACATATACTTCCTGGGCACCGGACGACCCTTATGAGGCAGCCCTCGGATTTGACGAGGTCCACAAGGCTTTTCACCTCACTCTGGTGTCTGCCTGTGAAAGTCCCCGCATGCTCGATTTCCTTGATATTCTTTACGATCAGGGCTTCAGGTATCGCCACCTGATGCTTTCGACCGTCGAACCTAGAAAGCGGCTGTCCGATCCGCAGCGCAATGCCGAACATGAAGCTCTGGCTCGTCACGCAATCGACGGCGAAACGGCTTTGGCGCAGTCCGTTTTGCGGCGCCACCTTGAGACTTTCTCGGAGGAGGTATTCAAGGCCCGCAACATGCCTGAAAGAGTCAAGAGCACATTGACGGCAGAGACGGTATAGTCTTGCAGGCCAGCGACAGGGCTGGAGGTGATCAGGAAGCCGAACCCCCGATAGCAGGGATCTCGACCTCCCGATCTGGTACGCTCTTAGATTCCGAACGTATCCCGGAACTTCGCCTGCAACTCCGGCACCTTCTTTATCCCCTTCTCAATCGGCACGTTGATGAGTTTGTAGTCATCGAGGGGAATCGTCTTGTCCGATATTGGCACGTCGGCGCGTAGCGGATAGTTGTGGCGATCGACGAATAGCTGCGAATTCTCCTTCGAAAGAAAGAATTCTGCGAAAAGCTTGGCAGCATTCGGATGCTGCGCACCCTTCATGATCCCGGTTCCGCTCGGCGGCATGAGCGCACCATCCGTCGGCAGAACTTCGGCGATCGGAGCTCCCTTTGCCTGGTCATTCAGCACAGTCGCCAACGGCGCGATCGCAATCTTGCGCTCCCCGCTTATGACAAGGTTCGCACCGTCAGCAATCGAGCGTCCGATGTGAGGTTCGTTCAGCTCGAGTTTCGTGAAGAAGTCCCAGCCGTAGAGATCGTCCATGAGAACCGTCCAGAGGCCGACACTACCCGAGAAACCGGGGTGACCAATCGCAACCTGACCTTTCCACTTGGGATCGTACAGGTCCGTCCAGTTCTTGGGCGCCTCCTCCTTGGATACCTGGTCCGTATTATAGACCATGACAATCGGCGCGATTGCAGAGGTAAACCAATATCCGTCTGCGTCACCTGCGTCTCGCATGAGGGGTAACATATGCGCCAAGCCTTCGGGGGCATATTGCAAGAGCGCTCCCTCCTGCTTCAACTGATAGAGTTGGCCGATATCGTTTGTCGACATCACGTCGGCCTGAAGGGCGCCGGCTGCCAGTTCTTGCTGAATACGCTGGAAAACGACTTGCCCCGATGCGCGAACGGGATTGCACGTGATTCCCGGATACTTCGCTCTAAATCCTGCGCAGCTCTTGTCCGCGTTTTCGGTCGTCACTTGTGAGACGTACCAGGTCACAGACCCTTCTACCTTGGCTGCTTCATAGAGCGCCGCCTCGTGAGCGGTCATTTCCTCCGCCTGAGACTCCGACGGGACCAATACAAACGACGCAATAGCGCAGGCGAAAAAGCGTTCCAGGTACATGATGCAACGACCTCCCAATAAAAAAGAATGGGGCAAGCGTATTGACTTTTTATCGTGATACAATCTTTTTATCGATAAAATCGTCACAGTACTCGGGTTGGCAAACAGTCTCTGACACGCGCGACCCAAAAAATCCGGGCCATTTGTCCCAGGAGCATTGGCGAAAGAATTTTGCGGAGTGTGCGGGTCAATCGCAGAGTTGAGGTTTGTGGAGGAGGACGTTTCATGCCTATTTCGATTGAAAGCAGTATCATCAATCGTCGCACGGTGCTGACCGGCGCTGCGGCAGCCGGCGGCGCACTCTTGCTACCCGCGTCGGTGCGTGCCCAAAGTGGTCAGCCTGCTGGTGGCGGTACCCTGCGCGTTGCGATGCCTTATAATCCGGCTGCCCTCGATCCAGTCACAGGACGGAACAACACCGATTTTTACACGCTGTTCACGTTGTACGACGCATTGCTCGATTTCGACCCGGAAACGCTCGAGCTGAAGCCGATGCTGGCAACGTCCTGGGAGTTCAAGGACCCGACTACGCTGGTTCTGGAACTGCAGAAAGGCGTCGAATTCCATGACGGCGAGCCATTCAACGCCGAGGCCGTCGTGTTCCATCTTGACCGCTGCAAGAATTATGCGCGTTCCAACATCAAGGCGGATGTGGCGACGATCGACACTGTCGAAGCGACCGGCCCCTTCCAGGTCACCATCAAGACCAAGCGCCCGGACGTTTCATTGCCTGTCGTGCTGTCCGACCGCCCTGGCTGCATCGTGTCGCCGAAGTCGGTGAAGGAAGCGGCCGATGGCAATGTCGACCGCGCGCCCGTTGGCACCGGCCCATTCAGATTTGTCGAGTGGAAGGACAACGATCTCATCAAGGTCGAGAGGAACGCGAACTACTGGGGTGATGCGCCATATCTGGATGCCATCGATCTCCGCATCATCAATGACCGCAACACGGTCGGACGCACGGTGACCGCAGGAGAAGCCGATTTGGGCTTAAATCTGCCTGCGTTACAGATGGCCGTGATCAAGCGAGAAGACACTGTCGTCGCTGGCGCGACGCCCTCTCTGATCTACTACAGCGCGATGATGAACTATAAGGACGGGCCGTTGTCAGACCTGCGCGTCCGCCAGGCGATGAACTGGGCACTGAACCGCGAAGACATCAGCCGAGTGATTACGGCGGGCCTTGGTCAAGCGCACTGCAGTATGTTCCCTACCGGCTTTTGGGCAAACGATCCCGAGACAGAACACTACTATACCCCCGATCTCGACAGGGCGAAGTCGCTGCTTAAGGAAGCTGGTCATGCCAATGGGCTCGAAATCGAGACGTGGACATGGGCCGACCAGGCTGCGGTCCAGTCCCAGGAAATTATCAGCGGGCAACTGGCGCAGATTGGTATTCGACTAAAGGTGACTCCCGCGCCTCCGCCGCAAGCGATGCAGAACTTCCTTGGCGAGAAGCGGGGCCATCTACTTCTATCGCCCGTCGGCGGCCTTCCGGACCCAAGCCTTCAGTATCATCAACATTTCTCTGCAGGCGCCTATCGGAATGCCGGCGGAATCGAGCTCCCCGGATATCGGGAGCTATTGGACAAGTCTCTGTCCACATTTGACCCAACAGAACGTCAGCTTGTGTTATACGATTTGCAGCGTTTTGTACTAGAGAACGCGCTTCACCTACCACAGTACATTGCGACTACGGTATATGCTCACTCGAAACAGGTTAAGGACTTCGTCTTTGGCCTCCCGAACAGGCCGCGCTTTCACAAGGTTTGGTTGGACAAGAGCGCCTAACTAGGGAGAGCGCGATTTCTGCGCGGCGACGAAATCCACCGTCTCGTGGACGATTGTGCCGTCCACGAGACGATCGCCTGCCACTGTCGATTGCCGCAGCGCACCGACAGCCGCCACGAGCCGTGGTCGTCGTCCGTGCCGCGCTCGACCAGGCTGGTTACGCGCTGGCGGCGCATCAAATCGTGGAATTCAGCGGCCGACCAGCCGAAGCGCTCGGCCAGCATCGCGGTGTCCAGGGTAAATTCGCCCGGCGGGCCGTCTTGGATGATGATGGCCGCGCCTGCGTTCATTTTTCGCGCTCCTGCGCGGCAGGCGGCTTGCCGTCTGCGGCGCGGCGCGGTTCCAGATTGCCCGCACCGGCATAATCGCCGCCGTCGTCGAGGAGGATGCGCGCCGTCAAGCACCAGCGCCAACGGAACGAGGAAAACGAGGCTGCTCATCGTGCAGGCTCCAGCGCCTCGGCGACCGGGCCTGGCGAAGCGCTCGGTATCGAACTCCGCTCCCGGCCCAGGCGCAGCGCGGTGGCGACCACGACGACCGACGACAGCGACATCGCCAAAGCGGCGATCAGCGGCGTGACATAGCCGGCAATGGCGATGGGCAACGCAACGATATTGTAGGCGATTGCCAGGGCGAAATTCTGACGCACCAGCCGCCCCGCCTCCTGCGCGACGGCAAATGCCCGCGGCACGGCGTCGAGGCTGTCATGCAGGAACACGAAATCGGCGGCATTGCGGCCGATGTCAGCCGCCGTCGCCGGGGCCATCGACACATGGGCGGCAGCAGCACGGTCGGTCTGGACCAGCAGCTAATGTCTGCGAGCGGGCGACCACGCCAAGGAATGAGGAGGTGTAAATACTACCCGGTGGAACAGCGAGCCCCGATGTGGCAGCGCCACAACGGCAGCATTGCGCGAGTGCTCCTCAGAACCGGACAGGCGGCTGACGTCCCCAATCCCGACACTTGTTGGCCGGTAGCTTTAGTGATTGGGGGTACAACGCGCGTACGCGGTACCATCCATGCGCATACCGATCGCCTATACGTCAGCTTTCCGTACCGTCGTCCCTACGCAGGCGCGCGCGTGGAGCGATGAAGTTTATACCGGGAGAGATCGGGTTTGTCGGGAATTGCATCGGGATGCAGTGAATCCGTGCCGGAGTATTTTGTCGAGAGACCGCAACCGCTGTGGGCGACCCTATGCTCGAAATGCGCCCGCATGCCATTGTCGGCTAGCCGGTGTGCCCGGACACGGCCGTGACACTCGCAACAGCGCATCAGGTATTCCGATCTGATGGGCAGCGCTTTATCGATGTCGATTTCTTCCCACCGATTGCCCCGCCACACCTCGCAGGTGACCGCTTTGACCATCTTCCCCTCCATCGGTAGATCGAACCGAACGCATGGCAACCATATAGCCGATGTCAACGGTTGAGCATATCAATGTACGACGACTTCCTGACCCAGATTCCCGCCGATGAAGATGAACTTTGGGACATGCTGTGGGAGCAGTTTGAGCTGCATATCCTCAGTGTGCTTTGGCACTCCCCCGTGGAGACCAAAGAGGACGCGCTCAGCAACAAGTATCATCGAGAACCTGACGGAAGAATCCAACGCGATGGTATGCACGTTATTCGCTATCGCAACGAGAGCGGGGAAATTGGGCAACGAGATTATTTCCTCGAGATGGGCCGCGAGCTTCTACCCTACGTGCATCAGGCACTCGATGAGCGGAAATTGACCCCGGAGTTCGTGCAGCAGTGGGGGAAGATCATGTTCTGCCACGGCTACATTGCTTCCTACGTGTTCGACGACACCGATGACCTTTCCAATGTGCGGAAAGGCGGCGGTGGCCGCAAGGACGGGCAAAGACGCTGGATAGCCCATATTCTGCTGGCGCTTCTTCAGCACGGACATGGGGATGGCGATGCCCGTGCGATTGCCGGACGGTATGTTCGGGAACTTGTCGCCGGAAAGACATACCCTCCGGGCTTCGGGGAGAAATGGTTCCGGAACATGGTCGATTCCGAAGGAATGCTTGCCGCCACCTATGATGCTCAACACATGTATCGAAAGCGCATTGAGGAACTCGTAGCCGGTGGATCGGATGGCATTCCTCCGATTCCATCCATCAATGACCTCAAACGGTTTGCTGATCCCAATTAGCGGCTAACTGCGAGGTGGAAGCGTTCAAGCTGGTTCATGTTCCTCCCATGCCAGCCCGGTGGCGGGTCGGCAAAGAAAGGAGGTAAAAATGAACGTCAACACATTGCCCTCGCTGTTCGATGGCCTCGACCAGCTTCGCACTTTCAAGGATGCCGCAGCGGCGCTGCGTATTCCCTATTTCAAGGTACAGCGTGCGGCTCGGGCTGGGATCATCCCGACCTATTCGATCCTGAACAGCCGCAAATACGTGAAGCTGCGTGACATTCTCGACCTGATGTCAGCCGCCTAACAACCACCCTCAACAATCTGAGCCGTCCAGCCGTGCCCTTGGCCCGGAACGGGTTCGGCTTGTCCGAAACTTGGAGAATGAAAAATGAAATTCTACATGCGGATCGACATTATATACGTGTCCGTCGTCAGGGTTTTTGGGACAACAGGCGGCGTGAGCTAACGGAGGCTCTGGTCCATCAGGTTTGTCACATTAGGCCGCTGCATCTCGATGAAGCAAGCGGCGCTGTTTGATGGTTTC
>Ga0182736_1002180_pt1 | contig 15689 bp, 8 predicted proteins | sample eDN5th30CKraftBY_FD_128882 | JGI IMG/M metagenome (GOLD analysis project Ga0182736, IMG submission 128882) | Enriched backyard soil microbial communities from Emeryville, California, USA - eDNA 5th pass 30_C Kraft BY (version 2) (version 2) | ecosystem: Environmental > Terrestrial > Soil >... | reverse complement strand
TCCAGCTTCCTTCAGATTCCATCTCACGATGGACACCCTTGCTCTTGGCTAATGGTTGGCAACTGCCAGCCCCCATAGCGGACTTTCACCGCCTAGTTACGCGCCATGCGTGGCGCACAAAACCTATATAATGGGAAATATATTCCCATTATATAGGTCAGATTGATGCTGCACAACTAGCGTTTTACTTCTCTTGTTGATTAAGTAGCTGCCATAATCTAAGCATGACGACTGCCGCTTCTGCTCTAGTCGTAACTCCATCCGGCGAAAATTGATTGCCGCTTCTACCTTGCAGTAGCCCTTCACTGTATACTGCCTCCACATATGGTAGTGACCAAGTTGGTATGCTTGTAGCATCAGCGAATGGTAGTTCAACAGCTTGCTCCTTATTCCAATCCATTGCCTTAGCAAGCATCGCCGCCATTTCTGCCCGATTGATGACCTGCTGCGGACGGAATGTTCCATCCGGATATCCATCTAGAATACCCTTATCTACCCCTGTCATAATGATGTCTTGCGCCCATTGCGGTATCGTTGCTGCATCACTGAAAGCTTGATGAACTTCTTGCTGCCCAATTGGGACCTGTAACGTACGGAGAAGCATGACCGCAAACTCTGCTCGTGTCACCGACTGATTAGGCGCAAAAATACTTTGGCTTAAGCCTTCCACAATCTTCAAGCTAGCTGCCTGACAAATTGCTTTCTCTGCCCAGTGACCTTGAATATCCATGAACAGACACGCCTCCTCAACTGGAGTTTCATGATCTACTTCAACAACGTTGGTAATGTGCAACAGATAGTTACGTAGGCTTCCGTTTTCCGCATGTACCGTAACAGTTATCGTCTGTGTTCCTTCAACCAAAGGTAGGACGATCTTATCTTCTACCACTTGCTGCTGCACTGTAATAACAGCATTGACATCCGCTGGTCTCAACGTGAGTTCGATTTGATCCCCAGTCGTCTCTAATCGATACTCTGTCACTTCAGAATGAAATGACGGCGTAAGCTGCTTAGCTATACCTGCTACCTCTGCTGTTAATTGTGCCAGTCTTGAATCATTACTCGCCACCTCATACGCTCTCGTTATTCTAATCGTGCGCGTTGCTGTTGCGATATTACCAGCTCCATCGGCAACCTCATAGGTTAATGAGTAATTACCAACTCGATTACGATCAACCGTTCCACTTACTGTAATTGACGATGTCACATCTCCGTCGCCTGCATCTAGTGCAGTTGCACCTGGGTCATGAAACAGACTGCCTAGAGTTAGGCTATACGGATTACTTCCGATTAATGTAATGACGGGCGCTACCGTATCAACCACATTGACTGTGCGCGTTTCTGTTGCTACGTTACCTGCAGCGTCAGTGACGCTGTACGTTAATGTGTAGTTGCCTACCCTGCTGCTATCCACACTGCCACTAACCGTAATATCTGAAGTGACATCTCCATCTCCTGCATCAAGTGCCGTTGCTCCTGGTTCAGTAAAGGTCGTACCTACCTCATGCTGCAAGGAGTTAGCTCCCGTTAGCGTAATGACGGGCGCTACCGTATCGATCACATCCACATTACGCGTCATGGTTGCTTCGTTGCCTGCTGCGTCAGTCACGCTATACGTTAATGTGTAGCTACCTACTCTGCTGCTATCTACACTGCCATCGACGATTATATCACCAGACACATCTCCATCCCCTGCATCAAGTGCCGTTGCTCCGGGGTCAGTATAGATGGTACCTACCTCATGCTGTAAGGGGTTAGCTCCCGTTAGCGTGATGACGGGCGCTACCGTATCGATCACATTCACATTACGCGTAATGGTTGCTTCGTTACCTGCCGCATCTGTCACACTATAAATTAGCATGTAGTTGCCTACCGTATTGCTATCCACACTGCCACTCACCGTAATCTCTGAAGTCACATCTCCATCTACGACATCTTGTGCGGTTGCACCTAGGTCAATATAGGTCGTACCTACCTCATGCTGTAATGGATTAGCTCCGTTTAGCGTAATGACGGGCGCTACCGTATCGACCACATTGACCGTACGAGTGCGTGTTGCTTCATTACCTGATGCATCCGTTACGCTATACGTTAACGTATAGTTGCCTACCGTATTGCTATCTACACTGCCACTAACCGTAATGTCATCGGTTAAGTCTCCATCGATCTCATCTAGCGCCGTTGCACCCGGATCAGCATAGATTGTACCTGCCTCATGCTGCTGTGGGTTTGGTCCGATTAATGTGATGACAGGGGCTACGGTATCCACGACATTGACGATACGTGTTTGCGTTCCTTCATTGCCTGCCGCATCGGTTACGCTGTAGACCAATGTGTAACTGCCCACCGTATCACTGTCTACACTACCGCTGACCGTAATATCTGAAGTGATATCTCCGTCTACTGCATCAAGTGCCGTTGCACCTGGATCGCTAAAAGTCGTGCCTACCTCATGCTGCTGTGGGTTTGCTCCGTTTAATGTGATGACAGGCGCCACTGTATCCACCACATTCACCGTGCGCGTGCGTGTTCCTTCATTGCCTGCTGCATCCGTTACGGTATACGTAAGCGTGTAGCTACCTACTGTACTGCTATCCACGCTACCACTTACGGTAATATCTGAAGTGATCTCTCCGTCTACTGCATCTAATGCCGTTGCACCCGGATCACTAAAGGTCGTGCCTACCTCATGCTGCAATGGGTGTGCTCCGACTAACGTAATGACTGGTGCTACCGTGTCGACGACATTCACTGTTCGTGTACGTGTTGCTTCATTGCCTGCCTCGTCTGTCACGATATATGTTAACGTGTAACTACCTACTGTATTCGTATCCACACTACCACTAACCGTAATATTTGAAGTTACATCCCCGTCTACTCCATCAAGTGCTGTTGCTCCTGGATCACTATAGGTTGTGCCTACCTCATGCTGCAGTGGATTTTCTCCCGTTAACGTAATGACAGGTGCAGTATGATCAACGATAAATGTAGTCGTTTGCTCGCGAGCTTGATGACCTTCTAGATCTTCTGCATTCACATGAAACGTGTACGTCCCTTCAGGAAAACGTGTAGCGTCCAATGTTTCGCTGAAGCTATACATTTGAATATCTTCTGTCGCACTGAGAAGCTCTTCTGAGCCACTTGCCACTAGCGTATTGGAGCTGTTTCTAATCGTATAGGACACTTCAATCGCTTCACCGATACTGCCGTCCATAACAAAGCCATCTAGCACCAGTTGACTGTTCTCCTTATAAGAGCGCTTAAGGGAATCATTTACTCTCACAATCGGTGTAAATACTCGCAAGTATGGGTACGAAATGCCCTCATTAATTCCCCACACAGAATCAAAATCTAATGTGGTGCCATATGCCGCTCTTGTTTTCATATCAGTATCGGACAATCCTATATTCCCTGTTACTGGATTATTATACTGACTAATCTCTTGCAACGTTACATTAACACTGGAATTATAGATTAGTTCTGTTACTAATTGTGGTCCATAATAACGTCCAAAAAGTCGACCAACTTCTTGTGTTCCCGTAACAGTACCTGTCTGAAAACTACTATCAAACGGTGTTTGAGCACTAATAACAGTATTGCCAACTAGACCTCCAACATAAGTATTTCCAGTAACACTTCCTATCGCATAACTATTATGCAGAGATGTTCTTAACCCCCCAGCTAAACCACCTGCATATATACTGCTCCCTATTACATTACCTGAAGCAAAGCTGTTTTCTATCCCATCTGCTGCCTCACTAGATCCCAATAATCCACCTACATTTCGAGCAGCATACACGTTGATGGCAGCATAGCTATTAGTAATAGCTGCACCTGATCCCGATATATAACCAACTAACCCTCCAGTAGATTGATTGGATATATCCCTATTGTTAATCCCTGGTTTGGAGATTGAACTTACCGAGCTTCCAATAATTTCTGTTCTATTAGCAAGCCCAATGAGGGAGCCCAGATAATATATGCTTCCCGTAACATCTACATCTAACAATCGTATATTTTCGAGTATCGCATTACGGGCGTAACCAAATAATCCTCCGTAATTAATATCTCGATCCATAAATAGATTTATAATTAAATAATCATTACCATTAAATGTACCTGTAAAAGGACTGCTGTCATCCTCCCCAATTGGTTCCCAGCCTGCACCTGTTGAATAACTGGATAGGTCAATATCTGCTCCCAGAATATAGCTAGCCCCAAGATTATCCCTCACATGATCCAAATCCTCCGCGGTCATCACCACATAAGGATTACCTGGCGATCCATCACCAGCAGAAAACTGATAATCATCCGCAGCTGCCACCGACACAGGGTACAGCCCTATTGTCGAGCCTATAATAAGTGTCAAAATTAGTCCAAGTACAAGAAACCTCTTCATTAAATTACATCCTCCAATAGAAAGAATTAGCGAGCAATCCATCATGTTATCACACATTTCCACTAAATGCTAAATATAACTATACATTGATTTGCCCAATCGTACTATTGACCGAAAGTAGTAGATAACATTATGTTTCTATAATAAATAGAAAAAAGGCACTCGCTAGGAGTGCCTTGCCTTCTACGTATACAGTATTTAGCTTTATTCCGCTTGCTGCGCTTTAACTTTCCCACGTAATGGAGACAAAATTAATGCGGCAACAATGATAAGCGCACTAATGACTGCGGCTGACCAATATAAACCCCCATAGCCAGTTTCCGCTGCTGTTTTTGTTATTTCAGCAACACTGTTTGCAATTACTTCTTTTAACGCTGGATCTTGAATCGCACCAAGTATTTCACCCATTGCATTTTCATCATAGGCTCCAGCACCAGAAGCCATCTGCTGACCAATTTGCTCCAGCTCTCCAAGGGCAGCTTCAGATAAATTCGCCTGCGCTACATTATCCTGCAGCACCTTCTGAAAATCTGTTTTGAACAGCTCCCCCATATTGCCAAAGCCACGTGCAATGAAGCCTGCAAAGATGGTCGGAGCAATCGTCATACCAATTTGTCGGAGCAATGATAGCGACGCAAGCGCAGTCCCTTTATTGGCTTGCAAGCCTTCAGTTGCCAAAATATTTAAAGGAGCTCCTAAAATCACCCCAATACCAACCCCTGCGATCATGCTTGCAACAATAAACTGCCAGTTAGCATCGATCCATAATGGGAATAGCACAAATCCGATCGCTGCGATTAAACCAGACATAATGACGGTAAAGATCGGTCCGCGCTTAGAAACAAGCACTCCGCCCATACCAGCACCAACGCCAGATGCCAACGCAAGAGGGGTCATCCAATATCCAGACTTTTCAGCAGAAATGCCTAGTACATTTTCAGTGAAAGCAGGTATAAAGATCATTGCTGCTAGCATACCGCCAGATAGTGCACCGATTAATAACACCATTAGAAAGCGAGGCTGCTTAATTAGATAGATTGGCAAGATCGGATCGCCTTTCTTGTTGCGCTCTAAATAAGCCTCATAAGCAATTAACACAATGAACAGCACAATACCAGCACCGATAAAGCCAGATACATTAAGCTGCTGGAAGCTCGCCCAGAAATCAACATCGATGTTCGTTAAACCGTACATTAACGATAGTATCGCAAACGATAAAATAATCGTGCCAAACAAATCCAAACGCCCAGGTGCAGAATCGGCAGATTCCTCTAGCTTCATAAATCCAAAGATAAATAATCCAATCGCAATGGGCACATTAATTAAAAATAGAATATGCCAATTTCCTGTCAGATCAAGTAAGAATGAGCCGATGTTAGGTCCTAATATTGCGGCTACTCCGTTCATTGCTCCTAATAATCCTAAAAACTTAGCCTGCTTACCAGGTTCAACTGTGCTTAGAATATGTGAGTTACCGATAATGAAAATACCGCCACCCCCAAGTGCTTGAATGAAGCGGGATACCAAATAAAACTCAAAGCTAGGACTAAGCGCAACTAATAATGAGCCAATACCGAATAAAGCAATTTCAATAATAAATAGCTTCTTCCTACCATAGCGGTCAGATAGCTTACCAGCAATCGGCAAGCTAATAGCTAAACCTAGTGTATAGATCGTAATCCCCCAGGCTCCCCAGTTAGCTGTCACGTCAAAGTTGCGATTAATTGTAGTAAGTGCGGCACTAATGATTCCATTATCAAGCTGAGCCATAAAGACCCCAATTGAAAACAGTAGCAATGCCCAAAACTGAGACGACTTTTTAGCCATTAGGATACACTCCTTATTGATATGTAGTTAATTACCATCACTTCTTACACCCATAAAAATAGATTTTCAACTGGATTTATTTCATTAAGGAGTACAATAATGCGTACAAGCCATATACAAGTAACGAGAAGTATATCGTGTACAGTATTACCCTAACAGCTTTGTTCCAACCGATACGAATCAGACCATAACAAGCAAAATAGGCGACTAATACTGCACCTAGTACAAAGGTGCTTGGCGCTCGGAGAAGGACAACGTAAAATAGTAGGGAAATCGTAAACAGACTAATATTGATCCATAACAGTACTGACCTTACTTGCTTTCTCATCATTCATAACCCTCTTTCTTATATGTTATAGGTAATTTATTGAATGAATGTCAGCTTCTATTATAATCTATTTAAGCGCATCTGAGTCGTAAATGACGCTCCCTTAAGTTAGGAAACGCCATTTTACATTTATTGCTCCTCGAGCTCCGTATAAATTTGAAAGGTTATACCGAACTTATCTGTTACATCACCGAATCCAGGACTGAACACTTCCTCTTTAAACGGTAAATTCACTTGTCCCTCTTGTGCTAAAGCTTCAAAAATTTTTCTAGAGTGCTCTACGTCGTCTGTTGTAATGCAAATCGTTACTGCATTCCCAGATTCAACAGCACCGGCATATGGCGCATCAGATAAATAAAGTTCAGTTGAGCCGACCTTCAATCGCGCATTGGCTACAAGATTTTTCATTTCCTCTGTAAACGTATTAGGCATCTGTGGCATCTCACCATAAGTTACAAGTGATTGAAGCTCTGCGCCGATTGCTTGTTCATAAAATGCAATAGCTTCCTTCCCCTTTCCATGCAAAGTAATATACGGGGTTAGCTTTAATGTCATAATATTATTCCTCCTTAGGTTTGGTTAGAACAGCTTTACAATACTATAGACGAATGCTACTCCGTAAAATCATCGGTCATGTAGGGTAAAATAATACCAATACTAATAATTGTTGTTTCCTTGCTATAATCGTAATTAGTATGAGTAGTAGGAGGATGTAATGAAGAAGGGAAATATATGGGCGTTGCTCCCATTTGTCGTTTTTTTGTGCCTGTTTATCGGTTCGGGGATTGTGTTAAAGGATTTCTATAAATTCCCCGTTATTGTGGCAATTTCAATTGCTTGCATAGTAGCCATTATGATGAATCGTAAAACAGCTCTATCGGTCAAAATTGATTTATTTACAAAAGGCGCGGGCAATCCAGGCGTTATGCTTATGGTTATTATCTTTTTGCTCGCTGGCGCTTTCTCCGGAACGGCTAGCAGCATGGGCGCAGTTGAAGCAACGGTTAATTTTGCATTGTCAATCATTCCAGCCAATTTATTAGTAGTAGGGCTGTTTGTAATCGCCTGCTTTATCTCGTTGGCAATGGGTACTTCCGTAGGAACGATTGTTGCGCTTGCCCCTATTGGTGCAGGAATTAGCGCTCAGACGGAGATTGTCATCACACTAATTATGGGCGCAATAGTTGGTGGAGCGATGTTCGGAGATAATTTATCGTTTATTTCTGATACAACGATTACTGCAGTACGGACGCAAGGTGCGGAGATGAAGGATAAGTTCAAAGTGAATTTCTTTATTGTCCTGCCTGCAGCCATTGTCACTTGCATCATTTTGGCGATTCTAACTATGGGACAAACCGCCACTGTTGAAATTCATCAATATGACTGGTATAAAATGATTCCGTATCTATTCGTCATTATTTTTGCTTTAATTGGGGGCAATGTGTTTGTCGTGTTGACCGGTGGCATTGTCATAGCGGGCATAATCGGGCTGTTTGACGGAAGCTACACTCTCATGACATTAATCCAAGCGGTAGGCGATGGGATCTCAGGGATGTTCGAGATGGCTTTGCTTGCCATCCTGATTGCGGGAATGGTTGAAATGATTAAATTCAATGGCGGCATTGATTACTTGCTGCATATTGCAACACGCCGAATTAAGTCGAAAAGAGACGCGCAGTTTGCAATTGCTGGGCTTGTTGGCTTAACGAATTTGGCAACGGCTAATAATACGATTGCGATTCTAATCGCTGGCCCATTAGCTAAAAACATCGCCGATAACTACGAGATTGAACCGCGCAAATCAGCGAGTATATTAGATATATTCTCATGTACGATCCAAGGGATTATTCCTTATGGCGCTCAGCTCATTGTTGCCGCAGGTGTAGCTGGCATCTCGCCGATCTTTATTATGCAATATTGCTACTATCCGATATTAATTGCAGTCTGTGCGATTATTGCGATTTTCATTGGCTATCCTAAGCAAATACCTAGCCTGCGATAAAGGATAATCCACCAAGTGGCGTAATTGGTCCAATAAGACGTATTTTTCTCATGCTTAATATATACAAGCTACCAGAGAACAAGATAATTCCAAACAGTCCTAGAGATAGACTTGGCAATAAAAAACTGCATCTCCAATGCTAGATTATCTCTAACATTGAAGTGCAGTTTTATGTTAAGGGGGTATTCAAATGTTATCTTACGATGATTAAGATCATTACGATGCTATAGCTCTAGACCAAGATCTAGAACAAGGTTTAGCATACGTACAATAATCGTTACAGATTGCTCGCGAGTCGCTGTATCGTTCGGAGCGAATCGGTCGGCACCTACACCATTCACAATCCCTACTTCACTAAGCTTCGCAATATGCTCAGCAGCCCAGTGTCCGTTCAGATCAGTAAACTTAGCTGTGCCATTGGCAGCACTTAGATCTAGTACGCGAGCAAGAATGGTAACCATCTCGGCACGAGTAATTTGTTGGTCAGGATTAAAGTTACCGTTTCCTGAACCCTGTACAATACCTGCACGTTGCAATGCGCCAATGACGCCGTTCGCCCAGTGTCCCGTCGTATCAGTGAATGTTCCACCTTCGCCTGCCTCAATACCTAATGCACGAGCGATCATTGCTGCAAATTCAGCACGTGTTACATTACCTGATCCGTTAAATTCACCGTTGCTATAGCCTTCAACGATTCCAAGCTGTGAAGCGTATTTAATCGCTTGAGTAGCCCAGTGACCATCATTGACGTCAGGGAAGTCAGCTGGTGAATTAGCCTCTAGTGCTTGCTTCACGTTAGCTTTTAGCTGTTCAGCATTGGCAATTTCACCTTTTAGACTTGGCTTCTCTGGTTCTGGTGTCGTTGTTGGAGCTGGCGTTGGACTTGGAGCCGGAGTCTCGCCTGGTGGCTCAATTGGTGTGCTCGTGTCTCTCGTCGTCACCGTAATTTTCAGATCTGATGGTTCTCCCTCGCTAAATACGAACGTTAACACATCGCCATTAGACAGCTTCGCTAAATAGCTTTGCTTAAGCGTTACCACTTGCTTGCCATCGTCGGTCACTTCAGAAAGACTGTAATCAGCTTCCGTTAGCGCTTCATCACCGTTTTTAATCGCTGTTAGCGTATTACCATTCAACGTAACCGTCACTTTAATATCCGCGCGATCATTACGGTAGAAGGTTGCTGTTGAACGCGAAAGCATAGATTGCGGCACTGTATAGAACAAATTAGGCGTTGGAAGCTGCTTAGCCTGAACTTGATCAGCGATATCTTCACCCAAGTAGAAGCCGATATGAGTCGGTTGGTTATACATTGAATTCTGAGAGTTTACCGATAGACGGTATACCGGATCATGCATCAACGTGTAAATAACATTGTCCGTCGGAATGTCAGTCGTGTAAATTCGTAATGAATTATTGTCGCTTGTGCGTACAAGCACCTCTTCACGCCAGTCTCCGAAAATATCAGCGATTAGACCTGGATTAGCCTTCGTTCCGTTGTTGGAATATGCGCCTGTTAATTGCTGTAAAGTAACAAGCTCGCTGCTTCCAGTTTCTACATCGTAATTGAACTTTGTAATCGATGGACCTTCTGTTGAATTTAAATTATCTGGACCATCAAATAGCTCGCTCAGTAAATCTCCATCCCAGTACAGAATAAAGTTTACAGGTGCTTTGTTCGCTACACCAATGTCACCAACATCCGTTGTTAACACTTCACCGCTTACAATGTTGTACATCGGTGTTTCCACTGCCCATACTTCATAGCCTGGTAATGGTGTAATATTGGCTGCAACCCCACGACCGACATCGCCTTTGTTAGCCGCGTATGTCCATACAGGCTCACCTGATGAGCCCTTTACTAACGTTACATTGTTGGGAGGACCAGCTTCATGAGGCGAGAATACATAGATTTCGTCGCTATCTGGTACCATTGCCGCCACATGTAGAGCGTCACCATGAACTGCTGATACCGTACCCTTTGAACCGGTTAAGCTCCACAGTATGCTACCATCCTGATCCAATGTAAGGCTACCAAGCACGATCTCGGTATAACCGTCGTTATCAAGATCAGCAAGTGCCAGGTTATGATTTCCTTGGTTGCTGCCAGCGTTCCAATCCGCAAGCTTAAACGTCCATAGCTCTACAATTTCTCCATCAATAAATTGATAAGCCGCCGCAAAGTGTGGACCATAGTGACCACGAACCTCAATTACTGTTGGATAAGGCTCTGCTCCCGCAACACCATTCTTCGGTAAATATCCTACTGCACCATTAAAACGATCACTGCGGTTATTGTTGGGATCTCCCCAGTTAGCATTGATGCTGTATGGTGCGAAGTAATCAACCGTTTCAATCGGTTCTCCGGTTAGACCGCTAAATACTGTCCAAGTTTCAGGACCATCTGCTACTCTACCTGTTGCCCATCCATTGATTGCATCGTCTCTAGCTGGATTTTTCACCTGACCTACCCACACAGCATCTGGGTCACCTAATACCCATGCAGGCTCATCCACTAGATCATTAATCGTGCCATCTTCCTTCGGCAGATACCCTCTTGTTCCGTCTGCTGTCTTAATCGCTAGCTCTGCTCTTCCATCTTGATCTAGATCATAGAAGTTAAATGGACTATGATGCGCACTAGACGTAATATTGATACCTAGATTAATTCTCCACAATAGCTCTCCCTCAAGCGTATACAGGTCAAAAATTGTTTCACCTGTATGCCTTGCTGTTAGACCAGGGTCTTGTGCTTGCGAAGGATACCACTTAACAAGCACTTCATATTGTCCATCTCCGTTGACATCAGCAACAGACATATCATTTGCTGTGTAAGTGATATCAGCAGCATCTGCTTCAGAAGCACCATATGCACGTGCTGGGTTGACACGATCAGCTGGCTTCTGCAATGGGATATCAATATAATTATTAGCCCAAGCCTCTACTGCCTTGCTTTTCTTACCCGTGCTAATGGTTTCAACTACGTAAACATCACCATTGGTACCTTGCTCATCGATAAAGTTAAGTGTAGCAATTGGTGTGCTGTTAATTTTGGTACCATTTCTGTAAACATTAAAGGTTAAGCCTTGATTATATTCTGTAGCTAACAAGCGCCATGTAACAAGGTTGCCTTCCCCGTCGTTAACAGGTACCGCTACTACGCCTCGATCTAGCCATTCCATACTGTATGGCTCATCGTTAATTTTATTTTTGTTGCGATTTTCGATGTAAAGCTTAGCCTTGATGGCCATTCGATTAACCGCTACTTCTGGCTGACTCACCAATGTACCTACATATCCGAATACGCCTTGCTTATTTGGATCATAAACAAGCTCAGTCTCATCTAGAGTCCAAGGAATCTCAGTTAACTCCCAGTTTACAGCAACCGATTCAGTCGTGCCGCCTGCTACTTTAACGTTAATCGTTTCTGGTAGCTCAAGCTCTTCCTCATCAGCTACATCGCCAATGTAAACAACCTTAGTCCAGCTTTGCAATGAGTTGCTATCTGCTGTTTCAGGAAGTGCTGGCAAGAACTCATAAGGCAGTACTTCAGTAATGGTGTCGCTAGAAAGCGGCTTTGTAAAGAAGTACATATTATCAATGCCGTTATCCTCAATATTAATGTTGTTTCCTCCTGCACGCTCGCCAGTTAGAACGAATGAACTGATCTGACTTCCGTCAAAAGGAATCGTTAATACGGATGGCTCAGCCGCAGATTGATCTCTTGGCACAAGCGAAACTGTAGCAATCATCTCATCAAAGTCAAACTCTACATCAACTGTGTACCAAGTATTTACAGCGTTATAGGAGAAAGCATGGTAACGATCACTGCTCCAGAAGTTGTTAGGATCTGGTCCAGTCGGTCCTGGCAACGCCCCTGCAAATGCACCAATTGTTCGATCAGTACCATATGTTCCTGTTCTTAAACTAAGCAGCGTATTGGAACCATCTTGGAAGCTTAGGTTAAACGTATTCTGATTCGTTGTAACAGCTGGCACTTTCCAGTCAAAATGCGCATATACCTTGCTTCCGAAGACAGCTTGTGGCAAATCACCTTTACCACCGCGATTGCCTGAACCAGAAGCGTCAAATCTGAAATAATTGTTTACTTGTGGATCGTCTTCTCTCGCGAGCGCATGATACGTACCTCCGGCAAAAATCCATAACGGAACATCATCATCACCAGCGAAATTGCTTCCGAACGCTAGCGTATATCCATCTTCAATGAGATCATCAAAGTTTGGCGTCGGTTCAGCAATTGGCGGGATATATGAAACATTAATCGGTACGCTAGCCTTTACCTCTTCATCCATATTGGAGGTAGCTGTCAACGTTGCAGTACCTTCACCAACCGCTGTCACGGTTACACTGTCATTCTCATTAACAGCAATTGAAGCGATATTCTCGTCACTAATTGACCATGTGTAGCTTCTATCTGTTGCATTAATTGGCAACACAATTGCACTGAAGGTCGCTGAATGTTTATCAGCAAGAGATCCTTCACCATACTCCAAATTAGCTTCTGCTGGTGTAATTGTAACTTCACTAGGATAGATATCTGGCGCTTCTAAGCCACTAGCTGCTGCTTTAATGACAATGTTGTCTAAACGCATTCCGTAGCTATCTTCATCCCACACGATGTCACCTGCATTATTAAATCTTGCCCAGTTTTGACCGTTAGCACGAGATGCTCCAACACTTAAGCTCGTCAATTGGCTTTCAGCAATGGTAATTGGTTCAGGTGTTGTATAGTTTCTTGCATCTCCGTCTGTTACAGTGATCGACGCAACTTGTGAGCGAAGATCGACATTAATTGTCGCAGTAAGCTTCGTCAAACGAGGTACACTGGATAACGCTGTAATAGCAGAGCCTACTTCCGGTGCGTTCGTATTTAACGCATTACCAGCGTAGTACGTCACATTGGCTGGAGAATTAACAGCCGTTCCTCCTCCATTACTGCGAAGTGTAATGACACGATTATCCCCATTGTTAAGTCGTACATCTAAGGAATTGGCATTTGGACGAGTAATATCCACCCACCAGTCGAAGCTCACTTCAACTAAATCGTTATCTGTTAGGTCATACTCACCACTATCTAGCGGCAATGTCCACCAATAGCTTGCCCCGCTGCTTGATGGTGGTTGAACGCGAAGTACTTTAGAATCAAAATTGGCTACCGTAACGGATCCTGGCCCTTCTACTGCAGGAGCACCAGTTACTGTCCCTACGAGCTCACCATCTTCAAAATCCAATACACTACCTACTTGTGTCAGTTCAATTGGTGTGTTGTTCTCATTTTCGTCTGCGCTCACAATCATCGAGGACATGAGCGTAACTACCATTGAGACAACGAGAAAGACTGACACGTACTTCTTAAACCTACTCTTCATCCACTTCACTCCTCACAATGAATAGATTTTCTTGTCACGCCGCCCAAAACTTATGCAGCTCCAGTATAAAGCGCTTTCATTATGTAAAATCATAGCTGTCTTCTCCTTTGTGCTGAAGATAGGAGACTAGTGTAAAGCCGAGTTTCATCAGCGGAATGAATTCGATGTTATTATAGTCACACTCCAGCTGTAACGTAAATCATATGTATTGATTGTGCTTGTCTCTTTTGATTATGTATTGGCATAGAAATGTAGAGGTTCGGTGTAAGCTGTGGACTAGAGATGCGCTTAAGCCTTGATATTAAAGCGTTTTTAAGAATTACACTTTTAAAAAGCATGTGTACTATTTTGCCACTTGCTCAAATTTTTGCATAAGGTGTTCTAGTGCTCTATTTATTCTTTCTTGTGGAAAACGTTAATAGCACCTACCGTACTCGGCAGGCGCTATTACACTCAATATGGCATATTAAGTAAAATATTCTATTTTTGCATTGGGAAAATACTCACTAATATATCTACCCAATGTTTCTTTAATATCTGCCTGCTCTTGATCGGTGTATACATATTTCCCGATACCATAGCGGCCCCATTTCCATTTTCGTTTACTTTCATCGAGCTCAAGCTTGGTCATTGGATAATTTTTTTCAATAACATTCTTCGCCGGCTTCGTAAAGCGATGCTGAATTAATTCAAAGGTTAAGTCCTGCTTTGAGGAATCGGTAAGAGCAGATTCAAGCTTCTCAAACATCTCCTTATAGCCCTCCTTCCACCCTTCATGTAAATAAATCGGGGCAATAATAAAGCCAAGTGGATATCCTGCCTCACCTACTCTTCTAGCTGCTTCCATTCGCTCTGCTTGTCTAGAGGTGCCTGGTTCGAAATTTTTAATGATATATTCGTTATTCATACTAAAGCGAAATCGCGTTCGTCCATTATGCTTGGCATCAAGCAAATGATCGACATGCTCAAATTTCGTTACAAATCGTAGAAGCCCCAGCTCCGATTGACCGAAAAACTCAATTGCCTTCTTTAACGAATGGGTTAAATGATCAAGACCTACAATATCCGAGGTGCAGGATGCTTCAAACCTTGTAATCTCTGGTGCTCGCTCCTTCATATATTGCTCCGCAGACTCGAATATATCGTCGAGATTAACATAGGTCCGAATATACGGCTTACTGCCCATTGTCGTTTGTAAATAGCAATAATGACAATGACCCATACATCCTGTGGCAAATGGAATGGCATATTCGGCAGACGGCTTAGACGTATCAAACTTTAATGTTTTTCTTACGCCAACAACAAGCGTAGACTTCGCATTTCGATACTTTTGAAAATCATTGTCTCCCGGCAAGTTACGAATCTGATTATGAGAGGTCGTCTCTCTAATTTCGATGCCCATATGCTCAAACTTGGCTACTAGCTCCTTTCCAAGCGGATATTCTAATGCTCTTGGCTCCACATAAACTAACTGCGGTACGAACGGCTTAACCATATAAGCCCTCCACATCAGAAAACCCAAAGGCATCATAATAAGCAGCCTCTGCTTCACTTGCCGACTCATATACGGCAATCTCATCATTTAACGGATAATAGGTTTCATAAATAAACAGTGCTAGGTCGCCAGGAGAATGTGGATTCATAACAACTGCTGCCTCCTGTACATTTGCAACTCCTTGAACATGAGGATTTCGAATAATGACATATACGATTTGACCTGGCTGAAACATTGCTGACATCTCT
>Ga0182736_1002179_pt1 | contig 15692 bp, 15 predicted proteins | sample eDN5th30CKraftBY_FD_128882 | JGI IMG/M metagenome (GOLD analysis project Ga0182736, IMG submission 128882) | Enriched backyard soil microbial communities from Emeryville, California, USA - eDNA 5th pass 30_C Kraft BY (version 2) (version 2) | ecosystem: Environmental > Terrestrial > Soil >... | reverse complement strand
TGGGGCGGTGGCGGCTTCACCGGCGGCGGCGGCGGATCGTTCGGCGGCGGCGGCGCATCGGGGGGATGGTGATGCATCTGAGCGTCGAGGAACATGCGCGCGTCACCTCTGCGGTCACCGCCGCGGAGGCGCACACCAGCGGTGAGATCGTCACCGTCGTCGCGCGCCAGTCCGACGCCTATCACGACGTCGCGCTGCAATGGAGCGTGCTCGGCATGGTGGTGACGCTGGCGCTGCTCGCCACCTTCCCCGCGCTGGTCGATGCCATCCACGCCCGGTTGTTCGACGCCTGGAGCGGGCCGCAGACCGGGCATTTGCTCGCCATCGCGGCGGTGCTGGCGACGCTCGCCTATCTGCTGTGCCGCCTGATCATGGCGTGGCGACCGCTGCGGCTGCTGCTCACCCCCGCCGCGACCAAGACCCGCCGGGTGCGCCGCCGCGCGCTGATGCTGTTCCGCACCGGCGCCGAAAAGCGCACCGTCGCCGCGACCGGGGTGCTGCTCTACCTGTCGCTCGATGAGCATCGCGCCGAGCTGATCGCCGACGAATCGATCCACACGAAGGTGTCGCAGGACGTCTGGGGCGCGGCGATGGCGGCGCTGGTCGCGGCGGTGAAGGACGGCCGGCCGGGGGACGGCATGGCCGACGCGGTCGCGCAGATCGGCATCGTCCTGGCGGAGCATTTCCCGCGCGGCGCCGACGACGTCAACGAACTGCCCGACCGGCTGATCGAGCTGTGATCCCCGACGCCGACGCGCCCGAACGGAAGGTCTGGCAGGGCCGTTTCCTCACCGCGCAGACGCGCGGGCGCTGGGAATATGTCAGTCGCGTCGGCGGGGTCCGCGCGGCGGTGATCCTGGCGATCGACGACGACGGCCGGGTGATCCTGGTCGATCAGTATCGCGTACCGCTTGGCCGCCGCTGCCTCGAACTCCCCGCCGGCCTGGTCGGCGACGAACAGGCGGGCGAGAGCGTCGAAGTCGCCGCCGCGCGCGAGCTTGCGGAGGAGACCGGCTATCGCGCCGCCGCGATCACATCGCTTGGCGACTATTGCTCGTCGCCGGGCATGGTCTCCGAGAGTTTCACGCTGGTGCGCGCGACCGGGCTGACCCGGATCGGCGACGGCGGCGGCACGGCGGATGAGGGCATCACCGTCCACCGCGTGCCGCTGGCCGAAATCCCCGCCTATGTCGCCGCGCGGCGGGCGGAGGGCATGGCGATCGACGTCAAGATCCTGCTGCTGCTGGCGAGCGCGATATTGGGGTGAGCCCCACCCCACCACGCGTCACCCCCGCGCAGCCGGCGATCAGTTCGCGGAAAGCGCGCAATTCCTGCCCAACGGCCAGCCCCCCATTCCCGCCTTCGCGGGAAGGACGGTGGGTGGGAGGGCCGCTCAAACCCTAGCGGAAATTGTCGGCGTAGGCCTGCAGCTTCAGCGTGCGCTCGGGCGCGGGGACGACGTGATAGGCGATCCCCTCGCGCCGGGCATAGTCGGTCGCCGCCTCCAGCGTCGGGAAATTGAGCCGCAACTGGTTGCGCGTGTCGCTCGATCCGGCCCAGCCGGTCAGCGGATCGGGGCGCTGCGCCTCTGCGGGCTCATATTCGAACACCCAGCGATCGGTGCGGTAACGGCCCGATTGCATGGCGTTCTTCGGGCGCTGATAGATACGGGCGGCTTGCGACATGGCGGCTCTCTTATCGCGAACCGGCGCGGCGTGCATCCGCATTTTTTGTACGCAATGTCGCGGCGGCGGCGGCGGGATCGCCGGGCCACGGATGGCGCGGATAACGCCCGCGCATCTCCTTCGCCACCGCCGCCCAGCTTCCCGCCCAGAACCCCGGCAGGTCGCGCGTCGTCTGGATCGGCCGCCCGGCGGGCGAGGTCAGGCTGAGCACCAGCGGCACGCGATTCGCCCCGATCACCGGGTGCGTGCCCAGCCCGAACAGCGCCTGCACGCGCAATTCGACCTTCGGCCCGCCCTCCGCGTCATAGTCGATCGCATGGCTCGATCCCGCCGGGCTCTCGAACCGCGCCGGGGCGAGGCGGTGGATCGTCTGCATCGCGTCCCAGCCGGCCACCCCCTCCAGCGCCCCGGTCAATCCCTCGACCGCCTCCAGCCGCCGCTTGCCCGCCAGCAGCGGCGGCAACCATTCGTGGATCCGCGCCAGCAGCGTCGCATCGTCGAGCGCGACACCGGCAAAGGCCGCGCGCGCCCGCAACGCCCGCGCGCTGTCCGGCCAGGGCAGCAGCGCCAGCCCGCCGGTGCGCACCCCCTCCAGCAGCGCCGCCGCGATCTCATCCGCGCTCGCCGCCGCGTCCGGCCCCGACGCGAGACGCAGCGCACCCAGCCGCGTCTCGCGCAGCGCGGCGACCGCGCCGGTCGCGCGATCGAACGTCACGCTGCGCCGCGTCTCGATACGATCGCCGAACAGCGCCTCGATCGTCGCGCGATCGATCGGCGCGGCGGACAGGATGCGCGCGCCCGCCGCCATCCCGGCGGTCTCCGCCACCGCCAGCCATTCGTGCCGCGCCAGCGACGACGCCGGATCGAGCCGAAAGCCGCGCCCGCCGACCGACGCCCAGCTTTCCCCCGACGCATCGCGCCGCCGCGCCACCCGATCGGGAAACGCCAGCGCGACGCAGGTGGCGACATCGTCGGCGCCGCCGTTCTTCAGCGGTGCCCCGATGCCGGGAACCAGCTTCGCCCACCGCTCCGCCAGCCGCCGCGCCGCCTCAGCGCGCTGGCCGCGCTCGCCACGCCAGCGGCGGATGCGCGTCTCCAGATCGGCGTCGGGACCGCCGACTCCGCGCTCCCCGAGCAGCACCGCGACCTGCGCGGCGGTGCGCGCCAGCCCGATCTCCCCGCCGCGCACCAGCATATGGCCAAGTCTTGGCGGCAGCGGCAGCGCGGCGATGGCGCGGCCGTGCGCGGTCGGGCGGCCGTCGCCGTCGATCGCCTCCAGCACCGCCAGCCGGGCGCGCGCCTCTTCGATCGCGGCGGCGGGCGGCGGATCGATCCAGCGCAGCGTGCGCGGATCGGCGACACCCCACAGCGCGCAATCGAGCGTCAGCGCCGACAGATCGGCCTCCAGTATCTCGGGCGGGTCGAATCGCGGCAGCCCGGCGGTCGCCGCCTCCTCCCACAATCGATAGGCCACCCCCGGCCCCTGCCGCGCGGCGCGGCCGGCGCGCTGGGTGACGGCGGCCTGGCTGGCGCGTTCGGTCACCAGCCGCGTCATCCCCGCCGCGCGATCGTAGCGCGGCCGCCGCGCCAGCCCCGAATCGACCACCACGCGGATGCCGTCGAGCGTCAGCGATGTCTCGGCGATCGCCGTCGCCAGCACGATCTTGCGCGTGTCCGACGGCGCGATCGCCGCGCGCTGGGCGGCGGGATCGAGGCTGCCGTGCAGCCGGTGCAGCGCCGCGCCGGGGATGTCGCCCAGCCGTTCGACGGTGCGTTCGATCTCCGCCACGCCGGGCAGGAAGGCGAGCACGCCGCCCGTCTCCTCACGCAGCGCGGTGCGCACCGCCGCCGCCACCGCGTCCTCGATCCGGCCCTCCGTCGCGCGGCCGATGTGGCGCAGCGTCAGCGGGTAACTGCGCCCCTCGCTCTCGATCACCGGGGCGAGTTTGCCCGATTCGCTCGCCAGCAACGCGGCGAATCGCCCGCCGTCGAGGGTCGCCGACATCGCCACCAGCCGCAGGTCGGGCCGCAGCGCCGCCTGCGCGTCGATCGCCAGCGCCAACCCGAAATCGCTGTCGAGGCTGCGTTCATGCACCTCGTCGAACAGCACGGCGGAAACCCCGGCCAGTTCGGGGTCGCCCTGGATGCGGTTGACGAAGATACCCTCGGTCACCACCGTCACCCGCGTCGCCGCCGAACGCCGGCTGTCCATCCGCGTGGCATAGCCGAACGTCCGCCCGACCGGCTCGCCGGCCAGCACCGCCATCCGCTCCGCCGCCGCGCGCGCCGCCAGCCGGCGCGGGCTGAGCAGCAGCACCTCGCCCGCGCACCATGGCTGATCGAGCAGCGCGGGGGCGACCGCGGTGGTCTTGCCCGCCCCCGGCGGCGCGACCAGCACCGCGTTGCCGCCCGCGCGCAGGGCGGCGAGCAATTCGGGCAGCACGGCTTCGATCGGCAGCGTCGTCATCGCCTCCGCCATGCACCAAAGCGCGGTGCCGGGTCGCGCATTTTTCACGTTGCCGGCCGATCCTGCCCGCCTCGCTCGCCGGCGCACCTTTTCCGCCGCCGCGCGATCCGCTAGGCGCGAGTGATGGCGGCTGTCATCTCCTGCGACATCGCGATCGTGGGCGGCGGGCTCTCGGGGTGCCTGTTCGCGCTGGCGCTGGCCGATCGGCGTCCCGGCGCGCGCATCCGGCTGGTCGAATCCGGCCCGCGCCTCGGCGGCAACCATCTGTGGTCGTTCTTCGCCAGCGACGTCGCGCCCGACGATCGCTGGCTGGTCGCGCCGCTGATCTGCCACCAGTGGGACGCCTATGACGTCGCCTTTCCCGACGTCGCGCGCCGCCTGTCGACGCGCTATCACACCATCGAATCGGAACGGCTCGACACCACGGTGCGCGCGGCGCTGCCCGCCGACGCGGTGATGACCGGACGCAAGGCGCTGGCGGCCAGCCCGACCACCGTGGTGCTCGACCACGGCGAACGGATCGAGGCGGGCGGCGTGATCGATTGCCGCGGCCCCGGCGACCTCGGCAAGCTGACGTTGGGCTGGCAGAAATTCCTCGGCCGCGAGCTGCTGCTCGACCGGCCGCACGACGTGGCCGAGCCGACCGTGATGGACGCCACCGTCGAACAGGCCGACGGCTATCGCTTCGTCTACACGCTGCCGTTCTCGCCGACCCGGCTGTTCGTCGAGGACACCTATTATTCGGACAAGCGCCCGGTCGATCGCCGCGCGCTGGCCGCGCGGATCGACGGCTATGCCCAGGCGCGCGGCTGGTCGGTCGCCGGCGTCGGACGCGAGGAGACCGGATCGCTGCCGGTGGTGATGGGCGGCGATTTCGACGGCTATTGGCGGTCGGGCGGCAATCGCGTGGCAAAGGGCGGGGTCCGCGCCGGACTGTTCCACCCGCTGACCAGCTATTCGCTGCCCGACGCGGTGCGCGCGGCGGTGCTGGTGGCGCAGGCGGGCGATCTGCGCGGCTCGGCGCTGCATGACCTGCTCCACGATCATGCCCATGGGCTGTGGCGGGCGCGCAAATTCTACCGGCTGCTCGCCGCGATGCTGTTCCGCGCCGCCGACCCCGGCGAACGCTGGCGGGTGCTCGCGCGCTTCTATGGGCTGGACGCGGGGCTGATCGGACGCTTCTATGCCGGCGAGTCGAGCTTGCGGGACAAGGCGCGGATGCTGACCGGCAAGCCACCGGTGCCGGTCCTGCGCGCGATCGCGGCGATCCGGGGGGTGACGTAATGGACAGCGCGGTGATCATCGGCGCCGGATTCGGCGGGCTGGCGCTGGCGATCCGGCTGCAATCGGCGGGCGTGGCGACGACGCTGGTCGAGGCGCGCGACAAGCCCGGCGGCCGCGCCTATGTGTGGGAACGCGACGGCTTCACCTTCGACGCCGGCCCCACCGTCATCACCGCGCCCGATGCGCTGAAGGAATTGTGGTCGCTGTCGGGCCGCGACATCGCCGACGACGTCACACTGGTGCCGGTCGATCCCTTCTACCGGCTCAATTGGCCCGACGGCACCAATTTCGACTATACCAACGACGATGCGGTGCTCCGCGCGGAGATCGCCCGGCTCGAACCCGCCGACATCGCCGGCTATGCCCGCTTCCTCGAATATTCGGCGGCGGTCTATCAGGAAGGCTACGTCCGGCTCGGCGCGCAGCCGTTCCTCGATTTCGGCGCGATGGTAAAGGCGGCACCCGCGCTGATGCAGCATCAGGCGTGGCGGTCGGTCTATGCGACGGTGTCGCGCTTCGTGAAGAACGAGAAGCTGCGCCAGGCGCTCAGCTTCCACACGCTGCTGGTCGGCGGCAATCCGATGACGACCAGCGCGATCTACGCGCTGATCCACAAGCTCGAGCGCGACGGTGGCGTGTGGTACGCGATGGGCGGCACGAACCAGCTCGTCGCCGGCATGGTGCGGCTGTTCGAGCGGCTGGGCGGGACGCTCCGGCTCAACGCGCCGGTCGCGACGATCGACACGCTCGGCGACCGCGCCACCGGCGTCACGCTGGCGGGGGGGGAGACGATCGCCGCCGACGCGGTGGTCAGCAACGCCGACCTCGTCCACACCTACAAGCAATTGCTCGCCGGATCGCGCAGCGCCCAGCGCGCCACCGCGAAGCTGGAGCGCAAGCGGTTCTCGCCCTCGCTGTTCCTCGTCCATTTCGGGATCAAGGGGACATGGCCCGGCATCCCGCACCACATGATCCTGTTCGGCCCGCGCTATAAGGGGCTGCTCGCCGACATCTATGATCACGGGCTGCTCAGCGAGGATTTCGCGCTCTACCTCCATCACCCGACCATCACCGATCCGGGCATGGCGCCGCCGGGGCATTCGACCTTCTACGCGCTGGCGCCAGTGCCGCACCTGGGCAAGTTTCCCGCCGACTGGGCGCAGATCGGCCCGATCGTGGAAAAACGCATCCTCGATGAAGTCGGGCGGCGGCTGATCCCGGACATCCACGATCGCATCGTCACCAAGTTCAGCTACGGCCCCGCCGATTTCCGCGACGATCTTGGCGCGCATCTCGGCAGCGCGTTCAGCCTTGAGCCGACGCTGACCCAAAGCGCCTGGTTCCGCGCGCACAACCGCGACGATGCGATCGCCAATCTCTATTTCGTCGGCGCGGGCACCCATCCCGGCGCCGGCATCCCCGGCGTCGTGGCCAGTGCCAAGGCGACGGCGGGGCTGATGCTGGAGGAACCGACGACGTGAAGCGCCTTGCAATCTACTGTGGCTCGGCGACGCCGGCCGATCCCGTCTACGTCGAATCGGCGCGCACCGTCGGCCGCACGCTCGCCGAACGCGGCATCGGCGTCGTCTATGGCGGCGGGCGGCTCGGGCTGATGGGCGCGGTAGCGGATGGCGCGCTGGCGGCGGGGGGCGAGGTGATCGGCGTGATCCCGCAGGCGCTGGTCGACGCCGAGGTCGCGCATCGCGGGCTGACCGAACTCCACATCGTCGGCACGATGCACGAACGCAAACAGGCGTTCACCGACCTGTCCGACGGCTTCGTCACCCTGCCCGGCGGCACCGGGACGATGGACGAATTGTGGGAAGCGATGAGCTGGGCGCAGATCGGCTACCACGCCAATCCGGTCGGGCTGCTCAACGTCGCCGGCTATTACGACGGGCTGATCACCTTTGTGGAAACGATGGGCGATGTCGGGTTCCTGCGCGCGCAGCACCGCGGGCTGCTGATCGTCGACGACACGCTCGACGGGTTGCTGGCGCGGATGGCCGACTTCCGCCCGACGACGACGGTCGGCCAGATCGGCGCCAGCGACCTGTGAGCGGCACGGCGGCCCACGGCGCGGACCGCCCGTCGCGCGCCGCGCTGGTCGCCACCGCCGGAGAGATCATCGCCGCCGGATCGCGCAGCTTCGCCGCGGCCAGCCGCCTGCTCGACCGCACCAGCCGCGAGCAGGCGTGGCTGCTCTATGCCTGGTGCCGCACCTGCGACGACCTGATCGACGGGCAGGCGCTGGGGCATGATGCCGGCACGATCGTCGACGCCCCGGCCCGGCTGGCGGCGATCCGCGCGCGTACCGATGCGGTGCTGGCCGGCGACTGGGTCGGCGATCCGGGTTTCGACGGGCTGCGCTTCGTCATTGCCGAAACCGAGATGCCGCGCGCGCTGCTCGACGATCTGATCGCCGGCTTCGCGCTCGACGCCGACGACTGGCGCCCGCGCAGCGAGGCCGATCTCTACCGCTATTGCTACCACGTCGCCGGCAGCGTCGGCTGCATGATGGCGGTGGCGATGGGGGTGTCGCCCGACGATACCGACACGCTCGACCGCGCGTGCGACCTGGGCATCGCGTTCCAGCTCGCCAACATCGCCCGCGATATCGAGGCCGACGATCGCGTCGGGCGCTGCTACCTGCCCGAGGAATGGCTGGTCGAGATGGACATTCCCCCCGGCCAGCACATGAAGCCGCCGTTCCGCGCCCGGCTGGCGGTGCTCGCCCGGCGGCTGGCCGTGCGCGCGGCGGCGCATGAGGCGAGCGCGCGGGTCGGCGCGGCGCGGCTGGCGCTGCGCCCGGCGTGGGCGGTGCTGGCGGCGGCGCGCATCTATGGCGCGATCGGGCGCAAGGTCGCGGCGCGCGGCGAACACGCGTGGGATCACCGCGTCACCACCGGCGCTGGGGAAAAAATCGCGGCGATCGGCGCGGCGGGATGGGAAGCGTTCACCCGGACACGGCGCTTTCCCCCCGCGCCGCGCCAGGACGATCTGTGGACGCGCCCGCACCGTTAACCACGCGCGTCCATCCTTCGTCAGCGCGCGCCGTGCCACGGCACGACGATGAGCCTGCTATCCGTCCGATTGTCCCGCGCGCTGGAACGCGGCCGCGCCGCCCCGACCGCCGACCGGTCGCGCGCGGAACTGCTGCGCGTGCTGCTGCGCAAGCGCGCCGCCGCGCACAATGCCGGCGCGGAGGAGCTGGAGGCGATGCTGCGCGACCAGATTCGCTGGTCGCTGCCGATCCAGCGGCCGGTCGACCACGGCGACTGAGCCGGCGGGCGCGGATATATTTCGCGCGCCACGCGGCGGGCGCCCCCGCGACGGTTGGCATCGGCGGCGACCGACCCTAACTTAGCCATCCATGCCCCCCGACCGCGTCGCCGGCGGCGCCGAACGCCCGATGTTCGGCACGCTGAAGCGTTTCCTCCCCTATCTGTGGCCGCCCGGCGAACCGATGCTCAAGGCACGGATCGTCGGGGCGCTGGTGTTCGTGCTGCTGTCAAAGGTGGTCCAGGTCTATGGCGCGCCGTTCGCGCTTCAGGGCGCGATCGACCGCATGGCGACCGGGCCGCGCGACGCGGTCCAGCTCGTCGTGCTGCTGGTGATCGGCTATGCCGCCGCGCGCTTCGGGTCGACCATGTTCGACAATCTGCGCAACGCGGTGTTCGAGCGGGTCGGGCAGGACGCGACCCGGCGGCTGGCGGCGGCGGTGTTCCGCCACCTCCACGCGCTGTCGCTGCGCTTCCACCTCGAACGGCGCACCGGCGCGGTGACCAAGGTGGTCGAGCGCGGCACCAAGAGCATCGACACGATGCTCTACTTCCTGCTGTTCAACATCGCGCCGACGGTGCTGGAACTGGGCATGGTGCTCCAGATCTTCGCCAGCCGGTTCGGCTGGTGGCTGGTCGCGGGCACGGTGACGATGGTGGTGGTCTACATCGTCTTCACCCGCATCGTCACCGACTGGCGCGCCAAGCTGCGCCAGGCGATGAACGACCTCGATACCGGCGCCGTCGCCCATGCGGTCGATTCGCTGCTCAATTTCGAGACCGTCAAATATTTCAACGCCGAGGATCGCGAGGCGCGGCGCTACGAAAACGCGGTCGCCGCCTATGCCAACGCCGCGGTCAAATCGGAAAATTCGCTGGCGTGGCTCAATATCGGCCAGGCGCTGATCACCAACGTCATGCTCGCCGGGGGCATGGCGCTGGTCGCCTATGGCTGGGCGCGCGGCGAATTCTCGCCGGGGCAGGTGGTGCTGGTGTCGACATTGCTGTCGCAGCTGTTCCGCCCGCTCGATCTGCTCGGCATGGTCTATCGCACGATCCGGCAGGGCGTGATCGACATGGGCGCGATGTTCGACCTGATCGACACGCCGTCGGAGGTGACCGACATCCCCGACGCGCCGGCGCTGGTGGTGCGCACGGGTCACGTCCGGTTCGAGGACGTGCGCTTCGGTTACGATTCCGATCGCCTGATCCTCAAGGGCATCGACCTCGACATCCCCGCCGGGGCGACGGTCGCGGTGGTGGGGCCGTCGGGCGCGGGAAAGTCGACGCTCGCGCGGCTGCTCTACCGCTTCTACGACCTCACCGGCGGCCGGATCACCATCGACGGCCAGGATATCGCCCGTGTCGCGCAGCAGAGCCTGCGCGCCGCGATCGGCATCGTGCCCCAGGATACGGTGCTGTTCAACGACACCATCGGCTACAACATCGCCTATGGCCGTGAGGGTTCGGGGGATGCGGAGGTGCGCGCCGCCGCGCGCGGCGCCGCCATCGCCGGCTTCATCGACAGCCTGCCCGACGGCTACGACACCCGCGTCGGCGAGCGCGGGCTGAAGCTGTCGGGCGGTGAGAAGCAGCGCGTCGCCATCGCCCGCACCCTGGTCAAGGACCCGCCGATCCTGATCCTCGATGAGGCGACCAGCGCGCTCGACAGCCGGACCGAGGCCGAGATCCAGGCGACGCTCGAGGATATCGAGGCCGGGCGCACCACCATCGTCATCGCCCACCGCCTGTCGACCGTGGTCCATGCCGACCAGATCGTCGTGCTCGACGCGGGCCGCGTCGCCGAACGCGGCACGCACGCCGAACTGCTCCGCCGGCAGGGGCTCTATGCCGAGATGTGGGCGCGACAGGCTGCGGAACAGCAGGCGGCGCTGGCGGCGGAATAGCCGCCGCGCCGGCCGGTCGTGCGACGAGGCGTGTCGTCCGCAGCATGAGCCGTTGCGGCCCGAAACGTCGCAGCCTAACCTCCTGCGATTCCAGCCACGGAGCCCTCCATGCGCTTTCGCACCCTGTTGATCGCCGCCACCGCCCTTGCCGCCCTGCCCGCGCTGGTCGCCGCCGAAGCGCCCCGGGTGCCGCGCTATGCGCCGTGGGGGGTCGCGCTGACCGACATGGACGCCGGCGTGAAGCCCGGCGACGATTTCTTCGCCTACGTCAACGGCGCCTGGGACAAGCGCACCCGGATCGCGCCCGACCGCTCCTATGCCGGCGTCGACGTCACGCTGGTCGATGAGGCCGAGGGGCAGGTCCGCGCGATCGCCGAGGAGGAAGGCGCCAAACCGTCCGGAGAGACCGGCCGCAAGATCGGCGACCTCTATGCCAGCTTCATGGACGAAGCGGCGATCGAGCGGGCGGGCACCACGCCGCTGAAACCCTATCTCGCCCGGATCTCCGCGCTGAAGACGCGGGCACAGCTGGTCAGCCTGTTCCAGACGCCGGGCTATGCCGGGCCGGTATCGGTAGGCGTCACCCCGAACTTCGCCGACCCGACGCACTATGCCGCCTTTGCCACGCAGGACGGGCTGGGGCTGCCCAACCGCGATTACTATCTGCTGCCCGACGACAAATATGTCGCGTTCCGCACCGCCTATCGCGCCTATGTCGCCAGGATGCTGGCGCTGGCCGGCTTCAGCGACACCGACGCGCGCGCCGACCGCATCATCGCACTGGAAACCGCGATGGCCAAGTCGCAGTGGACGCCGGAGCGCGACCGCGACATCAAGCAGATCAACAATCCGATGGATCGTGCGCAACTGACCAAGCTGGCGCCGCAGTTCGACTGGACCCGCGTGTTGGGCGAGGCCGGGCTGGGCAAGATCGACACCATCCTCGCGATCGAACCCTCCGCGATCGCCGACGCCGGCAAGCTGGTGGAGACGACGCCGCTGTCGACTTGGCAGGATTATCTCGCCTTCCACTTCATCAGCGACAACGCCCAATATCTGCCCAAGGCGTTCGACCAGGCCAATTTTGAATTCTTTTCCAAGACCCTGCGCGACGTGCCCGAACAGCGCGCCCGGTGGAAACGGGGCGTGCGCCTGATCAACAACATGCTGGGCGAGGCGGTGGGCCAGATCTATGTCGCGCGCCACTATCCGCCCGAAAGCGATCGCCAGATGGGCGAGCTGATCGGCAATCTGCGCGCCGCCTATGCCGACGAGCTGAAGCAGCTGAAGTGGATGGACGACGCCACGCGTACCGAAGCGTTGGCGAAGCTCGACGCGTTCGATCCGCGCATCGGCCACCCGGCCAAATATATCGATTACAGCAGCTACCGCGTCGACCGCGCCGATCCGCTGGGCAATGCCATGCGCGGGCGCGAATTCGACTGGCGGCTGGAATTGTCGCGGCTGCCGTATCCGGTCGATCGCGGCCTGTGGAACATGACCCCGCAGGAAGTGAACGCCTATTACAGCCCGTCGCAGAACCAGATCACCTTCCCCGCCGCGATCCTGCAGCCGCCCTATTTCGATCCGGCGGCGGATCCGGCGGTCAATTACGGCGGGATCGGCGCGGTGATCGGGCACGAGATGGGCCACGGCTTCGACGATCAGGGCCGCCAGTTCGACGCCACCGGCAAGGTGCGCGACTGGTGGACCCAGGCGTCCGCCGACGCCTATGTCGCGCGCACCAAGCTGCTCGGCACCCAGTTCGACGGCTATGAGCCGGTGCCCGGCACCCACATCAAGGGGGAGCTGACGATGGGCGAGAACGTCGGCGATTTGGGCGGGCTGGAGATGGCGTGGGGCGCGTGGCAGCGGTACAAGGCCGAGCACGGCGATCCCGGCCCGATCGGCGGCGTGACCAGCGACCAGCGGTTCCTGATCGCCTACGCCTATTCCTGGCAGGGCAAGACCCGCGAGGGCGCGCTGCGCGAGCAGATCCTGAGCGATCCGCACAGCCCCAACCTGTTCCGCGTCAACGGCATCGTCCGCAATTTCGACCCATGGTACGCCGCGTTCAACGTCCAGCCGGGCGACAAGCTTTATCTGCCGCCCGAACAGCGCGTGCATATCTGGGTCGATTGATTGCCATGCCGCCGCGTTACCTGTAACGTTGCGGCATGGGATTTGAAAAGCCGAAGTCGGGTGCCGAGCGCGTCGCCAAGCGGCGCGCGGCGCTGCGCGCGCAAGGCCTCCGGCCGCGCACCTTCTGGCTGCCCGACACCCGCACGCCCGAATTTCAGGAACAGGCGCGTCAGATGCGGGCATGGTTGTGGGCGCATCAGGACGACGAGGCCATGGTCTTTGTCGATGCGATGATCGACGACGTGCTGAGCAGCTTGCCTCCGCCGTGGGACGATGAGGATTGAAGCGCGGCGACATTTTCACGGCAGCGACGGGATCAGGATTCGGCAACAAGCCGCGGCCGGTCGTGGTGGTGCAGGCCGATATCTATAGCGACGGACCGACCGTACTTGTCGCCCTCATCACCGACGCGGAGCATGGCCGCGAACCGATCCGCCCATTGGTGGCGCCCGATGCCGGGAACGGATTGCGCAAGGAATCGGCGGTTTCGACCGATGTGCTGGTCGCCGTCCGCCGCCGCGCGTTCGGCGAGCGGATCGGCGCCCTGTCGGAATCGGACAGGGCACGGGTCGATCTTGCTCTGATGCTCATCCTGGGGTTTGCGCAATGACCGACCCCCTCGCCACCCTCCACACCGTGTTCGGCTTCCCCGGCTTTCGCGGAGTCCAGCAGCACGTCGTCGATCGTGTGCTGGCGGGCGACAGCACGCTGGCGGTGATGCCGACCGGGGCGGGCAAGTCGTTGACCTATCAGCTCCCGGCGGTGATGCTGGCGGGGACGTGCGTCGTCGTCTCCCCGCTGATCGCGCTGATGCACGATCAGCTGCGCGCGGCGGAGGCGGTCGGCATCCGCGCCGCCACGCTGACCAGTGTCGACACCAACCGGGCGGAGACGCGCGGGCGCTTCCTCGACGGCGATCTCGACCTGCTCTACGTCGCGCCCGAACGCGCGTCGGGCGCCGATTTCCGCGACCTGCTGGAACGCGGGCGGGTGTGCCTGTTCGCGATCGACGAAGCGCATTGCGTCTCCGAATGGGGGCATGATTTCCGCCCCGACTATCGCCTGCTGCGGCCGCTGCTCGATGCGTTTCCGGCGGTGCCCCGCCTCGCGCTGACCGCCACCGCCGACGCGCATACCCGCGCCGACATCCTCACCCAGCTCGGCATCCCCGACGCCGGGCTGGTGGTCGCCGGGTTCGACCGGCCCAACATCCGCTACGCCATCACCCCGCGCGACAACACCACCCGCCAGATCGCCGACCTGATCGCCGACCAGCCCGGCCCCGGCATCGTCTATGCCCAGACCCGCGCCGGCACCGAGAAGCTGGCCGAGGCGCTCGGCCGCGGCGGGCGTGAGGTGCGCGTGTATCATGCCGGGCTCGACCCCGCGGTGCGCGCCGCCAACCAGGCGGCGTTCGTCGCCAGCGAATCGATGGTGATGGTGGCGACGGTGGCGTTCGGCATGGGCATCGACAAGCCCGACGTCCGCTTCGTCGCCCACGCCGGGCTGCCCAAGTCGATCGAGGCCTATTATCAGGAGACCGGCCGCGCCGGGCGCGACGGCGATCCGGCGGTGGCGCACCTGTTCTGGGGCGCCGACGATTTCGCCCGCGCGCGCCAGCGCATCGGTGAGGTCGAGCCGGCGCGCCAGCCCGGCGAGCGCACGCGGCTGACCGCGCTGGGCGCGCTGGTCGAGACGGCGGGGTGCCGCCGCCGCATCCTGCTGCGCCATTTCGGCGAGGAGCCGGGCGAGACCTGCGGCAATTGCGACAATTGCCTCAACCCGCCGGCCGCGGTCGACGTGACCCAGACCGCGCGCAAATTCCTGTCGGCGGTGTTCCGCACCGGGCAGATGTTTGGCGTCGGCTATATCGAGCAGGTGCTGCTGGGCCAGTCGACCGAGCGCAGCCTGATGAACGGGCACGAACAGCTCTCGGTCTGGGGCATCGTCGACGGCGAAGAGGCGGCGCTGGTCAAGCCCGTCGCCCGCGCGCTGCTGCTGCGCGACGCGCTGCGCGCCAATCCGCACGGCGGGCTGGAATTCGGACCCGGCGCGCGCGCGATCCTGAAGGGCGAGGCGGACCTGGCGCTGGTGCTGCCGCCGCCGCGCGCGCGGCGGCGCAAGGGCGGCGGCGGCGCGGCGGACAATCCGGTCGGCGATCCGCTGTTCGAGGCGCTGCGCGGCAAGCGGCGCGAGCTGGCGCAGGAGGCCAATGTGCCGCCCTATGTCATCTTCCACGATTCGGTGCTGCGCGAGCTGGCGGCGCAGAAGCCCGACAGCCTCGCGGCGATGAGCCGAATCTCCGGCGTTGGCGCGCGCAAGCTCGACGCCTATGGAGGGGCATTCCTATCCATCATTCGGGAGGCGGCATGATCCGCAAAATCGACGATCATGTTTCGGTGTCACCACAGATCACCGCGAAAGAGGTGATCGAGGCCGCGCACGCGGGCTTTGTCGAAATCGTCAACAACCGGCCCGACGGGGAAGAGCCCGGTCAGCCGACCGGCGCGGAGATCGCCGCCGCCGCACAGGCCGCCGGCATCGCCTATCGTGCGATCCCGGTCACCCATTCGGGCTTTTCGGGCAACCAGGTGGAGGCGATGGCGACCGCGCTGACCGCCGCCGGCGGGCCGGTGCTGGCCTATTGCCGGTCGGGCACGCGCAGCGCGCATCTGTGGGCGCTGGCGCGCGCGCGGATGGGCGACGATCCCGCCACGCTGGTCGCCAAGGCCGGGGATGCCGGCTACGACATCGCCGGCATCCGCGCGATGCTCGACACGCTGGCCGCCGCGCGCGGGTGATCGGGCAGGCATGAGCTGGACCGTCCTCGCCGGATCGCTGGCGGCGGTGCTGGCGCTGGCGGGATTCGCGCGGCTGCTCAAGCTGGGGGAAAGCCGGATCGCCGATCCGGCCGCCGCGCGCGACC
>Ga0182736_1002178_pt1 | contig 15698 bp, 11 predicted proteins | sample eDN5th30CKraftBY_FD_128882 | JGI IMG/M metagenome (GOLD analysis project Ga0182736, IMG submission 128882) | Enriched backyard soil microbial communities from Emeryville, California, USA - eDNA 5th pass 30_C Kraft BY (version 2) (version 2) | ecosystem: Environmental > Terrestrial > Soil >... | reverse complement strand
TGCCGGTGGCCGAGCAGCAGGAGATGCTCGACATCGATCGCCTGCCGCCGTCGCTGTCGGTGACGCCCGAGCCGACGCCCTCGCCGGCCGAGGTCGCCGATGACGGGGCCGAAGCACGTCCGCGCCGCACGCGGCGCCGCCGCACCAACGACGATGACGAGGCGGCACCGCCGGCAGCGTGATCGCGCGGTAACGACCGGGAAAAACAGGGCGGGCCTCGGTTGGGAGGTCCGCCCTTTTTTGTGCCGCGACGAACCGCACCACCCTTCTTCACGCGTGGCAGGGCGCTGCTGCGACACGTTCAGGGCGAACGCGCCGCCCAAATCACTCACGATCAAACCCCTGCCGCCTCGCCGATCGCGGCGTAGATGCGGTCGAGGTCGGTGTCGTCAATGCAATAGGGCGGCATGACGTAGATGGTGTTGCCCAGCGGGCGGAGCAGCAGATCCTGCTCGCGGAAGCGCGCCAGCAGCGCCGGGCCAAGGCGGGACAGATAGCCTTCCCCGCCGCCCGTCAGGTCGATCGCGGTGATCGTGCCGATCGCGCGGGCGTTGCGGACGTTGGGCAGCGCCCGCAGCGGGGCGAGCCGCGCCGCCTGTCGCGCGCTCAGGCCGGCGATGCGTTCCAGCACCGGCTCATCGCGCCAGATCGCCAGATTGGCGTTGGCGGCGGCGCAGGCGATCGGGTTCGCGGTATAGCTCGACGAATGATAGAACATCCGCGCCCGGTCGGACGACAGGTGCGCGTCGTAGATCGCGTCGCTCGCCATCGTCACCGCCAGCGGCAGCGCGCCGCCGGTCAGTCCCTTGGAAAGGCACAGCAGGTCGGGGACGATGCCGGCCTGCTCGCACGCTAGCAGCGTGCCGGTGCGGCCCCAGCCGGTCATCACCTCATCGGCGATCAACAGCACGCCGTGGCGCGCGCACACCGCGCGCATCTCCGCCAGCACCGCCGGGGGGTAGATCAGCATCCCGCCCGCGCCCAGCACCAGCGGCTCGACGATGAACGCGGCGGCGCCGTCGCGGCACGCCGCCTCCAGCGCGTCGATCGTCGCCTGCTCGTTGCCGGCGGCGGGGAAGGGGATGGTGCCGGTGTCGAACAGCAGCGGGGCGTAGGCGGCGTTGAACACCCCGCGCGCGCCGACCGACATCGCGCCGATGGTGTCGCCGTGATAGCTGTGTTCGAGCACCAGGATGCGGTGGCGCGGTTCGCCGCGATTGGCCCAATAGCCCAGCGCCATCTTCAGCGCGACTTCGACGCAGGTCGATCCGGAATCGGAATAAAAGACGTGGGCGAGTTCGCGCGGCATCATCGCCACCAGATCACGCGCGAGCGTCTCGGCCGGCTCGTGGGTCCAGCCGGCAAAGATCACCTGATCGAGCTTGCGCGCCTGGTCAGCGATCGCCGCCATGATGCGTGGGTGGCGGTGGCCGTGGGTGGTCACCCACCATGACGAGATGGCGTCGACGATGCGGCGGCCGTCGTCGGTGTAGAGCGCCGCGCCCTCGCCATGGGTGACCAGCGGGATCGGCTCGTTCAGGCCGTGCTGGGTGAACGGGTGCCAGACCGGGGAGCGGTTCATCGGAAATCCGCCAGGTCGAAGTGCGCGGCGAAGGCGGCGGCGAGCGTGGCCGCGTCGAGCGGATCGAGCCGGGGCAGGCGCCCGAGCCGCCGGACGCCGCCGATCCGGGCGATCGTCGCCTCGCTGTCCTCCACCGCCTCGCCGATGAAGGCGACCCCCAGGATCGGCACGCCGCGCGCGCGGAGCGCCTCGATCGAGAGCAGGCTGTGGCTGATCGTGCCGAGGCCGGTGCGCGCGACCAGCACCGTCGGCAGCGCCCATGCCGCGAACTGGTCGGCGGACAGCAGATCGTCGGTGAGCGGCACCAGCACGCCACCGGCGCCCTCGATCACCAGCGGACGCATCGGCGGGGGGGACAGGCGGGCTGGATCGATCGTCACCCCATCGATCGCGGCGGCGCGGTGCGGCGAGCAGGGGGTGGCCAGCCGATAGGCTTCGGGCAGGATGCGGTCTGCTGGCAGGCCGGACAGCGCGCGCACCCGTTCGGCATCGCTGCCGTCGTCCAGCCCGGCCTGCACCGGCTTCCAGTAATAGGCGCTCAGCGCCCCGGCGAGCGCGGCGGCGAACACCGTCTTGCCGACGTCGGTGTCGGTGCCGGTGACGACGATCGCGGTCATCGCAGCGCCTCCGCCAGCACGCCCGCCAGCGCCGCGACATCGGCGGGCGTCGCGTTGTTCGTCAGCGAGATGCGCAGACGCGACGTGCCGGGCGGCACCGTCGGCGGACGGATGCCGCGCACGTCGAACCCGGCGGCCTGCACCGCCGCGGCCACCGCCATCGTCCGCGCGTCATCGCCGATCATCAGCGGCAGGATCTGCGATCCGGTCGGCAGCACGCCGCACGGCGCCAGCGCGGCTTCGGCGACGGCGACCAGCGCCTGCAACCGGTCGCGGCGCTCGGGCTCGTCGGCCAGGATGCTCAGGCTCTCGCGCACCGCCGCCGCGATCAGCGGCGAAGGGGCGGTGGAAAAGATGAAGCCGCGCCCGCGATTGACCAGGAAATCGCGCACCACCGCCGGGCCGCACACCAGCGCGCCTTCGCTGCCCAGCGCCTTGCCGCAGGTGCGCAGCGTCACGACATTGTCGCGCCCTTCCAGATGCCCGGCCAGCCCGCGCCCGTCGGCGCCGAACACGCCGGTCGCGTGCGCCTCGTCGATCAGCAGCACGCCGTCATGGCGTTCGGCGATCGCGAGCAGATCGTCGAGCGGGGCGCGGTCGCCGTCCATGCTGTACAGGCTCTCGACCGCGATCCACGGCCGCCCGACGCCGCCGCCGGCGCGCCAATGCCCGATCATGTCGTCGAACGCCTGCGCATCGTTATGCGCGGCGGCGGACGCGGTGGCGCGAGACAGCCGCATCCCGTCGTGCGCGCTGGCGTGGATCAGCGCGTCGTGGACGATCAGGTCGCCGCGCTGGGGCAGCGCCGCGAACAACGTGGCATTCGCGGCGAACCCGCTGGAGAAGAACAGCGCGGCCTCGCTGCCGAAGAACGTTGCCGCTTCCGCCTCCAGCGCTTCGTGCTCGGGATCGTTGCCGCGCAGCAATCGTGACCCGCCCGATCCCGGCGCCACCCCGCGCGCCAGCGCGTCGCGGATCGCGTCGCCCAGCCGGAGCGAGGTCGCCAGTCCGAGATAATCGTTGGAGGCGAAGTCGATCCCCGCGCGCGTGCGCAGCGTTCGCCGCCGGGCACTGGCGGAAAGCCGGTCGAGATCGGCGCGATGCGCGGCGAAGGCGGTCATGGCGCGCGGGTAGACCGCCGGAGTGCGCGCGACAATGGTGCGCGCGCCGGGGCTGGCGATATCGCGCGCGACTGCCTAGGGACCGAATCGATGACAGCCACGACCACCCGCACCGACTGGACCCGCGCCGAGATCGCCGCGCTGTTCGACCTGCCGTTCACCGAACTGCTGTTCCGCGCCGCCGAGGTGCATCGCGCGCATCACGCGCCGGACGAGGTGCAGCTGTGCACCCTCCTGTCGATCAAGACCGGCGGATGCCCGGAGGATTGCGGCTATTGCTCGCAATCGGCGCACGCCAATTCTGGCGTGAAGGCGACCAAGCTGATGGAGGTGCAGGGCGTGCTCCAGCGCGCGGCCGAGGCGAAGGATGCCGGGTCGCAGCGGTTCTGCATGGGCGCGGCGTGGCGCAATCCCAAGGATCGCGACATGGATGCGATCATCGCCATGGTGCAGGGCGTGCGGGCGATGGGCATGGAAACCTGCATGACGCTGGGCATGTTGACCCCGGCGCAGGCGCGGCGGCTGGCCGATGCCGGGCTGGATTACTACAACCACAACATCGACACCTCGCCCGAACGCTATGGCGACGTCATCACCACGCGCAGTTTCGACGAGCGGCTGGACACGCTCGACCATGTTCGTGATGCCGGCATCAACGTGTGCTGCGGCGGCATCGTCGGCATGGGGGAAACCCGCGCCGATCGCGTCGGCTTCGTCCACGCGCTCGCCACGCTGCCGCGCCATCCCGAAAGCGTGCCGGTCAACGCGCTGGTGCCGGTCAAGGGCACGGTGCTGGGCGACATGCTCGCCGACACGCCGCTCGCCAAGATCGATGACATCGAGTTCGTCCGCACCGTCGCGGTGGCGCGGATCGCGATGCCGCTCAGCATGGTCCGCCTGTCGGCCGGGCGCGAGAGCATGAGCGAGGCGACCCAGGCGATGTGCTTCCTGGCCGGCGCCAATTCGATCTTCACCGGCGACAAGCTGCTGACCGCGGCCAATGCCGGCGACAGCGCCGATGCGGCGATGTTCGGCCGGCTCGGCCTGCGCGCGATGGCGGGTGAGGAGCCGATGCGGGCCTGCGCGGCGCCGGTGGTGCCGGCCGCCGCCGCTGCCTGATCGCGGCGCATCCTTGCAACGCGGGGAGAATCGTATACTAAACTGACGGCTTTGTGAGCGGCGGTCGTCCGGCCCCGCCTCCTTTCCCTGCCGTCGGAGGATGCCCGTGAGCGATATGGTCGCGATGACGCTTGACGAGGTCGCGGCGCTGTCGCGCGCGATCCTGACTCGCCACGGGCTCAGCCCCGACCATGTCGAGGCGGTGACCGCGACGGTCGTCGCCGGCGAGCGGGACGAATGCGCGTCGCATGGCGTCTATCGCCTGCTGGTGTGCGTCAACACGCTGCGGACCGGCAAGGTGTCGATGGATGCGGCGCCGGTGATCCACGATGTCGCCCCGGCGCTGGTGCGGGTCGATGCCGGCGGCGCCTTCGCGCAGCTTGCCTTTGAGCGCGGGCTGCCAGTGCTGGCGGCCAAGGCCAAGGCCAACGGCATCGCCGCGATGGCGCTCAACCGCTGCGTCCACTTCGCCGCGCTGTGGCCGGAGGTCGAGGCGGTGGTGGCGCATGGCCTCGTCGCGCTCGCCACCACCCCCAGCCACGCCTGGGTCGCCCCGGCGGGCGGGGTCAAGCCGTTGTTCGGCACCAATCCGATCGCGTTCGGCTGGCCGCGCCCCGGCGCCTATCCCTATGTGTTCGACTTCGCCACCAGCGCGGTCGCGCGCGGCGAGATCGAGCTGCACCGCCGCGCCGGAAAGCCGATCCCGGAAGGGTGGGGCATCGACGCGGACGGGCAGCCGACCACCGATGCCGCCGCGGCGCTGGGCGGCGCGATGCTCACCTTTGGCGGGCACAAGGGGTCGGCGCTGTCGACGATGGTCGAATTGATCGCCGGCCCGCTGATCGGCGACATGACCAGCGCCGAATCGATCGCGTTCGACGATGGCGCGGGATCGTCGCCCTATGGCGGCGAGCTTATCGTCGCGATCGATCCGGCCGGGTTCCTGGGCGCGCAGGCGGCGGAGCATATCGCACGGGCGGAGGCAGTGTTCGACGGCATCACCGGCCAGGGCGCGCGCCTGCCGTCGCAGCGCCGCTACGAAGGACGCGCGCGCAGCCTAGCGAATGGCGTCCGCGTGCCCAGGCCGCTGTACGACGATCTCCAGCGGCTGCTGGATTAGGGGTTCGTACCGTAATTGCCCGTTCGCCCTGAGCTTGTCGAAGGGCCGTTCTCCCTCTTGTGACGTAGGAAGAAGGGCGGAGCTTCGACAAGCTCAGCACGAACGGAAGTGGAGGCCGCCTACTTCACCGCCGCGAAATGCTTCGCATACCAGTCCAGCGAGCGGTCGAGGAAATCGGCGACGTGCTGGGTCTCGCGCATCGAGTGGCCCTCGCGCGGGTAGCGCAGCATCACCGCTTCGACGCCGACGTCCTTCAGCGCGGTGAAATACTGCTCGTCCTCGGCCGGGTTGACCAGCAGGTCGTTGTCGCCGTGGCTGAGCAGCACCGGGGTCTTGACCTTGTGCACGAATCGAATCGCCGAGCGGCCCCACAGCATGTCGTTGATGCCGTCCTCATGCGGCTTGCCGAAATATTCCTGCTGCAGATAGTCGTGATAGACCGACATGTAATTGTGGCTGACCAGGTTGGAGATGCCCGCCCACGGAATCGCCGCCTTGAACCGCTGGTCCTGCGTGATCAGCCAGTTGGTGAGCTGCCCGCCATAGCTCGCGCCTTCGATTCCCAGCCGTTTTTCGTCGAGCGCCGGATATTTCGCCAGCGCGGCGTCCAGCCCCGCCAGCACGTCACGCCCTTCGCCGCCGTCCTGGTCGCGCGCGATCAGATTGGCGAAGCTCTGCCCATAACCGGTCGAGCCGCGATAATTGACCATCAGCGAGGCATAGCCCGCCGCCGCCAGTGCCTGGTTCTTGGCGGAGAAGGCCGGACCCTGCTGGCCGTGGGGTCCGCCGTGGATCACCACGATCAGCGGATATTTGCCGCGCGCGCTGGCATCGAACCCGGCGGGAACGGTCAGGAACGCCTCGACGTCGCGATCGTCGAACGTCTTGAAGGTGAACGCCTCGACCGGGGCCAGCGCCTTGCGACCGAGCACGCCGGTGTTGAGGCTGGTGACCTGGGTCGGCGCACCGCGACCGCCGCGGAAGACATAGAGTTGGGCGAGGTCGCCCGGCGTCGCCATCGCCGCGACGATCGTGCCGTTGCGCGCGACGCTGAAACCGCTGACCGATCCGCGCGCCTCCGGCGCCGGGCCGATCCGTTCGGCGGCGCCGCCGGTGGCGGGCAGGCGATAGAGCGCGACGCTGCCGCGCGCCTGTACGGTGAAATAGACCGACTTGCCGTCGGGCGACCACACCGGGCGCCCCTGCGTGCTGTCCACGCCCGCGCCGATCTCGCGCGCCTGCCCGCTGGCGACGTCGAGCGTCCAGGCGTGCGGCTCCTCCATGTTGCTCTCGGAGGAAGTGACCTGCCGCTTCAGCCCCGAATAGAGGATCGTCCGCCCATCCGGCGACCAGGTGGGCGCGCTCTCGATGCCCCTGGTGTGGGTGATCTGCCGGATCGCCTTGGTCGCGAGATCGAGCGTGAAGATGTCGGCGTTGTAGGTCAGGTCGGGATCGGCCTCGTGGTTCGATACGAACAGCAGCGTCCTGCCGTCCGGCGACCAGTCGGGCGAGTGCTCGTAATATTGCCCGTCGGTCAGCTGGGTCACCTGCCCCGATGCGACGTCGGCGACGAACAGGTGCAGGTGCTTGTTGTCGTTGAACCGCGCCGGCCAGCCGCGCGCCGGGCGATACCAATAGCGGGTGATGACGATCGGATCGGCCTCCATCTCCGGCTCGGTCGAAGGGGTGGCGGACACGAATGCGACGCGGCTGCCGTCGGGCGACCAGACGTAGCGCGCGCCCATGCGCGGCAGCGGGTGGTTGGTGTCATCGAGGTCGGCCAGCTTGCGCGCGCCGGACCCGTCGGGATTGGCGATCATCAGCCCGTCGGCGCCGCGATACAGCACCTTGCCGCCGTCGGGCGACCATAGCGGGCCGCCGCCCTCGATCCCCTCGGCCGATCCCCATGGCGCCGACTTGCCGGTGGCGAGGTCGAGCGACCACAGCCGCGTATAGGGCGCGCCGATACGGTCGGCATATTGGACGGTGAACAGCGCGCGGCGGCCATCGGGCGCGATCTGGGGATCGGCGGCGAAGCGCAGGTGGAACAGGTCGGCGCTGACGAAGCGGTCGCCGGCCCCGGCGGCGGGGACCGACTCGGCGCGGACGGGCGGCTGGTTCTGGGCCGTCGCCGGAGTCGCGAGGGCCATCGCCAGCCCCGCGACTCCCCACATCAGCGCGCCGATTCCGTTCGCATTTTTACCCATCTGGTCGCCCTCCGTACATTTTGATACAATAACGTATACTGTATTCAAGTCGAACGATAACCTTGGGAGAAGGAAGTGGCAAATTTCCGAAGTTTATCAATTGGATCAGGAGTTTGGGTCAAATTGAGTAGATTTTATACTGGACCGTCGACCCCCTCCGATCGCATGATAACCGCGTGACCCTGATCGTCCGCAACCTCTCCGACCAGCTTGTCAACCTGGTTCGCGACCGCATCCTTTCCGGCCGGGTGGCCCCCAACAGCGCGATCCGGCAGGACGCGCTGGCCGGGGAACTGGGCATCAGCAAGATCCCGCTGCGCGAGGCGCTCGCGCGGCTGGAGCAGGAGGGGCTGGTCCAGTCGCACGCCAATCGCGGTTTCTTCGTCCGCGACCTGAGCACGGCGGAGGCGGAGGAGGTCTACCACCTGCGGCTGATGCTCGAGCCGGAAGCGACCGTCACCGCGTCGCGCAACGCCACCGAGGCGGAGCACAAGATCGCGATCGACACGCTGGCGACGCTGTATCAGGTGACCGATGAGGGCGGGGAGGGCGTCGGCGCCTTCAACCGCGCCTTCCACCTCGCGCTGCTCCAGCCGAGCGGGCAACTGATCACCGTCAATATCCTCGAACGGCTGCACGTGCTGTCCGAACGCTATGTCCGCAAGCATCTGGAGCCGCTGGGCCGCGACGAGCGCGCCAACGTCGAGCATCAGGAGATGCTCAAGGTGTGGCTCGCACGAGACTACGACCGGCTTCATGCGCTGACCACCGCGCACATCCAGACCACGCTCGACGACCTGCGCCAGCAATTGCCGATCGCGGCCTAGGTTCACGCCCAGCCGCCACCGCACGCCAGGAGGAACCGCAGGGGCCGGGGCGACGCGGCGGGGATGCGTTGACTCGTTCCAGCTAATGAATAAAGTATACCATCCTGTGGGGGGATGAGAGATGGGCTTGCGGGCGGCGGTGACGGGCGCGATCGCGCTGCTGGTGATGGCGACGTCGCCTGCGGCGGTGACGCCCGCGGCGCTGGCGCAATCCGGCACGCCGCTGCGGATCGAGCAGATCTATGGCCCCGACGCGGTGACGCTCGACCGGCCGCTGGCCAGCAAGTGGCTGGGCGCGGGCGATCGCTATACCACGCTGGAGAAATCACCGGCGGTCGACGGCGGTGTCGATATCGTCCGCTATGACACCGCGAGCGGGCGGCGGTCGATCCTGGTCGATGCGCGCGCGCTGGTGCCGCCAGGCGCGGCCCGGCCGCTGGCGGTGGCAGACTATGGCTGGTCCCCGGACGGGCGCACCCTGATGGTGCAGACGCGCGCTCCGGCGGCGCGGCGCAACAATCCGATCGGCGATTATTGGCTGTTCGACCTCGGCAGCCACACGCTGCGCCGGCTGGGGCAGGGGCTGCCCGCCGAGAGCCTGCTCTACGCCACCTTCGCGCCGGACGGTTCGCGGATCGCCTATGTCTCGGGCAACAACCTCTATGTCGAGGCGGTCGCCGGCGCGGGTCCGGTCCGGCTGACCGACGACGGCGACGAGCACATCCTCAACGGCCGCAGCGATGTGGTCTATGAGGAGGAGTTCCGGCTGGGCAAGGCGTTCCAGTGGAGCCCGGATTCGCGCCGCATCGCCTATTGGCAGTTCGATACGCGCGGCGTCGGCACCTTCTACATGATCCGCAACACCGACGGCCAGTATTCGCAGCCGGTGCCGCAGCAATATCCCAAGCCCGGCACGACCAATTCGGCGGTGCGTGTCGGCGTGGTCGCGGCCGATGCGCCGGGCACGACATGGTTCGCGCTGCAAGGCGACCCGCGCAACATGTACGTGCCGCGCATGGACTGGGCCGGCAATGCGGGCGAATTGCTGATCCAGCACGAGAACCGGCTTCAGAACACCAACCACGTCATGATCGGCGACGCCGCCACCGGCGCGGTACGTGAACTGATGACCGAGCGCGACGACGCGTGGCTGCTGCCCAACGACGAGGTCCACTGGCTGGACGGGGGCAAGAAGTTCACCTGGCTCAGCGAGCGCGACGGCTGGCGCCACCTCTATGTCGTGTCGCGCGACGGCGCCGGGTTCGACCTGCGCACGCCGGGTGATTTCGACGTCGTCAGCGTCGAACTGATCGACGAGAAGGCGGGGCAGGTCTATTTCATCGCCGCGCCCGACAACGTCACCCAGCGCTATCTCTACCGCGCCAGCCTGACCGGCGCGCCGCGCCTGACCCGGCTGACCCCGGCCGCCGCCGCCGGTACGCACGACTATGATCTGGCGCCCGGCGCGAAATGGGCGTTCCACACCTTTTCCACCGTCGACACGCCGCCGGTGATCGACGTCGTCGCGTTGCCCGATCACAAGCGCGCGCGGGTGATGGCCGACAACCCGCGGATGCGCGCGCTGCTCGCCGCCACGCCGCACCGGCCGACCGAGTTCTTCAAGGTCGATATCGGCGGCGGCACCGTGCTCGACGCGTGGATGATGAAGCCACCGGCCTTCGATCCCGGCAAGAAATATCCGATGCTGGTCTATGTCTATTCGGAACCGGCCGGCCAGACCGTCGCCGATCGCTGGGGCGGCGACCGTTATCTGTGGCACATGATGCTGGCGCAGCAGGGCTATCTGGTGGCCAGCGTCGACAGCCGTGGCGCCGCGGCGCCGCGCGGGCGGGCGTGGCGCAAGGGCATCTATCGCCAGGTCGGCATACAGGCGTCCGCCGATCAGGCGGCGGCGGTGCAGCGGATGATGGCGGAACGGCCCTATATCGATCCGGCGCGGATCGGCGTGTGGGGCTGGTCGGGCGGCGGGGCGATGACGCTCAACGCGCTGTTCCGCTATCCCGACCTCTACAAGGCGGGGATCGCCGTGGCGGGGCCGTCGAACCAGCTGCTCTACAATTCGATCTATCAGGAACGCTACATGGGGCTGCCGGACGACAATGCCGCCGGCTATCGCGACGGTTCGCCGATCAACTTCGCCCAGAATCTGAAGGGTGATCTGCTGATCGTCCACGGCACCGGCGACGACAACGTCCATTACCAGAACAGCGAGCAGCTGATCGACCGGCTGATCGCGCTGAACAAGCCGTTCCAGATGATGGCCTATCCGAACCGGACCCACGGAATCAGCGAAGGCGCCAACACCCGGCTCCACCTGTTCACCATGGCGACCCGATATCTGAACGATCACCTGCCGGCGGGAGGGAAATGAGATGACCAGGATGGCATTGCGGGCGGCGTGCGCGCTGCTGCCGGTCGGGATGGCGCTGGCCGCGATTCCGGTGACGCCCGCCGTCGCCGCGCAGGGCGACGGCTATGCCGCGCTGGTGACGCTGTTCAACGAATGGCGCGCGTTCGAAAGGCCGGTGCTGCGCGACGGCGTCGCCGATTATGGCGCGGCGGCGATGCAGGCGAGGGCGGCGGCGCTGCCGGCGTGGCAGGCGCGGCTCGCGGCGATCGATCCCGCCGGCTGGCCGGCCGCGCAGCGCAACGATTACAAGCTGGTCCAGGCCGAGATGAACGGCCTCGACTTCGACCTGCGCGTGCTGCGTCCCTGGGCGCGCGACCCGGCGTTCTACGTCAGCGTATGGCCCAGCCGCACCGACGTGCCGTCGCGCGAGGCGCCGGCATCGCAACCCGAGACGTGGCTCTACGACTACAAGTTCCCGCTCTCCGCCGCCGATCAGCGCACGTTGACGGCGCGGTTCGCGGCGATCCCGGCGCTGCTGGCCCAGGCGCGGGTCAACCTGAAGGACAGCAATGCCCGCGACCTGTGGGTGCAGGGGATCACCATGGTGCGCGGCCAGGCGCGCGCGCTGGCGAAGCTTCAGGACGGCACGCTGGTCGTCACCACGCTGGAAGGCGAATGGCCGGCGACGCTGAAGGGCGCCAGCCCGGCGCTGGTCAAGGCGGTGGCGGCGGCGCGCACGGCGACCGACGACTACATCGCGTGGCTGGAGGCGGAGGCGCCGAACAAGACCGGCCCGTCGGGCATCGGCAAGGACAATTACAGCTGGTATCAGCAGAACGTCCACTTCATTCCCTATAGCTGGGATGACGAGGTGGCGTTGTTGCGGCGCGAGCTGGAGCGCGCCCATGCTGCGCTGCGGCTCGAGGAGTATCACAACCGCAACCTGCCACAGCTTCAGCCGGTCGCCGACGCGGCGGCGTTCGACAAGCTGTCACGCGACCGGCTCGACACATTCGTCCGCTTCCTGGTCGATCAGCGGATCATCCCCGACAAACCCTATCTGAAGGCGGCGCTGGAGCCGCAGCTCGGCGGGTTCGTGCCGGAGGGGAAGCGCGCCTTCTTCGCCCAGGTCACCCACCGTGAGCCGATGCTGCTGTTCAGCCACGATTATCACTGGATCGATCTGGCGCGGATGCGCGACGAGCCGCACGCCAGCCCGATCCGCAAGGGCGCGCTGCTCGCCAACATCTGGGACAACCGCGCCGAAGGCTTCGCGACCGCGTTCGAGGAGCTGATGATGCACGCCGGGTTGTACGATGACAATCCGCGCGCGCGCGAACTGGTGTGGATCATGCTGGCCAACCGCGCGGCGCGCGGGCTGGCGTCGCTGTATGTCCAGTCGAACGAATGGAATCTGGAACAGGCCGGGCGCTTCCATTCGGACTGGACGCCGCGCCGCTGGGCGATCGCCGGCGACGACCTGACCTCGTTCGAGCAACTGCTGTACCTGCGCCAGCCCGGCTACGGCACCAGCTACATCACCGGCAAGCTGCTGTTCGACCGGCTGGTCGCCGATGAGGGGCGTCGAGTCGAGCGCGAGGGCACGCCGTTCGACCTGCGCGACCTGCTCAGCCGGTTCAACGACACCGGCATGATCCCGACCATTCTGGTCGACGACGAACTGGAGGCGCCGAAGCGCTGAAGGGATCAGAACCGTGCCAGGTCGAACGGCGCGAGATCGATCGCCGGTGCGTCGCCCGCCACCAGCGCGGCGATCGCCTCGCCGGTCAGCGGACCGAGGGTGAGGCCGAGGTGCTGGTGACCGAACGCATAGAACAGGTTCCGCGCCACACCGCTGCGGCCGATCGCCGGCAGATAATCGGGCAGCGTCGGCCGCGCGCCGATCCACTCGCTCGCGGTGTCGAACGGTACGCCCAGCGCCGCGACATGCTCGCGCAGCCGCCGCCACTTGCGCGGATCGGGCGGGGTGCCGGCGGCGGCGAATTCGACGAAGCTGGCCGCGCGCAGACCACCGGTGAAACGGGTGACGATCATCGAGCGATCCTCGAACACCACCGGCGGCAGGTCGGTCGGCCAGCCGATGCCCGACGACTGGATGTGATAGCCGCGTTCGGCGATGATCGGGACGCGGTGGCCCAGCGGACGCATCAGCGCGCCGCTCGCCACGCCGGCGGCGACGATCAGCGCGTCGGCGCCGATCGTCTCCCCATCGGCCAGCACCGCCGCGACCATGCCGTCCGCATCGAGGCGCAGCGAATCGACCCGCGCATCGCGCCGGGTGATGCCCAATGCGAGCGCGGCGGCCTCGAGCGAGTCGGCGAGCGCGCTGGGATCGGCGATCTGCCCGCTGCCGTCGAAACGGATCGCCCCGGCGACCGGGACCGCGAGCAGCGCCTGGATCGCGGCGATCTCCGATGCGCTCGCGTCGCGCCACCGCGTGATGCCGGTGTCGGCCCCGGCCCAGTGCGCGCGGCCGCGCCGGGCGCTCTCCGCCGATTCCCAGACGATGAAATGGCCGTTCTCGATCAGCAGTTCGGGCGCGCCGGCCTGATCGAGCAGGCGACGCCATGCCGGCATCGCCTGTGCCAGCACCGATTCGAGCGCCGCCTTGCCCCGATCGAAATTTGCCGGGCGGGCCGCCAGCAGCAGCCGCAGCGAAAAGGGCAGCCAGTCACCCAGCGCGCTGAGCGGCAGCGACAGCGCGCCGCGCGGGAACAGGCGCCGGGGCATCGAACGCACCGTCGCCATCGACGCCAGCGGCTCGACCTGTTCGATCGCGATATGGCCGGCATTGCCCCACGACGGGGTGCCGCGCATCCCGGTGTCGCTGACCAGCGTCGTCGGGATTCCGCGCCGCCGTATCGCGATCGCCGCGCTCAGCCCGACGATGCCGCCGCCAATGACCAGTGCGCTGCTAGGTTTTTTGGTGATTGGCTTTTCCGATCTTATAACGTATACGATACTGGACTTAACGGAGGGCTCAGTGAAATCTCAAGCGAATTTGTGGACCGGTGTATATCCGGCCGCGACCACCCAGTTCGCCCCGGACGGTTCGCTCGATATCGATGCCACCCAGCGGGGGCTGGTGGCGTTGGTCGAGGATGGGGTCACCGGGCTGATCCTGCTGGGGACGTGCGGGGAGAATAATTCGCTCGATCCCGAAGAAAAGCTGACGGTGCTGCGCGCGGCGGTGGAAGCGGTCGGCGGCCGGGTGCCGCTGGTCACCGGCGTGTCCGAATTCACCACGCGCCGCGCGGCCGATTTCGCTCGCGAGGCGGAAAAGATCGGCGTCGACGCGCTGATGGCGCTGCCGGCGATGGTCTATGTGCCGACGTCCGACGAACTCTACACCCATTTCCGCACGATCGCGGAGGCGGTCAGCCTGCCGATCATGCTCTACAACAATCCGCCGGCCTATCGCGTGGCGGTCGATTTCGAGACGCTGGAAAAGCTGGTCCCGGTCGAAAACGTCGTCGCGATCAAGGAAAGCGCGCCCGATCCGCGCCGCTTCACCGACGTGCTCAACCGGTTCGGCGACCGCTATACGGTGATGGCCGGGCTGGACGATGTCGCGCTGGAAGGGATGCTGCTGGGCGCGTCGGGCTGGGTGTCCGGGCTGACCAGCGCTTTCCCGCAGGAATCGGTCGCGCTGATGGAGGCGGTCTATGCCGGCGACTGGGTGGAGGCGCGGCGCATCTATCGCTGGTTCATGCCTTTGTTGCATCTCGATGCCGATCATGATCTGGTCCAGTCGATCAAGCTGGCGGAGGAGATCATGGGCCGTGGGTCCGAACGGGTCCGCCTGCCGCGCCTGCCGCTGGCCGGCGCGCGCCGGGCGGAGGTGATCGCGATGGTGGAGACATGCGCCGCGACGCGACCGCTGGCGGCGCTCGCCGCCTGATGCGCCACAGCTTCTTCTGCATCGATGGCCACACGGCGGGCAATCCGGTTCGCCTGGTGGCCGGCGGTGCGCCGCTGTTGCAGGGGGCATCGATGGCCGAAAGGCGCCAGGATCTCCTGGCACGGTTCGACTGGATTCGCACCGGATTGTGTTTCGAGCCGCGCGGGCACGACATGATGTCCGGCGGCTTCCTCTATCCGCCGACGCGGCCGGACGCCGATTGTGGCATCCTGTTCATCGAAACCAGCGGCAGTCTGCCGATGTGCGGGCACGGCACGATCGGCATGGTCACCTTCGGGTTGGAGAACGGCCTGATCACCCCGCGCACGCCGGGCACGCTGCGTATCGAGGTGCCGGCCGGCGTGATCGACATCGACTATTCCGCGAAGGGCAACCGCGTCCGTTCGGTGAAGATCCGCAACGTTCCCGCCTATGTCGCCACGCGCGGGCTGGCGATCGACGTGCCGGGGTTCGGCCCGCTGACGATCGACGTGTCCTATGGCGGCAATTACTACGCGATCATCGAGCCGCAGGGCGCCTATGAGGGGCTCGACCAGCTCGGCGCGGCGCGCATCGTCGAGCTGAGCCGCGCGATCCGCACGCTGGTGCGCGAGGCCTATGAGCCGGTCCACCCGCTCGATACCACCATTCGCGGCGTCACGCATATCCTGTGGGCTGACAAGCCGAAGGGCGAGGGGGCCGACGGTCGCAACGCGGTGTTCTATGGCGAGCGCGCGATCGATCGCAGCCCGTGCGGCACCGGCACCTCCGCGCGGCTGGCGCATCTGGTTGCGACGGGCCGACTCGCGGTG
>Ga0182736_1002177_pt1 | contig 15701 bp, 11 predicted proteins | sample eDN5th30CKraftBY_FD_128882 | JGI IMG/M metagenome (GOLD analysis project Ga0182736, IMG submission 128882) | Enriched backyard soil microbial communities from Emeryville, California, USA - eDNA 5th pass 30_C Kraft BY (version 2) (version 2) | ecosystem: Environmental > Terrestrial > Soil >... | reverse complement strand
GCCGGAGACCACCGCCGGCCAGTCCGCGGGCTTGCGCCAGCTCATGTTGGCGCCGTCCAGGTAGAGATCGAAGCGGTCCGGCGCGAACCGGCGCAGGCCGACGGTGCCGCCGATGGTCGCCTGCCCGCCGTTGATCCCCAGGCGCGCGTCCTCGACCACCACCTGGTTCTGCGAGAACGCGAGCTTGCTCTGCAGCCCCTGCACCTGGATCGGGAGGGCCTTCACGCGGAACGCGCCGTCGCGCACCTGCGCGGATCCCACCAGCAGCGGGAGCTCCGACCTGCCGGTGATGGAGGCCTGCAGCTCGATGACGCCGGCGGCGTACTCGATCTGCGGGAGCAGCTTCTCCACCAGGCGCGCGTCGAAGGTGCCCGCGGCGCGCAGGTCCAGCGAGCCCGTCGAGTCGCGCGAGCCGCGCAGGGAGAGCGCGGTGTTGGGCCCGCGCAGCTCGAGGCGGTGGAGATCGAGCGCCTGCCCTGCGAAGGAGAGGCGGGTCTCGCCCACGCTCGAGGCCTGGAAGTCACCCGAGGTGAGACGGAGCTCGGAGAAGGCGATCTCGCCCTTCGAGGCCGTGACGTCCGCGAGGGCTCCACGTGAGACCGCCGTGCCCCGAACGGCCCCGCCGATTCCCAGGTCCTCGGGGAGGAAGCGGGTCAGATCGGCGACGTTCAGATCCAGGTTCGCCTCGTACGGGAGCGAGTCCACCAGGCGCAGCGAAGCCGAGAGCGGTCCCGCCCCCAGCAGCACGCCGCGCACGTTCACCTGGTCTCCCTGCGTCTCCAGCGAGAGGCGAGTGGACGCGAGCTTTACGCCACGTACAGCGAGCCGGTCACCGAAGATCTCGCCCGAGAGCACCAGGGCGTCCAGCTCGCCGGAGAGGCGGGCGTTGGCGCCCACGGCACCCTCCAGCTCCGCCCACTCTCCAAACTCCCCCATGAGATCGCGGAGCGGCAGATCCCGCGCCTCGATGGCCGCCTGCACCTGCGGCGTGCCTCCGGCCGGGAAGAGGAAGCTGGCGTCGGCGTCCGCCGTGCCCCCACCCCGCGTGAGCTGGAGCCCGGTGATGCGCAGCTCGTGGAGCCCCGGGAGCACGACGTCGGCCTCGAGCCGATCGAAGGGGCGCTCGAGGATGCGCGCGTCGGTGAGCTCGATCCGCCCCTCGCCGGAGACGTCAGGCAGCGCGCCCGCGACCTTTCCGTGGATCGCGTGCACCTTGCCGCCCAGGTGGCCTCGCAGCCAAGCGAGAGGAGGCAGGACCTTCGCCGTGGCGGCGAAGACGTCCTGCATCCTGCCGCCCTCCCGCACCGACGCGCGGGCGTCGATGGTGGGGGCGTGGCCGAGGGTGAGCTTCACGTCGCCGTCGTAGGTGGTGGCGCCGTAGGTGCCCACCACCTGGACGAAGTCCAGTGTGTGCCGACCCAGGTGCGAGATCGCGTGGGCCCGTACGCGTCCCAGCTCCGCAGAGAAGAGCCGCGACTCGCCGAGGTCGACGTCGCCCTCGATGATCGGATCCGAGTAGGGACCGTCTACGAGGGCCGAGATCTCGCCGGCGCCCGCCAGCGGCACGTTGGCGACGTGCGACGCGACGTGGGCGAGATCGATGTGCGGCGCCTTCGCCTGGATCGTGAGGCCTCGCTGTTCGGAGAACCCGAGCCGCGCCGTGAGATCGAGGTGTGTGCCGGCCCCGAACGAGAGCTTCGCGCCTTCGAGGAAGATGTCGTCCTCGGTGATCCGCGTCCGAGTCTCGAGCCGCGCCTTGCCGGGGATCTCCACCACCACCGTGCCGGTCGGCGCGTGCCAGGGCACGTTCCGCACACGGAAGGATCGCAGCTCGAGGGAGCTCGTACCCTCGAGGGTGAAGCCGCCGGCGAGCCGCCCCGAGAGCCGATGGGTCGAGTCGACCACCATCAACACCGGCGTGTTCTGCACCGCGAGGCGCGTCAGCAGCCTCTGGAACTCGAGGTTCTCGGTGCGGACCTCCACCTCCGTCTGCAGGTCCCCGGCGAGCTCCACGTCCGCGGCGATGCGAGCCCTGCCGTCGCCGATGGGCCACACCAGCTCGTCGATCACCAGGTGGCCGCCGCCGACCCGGAAGCCGGCGACCATGTCCCCGAAGGCGTACCCGGCGAGATCGAGCGCCTCGAGATCGAGGGTGCCGCCGGCCGACGGCGCGGCGGCGGGGCCGTCGATCCGCGCCTGCGCGGCGAACTTGCCCGTGAGCGAGCCCATCCCCGCGACCTTCCCCACCTCGGCCAGATCACCGCTCGCCTCGACCCGCAGCGCCAGGAGCGGCGTGCAGAGCTGGCGCACGTCCCCGCTCGCGTCCACCTCGAGGCCGGGCAGCCTCGCGGCGAGCTTCTCGATCCGCAGCCGCTCCTCCGCCGGGTGCAGCTCCACCTCTGTCTCGAACGAGTCGAGACGCAGCGATGGCGCGCCATCGGCGTCGTAGGCGCCGTGCAGGGCGAGCTTCGCCCGATAGGTTTCAGACGACGCGCCGCCGCCCTTGAGCGCCCGGGCGATGGTGCCGCGCCGCCGCTCCACCTCGAGGTCGATCCCCGTAGCGGAGAACGCCCGTCCGCCTTCCAGGCGCACCGTCACGGTGCCGTCCCGGACCCGCAGCTCGTCGACCCGCAGGCGATCCAGGATCGACAGGCAGCTCCCGCCGCCCTTCTCGGCGTCGGGCGGCGACGGCTTCGGCGTCCACACCACCACGGGCCGATCCAGCTCGATGGCGTGGATCGCCATCGTGGGACCGAATGCGATGGTCGAGAGGTCGATGCCGATGCGATCGATCGAGAGCTCGGAGCTCTCGCCCTGCGCGCCCAGGCGGACGCCGCGGGCGACGACGGTGGCCCGCCACGGATCGATCTCGCAGGCGTCGATGCGGAACGGCTCCGCCAGGATCCGCCCGATCGCGGACTCGGCCCGCTGGCAGAGCTGCCGCGCGGCCCACTCCGTGCGCAGGACGAGCAGCGCGGCACACACCGTGCCGCCGATCACCACCAGGAACCTGAGCGCCCAGCGTCGCTTCACAGGGTCACCAGAACTCCGCTGCGTGCGAGTCGCGAGGGCGGCACCGAACTAGCTCCGCCCCTCCTGACGCCCGGCACCTTCGGTGCGGCTCACCGCCAGCGCGACGTCCCGATAGCCGGGATCCGCTCGTGCCACCTGGCGGAAGTGGGTGTTGGCGGAGGCCCGATCCCCGATCGCCTCGAAGGAGAGCCCGATCTCGAAGTTGAGCGCCTTCGCGGCGTCCGGCGTGATCGCGGCGGTCGCCAGCGCAGCGAGGAACGCCTCGATGGCCCGGTCGTGCTTTCCCTGCAGCGCCTCGCACATCCCCGCCATCGTCAGGCAATCGAGCTCCTTCTTCTTTCCGACGCATCCCTGCCGCGCGATCGAGAACTCCGACACGGCGTCGGCGAGGAGGCCCATCTCCTTGTACGCAATGCCCAGGTCGTAGTGGGTGTCGGTATCCTCGGCACTCACGGTCTGTGAGACACCCCTCTTGAACTCGGCGAGCACGTCGTCCACCGAGTACTGGAACCGGTTGCTCGTCTCCGCGGCGGGCCCGAGCGAGTCGATCTCCTGGGCCAGCTCCGCCGCCAGATCGAACTGCGAATCCGGCCCCGGACTGAACGCCGAGGGCGTGACCTTCACCTGTTGCGGCCCCGGCGTTCCCAGACGGGCGATCACCGTGGGCGGCGGCGCGTCCGGCGCCGGCGTGCGGCTGCCGTCACGGGCGCGCCGCTGGGCCTCGTCCAGGAGGTTCTGGGCCAGCGGATGGCCGGGCACCTTGGCGAGGACCGCGCGGAAGGTCTCCTCCGCCTCGGCCACGTATCCCTGCTCGAGGAAGAACACGCCCTCGGCGAGCTCGGACTCGATCTCGGAGCGCTCCTGGTTGCCGAGGCCGATCGGCTCGTCCGATCCCTCGAACTCCAGCGCCGCCTCGGCCCACGGCTCCTCGACGATGTCGTCGACGGCGGGGACGCCCGCCGGGAACGCCACCGTCCTCGCCTCGTCCGCGCGGATGCCCCCGGGGAACGGCACGGTCCGCGCCTCGTCCGCGACGGGGCCAGCGGAGAGTTCCTCCTCGGTGAGGACGATGGCGTCGCCGCCCTCCCAGTCCTCGATCACGTCGTCGCCGCCGTCGTCGTCGTCGTCGCCCAGGAGGAGCACGTCGTCGTCCGCGACGGCAGGGCCCGTCGAGAGCGCCATGTCGGGGAGCGCCTCGTCCGGAGGACCCTCCGGCAGGATGCGCAGCGCGGGGCCGGCGGAGGGCGGCTCGTCGTCATCGGGGAGGAGGCCGAGGTCTTCGTCGGCGGTCTCGTCGGAGTCGGCGACGACCAGCTCCTCGTCCCCCTCCGGGACGTCGAAGACCAGCGCGTCGTCCAACGCGTGGGTGGCGCCGGTCTCCACCCGCTTCTCCAGCTGCGGCGAGGCGGCCTTCGCCTGCTCGACGAAGGGGTCATCCAGCGGCCGCGCGAAGCGAGCCCGCGCCGGCGCCTCCTCCTCGTCGATCTCCAGGAAGACCGACACCTCGCCTGCTGGGGCTTCGTCGGCTTCCTCCTCCACCTCGTCGCCGCCCGAGTAGGCCGCGATGAGCGCCTCCACCTCCGGGTGATCCGCGGCGATGTCGATGAGGCGGTGCAGGTGGACCCGGCCGCGATCGGGCTCGCCCCTCTCGATGCAGAGTCGCGCCACGTCGATCATCGCCTGACGTGCGCCCGCCGCATCGCCGATCGCCGTGCGAACCTGGATCGCCCGCTCCAGCGCGTCCACGGAGGTCGGGTCCAGCGCGAGCACCAGGCCGAGGTGGGAGGCGGCCTTCTCGAAGAGGCCGTACTTCAGGTAGACGTCGATCTCCGTGAGGAGCTTCGGGAGCTTCTCCCTGTCGCCGGGCGCGGGCTTGGGCGCCTGCTGCGCGGGGCCGGCGGATCGACGCGGTCCCGCCGAAACCTTGGCGGCCGGAGAAGGACCAGCCGAGATCTTCGCCGACGACGCCACCGCCGCCGCGCGGGCAGGCCCTGGCGACGGCGCGATCGTCGGCGCGCGCGGAGGCTCGGGTCTCGCCGGCGCGGCGGGAGCCGGCCGGACCACGCCGGCGGCGGCGGCGGCAGGCCTGACGAACGCGGTGGCAGCATCGGGATCGTCCGGCGCCAGCTCGAGGACCTTGCGCCATGCGGCCCGCTCCTCGTCCACGCGGTTCGCGTCGCGGTGGACCCGCGCGAGCTCCTTGTAGACGGAGACCGTCTTCGCGGTCTGCCCCAGGTCGGCGAACGCGCGCGCGAGGAGATCGAGGGTACCCACGTCGTGGGGATCGGCGCTGAAGTTCACCTGCAGGCGAACGAGCGCCCGCCTCGCGTCCTTGCGCCCGAGGTGCAGCGCCGCCAGCTCGCGCGACAGGGCCAGGTCGTCGGGCGCCAGCGCCGCGATCCGCTCGCCCACCCGCACGAAGTCGTCCGTGCGCCCGTGCGACTTGAGGTGCTCCGCCGAGATCCGCAGCTCGCGCAGCGCGTCCTGCGTCTGGCCCTGCTGCGCGAAGAGCTCGCCCAGCTTGATCCGAGAGGCGACGTTGTCGGGATCGAGGTCGACCATGCGGCGCAGCACGTCCATCGCCGCTGCGGGCTGTCCCGACTTCTCGTGGTGGTTCGCGACGGCCTGGAGCTGCGCCATCGCGTCGGACAGGAGGCCGAGCTGCTGGTAGAGCTCGGCGAGCTCCAGGTTCACCTGGATGCGATCCGTATCCAGCTTGACGATCTGCTTGTAGACCGCCACCGCCTTGAGGAAGAAGCCATCCGCGGCGTAGCTCTTCGCCACCTCGAGCAGCGTCGACGCCGCGGTCTGGTTGTCACCCTTCTTCTGCTGCAGCTCGCCGATCTTCAGCAGGATGCGGACGTCCTTCGGATCCGCCTTCCTCGCCTTCTGGTACTCGGCGATGGCCTTGTCGAGCTGGCCCTTCTGGACCAGCTTGGCTGCGGCCTGGGTGAACTTGTTCTTGTCCATGCGATGGTACGGACCGTCCTTCGGGAACGCCCGGGCACAGCAGCCGGGCGCCACCCTTCGCGCTGGATCTTGGGCGGGTCCGAGGACGCGCGGGCCGCGCTCGAAACCGCAACCGAATCAACGAGTTAGGCGGCCCCACCGGGTCGCGAGCCACCAGCCTAGGCGAACGCCCTTGGCCGGTCAAGGAAGCGCGCGACCCGTCGTTTTCTACGGCGTCTCCTCGATCGCGTGGCGGCTCGCCGCCTGCTGGATCTTCTCCACGATCCGGGTGTCGTAGTTGCCCTCGATGAAGTCGGGCCAGGCGAGCACCTGCTTGTGGAAGGCGGTGTTGGTCTTGATCCCCTCCACCACCAGCTCGTCCAGGGCGCGGCGGCCGCGCTCGATCGCCTCGGCCCGATCGCGCCCGAAGCAGATCAGCTTCGCGATCAGCGAGTCATAGTACGGCTGCACCTTGTACTGCTCGTACGCCAGCGAGTCGAAGCGGACGCCGAAGCCGCCGGGGATGTGGAAGCCGGTGATCCGGCCCGGCGACGGCGCGAAGGTGACGGGATCCTCCGCGTTGATCCGGAACTCGATCGCGTGTCCGCTGAGCTGGATGTCCTTCTGGGTGCGGCCGAGCTTCTCGCCGGCGGCCAGGCGGATCTGCTCCTTGAGCAGATCGATGCCAGTCACCTGCTCCGTCACCGGGTGCTCCACCTGGATGCGGGTGTTCATCTCCATGAAGAAGAAGTCGCCGTTCTCGTCCAGGAGGAACTCGATGGTGCCGACGTTGTTGTAGCCGATGCGCTTCATCGCCTCGATGGCGACCTTGCCCATCTTCTCCCGCAGCTTCGGCGTCAGCGCCGGCGACGGCGCCTCCTCGATCAGCTTCTGGTGGCGGCGCTGCACGGAGCACTCGCGCTCACCGAAGTGCACGACGTTGCCGTACTCGTCGGCGACGATCTGCATCTCGATGTGCCGCGGCTTCTCGATGTAGCGCTCGATGTACATCGAGCCGTCACCGAAGGCGGCGACCGCCTCCGCGCTGGCCGTGTTGAAGGCCTGGGCGACGGCGTCGGGCGTCCGGACGATCTTCATCCCGCGCCCACCGCCGCCCGCGGCGGCCTTGAGGATCACGGGGAAGCCGATCTTCTTCGCCATCGCCTCGGCCTCCTGCGCGTCGCGCAGGGCGGCCTTGCTGCCGGGCAGGAGCGGCAGGCCCGCCTCGGCGGCGGCCTCCCGGGCGCGGACCTTGTTGCCCATCAACCGGATCATCTCCGGCCGCGGACCGATCCACGCGATCCCGCACGACTTCACCACGTCCGCGAACTCGGCGTTCTCGGAGAGGAAGCCGTAGCCGGGGTGGATCGCGTCGGCGCCGGTGATCTCGGCTGCGGAGAGCACCGCAGGCACGTGGAGGTAGCTCTCCTTCGACTGCGGCGGCCCGATGCAGATCGCCTCGTCGGCGAAGCGGACATGCAGCGCCTCGGCGTCGGCGGTGGAGTGGACCGCCACCGTCTCGATGCCCATCTCGCGGCACGCGCGGATGACGCGCAGGGCGATCTCGCCGCGATTGGCGATGAGGACTTTCTTGAACATCAGGCGGGCTCGATGCGGAAGAGCGGCTCGCCGAACTCCACGGGCTGGCCGTTCTGGACGAAGGCCTCCATCACCTTGCCGGCGACTTCCGCCTCGATCTCGTTCATCAGCTTCATCGCCTCGACGATGCAGAGCACCTGGCCCTTGCGCACCGTCTGGCCGATCTCGACGAACATCGGCGCGTCCGGCGACGGCGCCCGGTAGAACGTCCCGACGAAGGGCGAGGTGACGACCACGCCTGGGGCGACCTGGGCGGCGGCACCGGCGGCGGGCGTGGCGGCGGCAACCGCTGGCGCGGCGGCGGGGCCCGCGACGGCGACGGCGGCAGGAGGAGGAGGCGCGGCGGCGACGTGGGTGTACACCGGCTCGTGCCCGCGGCGGATCTTCAGCTTCTCCTCGCCGTTGCGGTACTCGAATTTGGTGATCTCGGTGCCTTCCAGCGCTTCGATGATCGCCTTGATCTTGTCGACTTCCAAAGCTTCCTCCGGGGGAATCGGCGCTCCACGGCGGCAGGCCTCTCGGCCACCGGCGGAGCGTGTCGGCCCGCGCATGAGACAGGGGGTTTCAGCGGCGCATTCTACGGCCCGAGCGAGCCGACGCCAGCGGGAAATCGTGCGGGGCTTGGACGCAGAGCGTCACGAGGAGCGGCGGCGCAAGCGCCGCCGCCAGGCTCGGCGGATCAGACGCGCGTGAGGTACTGGCCCGTACGCGTGTCGATCTTGATCGTCTCGCCCTCGTTGATGAAGAGGGGCACCTGGACCACGAAACCCGTCTCGAGCTCCGCAGGCTTCATCGCGCCGGAGACCGTGTCGCCGCGGACGCCCGGATCGCACTTGACGATCTTCAGATCCATGGAGTTGGGCACGGACACGCCGATCGCCTTGCCCCGGTAGAACAGGATCTGGACGTCGACGTTCTCCTTCATGAAGTTCTTCGCGTGGCCGAGGTTCTCCTCGGGGACGAAGGTCTGCTCGAAGGACTTCTGATCCATGAAGTGGTAGTCGGTGCCCTCCTTGTAGAGGAACTGCATCGACTTCTCTTCGATGTCGGGGCGCGCGAACTTGTCGCCGGAGCGGAAGTTCTTCTCCAGGGTGTTGCCGGTGAGGAGCGAGCGATATTTCGTGCGCACGAACGCGGCGCCCTTGCCCGGCTTCACGTGCTGGAACTCGACGATCTCGTAGGGGTGATCGTCGATCTCGATCTTGAGACCATTCCGGAACGCCGAGGTATCGATCATCTCTGCCATCTTCGGATCCTTCGTTGTGGCCGCGTCGCTGTCGGCGACGGCGGCGTGCTCGGGCCGGTCTGTTCGTCCGGCCGAAATTCGCTACAGCTCCCGCTCGAGCTTCGGCGCCGCGACACGCAGGAGAAAACGCCCCTTGCCGGTGTTGCCGTCCGGAGACATCGCGAGCACCAGGAAGAAGTCGGCGTTGATCGGACGCAGGTGGGTCATGAGCTGCTCGGTTCCGATCGTGACCTCCGAGAGCGGCCCGGACTGCAGGAGGTCTGCCGCCTGGCGCACCTGGCTCATGAGGCCCGAGTACTCCACCATCAGCGCCTCGACGTCGTGGGTTTCCGCTTTCGCCGTCACCGTCTCGATGGCGATGCCGTCGTAGCCCATGACGCTGGCGGCGACCGCGCCGTCGACCTTGCAGATCTCCTCGAGCTGCTCTCGAAAGCCCATGGGCCTCCCCTTCTCGGCGCGCCTCGTGCGGGCGGCGCAAGCTACAGAACCGCCCGGCGCCACGTCAAGCGGCCCGGGCGTCCGTCTCCCAACGACTCGCGATTCACCAGCGCGAAAGCTCAGCCGCCCGCGGCGTCGCCGCCAGAGCCCGCCGACCCGCCACCGGTACCGCCGGTGCCGCCCGTGCCCGCGGATCCGCCGCCGTCGCTCGACTTCGCGCAGGCCCAGCCGTCCGGCTGCGCCGCCGACGAACACACCGCCTCGGCGACGGCGCAGGTCACGAGGCAGCCGCGGCAGACGTCGATCTGGAACGAGAGATCGTTCGAGGTGGCGTCGGTGCCGTCGAAGAGCGTCCCGAAGGCCTTGGCCGAGAACCGCAACGGCACCCTCCCGATCCCGTCCGGGAAGACGTCGGGGCGATCGAACATCGCCTCCGCCACCGACTGGGGAATCGCGCCGATGGGGGTGAAGTGGGTCTCGCCGGTGTCGACGACGATGCCGGTCGGGATCTCCAGCTTCTCGGGCAGGAACGCCCACGGCCCCGTGCGCTCGAAGGAGACCTCGACCTTCGTCACCTTGACCTGGTTCGAATTCAGCCGGCCCGCCCCGAGGTTCTCGTTGGACTTCAGGTTGTTCACGAGCTCCAGGTAGATCCCGAAGTCGCCTCCGCCCTCGGACGCGAGCTTCACGTCGTAGAGCCCGCCCACGATCCCATTCTCGGTGTGGGAGCAGCCGTCCTTGCTGGCCTTGAGCCCGTGGAACGCCTTGAGGGTGAGGGCCTCGGTGCCGTCGGCATCGCCGCACGCCCAGGCGACGCCGACGACGGACAGGAGGGCCAGGGTGAAGCCGAAGCGAAGTCTTGCGCTCATTTCTTTCTCCGAACGCGGTAGCGGCGATCAGCCGCCCGCGACCACCGAAGCATCGCGGTTTACGATCGTGGGGCTGACGAAGATCAGGAGCTCCGTCCGATCGTCGGTCGTGGTGTCGCTCTTGAAGAGCCAGCCCAGGATCGGGATGTCGCCGAAGAGGGGCACCTGCGCCAGCTTCTCCGACGTGCGGCGGGTGTAGATGCCGCCGATGACGGTGGTGTCGCCATCCTTCACCAGCACCTCGGTCTGCGCCTCGCGCTTGGTGATGGCGGGCTGGCCATTGGCGCCGGTGATGTTCTCGCTGGGCTGGTTGTTGGAGGCGCGGATCTTCATCAGGATCGAGCCGTCCGACGTCACGTGGGGCGTCACCCGCAGCTCGAGCTTGGCCTCGACGAACACGGTGTTCACGCCGGCCGCCGACACCTGCGAGAAGGGGATCGACACGCCCTGCCCGATCACGGCCTCGGTGTTGTCCAGCGTGGTCACCTTCGGCGCCGACACGGTCTTCAGGAGACCCTGGGTCTCGAGCGCCGTGAGCCGCAGGTTGAGGAGCGCCGCGCCGCCGGCGGATCCGAAGCTGAAGCCCACCGCGCCGCCGGAGCTCTGCGCCACCGCCGCCGGGAAGCTCACCGCCCAGTTCGGCTGGGCGGGGATCGCGCCGCCTGCGCCCACCGCGCCGGGGATCGAACCGGCCGAGTTCACGTTGTTCGGGAACGCGAGGCCCGTGGAGTTGCCCATCGCAGCGTTGGCCGTGAGGTTGCCGCCCCACTGGATGCCGATGTCGCGCTTGAAGTTCGAGGAGGCCTCGACGATGCGCGCCGCGATGAGCACCTGCGGCGTCTGGGTGTCGAGGCTGCGGATCAGCGCCTCCACCCGGGCGATCGCCTCGGCGATGTCCTTTACGATGAGCGTGTTGGTGCGTGCGTCCACCACCACCGAGCCGCGCTTGGTGAGGAGGTTCCTCGCCTTGGACTCCACGTCCTTCGCGAGGGCGTAGTTCACGGGGATGATGCGCACCCGCAGGGGCATCGCGTCTTCGCGGGCGACGGTGGCCTTGGCGGCCTGCTCCTGCTCCGCCTGGATCTGCTTGAGCGGGGCGATCCGGATGATGTTGCCGGTCACCTCCTTGCCGAGCCCCTTGGTCTTGAGGATGAGGTCGAGCGCCTGATCCCAGGGTACGTTGCGCAGGCGGATCGTGAGGGAGCCGCGCACGTCGTCCGCGACGACGATGTTGCGCTTGGACACCTCGGCGATCACCCGCAGCAGGTTGTGGATGTCGATGTCCTTGAACTCGAAGCTCACGCGGCGGCCGGTGTAGACGGCCTTCTTCCGTGAGGGGCCGATGGGGAGGTCCACCGTCTCGTCGGCGGCGACGCGGATCGTTCCTCGCGCCTCGTCGACGATCTCGGCCTCCGCCACTTCGTTGGACTGGAAGCTCCACACGAGCTTGTTGCCGTTCGTGTCGATCCGATCCTCGGCGGGCTGCGCGAGCGCGACCACCACCCGCACGTCGCCCGACGCCGGATCGGCGAAGGAGGAGATCGTGCGGATCGGCCCGGCGTAGGCGGACGCGTCCAGCGAACGCGCGAGGCGCGACGGGAGCTGCGCGCGCTCCAGGGTCAGCACGAGCGTCGAGGGGTCGGGGCGCGTCACTTCGTACTTGCCGGTGCGCGACAGCTCGATCTGCACCTTCTGCTGATCGGCGTCTCCCTTGAACGCGACGTCGATGACCTTCACGGCCGGGCCGGGCTTCGCGGTCTCGGCGACGGCCATCGGTGCCGCGGCGGGGGCCGCCTTCACGGACTCGGGAGCCGAGGCGACCTGGGGCGCGGCGACGTCCGGCGCAGCGGCCACCAGGGCCGGGGCGGCCGGGGCCTTGGCCATGGACACGCGCAGGCCCTTTGCCACGCGCTCGACGGTATAGGCTGGCATCGGCGCCGCGGGGTTCGCGTCGAGGACGACGCGAAGCTTGCCCTCATGGGAGCCGTAGCGGATCGAGGCGAGCTCGCGGCCGTCCACCTGACGCGCCTTGGGCAGCGCCTTCGCGACGCCGTGCAGGTCGAGCGCGAGGCGCGGCGGATCCTTGAGCTCGAGGAGCTCGAAGGTCCCCACGTCGCCGTCGGCCTTCAGGTCGATCGTGGTGCCCGAGCCGTCGGACGAGACGCGGGCGTCCACGAGGCGGCTCGCCGGCTGGCGCGCCGTCGCCTCGTCACGCTTCGCGACCACCACGTTCGGCCCGAGGGCCTCGCCCGCAGGCTCCCCGTCGCCGGCGACCGCGCCCGCGGAGAACAGCAGGGTGGCCGCCACGAAGACGGCTCCAATGACCCTGTTGAAGACCTGGCTCATCCAACGCTCCCGTTCCAAACTTCGTTTCGCTCGCCCGATGCCCGAGCGATCCGGTTGTCTACTCGTGCGAATCCTGCGCGGTCAGATCGACGTCCTGCTTCTCGTGCGTGGCCGCCTTCGAGCGGAGCTGCATCTCGGTCTTCGCCGGGATCACCTGCCCCTTGGGTCCGCGCTGGAACTCCGTCACGATCAGCCGATCCCGTCGGATGTCCGTGATCTTGCCGCTGCGCTTGCCGATGCTCATGCCGCGTCGGAGGAGGTGTCCCTTGCCGGAAGGGTCCTCCACCATCGCGATGGGGCTCGCCTGGCCGGAGACCACCGCCACCACGCGGAGCTGATCCAGCTCCCAGGCGCAGAGCGGGCCGCAGTTCGCATCGGTCACGGGCGCTTCCACCACCACCACCTCGTCGATCGGGGAGCGGAACGGATCCCGCTTCCCCGCCGGCGAGTACGAGTACTCCACCACCTCGGCGGCGGTCTCGTCCGCGGCCTTCGCGTCGGATTTCTTCGGCGCGGGGGCCGCGGCCTTTGGCGCAGCGGGAGTTGCGGGCGCCTCGTCGTCTCCGCACGAGGCGAGCAGCAGACCGGCGGCCATCAGGTTCGCGAGGATCGTCGTTCGCATCACTTCCTACCCCGCCTGCGGTCCTTCTTGTCCTCGTCCGGCGACTTCTCCCGGAACCGGAAGGTCGTCGCCACGAACTCCGCGTCGAGGATCACCTTTTCGCTCTGCTTCTTGGGCGTGCCGAACTTCAGGTCTGCGACGTTGACGATGCGCTTCAGCTTCCCGACGGCATCGAAGAACATCGCCACTTCGTGGTAGCTCCCCGAGACCTTCATCTTCACGGGGATGCGGGCGAAGAAGTCCTGCGGCACCTCGGGCTGCGGCTCGACCAGCGCGATCGAGAGGCCGCTCTTCACGCCCAGGTCGTTGAGCTGGCGGAGGAGCTCGTCGATCGCCTTCTCGTTCGGCAGCTCCTGCATCGCCGCCGCGAGCTGCGCCTCGAGGACCTCCTTCTGCTTGTGGTACTCGTTGAGGTTGTTCGCGATCTGCTGCTTGTCGATGTACTGGCCCTCGAGGGTCTTCCGCTTCGACTCCGCCGCGGCGATCTCGGTGTTGGCCGGATCGATCAGCGCGAACCAGTTGAGCGCGGTCACCACCGTGGCGATGCCCACCACGGCTCCGATCTTCACCAGCCATGGGGCCCGGACGATCCGGACGATCAGCTGCTCCATGTCCCAGACCTCTCCAAGCTAGACGGCGTAGTTGATCTTGCAGGCGAGCTCGAAGTCGACCTGCGCGCCGGTCTTGCGCGACTGCACGGATTTCTTGAGCGACGGCTCCGAGAAGAAGGGGCTCTTCTTCAGCGCCTTCATCAGGTCGGCGAGGTCCTCGTTGGTCATCGCGCCGCCCTTGATCACCATCGCCCCGCCCTTCTCGTCGATCGCGGTGATCCAGACCTTCTCGGGCATCAGGGTGGCGAGCTCGTCGAGCATCTTCACCGGCCCCGAGCGTCCCTTGCGCAGCTTCTCCAGCACCGCGAGCTTCTCCTCGAGGGCCTTCTTCTGCTTGGCGATCTCGTTGACCTCGCCGATGATCTTGTCGAGCTGTGCGATGTCCTGCTCGAGCTTCACGACCTGGGTCTTGGTGCTCTCCAGGGTGGAGTCGACGCTCGACCACCAGTAGTAGTTGCCCATCAGGGCGACCACCACGAGCAGCCCCAGCAGCACGAGCTGCTTGAGGCCCAGGTCCTTCTTCTTGGCCGCCCGGACGGGCAGCAGGTTGATCCGGATCATGGCTCGGTCGCCTCTCTCAATCGCCCGCCCGGCGCAGGCCCAGGCCCACCGCCACCGCCGCCATGGGGCCCACCTCCGCGAGGTAGCCCGGGTCGAACTGCCTCTCGTCGACCTCGATCCCCTGGAACGGATCCAGGATCGAGACCGGTACGCCAACCCGGTACTCGAGCGCCTTGCGCAGCGCCGGGATCCGGGCGGTGCCACCGGAGAGGACCACCTTCGCGATGCGACCGTCGACCGCCGTCGACGCATAGAAATCGAGGGAGCGCTGGATCTCGCCGGCCACCTGCTCCGCCACGGCGGAGAGGACGCGCTCCACCTCCTGGGGGACCACGGCCTCCGCGTCGTCGGTGGTCCTGCCGCCGATCTTCAGCGCCTCCGCCTCCTCGTAGGAGACGTTCAGGTTCTTCTGGATCTCCTCCGTGAAGAGGTTTCCACCCAGGGTGATGTCTCGGGTGAAGGCGGTGAGGCCGCCGGCGACCACGTTCACGTTCACCACCGAGGCGCCCGCGTTGATCAGCACGACGGTCTCGTCCTCGGCGAAGCCCTGGTTCAGCTCGAAGGCGTTCTGCACCGCGAAGGCGTCGACGTCCACCACCACCGGCTGCAGCCCCGCCTCTGCGACCACCGCCGAGTAGTCGTTGATCATGTCCTTCTTGGCCGCGACCAGGAGCACCTCCATCTGGCCGCCGGTGGTGGCGTCGCCGCGCTGGAGGATCTGGGTGTCGATGTTGACGTCCTTGACGTCGAAGGGGATGTACTGCTCCGCCTCCCACTGGATCGACTCGTCCAGCTCGTCCTTGGTCATCTGCAACATCTGGATCTTCTTGATGATGACCGAGTGGCCAGACAGGCCCAGCGCCACCTCGCGGTGCTTGACCTTCTGCGCGGCGAGGAGGTCCTGGATGGCCGCGACGACGGCGCCCGAGTTCATCATCGCGCCGTCCACGATGGTCTCGGGGGGGAGTGGGGCCATGCCGAAGCTGGCCAGCTCGTAGCCGCGCTTCGTCTCCCTCAGGAGGATCATCTTGACCGAGCTCGAGCCGATGTCGAGGCCCAGCGCCAGCTTGCCCTTCGCCATGGAGCCTTCCTCTTCCGATTGGTCGGCATCCTAACATCGGCCTTGACCTCGGCAAATTTCCTACACCTGCACCTGTGGAGAATGACGAGAGGGGTCGCTCGGGCGCGTGGACACCGCTCGGCACCTCACACTCCGAGGCGCCGCTGTTGATTCGGAACGTGATAGGCTGCCCGGCCTCTCGAGAGGGTCCCATGAACGTTCGCATCTCCCTCGCGTCGCTCCTCGCGATCGGCGCGCTCGCCTGCGGGAAGGACGCCCCGGCGCCATCGTCTGCGCCGGCCGACGAGATCTCGTACGAGCTCTTCCCCAGCACGCGCGTGCTCGCCCCAGCGCAGCTCGACGCCCT
>Ga0182736_1002175_pt1 | contig 15714 bp, 15 predicted proteins | sample eDN5th30CKraftBY_FD_128882 | JGI IMG/M metagenome (GOLD analysis project Ga0182736, IMG submission 128882) | Enriched backyard soil microbial communities from Emeryville, California, USA - eDNA 5th pass 30_C Kraft BY (version 2) (version 2) | ecosystem: Environmental > Terrestrial > Soil >... | reverse complement strand
GGCGGCATGCTGCTCGGCTCGGGCGCGGCCGCGCTCATGACGACGCTGCTCTCGCCTCAAGCGATGCTCGATTGGGGCTGGCGCGTGCCGTTCATCATCGGTGCGATCGTGATCGGGCCGATCGGCTGGATCATCAGAAAGCGCAGCGAGGAGACGCCCGCGTATCAAAGCGCAAGCGACGAAGCGCCGAAGACCAAAGGCCGCGCGCCCGCGCTGCTCGGTCTGCAGGCGTGCGGGCTCGTGATCGTGTGGACGGTCTCGCTCTACGTGCTGCTCAACTATCTGCCGTCGTTCACGACGAAATACGTCGGCATGCATCCGTCGACGGCGCTTTGGCTCAACACGGCGGGCCTCATCGCGATGACCGCGTCGATTCCGTTCTGGGGCGCGGCGTCGGATCGCTTCGGCCGCAAGCCGATCTATGCGATCGGCTGCATCGCGTTTCTCGTGCTGCCGTATCCGATCTTTCACTTGATGCTCACGTACAAGTCGGCGGCGATCGTCGGCGCGGTGCAGGTGCTGGGCGGCGTCGTCATCGGCATATTTTCGGGTGTGGGGCCGGCCGTGCTCTCCGAACTTTTCCCGACGAAAATCCGCACGACGTGGATGTCGATCGGCTACGGCATCGCCAACGCGGTGTTCGGCGGTTTCGCGCCGATGATCTCCATCGCGCTCATCAAGGCAACCGGCTCGCCGCTTTCGCCCGCGTATTTCGTGATGCTCGCGGCGTTGCTTTCGACGATCACGGTCGCCACCATCAAGGAGACGGCGCACGCGCCGCTGCAATAAACATGCGCTGGAATCGCACGCTTACCGTAGTGAACTGCCACGCCGAAGGCGAAGTCGGCAATGTCGTGACCGGCGGCGTCTTCGACGTGCCCGGCGCCACGATGTTCGACAAGATGATGCACCTCGAAGAAGTGCGCGACGACTTGCGGCGCATCTGCATATTCGAGCCGCGCGGCTCGGCGAATCAGACCGTCAACTTCATCTTGCCCGCGACCGATCCGCGCGCGCAGATGGGCTACGTGATCGCGGAATCGACCGAATATCCGGCGATGTCCGGCTCGAACACGATGTGCGTCGCGACCGTGCTGCTCGAAACCGGCATCTTGGCGATGACCGAGCCCGTCACCGAACTCGTGCTCGAAGCGCCCGCGGGCCTCATCCATCTGCGCTGCTCGTGCGCGAACGGCAAGGTCACGAAGGTCGAGTTCACGAACCAGCCCGCGTTCGCGAATCATCTCGACAAGACGATCGAGGTCGAAGGCATCGGCAGTTTGACCGTCGATGTCGGCTATGGCGGCATGACGTATGTGATCGTCGATGCGGAGAAACTCGGCTTTCGCATCACGCCCGATGAAGCGCGCGAACTGTGCGAGCTGGGGCAAGTCATCAAGGCCGCGGCGGGGGCGCAGTTGCCTTCGCCGCATCCGCTCAATCCGCTCATCAAGGGCATCACGATGACCGAGTTCGTCGGCCCGATTTCGCGCGAGAACGGCGTGCTGAAATCGCGCAACACGGTGATCGTGTCGCCGGGACGCTGCGATCGTTCGCCGTGCGGCACGGGCACGTCCGCGCGGCTCGCGGTCATGCACGCGAAAGGGCTGATCGATGTCGGCGAGACGTTTCTGCACGAGTCGATCATCGGATCGGTGTTCGAAAGCCGCATCGAGTCCACGACGCGTCTAGGCGATGTTCCCGCCGTCGTGCCCGTCGTCGCGGGACAGGCGTGGATCACGGCGATCTCGCAGGTCGGCGTCGATCCGACCGATCGCTTCCAGACCGGCTTCACGCTCGCCGACACATGGTGCGAAGCCGTCGACGACAAGCTCATCAAATCGCGCGTGAGTTCGCAACGTGGCGAGTGAAGACATGACGGACGTCATCGTGATCGGCGCGGGCATCGTAGGACTCGCGTGCGCGTGGGCCGCGTTGCGCGAGGGCGCGCGCGTGACGCTCGTCGATCGCGATTTCGAAGGCGATCGCGCATCGCACGGCAATGCGGGCGGCATCGCGGTGACGGAGAGCACGCCGATCGCCGTGCACGGCATGTTCACGAAGGCCGCGAAATGGCTGATGGACCCGCTCGGGCCGCTCGCGCTCGACTGGAAGCATGTGCCGAAGGCGCTGCCGTGGTTCATGGCGTTTCGCCGCGCGAGCGAGCCGGCGCGCTTTCGGGCGATCTCGCATGCGCTTTCGCTGCTCAACAACCGCGTCTACGACGACATCCTGCCGATGTTCGACGATATCGGCGCAAGCGCGATGCTGTATCGGCGGGGCGCGCTCACGGTCTATGAAACCGATGCAGCCTTCGCCGCCGATCAGCCCGAATGGTCCTTCAAGCGCGAACTCGGCGCGCGCTGGCACGCGTTGAGCGCGCAGCAAGTGCGCGAATGCGAGCCGTCGCTCGCGCCGGTCTTCAGGCATGGCGTGTTCCTCGACGACTGGTCGCATATCGGCGATCCGCGCCGCATCGTCACGCTATTGCGCGAGCGCGTGCGTGCGCTCGGCGCGCGCTTCGTGACGGGCATCGCGCGCGCCATCGACGCGCCGGAATCCGTCGTGCTAGACGACGGCACGCGCGTCAACGGACGACGCATCGTGATCGCGGCGGGCGCATGGTCGGCGGCGCTCGCGAGGTCGATCGGCGATAGCGTGTTGCTCGAAAGCGAACGCGGCTACAACGCGACGCTGCCAAAGCACGGCGTCGCACTGACGCGCGAAGTGATCTTCGCGGAGCGCAAGTTCGTGGCGACGCCGCTCGATATTGGCTTGCGCATCGGCGGCGCGGCGGAGTTCGCGGGCATCGACGCGCCGCCGAACTATCGTCGCAGCGACGCGTTGCTCGAACTGGGCAAGCGCTTCATCCAAGGCATCGACGATACGGATGCCGTGAAATGGATGGGCCATCGCCCCGCGACGCCCGACTCGCTGCCGGTGATCGGCGCATCGCCGCGCATGCCGTCGGTCGTCCATGCATTCGGGCACGGTCATCTCGGCCTCACGCAATCGGCGACGACCGCCGCGCTCGTCGCCGATGTACTCGCGGGACGCACGCCGCGCGTGCCGCTCACGCCTTACTCGATCGCACGTTTCTAAATTGGAGGAGCAAACATGCAAGTGAACTGGAAAGGCGTATTCCCCGCCGTGACGACGAAGCTCAAGCAGGACGGCTCGCTCGATCGTGACGCTATCGTGAACGGCCTGAACCGTCTGATCGACAACGGTGTCGGCGGCGTCGTGATGATGGGCATGGTCGGCGAGAACGCGCAGCTCACGCCCGAGGAAAAGCGCACGGTGCTGAAGATCGCGGTCGAAACCGTGAACGGGCGCGTGCCTGTGATCTCGGGACTGGCGGAACTGAACACGGCCAACGCGATGCAGTTCGCGAAAGACGCGGAAGCCATCGGCGTGCAAGGGCTGATGGTGTTTCCGGGCCTCACGTATCGATCGGACGATCGCGAGACCGTCGAATACTATCGGTCGATTGCGCGCTCGACGAAGCTCGGGCTCATGATCTACAACAATCCGCGCGGCTATGGCGTCGATATGCGGCCGGACTTGCTCGCGCAACTCGCGGATGAACCCAACGTCGTCGCGATCAAGGAAGAGACCTACGACACGACGCGCGTCACCGATCTCTACGCGCGCTTCGGCGACCGCTTCGTCGTGTTCTGCGGCGTCGACGATCTGATCGTGGAATCCGTCGCGCTCGGCGTGAAGGGCTGGGTTTCCGGCATGGCCAACGCGATGCCGAAGGAATCCGTCGATCTGCTGAATTACGCGGTCAACGGCGAATACGACAAGGCGCGCGCGCTCTATCGCGCGTTGATCGACTTGTTCCATCTCGACACGCACGTCAAGCTCGTGCAGTACATCAAGCTCGCGGAGAACATCACGGCGGGTTATCCGGAGTACGTGAAAGCGCCGCGCCTCTTGCTCGAAGGCGCGGAACGGCAGCGGACCATCGAGATCGTCGAGAAGGCGATCGCCAACGTGCGGGCGCTCGCGCAATGAAATCGACGTTCTTCTGCATCGACGGACACACATGCGGCAATCCGGTGCGCGTCGTCGCGGGCGGCGCGCCGCCGCTCGAAGGCGCGAACATGATCGAACGGCGCGCGCACTTCCTGCGCGAGTTCGACTGGATACGCACCGCGCTCATGTTCGAGCCGCGCGGCCACGAAGTGATGTCCGGCAGCATTCTCTATCCGCCGACGCGCGCCGACTGCGATCTCGCGATTCTCTTCATCGAAGTGAGCGGATGCCTGCCGATGTGCGGGCACGGCACCATCGGCACGGTGACGACGGCCATCGAAAACGGACTCGTGCGGCCGCGCGAGCCGGGCGTGCTGCGGCTCGACACGCCCGCCGGTCTCGTGATCGCGCGTTACAGGATGAACGGCGAGCATGTCGATTCGGTGCAGCTCGTCAACGTGCCTTCGTTTCTGCATTCGCAAGACTTGTCCGTCGACGTCGAGGGCCTGGGCGAGATTCGTTTCGATGTCGCGTATGGCGGCAACTTCTACGCGATCGTCGAGCCGCAGCGCGACTACGAAGGGCTGCACGCGCTGAAGCCATCGGACATTCAGCGTCTGAGTCCGATCCTGCGTCAGAAGGCGAACGAAAAGTACGCGTTCGTGCATCCGGAAAACGATGCGATACGCGGCCTCAGTCACGTCATGTGGACGGGCGAGCCGACGGTGGAAGGCGCGAGCGCGCGCAACGCGGTGTTCTACGGCGACAAAGCCATCGACCGCTCGCCGTGCGGCACGGGCACGTCGGCGCGCATGGCGCAGCGTGTCGCGAAAGGGCAGTTGAAGATCGGCGAGCGCTTCGTGCATGAAAGCATCATCGGCACCTTGTTCGAAGGCGTGCCGATGGAAGCGGCGCGCGTCGGCGAATACGATGCGATCGTGCCGGCCATCGAAGGATGGGCGCGCGTGACGGGCCACAACACGATTTTCGTCGATGACCGCGATCCGCTCGCGCACGGATTCCTGCTGAAATAACGGAGAAAACGCATGCTGATTCTGAAGAACGCCCGCGTGCTCGACGCCGACCACGAACGCGACGACGGCCGCTATTCCATCGTCATCGACGGCGATGCGATCCGCGAAGTCACGCGCGAACCGGTCGAGGCGAGCGGCGCGCAAGTGATCGATGTCGGCGGCAAGACGGTGATGCCCGGCATGATCGATTGCCATGTGCATGTCATTGCATCGGTCGCGCATCTCGGCAACAACAGCCGTCTGCCGAACACGTTCGCCGTGCTGCGCGCCGTGCCGATCCTCGCGGGCATGCTCGATCGCGGCTTCACGACCGTGCGCGATGCGGGCGGCGCGGACTATGCGCTGTCGCGCGCGATCGAAGACGGCGTGATCGCGGGGCCGCGCTTGTTCGTCGCGGGCAAGGCGCTTTCGCAGACGGGCGGCCACGGCGATTTTCGCGAGCGCTTCGACAACGCCGATCCGGACCCGTGCGGCTGCAATCGCAACATGGGCGCGATCGGGCGCGTGGTCGACGGCGTCGACGAAATGCGCAAGGCCGTGCGCGAGGAGATGCGCGCGGGTGCGAATCACATCAAGATCATGGCGTCGGGCGGCGTGGCTTCGCCGACCGATCCCATCGGCAATCTGCAATTCTCCGTCGACGAAGTGAAGGCCGCCGTCGAAGAAGCGGAATCGCATCAGACGTATGTGATGGCGCATGCGTACACCGCGAAGGCGATTGCGCGTGTCGTGAAGCTCGGCGTGCGCACGATCGAGCACGGCAATCTGATCGATGAAGATGCCGCGCGCGTGATGGCCGAACACGGCGCCTACGCGGTGCCGACGCTCGTCACCTATGACGCGATGTCAAAGGTCGGCGCGCAAATGGGCCTCGCGCAAGACACGCTCGACAAGAATGAATCGGTGCGCAAGCGCGGTCTCGAAGCGCTCGCGATGCTGCACGAACGCGGCGTGAAGATCGGCCTCGGGAGCGATCTGCTCGGCGACATGCATCAGTATCAGAGCGATGAGTTGTCGATACGCGCGAATATCGTCGGCGCGTTCGAGGCGATTCGTCAGGCGACGGCCATCGGCGCGGAGATCGTCAACATGAAGGGCAAGCTCGGCGTCGTCGCGGCGGGCGCGTACGCGGATTTGCTCGTCGTCGATGGCGATCCGCTGAAGGATATTCGCGTGCTGACAGGGCAGGGCGAGCGCATCGCGGGCGTGATGAAAAACGGTGCGTGGGTACGCGAGAAGTTGCTGTGAACACGCGTGTTACGATGCCGCACCTTCACGCCTAAGCCGATAAAACATGTCTCCGGTCGCCGCCAAATCCCTTCGAAAAGAGAGCGACTCCACGCACAGGATCGTGCGCACCACGACGGTCGAACTCGTCACGACCGCGATCCGGCAACGCATTCTGTCGGGCGATCTCGCGCCGGGCGAAGTGCTGCGCCAGGAAGCGCTCGCCGATGAACTCGGCGTGAGCCGCGTGCCGATCCGCGAAGCGATCACGCGGCTTACCGGAGAAGGGTTGCTGACGAAGGTGCCGCACAAGGGCGCGTATGTCGCGGAGCTGTCGATCGAAGAAGTGCAGGAGACGTTCGAAATCCGCATTCGGCTGGAGCCGTGGCTCTTTTCGCAGGCGATCCCGCATATCACCGATGCCGAGATCGCGAAAGCCGAGACGCTCGTCGCCGAAATGGATACCGCCGATTCGGGCGTCTGGGGCCAGTTGAACTGGCGTCTGCACGAGACGCTTTATCTGCCGGCGCGGCGCGACATCACATTGCAGATGCTGCGCGTGCTGCACGATCGCAGCGACCGCTATTTCCGCTTTCAGGTGGTGCAGGTGCCGATCCGCGAGCAGTCGCACGAAGAGCACATGAACCTGATAGACGCATGCAAGAAGCGCGATGCGAAGCTCGGCGCGAAGCTGCTGGAACAGCACGTCAAGACGGCGGCGCAGCAGATCATCTCGGTCGTGGAGACGATCATGTCGCGTCAGGGTTGAGGACGAGCCGCACGCTCGCCGCATCGCGCGCATCGATTTCGATGTGAGCATCGCCGGCGGCGGCGATGTGCGCGAACGCGGTTTCATCGACCATCACGACGGGCACGTTCGACGCATAGAGTTCGTTCGCGACGATCGCGCCGATCGACAGAATCAGATCGCGCTCCGCGAGCACGATGCCCGCGGGCCCGGTGCCGTTGCGCAACGCTTCGGCGAGCACGCTGCTGCTCGAACTCGATCCGCGCGCACGCGGCATCACGAGAATGCGCGACGCGAGACTTTGGCCGTGACCGGGATGCGTCGCATCGACGATCAGGCCGCGCTCAGCGTCGTAACCGCCCCAGAAGCTGAGCGGCGGCAACGCGATTCCCGGCGCGCGCGCGTGGCCCGGAACGAGCGTGACGGCCTCAAACGTGTTCATCGATGCACACCTTTCCTTCGAACGCCGATCGCACGCATTCGCTCATGCTGCCGAACGCGACCGTCACGCCGATATTCGCCGGCGCGTAATGCGCCCATTTGCCCGAGTTGGTCATCACGAGGCCGCTCACCTGCTTCATCACCGGCGTGATGTACGTGCAGGTATCGACGACGATCTGCACGCCGCGTGCCGCGAGCTTCTGCGCAATGCCTTCTTCCTCGAGTTGCCACAGCACGAAGCGGCTCGTGTTCACGTAGATATCGCAGCGCGGCGCGCCGTCGTGACGCCCCATGAGCGCGGCAAGCGTGCGAAATTCATCGACGGAAAAGTGCGGCGTGCCGAGGCTCACCGCGGCGAGCGCATCGCCGGGTTTCGCGTGCGACCAACGCGCGCGCACGTCGTGAAGATCGGCTGCGCTGACGGCAATCGTGCGTTCGGGCGCGCGGCCCTGAAGCGCGGCATCGAGCGTGGCGGCTTCCGGCGTGATGCCGACCGCATGGAACAGCGCCACCGATCCGCTCGATGCCGCCGCCGCGCCTAGCGCTTTGAGTTCGTCTTCGGTGGTGTCGCCGGGCAGGCCGGTGATCGCGGCGACCGTCGCGCCGGCAATGCCGCCGAGCAAAAAGCCGAGCGCGGCGAAATCGGCATCGCGATGCGGCGACGCGCGCAGATCGGGCGCGGCGATCACGATGCGCGCCGCGCGATTCGCCGTCACATGCAGGCCCGCATCCGGCACGCGCGCGGTGATGGCGGCGGCGAGATCGAGGAAATCGCCGTAACGGCTCGTGCGCGCGCCGAGCACGGAGTTCGCGAAAACGATCGCATTCGATTCGGCCCACGCGATCTGATCGCCCAGCTTCGGACGATGCTTCAATTGATACGGCGCGCAGGTGAAGCTGGCTTCGCATCCGAGTTCTAGATGCGCCTGCATGAGCCGCTTGCCAGCGCTCGCGATACCGGCGTCGCCGCGAAAGAGTTCCGGGTGAATGAGATCGAGCGAGCCGACATTGAGCGTGGTCGGCACGGCGACCTTCGCGCCGCTCGCGACGAAGCGCTCGACGAAATCGAGACTCGCCGCGCCGTGATACAGACAGCCGTCGATATGCGCGCCCGAGATATCGATGAGCGCATCGGCATCCATGACGCGCGCCGTCGCCGCGACGATACGCATCGCGAGCGCGAGGCCATCGCCGAAATCGCCGTTGAGCATGGCGGTGTCGCGTGGGGAAAGTGTGAGCATCGGATTCGCTGACGCAGCGCGGAGGGATGTCAGCGCAGTCTACCCGAAGCGGGTGGCGCGGCGCGTTCGCGCGTCTGGCCTACTGGCAACATTGCAAAACTTCTAAATGCGGAGGCGGGCAGTCATGGGCGTATTGAGCGGGATAAAGGTTCTGGAATTCGAGGCGATCGGTCCTGCGCCGTTCGGCTGCATGTTGCTCGCCGATATGGGCGCGGACGTGCTGCGTATCGATCGGGCTGTCGCGCCCGGCGATCTCGGTCCGAAGGTCAGCGGCAAGCACAAGAATCTGACAGGGCGCGGCCGGCGCTCGGTCACGCTCGATCTGAAAAAGCGCGAATCGGCCGATGCCGCGCTCGAACTGATGTCGAAGGCGGATGTCGTCATCGAAGGATTCCGTCCGGGCACGATGGAGCGTCTCGGCCTCGGCCCAGACGCCGCGCTCGCGCGCAATTCGAAGCTCGTCTACGGACGCATGACCGGTTGGGGACAGACGGGGCCGCTCGCGCAAAGCGCCGGGCACGATCTGAACTACGTCGCGTTGTCGGGCGTGCTGTCGGGAATCGGCCGCGCGGGCGAAGCGCCGGTGCCGCCGCTCAACCTCGTCGGCGATTATGGCGGCGGCGGCATGCTGCTCGCGCTCGGCGTCGTGGCGGCGCTTCTCAACGTGCAGCGCGGCGGCGCGGGTCAGGTCGTCGATGCCGCGATGATAGAAGGCGCCGCGCAACTCGGCACGACCGTCTGGGGCTTGATCGCATCGGGCAACTGGCGCGAGACGCGCGAAAGCAATCTGCTCGATGGCGGCACGCCGTGGTACGACAGCTATCGCACCCGCGACGGGTATTACATGTCGGTCGGTGCAGTGGAGGCGCGCTTCTATGCGGAACTGCTGCAGAAGCTCGGGCTCGCCGATGCGGGTTTGCCCGCGCAGCACGATCGCGCCGGATGGCCCGTGCTGAAGGCGCGGTTCACGGCGGCTTTTGCCGAGCGCACGCGCGACGAATGGTGCCGCGTGTTCGATGGCAGCGATGCGTGCGTCGCGCCCGTGCTCGGCTTCTCGGAAGCGCCGGCGCACGCGCATCATCGGGCGCGCGGAAGCTTCGTCGAGTTCGATGGCGTCGTACAGCCCGCGCCCGCGCCGCGCTTTTCCGCGACGCCATCCGCGATCTCGCGCCCCGCGCCGCAACGCGGCGAAGGCGGGCGCGATGCACTTCGGGATTGGGGGTTGAACGACGCGGAACTGACGCGTTTGCGCGCGAGCGGATTGGGATTCAACGCGGAAGATTGATCGGCGGGACGAGCGGCCGCGTGGAGCGCGGCCGCTGTGGCAGGATTACCTTTGTCCGAATCGCCGGACGAAGCAATAGAAAATCCACGGATGAATCTTCAGCATCGCCATGACGATCGACAGTTTCGGCCGACTGTCCGAATACATGCCGAGCAAATGCGCCATGCGCAACTTTTCCGACACGCTGCGTAGAATCGGCTTCGCCGAACCGTAAGTCGGCGCCTTCATCGCCGCCTGAAACGCAATCGTGCGATACGCATAGATGTACTTCAACCGGAACAGCAGACGCCGGTAATTCGGTATAGGCATCGACGCCGTGAGTCTCTCCACGCGATCGACAATCGCAAAGAGATCCACGATCTTCGGATTGAAGCGCGTCGAAATTCCCGCTTCCCGATACATATACGCGTACAAGGTATCGGGCATCAGCCGCACGATTTTCGACTTCCCGAGCGTCTGGACCGAGACGACGATATCCTCGTAAATCAGTCCGGTCGGATGTTCCACGGCGAGAAAAATCGAACGGCGCACGAGTTTGTTGCAGCAATACGCCTGCAAGGACAAATCGAGGATTTTCTCGACCGCCTGCATGCCGCTGATAACGGCGTCGCCCGTCTCGATGCGGTAATTGACCTTGCCATCCGGCGTCAGATTCTCGGCGGCGAAGACCACGACGTCTGCATTGTGCTTGTCGGCTTCCTGGATGACACGGCGAATGGTGTCGTGATGAATGTGATCGTCACTGTCGACGCACAAAACGTATTCGCCACGCGCCGCCATTGCGGCGATTTTGCGGGTTTCGGCCAGTCCTTTGTTCTTGAGATTCTTGATGAGTTTCCACGATATTCTGCTTTGCTTTTCCAGAATGCGTGAAGTCATTTCGCCGGATCGATCAGGACTGCTGTCGTCGACGGCAATAATCTCAAAGTCGGTGGAGGTTTGTGACAATAGCGAGTCGAGGCATTCTTCAATGTACGGCTCGACTTTGTACACGGGCAGCAGGACACTGATTTTTGGCGGTGCTTGCATGTATTGTCAGTCCCAGCTTCGAGACCTTTTTTAGTAGAACGGCTTAGGGATTCTACTTGGTGCATCGCATGCACGCATCAGGGTCATTGACTATTGCCAAACCGGTGCATGGTTCAATTCAGCAGATTTTCCCTGTTATATCTTGTTTCAACAAGAACTTAATACTTCAGTTCTCCTGCTATTCACGAATTAATGACCGGGCTGACGCGAAGGCGGTCAATTATGGACTTCGAAAACTTATCGCGTTCCCATGGCGATAAAAAGCAAAAAGGCACGTTCGGCTCTATCCGAACGTGCCAAAAGAAGCAGCCACTCCAAGGAAAATCGATCGCTCTACTGCAAGTTGCCCGCAACCGCCACCGTCTGGCCGGTAATGTAATTCGACTCGGGCGAGCAGAACAGATAAACGCCGCCCGCGGCTTCTTCCGGCGTGCCGCCACGACCGAGCGGATTGCGCTGTGCGTGCGTCTTCAGCATGTCGGCGTTGAGGCCGACACGGATGTCGCGCCCGTCGATCTTCACGGTCTGCGCCTGCTCCGTGCTCACGGTCATGCGCGTATGGATGAGCCCGAAAGCCACGGCGTTGACGTTCACGTTGAAGCGGCCCCATTCGCGCGCCAGCGCGCGCGTCATCCCGATCACGCCCGCTTTCGCCGACGAGTAATTCATCTGACCGGCGTTACCGTTCAGCGCGGACGTCGACGAAATGTTCACGATCTTGCGGTAATTGTCGCGTCCGGCTTCCTTGTCGGCGGCGTGCAGCGCCTTGATGTGCGGATACGCGGCGCGCAGGATGCGAAACGGCGCGGTCAGATGGCAATCGAGCACCGCGTACCATTGCTCGTCGGTCATCTTCTGCACGACGTCGTCCCAGGTGAAACCAGCGTTATTCACGATGATGTCGATGCCCTTGAACGAATTCATCGCCGTGCCGATGAACCGGTCCGCAAAATCCGGCGCGGATACGTTACCGACACACGCCACCGCTTCCGTGCCTTGCTTGCGCAGCAGTTCCACGGTTTCCTGCGCGGGTTCGGCATCGAGATCGTTGATGACGAGGCGCGCGCCTTCGCTCGCGAGCTTCATCGCGATCGCCTGACCGATGCCGCGTCCCGAGCCGGTTACCAATGCCACTTTGCCTTCGAGCTTTCCCATGATGTCTTCCTGATGATTGAAGTCAGAGCGCGATCACCGCGTCGCCGAGCACGCGCGGTTCGCCATATTGATTGACGGTCTGGATCTCGAGCCGCACGCGGCGTTCGCCGTCGGCTTCGAATTTTTCGGTGACCTTGCCCGTGCACGTCACGACATGCCCGAGCTGCGTGATGCCGACAAAGCGCACGCCGAACGCACGAAGCTGCCGTTGCTCCACCCACGACGTCAACAGCCGGCCGAGCCAGGCCATCGACAACATGCCGTGCGCGAACACGTCCGGCACGCGGGCGCGCCGCGCATAGTCGGTGTCGATGTGAATGGCGTTGTGATCGCCCGATGCGCCCGCGAACAGCGCGAGCATCGTGCGGTCGACGGGCGGAAGGGTGAGCGGCGGCAAGCTGTCGCCGATCTGGATCGAATCGAAATTGATGGTGCTCATTCGCATTTCCCCGCTTATCGCTGAACGACGACGCTGCGCAGATCGGCAACGTGCTCGCCGCGCTGGTTCGTGACACGCGTTTCGCGCACGATGAACCACAGCGCGCCGTTCTTCTTGTCGTAGATATCGGCGATGCGGCTCTCGAAGCGCAGCACGTCGCCCGCATACGCCATGCGGTGATACGTGAACGACTGCTCGCCGTGGAGAATGCGCGACGAGACGATGCCGATCGCCTCGCGCCACGCCGTCGACGGCTGCTCGAATTCGAGCGAGAACAGGAACGTCGGCGGCAGCGGCAGCGCCGGATAACCGGCGTCGTGAGCGGCGGCTTCGTCGAAGTAGACCGGATTGGTTTCGCCGATCGCCTTCGCGAAGAAGCGCAGACGCCACGCGTCCGCCGTCGCGGAATAGACCGGCAACTTCATGCCGATGTGTTGTTTGTCGATCGCCATTACGCAGTCTTCTTGTAGATGGTGACGACGCCCGCGCCGCCCAGCCCGAGGTTGTGCTGCAATGCGATCTTCGCGTCCTTGACCTGACGGTCGCCGGCCGTGCCGCGCAACTGATGCGTCAGCTCGTAGCATTGCGCGAGACCCGTCGCGCCGAGCGGATGCCCCTTGGAAAGCAGGCCGCCCGACGGATTCGTCACCCATTTGCCGCCGTAGGTGTTGTCGCCATCCATGACGAGGCGCTCGCCTTCGCCTTCCTTGCACAGGCCGAGTCCTTCGTAGGTCAGCAGTTCGTTCTGCGCGAAGCAGTCGTGCAGTTCGATCACGTCGATGTCTTCGGGACCGACGCCCGCCTGCTCGTATGCCTGCTGCGCCGCGTTGCGCGTGATGTCGAAGCCGACGACGCGGATCATGTCGCGCGCTTCGTACGTGCTCGGCAGATCGGTGGCGAGCGACTGGCCGGCGATCAGCACGTCGGTGCGCAGGCCGTGCTTGCGCGCGAAGGCCTCGGACACGACGATCGCCGCCGCGCCGCCGCATGTCGGCGGGCAGGCCATCAGGCGCGTGAGCACGCCTTCCCAGAGCATCGGCGCGTTCATCACGTCTTCGGTCGTCACGACGTTGCGGAACACCGCGAGCGGATTGCGTGCCGCGTGCTCGCTCGCCTTCGCGCGAATGCGGGCGAACGTTTCGAGCTTCGTGCCGTACTTGCGCATGTGCGCCTGGCCCGCGCCCGCGAACTGGCGAATCGCCGTGGGCACTTCCGTGTTGTCGACGAGTTCGTTCGTCAGGCTGATCGCACGCTCGAGCGCGGCCGCGCGATCCGGCCATTTCGGCAGCAGCGGTCCCGGCTGCATGAATTCGAAGCCGAAGGCGAGCGCGCAATCGACCGCGCCGCTTTCCACGGCCTGGCGCGCAAGCCAAAGCGCCGACGAACCCGTCGCGCAGTTGTTGTTGACGTTGATGACCGGAATGCCCGTCATGCCGACGCGATAAAGCGCTTTCTGGCCGCACGTCGAATCGCCGTACACATAGCCCGCGTAAGCCTGCTGGATGGCCTTGAAGTCGAGGCCGGCGTCGGCGAGCGCATCGCGGATCGCGATTTCGCCCATCACGTCGTACGTCTCGCTTGCACCCGGCTTCTTGAACGGAATCATTCCCACGCCCGCGACATACACCTTGCGACTCATGTGCTTCTCCTTCAGTGATTGAGGATTCGATGGATTCAGAGCTTGCGCGAGATGAGGTCTCGCATGACTTCACTGGTGCCGCCGAAAATGCGCGAGACACGGGCGTCGACGAATGCGCGCGCCACCGGATACTCCAGCATGTAGCCGTAGCCGCCGTGCAGTTGCACCATCTCGTCGAGCGCCTTGCCGAGCGCTTCGGTCGAATAGAGCTTGGCGATCGCGGATTCCTCGAGCGTCAGCCGGCGGCGCGTGTGCTCGCCGATGTAGTGATCGATCATCAGACGCACCGCGATCGCCTGCGCCTTGACGTCCGCGAGCTTGAACTTGGTGTTCTGAAAGTCCCACACGGTCTGTCCGAACGCGCGACGGTCCTTCACGTAATCGATCGTGTGCTGCAGGCAGGTTTCGAGACGCGCCGCCGCGCTCACCGCGATCGAGAGCCGTTCCTGCGGCAATTCCGCCATCAGATAGGCGAAGCCCTTGCCTTCGTCGCCGAGCCGGTTCGCGACGGGCACGCGCACGTCGTCGAAGAAGAGTTCGGCGGTGTCCTGCGCGTGCAATCCGACCTTGTCGAGCTTGCGGCCGCGGCGAAAGCCTTCGCGCGTCGCTTCGACGACGATCAGGCTCACGCCCTTCGCGCCCGCGGCCGGATCGGTCGTGCAGACGACCACGATCAGATCGCAGTTCAGACCGTTCGTGATGAAGGTCTTGCTGCCGTTGATGACGTACTCGTTGCCTTCGCGCCGCGCGGTGGTTCGCACGGCTTTGAGATCGCTGCCGACGCCGGGCTCGGTCATCGCGATCGCGAGAATCTGCTCGCCTGCGCAAATCGCGGGAAGCCATTTCTGCTTCTGCTCTTCATTGCCGATGCGCGCGATATACGGTGCGACGATGTCCGAGTGCACGCCAAAGCCCGGTCCGCTCACGCCCGTGTGCGCCATCTCTTCGACGAGCACGGCGACGTGCCCGAAGTCGCCGCCGCCGCCGCCGTACTCCGACGGAATCGACGTGCACAGCAGCCCTTGCTTGCCGGCCTTGAGCCATGTTTCACGATCCACGCAACCGGCCTTGTCCCATTGCGCCTGGCGCGGAACGCATTCGCGCTCGAAGAATCTGCGCGCAGTAGTCCGAAGCATTTCGTGATCGTCTCTGAAGACGGTTCGATTGATGTGCATTGCAAGCTCCTCTTGTTTTGTTATCGGCGCGCGCGGACGATGTGCTGGCCCGGTTCGGTCCCGTACAGCTCGTCGATCAGATGCGCCCGGCGCGCGCGCGTGGTCGCCTGATTGACGTAACCTTTGTCGGCGATTTCGTTGGCATCGAGCGATGGCGGTTCGGCCATCAGCATGAGCCGTTCGATGACGAGCGTCGCGCCGGCGGGCTTTTGCCGCACGAGCCGTTCGCGCAAAGCTTCGATGACGAGCGGATGCGCGATGAGCGACTTCGCATCCAGCGACGCGAGCTCGGGCGCGAGGCGCTGGCATGCCGCGACGTT
>Ga0182736_1002170_pt1 | contig 15743 bp, 17 predicted proteins | sample eDN5th30CKraftBY_FD_128882 | JGI IMG/M metagenome (GOLD analysis project Ga0182736, IMG submission 128882) | Enriched backyard soil microbial communities from Emeryville, California, USA - eDNA 5th pass 30_C Kraft BY (version 2) (version 2) | ecosystem: Environmental > Terrestrial > Soil >... | reverse complement strand
TCCCTTCTCCTTTAACGCCTCCATTTTATTGGGCGAGGTGGTGGTAGCATACACGGCATAACCTAACTTTAGAAGTTGATCAGCAAAGATATTCCCTATCCATCCGCAACCTAATACCAAGACTTTCATAAAAAAACAATTCGTTCACTTTAATTCTGCGTAAACTTAGCCAAATTGTTTTGTACTCAATCTCATTTAAGTGAAAAGTAATAAGACTTTCTAACATCTCAAATCTAATAGCTAATATCTCCTCTCTACATTAAGATTTCCCCTTTTCATTATCTGTTCTTGCTCCGGAGTCAGCAGATCGGGAACCTGCATTGGGTAAACCCTGATGTCTTTTTAATATTTTTTGATCTTTAAAAACTTTATCGGAGGTTGGCGATCCCATGAATGTGTTTTTCCCTTCATCTTGTGTTCCAGTAACTTTCTGTTCTTTTTTCATAAAGCTATCTCCTTTTATTTTTACTGTTTATCTTAAAATCAATAGTTTAACACCTTGCATAACAAATTGTTTATTGTTAAGTCAAATACTTACCTTTGTGACCATTATGAGTACATTACTGGATTTTGGCGTTAAACCTTATAATCACTACGGTGCATATCTAAAGGAGAAGTATAAGGATAAACGTGTTTTCAAAATTATCGTCGACGGTAATTTTACGTGCCCTAACCGTGATGGAAGCAAGGGGTATGGCGGCTGTGCTTACTGTAATGTAGATTCATTCACTCCAGATAGTGCGCGTAAACTTCCTACTATAAAAGAACAAGTAGAGCAGGGAATTGAACGGGCGGTGAACAGCTATCGGGCGGAGAAATTTATTATTTATTTTCAACCCAACACCAATACTTATGCGCCGGTACATTACCTTAAGTCAATGTATGATGAAGCTTTGAGTATTGCGCCAGAGCATGTGGTGGGCCTATCTGTAGGTACCCGTCCGGATTGTATAGATTTTGAAAAAGTAGCTTTACTTGAAAGCTATACCGATCGTTATGATGTAGATTTAGAAATGGGAATGGAATCTATTTATAATGAAACGTTAACACGCATTAATAGAGGCTGCTCGCATGAAGAGCTGGAGAAAGCGCTAGATTTAGTCCAAAATAGTAAGCTTGACATCTGTGTACATACCATTTTTGGTTTTCCTTGGGAGACGCGGGAAATGATGTTGCGGTATGCCGCTGAAATTAACCGCTTTCCGCAAATAAAATTTATTAAATTGCACCATTTACATATCGTTGAGGGTTCAATTATGGGGGTGCAGTTTAAAAGAGAGCCATTTCCTGTTTTTAGTTTAGAAGAGTACACTGATTTTCTATGCGAGTTTATCCCATTATTGCGCCCAGATATTATTATACAACGCACTTTTGGTTTGGCCGATCTGGATTTGTTAATTGCGCCTAATTGGGGCTTAGGTAAATCAAGTATTCAATCTTATATTGATAAGACGCTGGAACGAAGAGGAGCTATACAAGGTTCTAAATACGTTTCATCCTAAATTTCCTGCTGCTAATACGTTTTAAATTGATTATTTCGCTATAATCTATTTTTTTTGATTTCAAAAAATGTATATTCGTGGCAAGCTTTCATGGGGCTCTTTATTCTCTGATGAATAACCATGTACTGCTGATCTATATTAAACTATTATTGAATGAGTACTGTACCAAACACCTCCAATAACCAGCGTTACATCGTACCGATGGTTACCCTTACCTTATTGTTCTTTATGTGGGGATTTATTACCTGCATGAACGATATTTTAATCCCATATCTTAAGCAGCTCTTTAATTTAACTTTTTTTGAGTCTATGTTGGTTCAATTTTGTTTTTTTGGAGCTTATTTTATCGGTTCGTTGGTTTATTTTATTGTTTCATCCAAATGGGGTGATCCCGTAAATAAAATCGGATATAAAAAATCAATTATTGCCGGTATAATTCTGTCTGCTGTAGGTTGTGCTTTATTTTGGCCTGCTGCTACTTCGTCGCTGTATGGTTTGTTTTTAGGGGCACTCTTTGTATTGGGTTTAGGTTTTACCATTTTGCAGATCACAGCTAATGCTTATGTTTCTTTATTAGGACCTGAAGATGGAGCTTCTAGCAGATTAAATTTAACACAGGCCTTTAACTCATTGGGAACGACGATAGCGCCGGTATTAGGTGGGCATTTGATTTTTGAGTTTTTTGCAGATGGTGATACGATTAGTCCGCAAGCCACTCGTATTCCTTATATTATATTTGCCGGTATTTTGCTATTGGTAGCGCTTTTAATATCGGCGGTGAAATTACCTAATTTTGAAAGCGCCGATGAAAAAAGTGAAGAGAAAGGCTTAGGTGCGTTAAAATTTCCGCATTTACGTTTAGGTGTTTTAGGGATTTTCTGCTATGTTGGTGCTGAAGTAGCTATCGGTAGTTTTATCATTAGCTTTTTGGAACAGGTTATGGGCTATACCGAATCAATAAGCAAAAACTATTTGGCGTTGTATTGGGGGGGAGCGATGATTGGTAGATTTTTAGGGGCTATATACCTTAACCATAATATTAACTTTTCAAAAAAACTTATCTACATGGTTGGAATCGCTACGGTGGTTTTCTTGTTGATATTTAGCTTAGTAGACTTAGCTTTCTCTGAGGTAAGTTTCTTCTTAATCTTTATTGTGCTGAATCTGTTAGGTTTTTTAGTTGGAAAAGCTGCACCTGCTCGTACCTTAGCCATTTTTGCGGGAGTATGTGCAATTTTGCTAGCCTCCGGTACGGTTAATACCGGAACCTATGCTATGTATTCGATATTAGGTATAGGCATATTTAATTCCATTATGTTCTCCAACATTTATACACTGTCGATAGCAGGACTTGGGAAATATACGAGCCAGGGGTCATCGTTATTGGTTATGGCCATTTTAGGAGGAGCCGTAATACCGGTAATACAAGGTGCATTGGCGGATCATCTGGGCGTGCAATTATCATTAATCCTCCCCATTGCGTGTTATGTTTATATTTTCGCTTTCGGTATCTACTGTGCTAAGAAGTTTAAAAATATAGAACATGCTGGCCCGGTAGCTGGAGGACATTAGCATTTATATTAGCTAATTGGCTAATTAGCCAATTAGCTAATTAATTTTTAATGCTCATCATTAATCTCAATCCAATGTCCGTCTGGATCTTGGAAGTAAATTTGATGTACACCATCAACTCGGGTAGTGATTTTTTCTTTATTTCCCGGCCAATCAAAATAGGTCACATCATGCTTGTTAAGGTTTGCAATAAATTGTTCAATATCTGCAACACTGAAGCATAAGTGATCGTTTTTATCTCGCTCAATACCTCCTTTAGCTCCTTGAATGAGGTGTAATTTGCCTGCCTCGCCTAATGTGAACCAGGTATGTAAGCCATCGTGAAAAGGCTCGGGGGTTATGGTTAGTTGTAATACGTCTTTATAAAAAGCTGTGCTTATTTGTAAATTTTCAACATATATAGCAATATGATTGAGTTTCAAGTTGGGTTTTTGCTGGGCTTGAACCTGAGGCGTTGAAAAAAAAACTATCGCGCCTAAAATGAGTGTTGGGAATAATTTCATTTTTTGTTGGGTTTTCAAATGTTTTTAAAAATGGATGTAAACGAATTTTAGCAACGCAATATAAAAAAAAATACCAAAATACTCGTTTGCTATTTTTTTTAGTAAATTGCAGGCTTTAAAGGAACGATATGAGAAGTGGTCACGCTGATTTGCCTTTACATTATGGGAAAGTGCCGCAATGGCTCGCACAACGGATGAGTTTGTTGGGCGGAGCAATTGTGGAATCTATTGTTGTTGAATATGGTAGACAAACCTTGTTAAGCAAGATGAGTGATCCATGTTGGTTCCAGTCTTTAGGATGTGTATTGGGAATGGATTGGCATTCTTCGGGCATTACTACCTCGGTAATGGGAGCACTTAAGAGTTCGGTAAATAAACGTGCAAATGAATTGGGTATATTCATTTGTGGTGGCAGGGGGAAACACTCTTTACAAACCCCTAACGAACTAAACAATATAGCCGATAAACTTGGGTTAGCGGGAGATGCTTTAATAAGAAGTAGTAAATTGGCAGCAAAGGTGGATAATACCGCTGTACAAGATGGTTTCCAACTTTATTTGCATTCATTTATCTTAAGTAAGGATGGAGATTGGGCGGTTATTCAGCAAGGAATGAATACCGATAGCCGAATGGCACGTCGATATCATTGGCATTCTGCTCGGATAAAATCATTTGTTGAAGAACCCCATAGTTTTATTTACGGTCTTAATCAAGGGTTGATTCTTAACCTCACGCATAAAGATGCAAAATCTACTAAGCAAGGTATTCTCGCATTAAGTAAAGAACGCCCAGAAAGTATAGTAACAGAAGCCAGAAAAATTATTATGCCCAGCCATCATGATGTGAAGTCGAAAGATGTCAATTTAAAACGCCTCGGCGCCGTGCTCAGTTTAGCACAAGAAAGAGGCATAGAGGGAATTGAAGATTTATTGCTGTTGGAGGGTATGGGGCCGAGAACCCTGCAATCGCTCACCTTGATCAGTGAGGTCATTCATGGCACTTTAAGTAGGTTTGATGATCCTGCCCGGTTTTCTTTTGCACACGGAGGAAAAGACGGCCACCCTTTTCCCGTGCCTACAAAAACTTATGATGAGTCTATACAGTTTTTGCAGCATACACTTGATAAAGCGAAAATTGGGTATAACGAAAAATCAGTAGCATTAAAAAACCTTTCTAAAGTTGCACAACAGCGGGAGAAAGACTTTGTTCCGAACAATAATTTTGAAGAGGTTATTCAACGGGAACGTGCAGAATCTTGGAAGTATGGAGGCCGTACGGTTTTTGGTAGAGCAGAAGCTCCTAAGCGCAAAACATTAAAAGAAACAAATACACAGTTAAGCTTGTTTTGAGATAATATGGACATTTCCCCTGCATTATACTACACGCTAAAAATCTCAGAAGCAACAGCTATACAAAATGCCTTGCGCGATAGTTTAACGCAGTTGCCACTAAAGCAGCTACCCAACACCATAGCAGGAGCAGATATTTCTCTTAATCGCTTTAGTGAGATCATTTATGCTGGAATTGTAGTGTTAGATTATAAAACATTGCGGCCCTTAAGTTATGCTTTAGTACAGAGTAAAACTTCGTTTCCCTATGTTCCTGGTTATTTAGCTTTTCGTGAAGTACCAGCTCTGATAGAGGCTTTATCGCTCATGGAAGAGAAGCCAGATGTAATAGTGGTAGATGGTCATGGTATCGCACATCCGAGAAGAATGGGGATTGCTGCTCACTTAGGAGCGTTAATAGACATTCCAACCATGGGGATTGCCAAGAAAAAACTTTACGGCACTTATGACGAGCCCGGCTTTATCAAAGGTGAATCTACACCTCTAAAGGCCCGAGATGGGGAAATGATGGGCTATGTTTTGCGTACTAAAAATAAAGTAAAACCAGTTTATATTTCTCCCGGGAATCATATAAGCTTGGAGAATTGCTTAGAGATCGCTGTACAGTGTACAGGAAATTATCGTATACCAGAACCGACACGGCGAGCTCACGAATTTGTAAATCTCTTTAGAACAGGACAATTACAGGCGGGTTATCATAAAATACAAAAGGACACGCTGTTTTAAAAAGATATGAGCCTGATACATCATACTTTATAGGCTTGCCTCGCAAATAGTTTCCAACCTTCTTTATATTTTTGGAACACCAGAAGTATGCCTATTTTAACAGTGCCGGGTACCCCGCCGTCGTTTGTTTTTGCCGTTAAGACATGGTGAACAATTGCTACCTCTCCAGACATTTTTATAGTTTGATCACTCAGATCAATACTGACAAAGTCTGATTTTCCGCTAACCAAACTTTCAATAAAGGCTGCTTTATCTTCATGTTTTCCACTGGAATGCCAATAACTTAAATTATCGGCGGCAATGGCATCAAGTGCTTTACTATCACCGCTAATTAATGCTAGACGAAGATCTTCTACGGCATTCAACACTTCTTGTTCAGCTTTATTCTGGCCGTAGGCTATTGATCCTGATACCATCATTGTCAAAAATAGGAAGATTTTGGGTTTAATCATTTTGGATTTTACTTTAAACAAACTTATATAAATTGCTTTGCAAATACAAGTTGTCTATCATAAATTACTCAAAATCTATTTATTTGGCGAGGCCGGGATGATCTTCTCTTAACATGTCTGGTTTTATTGCAGAACCAGGCTTAGATGATCCGCTGATATCTTCTTCCATTTTAATGCCCGTGATGGAAGAACGGTCAACTTCATTTTCACTATCCTGCTTATTCTGGTTCCCTTTTACCGTTGTTTTTTTTATTCTCCCTTTTGTATTTTTTGAATCTTTCATAGTGATATACTTAACTACTAAGAAAAGAACAGCTGTAATTGTCGATGGTTTGGAAAACTTATCATTTTATCGTTATCAATCAGAGATTATAGGAAGGAATCAATTGTCTGTTTGTAGAGAAAAAAATGCGGTTGGTAGAAAAAAGTAAAAAAGCTACCCATCTGTGCAACGTTTTTTCTTCTTTGGCGTCATATATATAGTAAGTGTAAGCTTAGAGGGGAGATAAAGATTAGCCATACACTTATATGCTCGGCCGAGGGAATTTATAAAAATTTAAATTAAAATTGAGTCTAGTCGTCAATAAAGACGGAGTAGACATTTAAAATTATTCTAATGAAAACCTTAATAATTGCAGCGCTGTTAGGTACATCCTTATTTAGTGCAAATGCTCATAGTCTAACCGCTAATAACACTTTGGAAAGTAGAAAAATAGCTGAGAAGCGAGATGAAGCCAGTGAATTAAAACAGAAAATAGACGTTCAGGTTTATAATTTGGAAATGCTCAAATCTCAATACCGTGCCTCTCAAGAGGCTATTAAAAATACTAAGGGAAACCATCAAGAAATTGATAAAGATTTTGAATATTTTTATAGTCTTCTTTTAAAAAGTGAAGAAAAGGGCGAAAATAAGAATGGTATGGATAAAGCTATTCAGCAACTCAAAAAGGAGTATGCGAAAAAACATAAAGAAAGGGCCTCTTTTGAGCTTAAAGAGCAAAAAGCATTGGCAGCTACCATGCAAAACGAATTAAATAATTACACGAGAACCTATAAATCTTTACAAAATAAATCCAAAAAGTTGCAGCCTGATAGCGACGATTCTTCGTTGCAGCAATTCAAAGACAAACTGGAGGAAGCAGAAAATTTAATGAAAGATAGTACCAGTGCCTGTATTCAAAATGCAACCTTTTATGAACATAAATTTCAAAGTGCAAAGAAAATTTAAACACAAATACCACACAATATAAGGGAGGTCGGAAGACTTCCTTTTTTATTTATGTAGGTAAAGGGTAAAGAACCGGTCTACCTTCGGTGTAACAAATGATAGCTGCCGGTATCTAAACGATTAAAAATTCATTTTTATGCTAGTAACAACGACACCCAATATTGAGGGTAAAAGAATAATAAAATATATAGGCCTAGTAAGTGGTGAAACTATTATTGGTGCTAATTTTTTCAAAGACATCTTTGCTGGGATACGGGATTTTATAGGTGGGAGAGCTAGTGCGTATGAACGAGTATTAAGGGAAGCAAAAGACACTGCTATATTGGAAATGCAACAATATGCTGCTTCCGTAGGTGCAAATGCAATAGTTGGTATAGATTTGGATTATGAGACCGTGGGCAAAGGTGGAAGCATGTTAATGGTTACAGTTAGCGGTACTGCGGTTGTTGTGGAGTAGCTCTGTTTAATTTTAATTTTTCAATATTAACTGCTGCGACTGCAATTTCCAAAGATGGGCATACATAGAGTTATTTGTTAACAGGAGTTCCTGATGTGTACCCTGTTCTATAAGTTTACCTTTGTCTAGTACAATAATTTTATCTGCATTATACAATGTACTTAAGCGATGTGCTATTACGATGATAGTTTTATTCTCTTTTTTTAAATGATCAATAGCATTCAATACAAACTTCTCAGAGGCAGAATCCAATGATGAAGTTGCTTCATCCAGAATTAATATCTCCGGATCACGATACAAGGCTCTAGCAATAGCGATTCGTTGGCGCTGTCCGCCGGATAGCGATAAACCATTTTCACCAATAGGCGTATAAAACCCCTGAGGAAGGGATTCAATAAAGTTAATAATCCCTAATTGTGTTGTTATATCGATGATCCGTTGCATGTTAGGACTATAGTCGCCCAATGCGATATTACTCACTATATTGCCCGAAAACAGATCAATATGTTGAGGAACAACAGAAACGAACTGGCGTAAGGATGTGTTTTTGATATGTTTGAGATTATATTTACCGATGGTAACCGTACCATTTTGTATGGGATATAGGTTTTGTAAAATTGCAATAAGCGTAGATTTCCCAGATCCGCTTTCGCCAACTATAGCCGTAAATTTACCTTTAGCTATGGTTAATGATAAATCATCAAATACATTTGCTCTAGATCCATATCGAAATGCGATGTTTTTGAAATGGATATCTCCAGTATTTTCCTTCGTTAATTCCAGGTCACTATAATCCTTTTCGCATTCCAAGTCTAATATCTCAAATAATCTATCAGCAGCTATAACAGCATCTTGAACGGTTTTGTTCATGTTGATTAGTGAGCTTACTGGTCCGGTGAAATACCCAATCAGTGTATAAAATGATAGAAGTTCACCAGGTGTGATTTGGTTACTTAACACATAGGTGGCGCCAACCCACAGTAGTAAAATAGTTATTATACGTGAAATAAACTCGGAAGATGTGCCGGAGAACACGGTGTTTAGGCTCGATTGATAACCTGTTTTAAGAAGCTTAATAAAACGTGTTTCTGTTTTTTCGTTAGCATAGCCTTCTGCTCCGAATTGTTTTATGGTTCTTACGGCGTTAAGGCTTTCAACCAATTGCGACTCCAATTCTGCGGAATCTTCCATTAACGTGCGTTGTACTTTTCTGTTGAGCTTATTGGTGACGAAATATACCGCTAAATACAAAGGAATTACTGTAAGCATTAATAGGCCTAACTTCCAATAGTATGTGAACATCATCAGAAAAGAAAAGACAACGATGAATATATTTACTAAAAAATTAACACTTACTTCATTTAAGAAAATCCTGATTTTTACCGCATCGTTAATCCGTGAAATGACCTCGCCTACCCGCATGGTGTCAAAGAATTTTTGGGGCAATGTAAGTAGGTGTTTGTAATAGCCGAGTATCAGTTGTGAGTCTATGATTTGACCCATTTTTAAGGTGAAAATTGTCTTTGTAGTGCCGATAAATAGTTGGAAACCCAATATCGCAATCATCATCATGCTCATTAGGTTGAGCAGATTAATGTTGCCATCAACTAGGACAAAATCAACGATTTTTTGTACAAATACAGCAGTTGAGAGTCCTAGAATGGTGTAAATCAATGCCCCAGTTAAAACTTGAATTAAAGTGCCCGTTTGTGGGCGGATTAAATTCCAAAACCTATTTTGAACACTGGTGGTTCTATTACCCTTTTCAAAGGTTTCCGAAGGAAGGAGTAGTATAAGTGCTCCCGTCCATATCTGCTTGAATTCGTCATGTGTTTTTTTATGGAGCAAGCCGTCTAGCGGATCCATAATTTCAACATATTTTTTAGTTACTTTATAAATGACAACGTAATGTTGGAGTACACCTTCAACTACTATGTGGGCGATTGCAGGCTTGGGTATTTTAAATAAACTTTCAAAGGGGCCTTTCACACCTTTAGCTTCAAAGCCTAACTGTTGCGCTGCCTCCAGTACACCAAGTACGTTCGTTCCTTTTTGATCGGTACTAGCCAGTTGCCTTATATTTGCTACGGAAATGGCCAGTTTATAATGAGCAGCTACAGATGCTATGCAGGCTGCACCACAGTCTGTAATATCACGTTGTTTAACTTTTGTGCCCATAATGTTAATCTAATGTGCTAAAATTCATAAAAGCCCCAATCGGTTATGAGGTGGTTTTAATATTCGGATTTAACCAATTATCTACCTTATCATATAAAAGCTGGAATAAACTTCGCTCCGTAACAGAGAATCTAGCGGTAAAACTCATCCCTTTTTTTACGAAACCCTTATAGCCATTTTTTAAAGTTAGATGATCACCATTTAAGGCGCAGCGCACTTTGAACATGGGTTGATGATCATTAACCATAATGATGTCATCGGATATATCAACGACCTTACCCGTTAGTAAGCCCCACTGGTTATAATTGAAGGCATCAATTTGAAAGCGTACTTGCTGTTCCTTTTTGATTAGGCCTATATCAGCAGGCCTAATATAACAGAAAGCCAAAAGTGTTGTATCAGGCGAAATCTCTGCAACTTTTTGATTGGCAAATACATAGGCGCCCTTTTGAACTCCTGTAAGATTCTGTATAGACCCATCAATGCTCGCTGTAATAATATATTGTTTTTTTTGTTCGCTAAGATCTATCTGCTGGCTCAGTAATTGACGTAGCTCATTTTGCAATTGATTAATCTCGGTTTGCCATTGGGCTTTGTACTTTCTAGAGATCATAGCCAATGCCGATAACGCTTGCTTATACTCAAAATTATATTTATCATATTCTGCTAATGAAAGCATTTTCTTTTTATAGAGTTTACTGTATCTTTCAAAAGTACCCTCGGCTTGGTCTTTTGCGATTCTAGCATTTTCTATTTCTTGTATATATTGTTGCCATACGGCAAAATATTGTCCAGATTGTAGGCTAGGTGGGGTAGGGTCTTCTGCATTGGCCTGACGTACTAATGCGTTTAAATCCTTTACGAATGAAGAAATTTCTTGCTGCCTTCCTTTTACTAAAACATCTTGTTTATTGGACGATGTGCCATCTATAATCAGTAGGGTGTCTCCTAAGGATGTTTTTTGATTGTCTTTTAGGTTGAAATAAATTAATCGCCCGTTTATCGGTATGGTTAGATCGGTTTTTTCAATAGATGATTGTAAAAGTCCTGTACCTTTAACACTGATGTCAATCTTAATCAATGGGAGAGAGCTAATGGCTACGATAAATAGCAACAATAAACTGATATAAATAGCCTGAGTTGTTTTTCTGATACGAGCGGTATAAACAATAGACGTATTGGTTATTGTATCTACAGAATAAACGGGCATCGACATGATATGATTTAATTAGGCCTTTTACATTGATAAAAGCTTATGCAAATACCTATTCATTTAACGCAAGTATGAGTTAAATGGAAGGTTAAAAATAGATAAGAGACAGTTACGGTAAAGCTTACAAAGCATTAACAGCTATCCTTATTCAAAGGATAACTGTTAACTTTTCTATAAACCTCTTTCGACTTATAAAGAAGCAAGTGTTTGGAAAAGAGTTACTAATGTTTTGTTAACGAATTTAAAAGTGTCGTTAAGAACAGTGCTAACACCGCCTACAACAATATTTAATAAACCATTAACAGGACCGCCACCTTCTACAGTTCTTAATTCGGTAGCGTTCATTTCCTCTACTCCTAATTTGTTTAAATCCAATTTTTTCATAACAAAGAGATTTTGTATTTGTGGTCCTTACTCTTTTAAGGCTTTTCAGGATGCGCCTGTGTATTGGCCAATACTTAACAAATATATATAATTAATGGGCTTGGATACCTTATGGCAGCAGGGGGGCTTCTAGTTTGATATTCTATGTTATGGAGTTAAAAGCTGCTTTTTATTTGAAAATAGCGGATTAACAGCTTTTTTTAATAGGGCTGGGTTCAGTTAATTTGATCTGGCCTTTTTGTTCAGTTTTTTTGCTGTCTTCTGTGTCGCTGCTTGACGCAGCTGATTTTATCAGATTTTGTTATTTATAAATAATATTTCATCTTTAGAAAAAATAGTATGCATGAAACCTTTATGAGCTACCGCTCAAAAAAGGAGATGAACTTAGCATAGCGTTCTAAATGATCCCGTTAAAACAAGTAATACATCAATAAACAACCGAGCGCAAGCAAGCTCATTAACAAGTATACAATACATTAATAATTTAGCTGATGAAACCATCATGAGCAAACACGCACAAAAGTAATGAATATTGCTCATGATAGCTTCATTGCCATTAAAGAACAATTTATTCCAATGAAAATAAGAAAATATACTGGTGAACTTGTCGATTTTGATTTAGAAAGGTTAAAAGGATCGCTTCAGAAATCAGGCGCATCTGCGGAAACGGTTGAAGTAATCTGGAAAAAAATGAGTCGTTCTATTTTTGATGGTATGACCACGAAACAACTCTATAAAATTGCTTTTCAGCTGTTAAAGCAGCAACGTAATTCATTAGCTGCCAGGTACAGCCTAAAGAAAGCACTTCGCGATTTGGGCCCCACAGGCTATCTCTTTGAAAAATGGGTGGCCCGATTTTTTGAGTATGTAAATTACCAGACACAAACAGGATTGATTTTAGAAGGCAATGCCGTGAACCATGAGGTAGATGTAGTTGCACAAAGGGGAGACGAACTCTTGATAATCGAATGTAAATTTAGAAACACCGTTGATGCAAAAGTAAACGTAACTAATCCCATGTATTTCTTGTCGCGCTTTCTGGATCTTAAAGAGAAGGAATTTAATTTTTTTGAGAAGACTGCAAAATTTAATCAGGCTTGGCTCGTGACTAATGCATACTTAACTAAAGACGCTATAGATTTTGGGAATTATTACCATATCCATTTGCTTTCTTGGGATTACCCTGCGGGTAATAGTATCAAAAATAGAGTTGATAATGCAGGATTATATCCGTTAACCTGTTTAACTACCATAAACGCGTCGGAAAAGGATAAACTTATACTGGCTAATTATATTCTGGTAAAAGATGTTTTGGAAGAACCTAAAAGCCTTGAAAGTTTAGGACTCACAATCTCTAGAACAAAAAAAATCTATAATGAAGCCCATGAGTTGGTATACGGCTTAAAGAAGTAAAAATAAGATAAACAAATTAGCCATTCGTTCTTGTTTTTTGAAAAATTATTCGTTAACTTGCGTTGAAGATCGATGGATTTTAAGTGCCGTATCTCCGAGAGATTCCTGTAGGCGAGATATTTTTGGAATGTATTAGGGTTTTAGTATCTCTTAATTTTCTACTTTTACCTGTCATCATTCATAAACCTCAATACTATGGAAATAGGTGTGATTAAGTGGTTCAATAACACAAAAGGCTTTGGTGTGGCAGACACCACAAATGGCCAAGTGTTTGTCCATGTAAAGAACTTTAAATCAAAACCTGATAATTTATCACCTCGTGATGCGATCCTTTTTAAACGAAGAGAGGATCCAAAAAGTCAAAATGCTGTTGCTATACATACTCGTTTAGTAAATGAAGTTCATGATTGGGAGCTCATTGCTGCTTTGGCATTGAAAAGTAGTTCATCGGGTGGAACGGATGACCATGTCGTAACAAAAGATCCAAATCTACAACTTGCTGAATTTGCAGCTTATCAATACCTCAACGGTAAGTCTAGAGAGCAAATTTTTAAGGAAGTTACCAGCTACTTTATTGGTAAATTGTCTGACGAAAAATTCCTTAAATATGGAGAATTTATAGAAAAGGTTTTTACGAGAAGCATGGGCTTGGAAAAGAGAAATGAGCTGCTAACTAGGATTTTTGACTTCTTTGGTAACCATATTAATGAGCGGAAGCTTTTTTTGGTATGGAAATTCTCAAAATTTAAGTATATTGGTTATGAAGGTGCGGATGATTTCGAAATACCTGAGGCAATACTGGTTCTTTTTGTAAATGAACTCAATGTGGCCGAGCTTCAACGGATTCGTACTTATAGCTATGGCAGCGTTTTCTGCGACGAATTTGTTCCCAAAAGGTTGGAAGATCCCGAAAATCTCACTGCGGAAGATGTTAAAAAATTGGAAACGATTAACCAAGTAAAATCCTTCAAAGAATAATTTTTGATAGCCTATCCTGCTTCCCTCTACTCATTTATTGTTTTTGAGCTTGTCTGCTTTGGAAGGCCAACAGATGTGAATTCCATAGTGTTTATGGAATTCTGCTGCCGTTCTGCATCTATCTTATAACGAACCTTTAAATTATTAATATGGCAGAATTAGTTTCTGGTAGATTGCAACCCAGGGTTGATCTTACCCCAACTATAATACAAAAAGTGTAACCTTTTGACGCAAAGTGGAATAATCCATAAATTCTAATAGTTTAAATATGTATGTTAGTAAACAATTAGTAAACCTACTGTTTTTTACTTTGCAATTCGGATATAATTATATTCAACATTTCTGTGAATTTATCTACCTTTTTCTCAAGCTTCGAAAGCCGTTCTTCGATATCTGTCTCAAATTCTTCGCCGTCTGTAATGTATTTTACAGGCACATTAAACACTTTTGAAAAAGCAAGTAATGCGTCTTTTGGAACCGATCTCTTTCCTTTTTCTATATTGCTTAAATTGGACTGAGCAATTCCAGTTAACTTGGCAAGTTTCTCCTGTTTTATGTTATTCTTCCGGCGAAGGTCACGAATACGTTTCCCGATTTCTATGTCATTCATATTAAATACTAAAATTTTCAATATCACCTATCCATCTTAAGCCAACCACATCGGTACGGAATTCTTTTGTACTGTGATCGAATATAAGTTGTTTTTTAAACTCCCAATTTCTGGTTGCAACATCAATTTCATCTGGAAGGTTTTTAATCGTCTGCTCGATATGATGCTCGTCAAAATAAGGACATACATGGAGTAGCTTAAGTTCGGCTTCTCTTTTTATCGTTGCTTCCAGTTTTCCTTTGTTAATAACCCACTTGCCGTCTCTTCTGTCCCCGTAGTCAAACCAATTGTGCTCGCTATAGAACGTTGGAATTAAGTTAATATCGCTTAGGCGCATGCATCCCCATCCTTTACCTTCGTTGCAGTAATTTAGTTCGCTGCTTTTCTCTTTGTTATTTATGCATTGCATAATTGCTTGGAGGGGGTAGTATACCCTGCCCATGAATTCATGCCGTTGATTCACTACATTTTCGCCTATCTGGTACCGGAATGAAGTCCACTTAAGCGCCATCGTGGCTATGCTTTCCAAATGCTCAAAGTTCTGTATACACTCAAGTAATGTTGTGTTTAGCTCGTATTTATCTCCATCTTTTGCGAAGTAACGAAATTGTTTACAGGCTACAAGGACATCTTTAAAGTACTTGCTTCTATTTTCTGAAAACTTAATAACAAGGTGCATTTAGAAGTCGCTTGATTCTTTTGAATAATTTTCTGTCGCTTTTTCTTCTTTATTATTTCTATATCTTTCATAAGAAGGCTTGTCGTATATCCACATAACTGCTGAATATGTTTTACCATTTCTGCTTTCAATCATTCCTATAAGCACCATTTTAGTGTATAATTTCCATCCGTATTTCCATTGGATATTGTTAGGCTTAAAGTCTAAAAAATTTATTTCTCCGAAATTTATTTGAGGAAGACTGTACTTTGATTCGATAACACGCTTTAAGTTATTCATGTCATCTTTTACCTCCGTGTCAACGAAATTTGCGGTTTTATCTATAGACGTAAATGATAGGCAGACCAGAGAATCGTTATCATTAAAAACAGGGTCTAACATGTATTTTGTGTTTCCTATTTGATTTAAGTAAGTAGGAACAGATTTTTCATATTCGTTTTTACTTATTCCAAACTTGACGTCTTTATAGACAATATTTGAGGTTGATTGATAGAGTGTG
>Ga0182736_1002168_pt1 | contig 15753 bp, 16 predicted proteins | sample eDN5th30CKraftBY_FD_128882 | JGI IMG/M metagenome (GOLD analysis project Ga0182736, IMG submission 128882) | Enriched backyard soil microbial communities from Emeryville, California, USA - eDNA 5th pass 30_C Kraft BY (version 2) (version 2) | ecosystem: Environmental > Terrestrial > Soil >... | reverse complement strand
GGCCTGGGCGGTTTGACGTCGAGTTTTTCGAGCTGGCGCACGAAGTCGCGGAACACGAGCCCGGCGCGGCCCTGCCCGTCCCGCGCGGGCTTCGGCTTGCGCGGCGTGCGGGGGATGGAGCGGATCATGAAGGGTCTCCCGAATGGCGGCGGTTGAAGAGGGACAGCTCGCGCACGAACGCGTCGAACCGGCGATTGGCCGCGAACAGATCGCGCAAGGTCATGGCAAGCAAAGCGGACGCCCCGCTGGCCCAGACGAACAGGGCAAGGTGGGCGAGATCCCCGCGCCGGATGACGGCTTCGGTGATCTGGTCGAATGTGTTCATGATTTGTTCCTGCGCAAAAGCTCCGTTGGGGTGGGTGCGCGTGGAAAGTGAGGTGGGTTGGTGGATGGATGGTGGCTTCCAGGCGATGCTTATGCGTGAAGGTGCGGGCGTGGGCACAGCGTCATCCCGGACGCGGAAGGCGATCCGGGATCGTTCGCGGAATATGGCTCGAACCCTCTTTCCTTGAGAGAGAGGTGACCCCGTGCCTTACGCGTCATCCAATCCCGGACCGTCGCTACGCTCCGTCCGGGATGACGTGCCCCCGTTCCACCGCATCGCTAACGCGTCCGGCCCTTCCCCGCAGCAGCGCGCCCGTACCCAACCGCTTCGCGTTTCTCGTTAGGTGAGTTATCCAGATATGAGCGGTCAGCCGCGGCCGGTTCGGAGAGCCTCCCGGCCATCTTTGTTGATTTGATATACAAGAGACGAAACATCTCCCATGCTCGGCCCATCTCTCCAATCCAGAAAGCCGCGGAGCCGGCAGGAGTGAACAGCATCCCATCGGACGACAGTCTGTTTCCCGTCTGCGTCGACGATCGCGGCCGAACTCTCCTGCGACTCCTGCCGGTACACGACGACAGCCAGCGCAGTCGGTTGTGCCATTAGTTCGAGGATCTTCATCATCCTTGGGGACACTGGTTTAGCCATTCGCTCAGAAACCGGACGGAAACGCCGACCTTCCTTGTAAGGGCGCTTTTCTGCCTTGGGTTCTGGACTCTCGCTTCTTGTCCCATCCTTCTTTTTGACCACGCGTGTTTACTTCTCCGTTGAAGCGAAGCCCTCGATTTGGAATGGCCCCCTAAAACCGGAAATTATGTCCGCCCAAACAAGGTGGCAAGGGATACAGCTATCATCAGAATTGCGAAGTCGAACTATGGAATATGCTTAAACTGCGTGCTGGGTCAGGCTTCATCTATAGTTCGGGCGGGAAGCTTCCCGGCAATGACGGTTCATTCGCGAAGTGATGCGTTGCTATTCGGACAGAGTCCAAAGCAGTCGTTCAAATTCTTAGGATACAGTGCTTATACCCGACATATGCGAGAACTGTCTGAGTTCCTCCGCTACGTCGGGATTTGAGATACATGCGCCAGATGATGAGCGAGGATTAAGGTTTACTTTAGTGCCTTTGCGCCACCGGAAAGGAATCCGATTGCGAAACCTACAATGGTCTTAGTCATATCAGCACCAAATTTGATCTTGTTCTCGTTATTGGCAAACAGTGTTCCTAGAACTGCGCAGAGCAGAACAAACCCCATTAAGGCTGCGATGTACCAATCGAAGGCATCACGGCCCGTGATCAGCATCGGTGCTGGCGTCGGAGTCGAATCCTGTGCGAGAGCAGCCAAGGACAGAGCGTTCGCAAATTCTGGCCAAAAGTAAAAAGCTGCTTTGCCGAGCAGATATAGAGAACCAGGGATAGCAGCGACAAGCGATGCGAACTCGAAGGGGTCTCTACGAGCAAAAAAACGGAGTCTCTCTAGCGCCGACAATTCGGCTAGAGAAGGAGCAGACGACTTCTGGACATCGACCTCAGTTGTCGTAGCCTGCGATGCCGCCATCTTGACCGCGCGACCAACACGGATCTGCCGATCCGACAGACTTTGCAGATCCTCGACTGCGATTTTGTAACCACGATCGACGACACGCTGAATTGAGATCGACGTATTCGCGGCACTATCGGTCGCAATAAGATCATATCCTGGACGCCAGCCAATGGACGGTCCGATAGGTGTATTCTGTAAACCTGTCACTTGGCCGCTCCGAGCATCTGCGCCCATTGGGTATCGTCAATCCCCATGCCCTGCCTAAGGTGCTCGAGTTTGTCGCGCATCCAGATATGGAAAGAGATGGCGGTGTTTATATCCATCACCACATCTACCTCGATCTCGCGAACTAGCCCCTCCTTCGATTCTACGACGGTTTCAGGTCCCGGCTGGCCGTTCACAAGCGCGATAGAGGTACGCAACGGAATAGCGGCACGCTCGCTATAGAACCCACAGTGAATCGAGCCTCTGGGCGTGACGCCACCAAAGCAGCCATCGGCGTGGACGACACGAAAGAAGTTACTTTTGTGGAAATGAGCTTCGATATGGTCGGGGGTGTCTGGCGGCATGATGAACTGGTACCGAGGACTAGGAGGGCACTTTGAGCACGCCTCATGCCATATATCAATCAGCCTTAATTTTTCCAGGTCCCTTCCTTAGTCGTATTGTCTCATTCGATATTTCGTTTCATTGCGTGAGGTGACACCTCGAACTCCTACTCTAGTGCTATCTGACGCTTCAACCTTCAGTCGTAGCGTTCTTACAACCTGACGATCTTCTTTAAAGGTACCAATCGCTATCCGGTTAGAGCCATTTCCTATCGCTTTCCCCTTCTCGTCGTCGGACAGAAACGTCGCCGCCGAGACGCGGCGCCAGAGGCTTTCGCGTTCGTCCGCGAGCGCCTCGATGGCGTCGAGATCGGGTTCGAGCCGCAGCGCTTTGCCGAACGCGGGCGCGAGCCAGTGGGAGAGCGATTCCGCCGTGCGCTTCACGAGCGGAATCACCGTCTGGCGATAGAAGGCGCGGTTGGCTTCAGCGTAGTTCGCGTGCGTGCTGTCGCCGGGAAGGCCCAGCAGCAGGGGCGGCACGCCGAAGGCGAGCGCGATCTCGCGGGCCGCCGCCGCTTTCGCTTCGACGAAATCCATGTCCTTCGGCGAGAGCGAGAGCGGCCGCCAGTCGAGCCCGCCTTCGAGCAGCAGCGGACGGCCCGCATTGCCGGCGCCCTGATAATTGGCTTCCAGTTCGCCTTTCAGCCTGTCGAACTGCGCGTCGGTGAGCGTCGCGCCGCCGACCACGAGGGCGCCGGACGGGCGCGCCGCGTTGTCGAGAAGCGCCTTGTTCCAGGCGCCCGCCGCGTTGTGGATGTCGAGCGCGGTCGCGGCCGCTTCCATGGGCGAGAGACCGTAATGGTCGTCCGCCGGATGGAACAGTGTGAGATGCAGGATCGGCGGCAACGTCTCGTCATCGCGGATCGCGAACTGCACGGTCTGCGTGCCGACCACATATTCGTAAGCGCCCGGCCAGCCATCCGCATCCGGCACGACGCGCATCCGGTCGGGCCGTAAGACGTAGAGTTCGTGCGGCTGGCCGTCGAGACTCACCGCCTCCACATAGGCGTTGCCGGACACCATGAGGTGGCCGTAGAGGCTCTCCAGAAAGCGCTGTCCGGTCTCCCGCGCATTGGGCCGCGAGAGCAGGACGAGAAGCGGATGCGCCGACAGCTCCCGGCCCTCGCTCTTGAGCACCAGCGGCAGCGATGCGGCCGCCTCGCTCACGAGCCGCACGGCGCGATGCACGACAGCGTTCTTCTGGAATCCTTCGCGGGACAAGGCCGCGTAATCGCGCGGCGTCCACACGGCGCGCCCGGCGACATAAAGCGCGACGGCGCCTTGCGCGCGCGAAGACTTGGCTTCGGGCGGCGAGCGAAATCGCCGAGACCATCCCTTCAACATGCAATCTCCTTGAAAACAGCACCTTGCCGAGCGGCTTGACGGCACACGTCCCGCACGGCTAAGTTATGATACTCTATAACAAATTAGGACGAGGATGGATCATGCGGGGCCCATTACCCTTGGGCGGCAGGTTGTGCCTGGCCGCTCTTCTCCTGCTGCCCTCCATCAGCAAGCTCAACCAGGCGAATGACAGCGTTTGGACCCTAAGGGATCTGGGGCTTCCCTATGCTTGGCTCATCGCCCCTGGATTGACGCTGGCGGAACTCGTCCTGGGATTCTCCATCGCCATCGGTCTCCAGCTGCGCCTCGCGATCCCCGCCATTGTTGTCTTCAGTCTTCTGAACGGCACGATCTACCGTGATCTCCTGCTCCGTGACGAAACCCTTCTTCAGGTCAAGGCCTCGATCTCATCCTTGCTCACCACGTCGGTGGACAGGATCCGCACCGTGAGCTTCATCAGACACTGATCGTTGCCGCGGGGATGACCGCACGGCGATTGCCGTTGTTCCGGCGTCACATCCCTGCCTTCCCGCGATTCAGAATGGCGCCAACTTCCGCATCCATTGCTACCGAAGTGGGCAATTCCTGCCGGGTTGTCATTGGATGGTCACGGACCATGGGGTAATCTTCAGATGTTGCGGGGCATCCGGCGACATTCACGCGCCAGCCGAGCTGTTCCCCCACTTGGCTGGCGCGACCATCGGTTTCTCGAGCTCTGTCGTCCTTACTCCTATTCGGGACGGCATGAGGCAGATGGCGGGGCGGATCGGCACGGATGGACTGCCATCCGCCCCAGCCTTCCAGCGCATAACCGCCCCACTTTCATTCTCCCGACAACACCATGGTCGAGGCCTGCAGCGTCGCACTCGAAAGAGGTGTCCACTTTCGCGCCGGATGCTCTAAAGGCTCACTCCATGAGGAGACGTTGAGGAACGCGCGCAAACACATAGCTTATGCAGCGTGGCTCCGTCTCTTGCCCCTACGGGAGTCACGACGCCCCGGCCGGAGATGTGCGTGAACGCTGTGCTTCGGTCGGGGCGTTTTTATGGCTCTTTCCTCCGCATTTTGCGGATGTTTTTTAACTCTCGACCTCATCCTGAGGAGCCGCGCAGCGGCGTCTCGAAGGATCGTCCAGCGCCCTCTGGAGGCGCCCTCGTGCCCGGATATGATCCGGGACCTCGAGACGGTCACTGACGTGACCTCCTCAGGAAGAGGGCTTGGGGAGAGAAAACAAACGGCAGCGCAGGCTCCCTTCACAACACGCGCACGCGCGGCTCCCGCCTGTCCCGCAGCATCAGTTCGGTGAGCGCCCAGACGAGCGCGTCCATGCGGTCGGGCGACCGGCCCGACGTGAGGCCGCCGGGGCCGAAGTCGCAGAGTTCATCCTCGAGTTCCGGCAGCGCTCCCACATGGCGCACGCGGTTCTGCGCGTAGAGCACGGAGACCGGCTCGGCGCGCAGGTATTTGCCGCGCGTTGCGCGCACGGCGATGACGGGCACGGACGGATCGACCTCGCGGATCACGCCGGTCGCCATCTCGCCGCCCTGGTTCGTCTCGACGACGAGCGCGTCGGCCTCGAGGCGCCGGTAGAGCGCCACGGCCTTCGCCGCCCATTCGGGCGGCTTCAAGCCTGACGCGGTTGCATCCTCGAGCACATACGCGATGCCATTCTCGTCCACGCCCGCCGCGACGATCCCGCAGGAATCCGCACGCTTCGACGACGACGCGGGCGGATCGACGGCGACGACGATGCGCGCGAGCGCCGGCGCGGCGGCGATCCGGGTTGCCTCGATCACGTCGCGGGTCCACAGGGCGTCCGGACGATCCTCGATGATGTCGCCGTCGAGCTCCTGCCGTCCGAGACGCGTGCCCGCATAGCGGCGCATGACCGTATCGAGAAAGACGGGCGCCAGGTTCTCGGCGTTGTCGGATGTGCGCACGCGCGACACCGCCACCGTCGGATCGGCGAGGAAGCGCTTGATGAGCGGGATCGGCCGCGGGGTCGTCGTCACCATCTGGCGCGGATGCGCCCCGAGGCGAAGGCCGAATTGCAGCATGTCCCAGGTCTCCTCCACGTGCTTCCACTTGGCGAGCTCATCTGCCCAGGCGGCGTCGAACTGCGGACCGCGGAGGGAATCCGGATCCTCGGCCGAGAACACATGCGCGATCGCGCCGTTCGCCCATTCGAGCTTGCGCAGGGACGGCGACCAGGCGGGGCGTTCACGGCGTCCGTGGATGGCGAGAATACCCGCAGGCCCCTCCACCATCACGTTGCGAGCGTCGGAGAACGTCTCGCCGATCAGCGCGATGCGCCGTGACGATTGATGAGCGAAATCGGGCGCGCCGAGCGCAATGCCGCGCACCCATTCGGCGCCGGTGCGGGTCTTGCCCGCCCCTCGCCCACCGAGCATGAGCCACGTCGTCCAGGGCGCGTGTTCGCGTGCGAGCCCCGGCAGGCGCTGCTCGGGCCGGCAGCGGATCGGCCAATGGCGCAGGATCTGTTCGAAATCGTCTTCAGACCAGGATGCCGTCGCATCCGCGAGCCTCCTCTTCCGCAATAACCCGGTTAAGATGGTGAGCAAGTTCGTCGCGCAGCTCGTGGAGGCTGCGTCTTGGTTTGTCGCGATGCTCGTTGTCATCGAGCGGTAAGCCTTCCTGTTCCAGCAGGGCCCGGGCGGCTGCCAGCGTCTTGGCATAGGAGGCGAGCCGTCGGGCCGTCTTATCGTGATCCTTGGCGCGTCCGGTGCGCTGCTCGTCCATGAGCGCGTCGATCTGCACCCGGGTCGCCTGGGCGAGTGCCCGGGCCGCGTCGTTTACCGAAGCGGCAGCGGCCTTATGGAGGCCTGCGACGCCGCCCTCGTCCTTCGCGGCCTTGCTCAGGGCGTTCTCGTTGAGCGCGGCCGCACGCGACGGCCAGCCCCAGCGCTGGCGCATCCGCACGAACGTGCCTGCGCTGACATCGAGGAATTTGTGGATGTCCGGCAGATGCTTGCTCGGCTCGCGGGCATAGATCTCCCAAGCCTGCTGCCTCTGCTCGTCGGTGACTTCGATTCTCTGGCGCATGATCAAGCCAATAAAAAACCGCCCAGGCGGAGGCTCTGGGCGGTGGAGGAACACCGGAAACCGTGATGCGGGGGCTGCATTCACACTTCATCAGTGTTCACGTTTTGTACTCTAAGAGCGTCACGCTGTCAAGGTGATTTTAGAACATCCCGGCAGGCCAAGTCGCCATAAGGGTTTGCGCCGCCCTTCCCGCCCTGTCGTCCACAGCCGAAAACCGAGCTGGCCAAACCATGCGCTCAACGGAAGCTCACATCGACCGTGATCATCTCGTGATCCGACACGGCTCTCCCCTGGCCGTCCTGCGCCGGCACGATCTGCGGATTCGCCGCCGTGAGCCCGCGCACGACCAGCCAGTCGAGCTTCCCGAAAGGCGGTTCGTGCTTGTTCGACGGTCCTTGCGTCTGAGTCGGCAGCGCGAGATTCGCATGCTGCCACGCGAAGCCCGCATCCCGCAGGTCGGCGAACAGGGGCTCGTCGCGCTCGGGCGCCGCGAGCAGGAGGGCCCGGTCATCGGCCCCGCGCGGCAAGGCCTTGGTGTTGAAGTCTCCGCCGATGACGCAGGCCTCGTTCGGCGCGATCGCATCGAGAGCCCGCAGAAGCGCGCGGATCTGCGCCTGTCGATCCGCCGGATCGGTCTTGCTTTCGAGATGGGTGCTGACGATCCAGAGCGGTGCCGGAGCCCCGGACACGCGGGCGGCCAGCGCCATCCGCCCGCCGATTCGCCGCTGCGCACCCTCGAAGCCCGAGAGCCACAACCCGTTCTCCTCGAGCGGAATCAGGTGCGGCGTCTCCAGGGCGAGCGTGGTCACGATGGCATTGCCGTGCAGACTGCAGGCGTTGTGCTCGCCCGCATGGGCACGCATCTCCTCCTGGTCGCCAAGGTCGAGCTCCACGAATTCGACGCCGTAGAGATAGCCCTCTCCCGTCCCGGCGACGAGGTCGCGTATGGTGTGCGCATTGCCCGACCGGGCCATGCCGAGATCGACCTCGCTGAAGAGCGTTATGTCCGCGCCGGTGCCGTTCATGAGATGGCGAACTGCGGGTCGGTCCTTCAGGCGCTCCGCATTGAACGCCGCGATTTTCAATGAGCCCGGCCACGGGTGCGGATGCGCCGGCGGCTCCTGCTCGATGGCGTGAAAGGCGGGAATGCGTGCGAGAAGCGCCCGATGGACTTCTCTGCCCCGGATCGCGGCCCGCCGCGCGTCCTCCAGGACCGAGGCTTCCGGGGCATCGAGTTTCGGGACGACCCGATGGATGAAAGGACGCATGGAGCGATTCGAAAAAGATTTACCGAAAGCAGGAAGTTAGGGCACTCCCCTCTTGCCGTAACGGCATATCTCAGGAATCTTTCGGCCCAAGCTTAGGAACCAATTGGAGCTTGGGCCGTTATGTGTGCGCATCAAGCTTCGCAGGGGAGAAGGCCCATGATCTTTTGGGCTGCCGTTTCCGCGCTCATCATGGGCGCTTTCGCTTATCTGGGCGACCCCTCTTCCGTCCTCGTGAACGTGGCCGAGATCGGCGGCGTCATTGCCTTGTTCATGCTGATCTGCGCGGCGGAAGCCTTCAGCATTCCGACAAATCCGAGCTACGACCAAAATCAGGCCCAGCCTGAATCCTGATCCCGGCCGGCTCGGACCAATAGAAGCCACGCAGCATTGAACGTGAATTCGAACTCATGTCCGATGCGCCGGCGTTCTTGTCTTCCCTCATCGTTTTCCCGCGAAACCGGCTCCCGCTTTTAGGTTCGCTGCTCCAAGCGGAAGGCGCGAGACAGCAAGGAAAGCCGAAGCGACCTGCAACGTTATTGAAACGCAAGAACGTTGCCATAAGTTCCCTTTCGTGATTATGTTTCACGAATGACCATGCCCGCCACCGCTTTGCCCTCGACCGTCGATCTGGAGCAACTCACCGGCGACTTCGCCGCTTCCGTCTCCGAGCGATGCAAAGGCGCACCGGACAGCGCCCTGCAACAGGCCCTTGCCCACACGATCGAAGCGAAAGTGCAGGCTCAGCTCTCCGTGGTGCTGGAAGGCATCGGAGACGCCTTCTATTCGCTCGATGACCAATGGCGCTTCAGCTACATCAACCGTGCGGCGGAAAGCTATTTCGGCGAGCCTCGCCATTCCATGCTGCGCAAGGTGATCTGGGACGTGTTCCCCCAATCCGAGGGCACCGACCTGAGACGGCGCTACGAAGAAGTGTTCGCTTCCGGACAGCCCCTGTCCTTCGAGGCTGAAGCCGTCGGGCGCAGGGGGCATTACCTGGAATTCCACGTCTTTCCCTACATGGGCGGCCTGGGCGTGAGCTTCCGCGATTGGACCGAACGCCGCCGTGCCGAGGAGGAAAGGCACGAGCGTCAGGCGCAGATCAGTGCCCTGGCCGACAACCTCCCCCTCGGCATGGTCTATCAGATGGACAACGGCGTCGGCTATGAAGGCCGGCGCTTCATCTACGTCTCGGCCAGCTGCGAGCGGCTGAACGGCATCCCTGCGGAGATGGTCCCGGGCGATCAAAGCCTTCTCTTCAGCCTCATCCTCCCCGAGTTCCGCGAGTCCGTCTATCGTGCGCAGCTGGAAGCTCACGCTCAGCTCAAGCCCCTCGACATCGAGTTCGCCATCCGCCACGCCAAGACCGGCGAAGTCCGCTGGCAGCGCATCGTCGACGCGCCGCGCAGGCTGCCGAACGGCAAGATCGTCTGGGACGGGATCCAGATCGACATCACCGATCAGAAGCGCGCCGAAGAGCACCAGCGGCTTCTGCTCAACGAGCTGAACCATCGGGTGAAGAACACGCTCGCCACGGTCCAGTCTCTCGCGGCGCAAAGCTTTCGTGGCATCGGGGCGCAAAGCATCGAATCCCTGCCCGGCGCCTGCGCGACGTTCGAGGCGCGACTGTTCGCCCTCGCCCGCGCTCACGACGTGCTGACGCGGGAAAACTGGGAGGGGGCCGACTTCTCTGACGTTCTCGCCCAGGCATGCACACCCTACCGGGCCAGCGAGGCGGAGTGCCGCCGGATCGAGTTCGAGGGGCCGGACCTGCGGGTCTCGCCGTCGATCGCCCTCAGCTTCTCCATGGTCCTGCATGAACTGTTCACCAATGCCCTCAAGTACGGCGCCTTGAGCAACGCATCGGGCAGCGTGCGCATCTCCTGGTCGATCCTCGCCGACCCGGCAGGCTCGCGCCTGTCGATGCGCTGGGAAGAACGCGGAGGCCCGCTGGTAAAACCGCCATCCCGCAAGGGGTTCGGATCCCGGCTCATCCAGGATGGCCTGGCCCGGGAGCTGAACGGCACCGTGGCCCTGAACTACGAACCGGAAGGAGTCGTCTGCGCCGTCGACGTGCCGCTTTCTTGAGCAAGATCAGGCACGTTTTCACATGGCGCATAGATCATTAGTCGATAGCACCGTCGCGCTTCTTGCGAACGCAACCTAATTTAGTGTCAATAGGGCGCAAGTGACAAAAGTCACGGTCCAGAGAGGAAAAAAAGCAATGAAACGTCGTCAGTTTATGCAGGCTGCCGCGGTGGGAGCCGCCGCAACCGCCGTCGCCGCCCCGGCAATCGCCCAGTCGATGCCGGAATTGAAGTGGCGCCTGCAGTCCGGCTTCCCCAAATCCCTCGACACCATCTACGGTGGGGCGGAAGTGATCGCAAAGTTCGTCTCCGAGGCGACGGACGGCAAGTTCCAGATCCAGCCCTTCGCGGCCGGTGAAATCGTCGGCCAGCCCCAGATCGCCGATGCTGTCGGCAACGGCACGGTCGAGCTCGGCCATACCTGCTCCTATTACTATTTCGGCAAGGACCCGACCTTCGCCCTCGGCACGGCGGCCCCCTTCGGCCTCAATGCCCGCCAGATGAACGCCTGGCTCTACCAGGGCGGCGGCAACGACCTGCTGAACGAGTTCTACGCCAAGCACAATCTCTACGGCATGCCCGCCGGCAACACGGGCGTGCAGATGGGCGGCTGGTACCGCAAGGAGATCAAGACCGTCGACGACCTGAAGGGCCTGAAGATCCGCATCGCCGGCATCGCCGGCCTGGTGATGCAGAAGCTCGGCGCCGTGCCGCAGCAGATCCCCGGCGGCGACATCTATCCGTCGCTCGAGCGCGGCACCATCGATGCCGCCGAGTGGGTCGGCCCCTACGACGACGAGAAGCTCGGCTTCTCGAAAGTCGCCCCGTATTACTATTATCCGGGCTTCTGGGAGGGTGGTCCCGCGATCCACCTCTTCGTCAACCAGGGCAAGTGGAAAGAACTCCCGAAGTCGTATCAGGCGATCCTGACCGCGGCCGCCGGCTATGCCAACAACGACATGCTGGCCAAGTACGACGCCAGAAACCCGGCCGCCCTGCGTCGCCTGCTCGGCTCGGGCACGCAGCTGCGTCCGTTCTCGCAGGAAATCCTCGAAGCCGCCTACAAGGCAACCAACGAGGTCTACGATGAAGTCTCGGCCAAGAACGCCGACTTCAAGAAGGTCATCGACTCGGTCAAGGCTTTCCGGAACGAAGAATATCTCTGGTTCCAAGTGGCCGAATACGCCTACGACACCTTCATGATCCGCGCACGCGCCCGCGGCTGATCTTCCTTAAAGGCAATCCTGAAAAGGGCGACCTTCCGGTCGCCCTTTTTTATTGCCCTCATCATCCCTACATGAGTTCCTTCGAGGCAAGACACCGGCCTTCACGGCTTCAACTCTACGGCAAGCCGCCCCCTCCATTCAAAGGCACTCTCAGAACGATGCGCTGGACTCTGCGGATCAGCTTCCTCCTCTTTCTGGCCTGGGCCATCTTCATGGTCTCACCCTTCGTCGCGCTCTACGACCTGTCCAAGGCTGTCGAAGCCAAGGACCTCGACCGGATCACGGAGCGGGTGAACTTCAACGCCCTTCGCACCTCCCTCGCCCGGCAGATTCTTGGCGAGTACCTGAAGACGCAGGATCTCGGAGGGCTGGACCGGCAAGCCGCCGCCCAGGCAGGAACCGCGACCCTGAACCCTGTTCTCGAGGAACTCATCACGCCGCAGGCCCTCATCGACCTTCTCGATGACGGTCGGTTGCAGCAATCCGGCGAAGCGGCGGTCGCCGGTCGGATGTTCGCCCCTTTGAGTTTCGATGCCGCCTCTCTCGACAAGGCCTGGCGGACCTTCATCCTGTCGGAGACGCAAGGTTTCCGCTCCATCACCATCCCGGTTCCGGTGGATGAACCGAAGGATCAACAGTTCAGGATCACGCTTCGTTTGAGCAGCACCACATGGCGTCTGACCGGAATTGAGCTCCCGACTGCTCTCAAGAAAGACCTCACCAAGCGCGCAGCGGCCGCAACGAAGTAGAAAGTCCCACTCCGATCCTATTGGCGGAACCTGAAGCATAAGGAAAACGTTCCCGCTCCGAGTATTCACTGGCACAGGAACGAGTTATGCGTAAAGTTGCTTTCATCGCTGCCGCTGCTTCTTTTCTGATTGCGCCGCACCTTGCCTCGGCACAGGAAGGTACGGCGGCCGGCGCCGCAACCGGTGCCATCGTAGGCGGTCCCGTGGGAGCGGTCGTCGGAGCAGGCGTCGGTGGCGTTGCGGGCGGCTTGGCCGAGCAGAACGCCAAGATTCAGGGCAGTGCGAACGTCGTCCTGGTCCCGGATGTGGCGACGACCGGTTCCATCAGACAGCGGACCTGCTCGGTCGATGCTTACGGCAATCAGGCCTGCACGGAGGTTGTACGATAAAGCATCGGAGCGAGTTCGAACGCAGGGACGGTGTCCACGTTTTACGTTCGATGTTTCAAAGCTCAGAGGATGCGAGATGACGAAAAGCCCGCCTGTTGTCTCAGGCGGGCTTTTCGTTACGCGGGACTAATACGCGAATTCCGGCACGTTCTCTTCCATGGAGAAGAGTATTGATGACGTTCATCAGTGGATGAACAACCACCCTACCATGGCAACTGGAAAAACAGTGCCAAGAATAAAACAGATGACTTGTGAGGTCATTTCCATTCCCTCCATGTCAGATTAACCATGATCATCGGAATACGTTCCGCATCAATGACTAAATCACAATGAGCAACACAGAATAACAAGAGAATACGAGACGCATCTTAGCCTGAACGCCCATTGCCATCGACGAAGGAACCGAGCTCGGCCGCCTCGATTGTCACAAGGTCAAAGGTGAGGCGTAAACGATGGATGATCAGAACCGTTCCGCTCGAGGGCTCATGGGAGACGCGGAGTTCGTCCGCAAAACCCTCATCGTGCTCGGCATCGGGGTGTTGGCTTTCCTGCTGTGGAAGCTGTCGGACGTTCTCCTGCTTGCCTTCGGTGCCGTCCTCGTGGCGATTCTGCTGAACGCCGCCTCGGATGCGCTCGTACGCTATCTCAAGGTCTCCGAACGCTGGAGCCTGACCATTGCCAGCCTCGTCATCTTCGTCTTGTTCCTCGCCATCATCGCGCTGTTCGGAACGCAGGTGCGGTCCCAGTTCTCGAACGTGGTCGAACAGCTTCCCCTCGCCCTCGACAACTTCGCCAAGCAGCTCGGCCTCGGCGCCGTCAGCGACGACCTGTCGGAGATCATGAGCAATGCGCCGGTCGGCGGAATGGCGGCTCGCCTCGCCGGGATCGGCGGCGCGATTCTCAATGGACTTGCCGACTTCCTCCTGGTGGTGATCGCAGGGATCTACATTGCGGCGGCTCCCCGGCTTTACAGACGCGGCCTCGTCAAACTCTTCCCCATACGCCATCACGAGCGCATCGAAAGTTCACTCGAAGCCTCAGGCCAGGTTCTGCGCCTCTGGCTGATCTCGCAGCTGATCGCAATGACCTGCGTGGCGGTTCTCACGACGGCGGCCTATTGGCTGATCGGCCTGCCATCACCCATCGGCCTCGGGGTCATCGCCGGCGTTATGGACTTCATCCCCTTCCTGGGTCCCATTCTGGGTGCGCTGCCGGCGGTGCTGATCGCCTTCAGCATCAGCGGCGAAACCGCCCTGTGGACGATCTTCGCCGTGCTGATCATCCAGCAGATCGAGGGCAACATCATCCAGCCGATCGTGGCGCGAAGCGTCATCAGCATCCCTCCCGCCCTGGCTCTGTTCGCCATCCTGATCGGCAGCGCCCTGTTCGGCGGGTTCGGCCTGATCTTCGGCTTCCCGCTTGCCGTGGTGGCCTATGTGCTGGTCAAGAAGCTCTACATACGCGAGACCCTCGGGGAGGACACCGACGTCCCTGGCGAGTCCGACGATGACAAAGAGGAGGCGAGCACGTAACCTTGGGGGCAGCCCACGTGCCGAACGGCGGTCACAAAGCAACGCGTAACCCTGGGAGGCTGCCATGAAGCCCTATCTGCTCGGTTCGATCGTGCTGCTCGGATGCCTTTCAAGCATTCCCGCCATGGCGCAGCAGCTTCCCCGCTTCAACGTCGAGACAACCTGCAAGGAGGCCCGGCCTCTCACGCCGCAGGATGCGAACCCGTACGAGAATTGCATGAGGGACGAGACGGAGGCGGAACGCCAGCTCCGCGACATCTGGAGCGGCGCGGCCGAGAGCCTTCGCACGACCTGCGCGCAGGAAGCGCAGATCGGCGGGACGCCGAGCTATGTCGACATGCTCACCTGCCTGCAGATCGCCCAGGGTACGACTCCGACGGTCACCTCGCGCCGCCGGAAGCCCGCGCAGTAGACCATCCACTCAATGCTTGTGAACGCCCACCCGCTGTGCCGCGGAATGTCAGGCCTGCGGCTTCGGGATCGGGTTCGAACGCCGCGGCTTCGGCTCATCGACCAGGCGGAATCGCACAGGTGGCGACTTCCAGTCGGCTGGCAGCTGGAGCGGAACGGTGCAGGTGGTCAGCAGGCTCCGCCCTTCGCCGTTCCTGACTTCGAAGACGAAACCGGGCCGCTCCATCTGCGCGCAGTTCTGCCATTGGTCGAAATCGACCCAATCGCTCATCGGCCTAACCTCATGAGGCTTCATCAGAGATAAAGATCGGAGGACGTCAGTGTCGCGAGACCTGCGATGTTAATGCGGAAGTCCGCGATCTTGTCGCCGTTGACGTCTCCCGCCAACACATTGGCGGCGAAGTTCAATTGGCCCGCTTGCCCGGAGAAGGCCGCGCTGCCGATGAACGAGAATGCCTGATCTCCGCTGCTTAAGGTATTGGCATCGATGGTGCGCAGGTCGATGCGATCGACGCCTCGCACGAAATCCTGGATCGTATCGCGGGCATTCGAGAGAGAGTCACTGCGGGAATTGAAATCGAAGATGTCCGCGCCCCCGCCTCCGACAAGCGTGTCGGCCCCGGCGCCGCCATCCAGGATGTCCGCTCCGGCCAGTCCGTAGAGCTTGTCGGATCCGGCTCCGCCTTTGAGCAGGTTGGCGCCGTCGTTGCCGGTCACGGAATCGTTGCCCGATCCCCCCAGGGCATTTTCGATGAGAGAACGTGGGTCGCCTTGATGGAGCAAAGCATTGGCAATATTGCCGACGGCGGCCTTCGAGCCATCCCAGTTCAGCTTCGCAAGCTGAGTGCTGGATGTCTTGGTCCATTCTCCAGGCCGCAGATCGATCTTGAGACTGGTCGTGTAGTTCGAGAGGTCGTAGGTGTCGTTGCCGCCGCCGTCCCAGATCGTCAGGAAGACCCTGTTGTCGCCGGGCCTGCCCTGACCGGCACCGTTGATGGTCATCTCGCCCGTCGTCGGGCTCCAGGCATAGGTCGTGTTGCCGCTGTTCGTGGCGTAGTTCGCGCCGTACATGTGCTGCACGGCCGCGATGTCGTACATCATCAGCGATTGGGCGTAGCCCCAGGTCTCGTTGGTGTAGCCCGAGGCCGTCGACCCTCCGATATAGGACCGGTAGCTCATGACGGTGTATTCCAGAGAGTCTCGGTCCTGC
>Ga0182736_1002166_pt1 | contig 15769 bp, 12 predicted proteins | sample eDN5th30CKraftBY_FD_128882 | JGI IMG/M metagenome (GOLD analysis project Ga0182736, IMG submission 128882) | Enriched backyard soil microbial communities from Emeryville, California, USA - eDNA 5th pass 30_C Kraft BY (version 2) (version 2) | ecosystem: Environmental > Terrestrial > Soil >... | reverse complement strand
TATCTGGGCGGTGGATTCGGGCACTTCTATGCTTATGCGCCGAGCAAGATGGAATATCCGATCGATCGCTTCGCCATGGAAGTGAAGCGTCAACTCGACGTGCTCGACAAGCGTCTCGCGCAGAGCACTTATATCGCCGGCGACGAATACACCATTGCGGATATCGCGATCTTTCCGTGGTACGGCGGTCTCGTGAACGGCTGGCTATACAACGCCGCCGAGTTCCTTTCCGTGCATGAATACAAGCATGTGCGCCGCTGGGCCGAATTGATCGGCGTACGTCCGGCCGTTAAACGCGGCCGCATGGTGAACCGTACTTTCGGCGAGCCGTCGAGCCAGTTGCATGAGCGCCATGACGGATCCGATTTCGATACGCGCACTCAGGACAAGATCGCCGCGGAGAAGTGACGACTGCGAGCCGCGTGACGATAAGAATCTGATATTTTTGTTCAACACGCGGCATGCATAAAAACGCACGAGCGTCATCCATTTTTCAAAAAGCAGTTTCTTCATTGCACTGCGCAAATACCAGATTGACGCGGCCCCTGTGATGCTGTCACGATTCGTAGGCCATACGATCCGCTAACGGTTCTCTCGCCCGATTTCATGCGACGAATAGTGGATCAATCCCAAAGGATTCATTACAGCGTCCTTACAACGTGATAGCCGGCACACGGGAGAACGTCCATGTTGAACGCTCGGGTTGGCGCCAGATCTGCGGATAACGTCCGGATCATCGCGGCTTTGCTCATGCTGGTCGCGGCGGGTTTTCTCGCGATTCGTATGGTCATCATCTATCACTACACGCTGAGTTATTCGGCCGATCATCCGAAGGCCTTCAGCGATTTCAATTTCTACTATTACGCCTTCAGCAGCGTGCTGAATTCGCCGCACGATCCGTCGCTCATCTATAACAACGAGCGGCTCGTCGCCTATCTGACGACGCTCGGCGCCAATCTCGACGATATCCTGATCTATTGTTATCCGCCGCAATTCGCGCTGATCTTTGCGCCGTTCGCGTTATTGCCGTCGTTCACCGCGAAGCTCGCCTGGGTCGCGATGTCGGTCGTGCTGTCCATCATCGGCGCAGTGCTTCTCGCGAAGATGGCCTATCGCGGCGAAGACAGGCGCGTGACCGCGCTGCTCATCGGCGTGACCATGCTGAGCTTTCCGGTTCTGCATGACGCCTATCTCGCGCAATCGAACCAGCTTCTTTTCTTTCTTCTCGTGACGTCGTTCTTCTTGATCGAGCGCGGCAATCGCTGGCTCGCGGGAGTCTTTCTCGCGTTCGCCGTCGTCTTCAAGGTGACACCGCTCGCCATCGTCGGCTTGCTTCTCTTGCGACGCGAATGGCGCACGGTAATCTCGACGGGCGTCTGCGCCATCGCGATCACGCTCTTCACCGCGAGCAAGCTCGGCTTTCGCGTGATCTGGGAATATCTGACCGTCGAGATCGGGCGAGCGCAGACGTACATCCTCGGTGCGGGTGGCTTGCCCGGCAACAGTTCGGTGCGCGGCGCATTGCAGACCATATCCGAAAAGCTCGGCACGCCCGCATCCGAAGCGACGCTTCACGCGACATCGACGATCTTCGCCGCGATCATCTGCGTGTTCGCGTGTTACCTCGTCTTCTTCCGCAGCCGCGACAAACGCATGGACTACGCGCTCGCATGCATGACGATGCTGCTTGCCGCGCCGATCCTCGAGCCGATCCACATGGTCGTCGCGCTGATTCCGCTCGTGATTCTGCTCGGCACGGCAATCGAGCGCCGCGATCTGCAACTGTCCGCGATCTCGCTTCGCATCGAGATGCTGCTTCTCGCGATTGCCGTGCTCTTGCTGTTCTTCATGGAGCGATCCGCGATGTACACGATCTCGGCGCTGATCACCTACGCGCTCTGCATCGCGCGTTATTTCGGGCCTGCCACAGCGGTGCGGCGCAATCAGCACGCGGAATCGGGCGGCCTCGAGTCGCGGGCTTGACGGACGCCCAGCAGTGCCTTCGGTTCGAGGAACGCTTCGATGCCGAACGTGCCGTATTCGCGTCCGATGCCCGATTGCTTGAATCCGCCGAACGGGGCAGCAGGTTCATGCGCGAGCGTGTTGACGAGCACGCGCCCCGCGTCGATGCGCGACGCCACCGCGTTCGCGCGCGCGGCGTCCGATGAAGCGATGTACGCCTGCAAACCATAAGGCGTATCGTTGGCGATCGCGATGGCATCTTCGATATCGCCGTACGCGATGATCGACAGCACCGGCCCGAAGATTTCCTCTCGGGCAATGGTCATGTCGTTGGTCACGTCGCTGAAGAGCGTCGGACGCACGAACCAGCCGGCGCCGACGTGATCCGGACGCCCCTCGCCACCCGCGATCAGTCGCGCGCCCTCATCGATGCCAATACGGATATAACGCTGCACGCGCTCCCATTGCTTGCGGCTCACCATCGGGCCGATGCTCGTATGCGGATCGCGCGGATCGCCCGAGCGAGTCTTCTCGATGGCGCTCACGATTTTCTCTTCGAACTCCGCGAGCCGCGCACGCGGCACCAGAATGCGCGTGCCCGCGATGCATGCCTGACCGCTGTTCATGAAGCCCGCATCGAGCGCGAGCGGCACGGCTTCGTCGAAGTTCGCATCGTCGAGCACGATCGTCGGCGACTTGCCGCCGAGTTCGAGCGTCACGCGCTTGAGCGTATCGGCGGCTGTGCGCAGGATCGTCTTGCCGACGACCGTCGATCCCGTGAACGACAGCTTCGCGACATCGGGATGCGCGCTGATCTCCGCGCCCACAATATCGCCTCGGCCCGTGACGATGTTGAACACGCCTGCCGGAAGTCCCGCCTCATGCAGCGCTTCGGTGACGACGCGCGTTTGCATCGCGCTCATTTCGCTCGGTTTGATGACCGCCGTGCAACCCGCCGCGAGCGCCGCCGCCAGCTTGCCGCAGATAAAGCCGGCGTCGCTATTCCACGGCGTGATCAGCCCGGCAACGCCGAGCGGTTGCATCATTACTTTTGCCGTACCCGCGTCACGCACGAACGCATAGTCTTCGAGCACCTTCGCCGCTTCGAGCAGCACGTTGCTCGCATGTCGCGCCATCCAGCGGCCGCGCGAAACCGGTGCGCCGTATTCTTCGACGATGGCCTCGAAAAGCTCATCCTCTTTCGCGATGACGGCGGCGTGCATGCGCTTCAGCATGTCGATACGTTCGCGCTTGTCCGTCCGCGAGAATGCGGGAAATGCGCGTTTCGCCGCCGCAATTGCATTGCGCGCATCGTCCTTGTCTGCGAGGCGCACGCGGCCGATAACTTTTTCTGTCGCGGGATTGAAGAGTTCGAAAAGCTCGTTGCCGTGCGGCGTGACAAACGCGCCGCCGATATAAATCTGGTCGATGTCATGCATGATGAATTCGCTCGGTCGATGTATTGAGCAAAAGATAAGGCGTTTGCATTGATTCAACTAGACGTACAATCCGGCATGACCTATTGAACGATTTAGCATAATGAAAACATCGGGGCTCACCGAACTCGAAGCGGTTCTTTCCGTCGCGCGGCATCGCAGCTTTCGCGCGGCGGCGAATGAACTGAGCGTATCGACGTCCGCGCTGAGTCATGCGATCGCCGCGCTGGAGGCTCGCATCGGCGTGCGGCTCTTCAATCGCACGACCCGAAGCGTGTCGCTTTCCGAGGCCGGCGCGCAATTCGTGCAGAACATCGCGCCCGCGCTTTCGACGATTCGCGACGCGCTCGAACAGGCCGGCAGCTTTCGCGACACGCCATCGGGTACGTTGCGTATCAATACATCGGTGGGCGCGGCGCATCAGGCGATGCCGCTTTTCATCGCGTTCCTGAAGCGCTATCCGGACATGAAGCTCGATATCGTCACCGAAGGCCGGCTCATCGATATCGTCGTCGAAGGTTTCGATGCGGGCATTCGTCTGCTGGAAACCGTACCGCAAGACATGATCGCGGTGCCGTTCGGCGATCGCCAGCGCTTCGCCGTCGTCGGCAGTCCCGCGTACTTCGAACAGCACAAGCCGCCACGCGCGCCTGCCGACCTCGCGACGCATCGCTGCATTCGCAGCCGCATGCCGAGCGGGTCGATCTATCAATGGGAATTCGAGCGGCATGGCGAATCCATACGCATCGATGGCGACGGCGCGCTGACGCTCGACGAACCGGGCATGATGCTGACCGCCGCGCGCGCGGGGATCGGTCTCGCTTACCTGACCGAATGGAATGTCGCCGCGGATCTCGAAGCAGGCGCCCTCGTGCGCGTGCTCGAAGACTGGACGCCGCCGCTCGACGGACTATGCCTCTACTATCCCGGCCGTCGTCATGTGCCGGCGGGCTTGCGCGCATTGACGCACATGATCCGCGAATATGCCGACGCAAATCGAAAGCACCCGGCGCCGAAAAAGAAGCGTCGAAAGGTCAATTCAAAGACTTAACGCCGCCATCAGTTTTGTTTATCGCGGTTTTCGGTGTGAGGCGTTCGATTGTCGCTTGAAAGCGGCATTCCGACACTGTGCCTGCAAGGCTCGCCTCATTTCCGGACGCGACCTTGCATTTCACTTTCGGTATCGGATCAATGGTTAACCCTTTCTTTTCATGCCCTGTCATCGGCGTACGTTCGCACCGGCGGGTAATCGTCGCACTACGCGCGATGCTATCGCTCACCAATCCAACGACAACGATGAGGGTGTATGAGAGTGAGACATCAACTGAAGCCATTGAGCGCGGGCGTGTTGTTCTATGCGGCGGCGATCGCAACGCCGGCGTTAGCGCAAAGCAGCGTCACGCTGTACGGTATCGTCGACGATTCGATCGTCTATCAGAGCAGCCAGACCAATCTCGCAAAGACGAACCCGGGCCGCTCGAACGTCAAGACCGGATCGGGCATCTGGGCCGGTAGCCGCTTCGGTTTGAAGGGCGCCGAAGATCTCGGCGGCGGCAACAAGGCCATCTTCCAGTTGGAATCGGGCTTCGACATCAATAGCGGACAAGCACAGTTCACCAATGCGATGTTCGGCCGTCAGGCATGGGTCGGTCTCACGAATCCGGCGTACGGTACGTTGACGTTGGGTCGTCAATACACCTCGTACTACACGCTGCTCTCGCCGTATAGCCCGACGAACTGGCTGACCGGTTACTTCGGCGCGCATCCGGGCGATCTGGACGGCCTCGACACGATCTATCGCGCGAACAATTCGATCGTCTATACGTCGCCGAAGATGTATGGCTTCACCGTAAGCGGCTCGTACTCGCTTGCAGGCGTGCCTGACAGCGTGTATCAGGGCTCGACGTGGTCGGCTGCGCTGCAATACCAGCAAGGCCCGATCGGCGGCACGGTCGCGTTCTCGCGCATCAACAACGCGGCCAATGGCGGCGGCATCTACAGCAGCAGCTCGACGACGATCAACAGCACGGCAGCGACCGATGGTTCGGGCCAGCCGGGCGTGTCGGCGGTGACGGCCGGTTATCAACGCGCACAAGCGCAACAGCGCTTCGCGGTTGCAGGCGGTTATCAGTTCAACAGCGCGTGGGACATCTCGGCCACGTACACGAACGTTCAATACATCCCGGGCGTGAATTCGCAATTCACCGACGAAGCCGTGTTCAACACGGTCGGCTCGGTGTTGCACTGGAAGGCGACGTCGGCATGGGACTTCGCAGCGGGCTACAGCTATACATGGGCCAGCAAGGCGAACGGCATCAACGACGCCGCGTCGTACCACCAGTTCAATTTCTCGCAGTACTACTCGCTGTCGAAGCGCACGGGACTGTACGCACTGGAAGCGTTCCAGCGTGCGAACGGCAACACGCTGGCGGCGCCCTCGGGCACCGCTACGAACCGTCAGACGGCCGCCAACGCAACGATCGGCGACGGCTTCCAGAGCGCGCCGTCGGCATCGCGCAGCATGTTCGCGGCGGGCGTCGGCATCATCCATCGCTTCTGATCGAACGCGCGTAGCACCACGATCGTTTCATATCGTCCGCACGCTTCGGCGTGCTGGCGACGTTCGTCCGTACGCCATCAAAACGAAGTCTAGGAGATAACTATGAGAGCTCTGGATCCCAAGCGATTAATGGCGCTGATAACCGCCTGCCTCGTGACCGTCGTCGTCACGGCATGCGGAGGCAGTGGCAACAATAGCGGTAGCGGCAACGCCGCGCAAACACCGTTGGCCGTGGTGAAACCTACGGTCGATTGCTCGAAGCTGGCATCGGTCGATTTGAGCGATATCGGCGGCACCGGCAGCACGATCACATCGGCGACGGTCACGGCCGCGACCGTCAACGGCGCCACCGTCAACTTCTGCACGGTCAAAGGCACGCTCGCGCCTTCGAATACGTTCGAGGTCGCACTGCCCGTCGACTCGTGGACACAGCGCTTCGCCGAACTCGGCTGCGGCGGCTTGTGCGGCAATCTGAGCGATCCGACTCAGCAAAGCTCCTTCAGTTTCAGCTATACGTGCCCGCTCGTTCAACAAGGCGGCTTTGTCACGGCAGCGACCGACATGGGTCATTCGGGTCAGGATTCGACATGGTCGACCGATCCGCAAAAGCAGGCCGACTTTGCGTATCGCGGCCAGCACATCACGACGCTCGCCGCGAAGAAGTTGATCAAGGCTTACTACGGACAGGAGCAGAAATACGCTTACTTCGTCGGCTGTTCGGATGGCGGCCGTGAAGCGCTGATGGCCGCGCAACGTTATCCGTCGGATTACAACGGCATCGTCGCGGGCGCGCCGGCTGCGCATTTCCAGATTCAAAACTCGCTCTATCACGGCTGGAACGTCGAATCGAACAGCACGACGGGTACGAGCGCAGGCAAGGCCGTGCTCTATGCCGACAAGGCTCAACTGCTGCACAAGGCAGTCGTGGCTGCATGCGGCGGTCAAGCCAACGTACCCGATGGTCTCCTCGCCGATCCGCGTACCTGTCACTTCGATCCCGCATCGATTCAATGCGCGGCCAATGCATCGAGCACGAGCAACTGTCTGACGGCCGCCGAAGTCGCAACGGCCTCGAAGATCTACAGCGGCCCGACCGATACGAATACCGGCATGCCCATGCTGGGCGGCTCGCCGCAGTTCGGCTCGGAAGCGAACTGGATCGGTGTCGAAGTGCCGACGACGAACTCGACGGACGCAGCCGTGCCCGTCACCAGTCTCTTCAGCTACATGATCGTGACCGGGGCATATAACCTGATCTTCACGGGGTCGCCGTCGATGCCGAATGTCGACACCTTCGGCTATCACGATGCGAGCTTCTATTCGAGCTATCTGCAGGCGAACCATCCGCTCAACGATGCAACGAGCCCCGATCTGTCGGCGTTCAAGAACGCGGGCGGCAAGCTGATCCTGTGGCACGGCTGGGCGGATCAGCACATCTCCCCGCTTTTCACGATCCGCTATTACCAGGCCGTGAAGGACACGATGGGCGAAGCGAGCGCGAACGAGTTCTCGCGTTTGTATGTCGTGCCGGGCGTGGGTCACTGCGGCGGCGGCGAAGGCTTTCCGAACATCGATCTCGTATCGCAGATCACGGGCTGGGTCGAACAAGGCACATCGCCGAATGCGGTGATGACCTATCAGACCGATGCGACGACGAGCAAGGTGACGGCATCGCGTCCGGTGTATCCGTATCCGGCCGTGGCGAAGTTCAGCGGCAGCGGCGACTGGCACGACGGTGCGAACTGGAGCCAAGGTGCGCCGCTGTATAACGACGCTGCGCCGACATGGGCGGGCGCGAGCTTCTATACGTCGTATAGCCCGAAGACGCAGGGCGTGGCTGCACCGTAAGTTGCATCGAGCGCGCCGCTGTCGTTCCATCATTACCGGTGATGCAGCGGCGCGCACTTCCCCCTTGACTCACGCGGGCACAGAGTCAGTTCTGCTGCCACGAGAAGTTCCTGTGCCGTTCTCGCCGAAGCATGGCAATCCAAGCAAGGCAAGCGAAACGATTATCAGCACCCTTGCTGCAGTAGAAACGGCTACGCAGAAAACGATAAACGGCAGAAAAGACCAGTCGAAATGTTGCCGTACACAAGATATTTTTTCTGCTATCGGGTTTACTTCTACGTCGGAACAAAGTAACCTTTCCCCGCTGACTTAATACCGGCAACGCACGCTCAGGGCGCGAACTGCATCGCGCCGCCGTCAGCAATTTTGACGTCATCGAAGTCGTATCGCTGCACATGTTACCGATGACCGACGCGAATTCACCTTCGCGGATCATCGTCATCGAACGCTGGCCCTTCCGCATGCACATCGCTTTTGTGCTCGGCTTTGCTTCAGCGAATCTGCACTGGCTTGGCTTTTTCGGCGCACCGATACGCGTCGTCAATGGCGTTCACCCTGATCCGGTCATTCGGATTACTAACAAGCTCTTTCAACTATTTCGGATGCGCGACCGATTCTGCGCATCGCCTCGTTGATCGCTCGACCCGGCGCTCAACGTGTGCCCTGATCGTTGCGAAAGCGCGCATCTCCGTTAGTCATACTAAACGCCATGAAGAACAGAATTGCCTCCTTCCTGCCCCGATCCATTGCGGCAACCCTCGCCGCAAGCATGGTGCTTGCCGCCTGCGGTGGCAGCGACAACCCCGCCGACACCGCCGCGGCGAGCACGAGCGCGGCATCGCTGAAGTCGACCGCGAAGGCCGCAAGCGGCAGCGGCTCGATCTTTTACGGCGCGAACGGCCACAACAGCAACGGCGGCGCTTACGACGTCGTGGGCGCGAAGACGCAGTTGTCGCAATTGCAGGATCTCGGCGCAACGATCTATCGCAATGACGTGTACAGCCAGACATCGGCCAACATGGTTGCGAACATCGCGAAGACGATGGAAGAAGGCGGCGTCACCGTGTATCCGGTGATGCTCATGAACCTGAACTACAACAGCGAGAACGACGCCTACAAGGCGGGCTACACGCTCGGCCAGCAGACGGCCAACAGCTACCCCTACAAGTACTACGAGGTCGGCAACGAACTCGAAGCGAAGGCGCTTATCGGCAATGTCGACGGCACCGTCTGGTATCAGTACAACAACTGGTCGTTCATGCTCGCGCGCGGCGTGATCCGCGGGATGATCGCAGGCGTGAAGTCCGTGGACAGCTCCGCGAAGATCGTCCTCGGCGGCACCTGGCTGCACACCGCTTTCTTCCAGATGCTCGCCGACGGTTCGCAACCGGACGGCACCTGGGGTCATCCGGCGGTGAGTTGGGATGTCACGTCGTGGCACTGGTATTCGAGTCAGGGCGACATGACGCACGCATGCGGCGGCACGGGATGTCATGACGTGCTCCAGTTTCTGCACGATATGGGCAAGCCGGTATGGATCAACGAGTTCGGCGTGCGCCCAGACTTCGGCTCGTACAGCCAGATCGCGACATACATGACAGGCAGTCTGATGATGGCGCAGTTCGCGAGCGTCGCGTCGAAGTACAACATCCAGTCGATTCAGGCCTTCGAACTCTACGACGACAGCGAAGGCGATTACGGTCTTATCCAGAGCGACGGACTCACGCAGAAGGCCGCCTACTGGGCATACAAGACCTTCGTGCAGAACCATCCGATGTGATCGGGCCAGCGGTAAGGAACCGAAAGGCGGGCGTGTTCAAGCATCGTCGCGACAGGCCGTTATTGCGGCTTTGCAGTAGCGCATAAAGACGAGGCCAGCGATGCAGATCAACAGTGCGACCACGGCCGCCTATACGAGCGCCGATACGCCTCTTCCCCGCCGCGACGCGCCTGCCGATGACACGACCGACGTCGAGCAGGACGCATCGGCCGACGATGCCGCCGTGCCTCAGCAAACCAACACGCCGTCATCGGTGAAATCGTTCGCTTATGGCGCGCTCGGGCTGGAACGTCCCGAAGTGCAGGCGACCGATACGAATGGCTTCTACACCGCGGGCAAATGGGTTGCAGCAGCGGCGACCATCGGCGGAATCGTGTCCCTGTTCGTCTGATCGCTCGCGGATTAATACCTGGAAATAACTCGCCGGATTGGCGCCTTGCTCCGCATATCGGATGACGGCGCGTCGCGGGAAGATATCGATGCGTGATGTCGACAGACACACCGCCCTTCTTTCCATCGATACGACGCCAAGCCATGCAAGTTCAATTCGGCGGCCCGAGCATGTTCGGCACGCTCATCGCTCGCGCGCTCCTTGCCTTCGGGGCAAGCGCGCTTTCCGGCTGTACGTGGACGCTGATTACGGCCGCCGATGCCGCCGGCTCGCTCGTGCAGGCGGGCATGACGGTCGCGTCGAACTATTCGTCGCCGACATCGGTGACGGGCTCGCCTGCCTCGTTGCAATCCGTATGCATCGAACTGAACCAGAACGTCGCGACAGGCGACTTCGTGCCCTCGCTGCAGGTCGCGTTGCAGCGGCGCGGTGTGATTTCGACGGTCTATAACCCCGGCACGTCGCCGCCCGGTTGCGAGGCGATGTTCGTCTACGCCGCGACGACGAGCTGGAACAAGCGCGCGTTCGGCAGCGAGCCGGTGCCGTATCTGTCGGCGATCGATCTCACGATCGTGCGTCAAGGGCAGATTCTCGTGACGGCGCGCTACGACACCAATGGTCTGAACGTAGACCGTTTCGCGAGCGCGCGGCAGAAGCTCGATGCGCTGGTCGACCGTATGGTGGTCTCGCGCACACAGTGAAGGGCGCTTTCCTTACGGCATCTTTCCGATGCGATTTCACGCGTGAAACCGGTGCTAATCTGCCTGCGCAGTAGTTGTTGACCGATCCCTCTTGCGGCTCGCCATCGTTCTTCTGGCGAGTCGCCTTTTTTTTATCACATGCTCCCGGCGGTCCGCTCGCGCAGCGGATGCCAATAGCACACGCGCAGCCCCGTCTCTGTGTTCTGGAGCACGAAGCGAGCGCCACTGCGCCGCGCGGTTTCGGACACGATCGAAAGGCCGAGGCCGCTGCCCATCGTGCGCGTGCCGGGGATGCGATAGAACGGCTCGAGCACGCGAGTCAGTTCGTCGTCGGGGATGCCTGGTCTCGAGTCTTGCACCTCCAGCAGCAAGTCCTGTCCGCTCACAGTGACGGATACATCCACTCTGCCGCCTTCCGGCGTGTAGCGCACGGCATTGTCGACGAGATTGCGCAACACGACGGCCAGCGCGGGCGCGTCGGCGATCACGTCGACATCGTCGACGCGTTCGAGCCCGAGATCGACATGCTTGTCCTCGGCCATGTTCACCGACTGGATCACGATATCGGTTGCGAGCTCTCGCAGCGATACGACCGATGGCTTCATCGACGATCCATGCTGCGAACGCGCGAGCGCGAGCAACTGTTCGACGAGCCGCGCAGTGCGCCGTATCGCGGCGTGAAACGTGACGAGACGCTCGCGCGCGACGATGGCCGAGTCCGCGGCGCCGAGATGCTCCGCCTGCAACGACAGCGCGGCAAGCGGCGAACGCAACTCGTGCGCGGCATCGGCGATGAAACGGCGCTGCTGGGCCATCGCATCCTTCAGGCGGCCGATGAGCCGGTTGATCGACGTGACGAACGGCAGCAGTTCTGCCGGGATGTCTTCCTCGGACAGCGTGTCGAGCGTTGCATCGTCCTGCGAGTCCACGACACTCGCGAGACGGCGCACCGGCAGGAGCATCCGCCGCACGAGAAAGAAGACCAGCGCGACAATCACGGGCGTCAGGGCGAGCATCGGAAAGAGGGTACGCATTGCGCCGTCGCTGGCGATTTCATCGCGGATCGTGGACAGCTCCGCGACCGCGATCCGGTCTCCGGAATGCAGCGTGCGGACATCGACACGCCAGCGCCTGCCATGCGTTTCGAGGTCATGCAGGCCGTCCTTGAGCGTCGCCGGAACGATGATCGGTGCCGATGCGTTCGCGGCTTCCCATTCAGGCTCCAGGCGCGAGATGACGAGCCGCACGTCCGAATCCTGACTGCCTTGCCACGCGACGGCGGTCGTATCCAGAACGAGCTTTTTCGCATCGATGAGCGCGCCGATCTCGCGCAGATGGCCGTCCTGAAGCTTGTTCGCTTCGTGAGACGCGGCGGCAAACGAGGCGACGCCCGCCATCGCGCTCAGCGCGGCGACGACGGAGGCAATCCACCAGGTGAGCCGCGAGGTCATCGAGCGGGGTGAGCGGATCTGGTGTGTCTCCATTCGAGGCCTCGTCTATTTTTTTATGTATCGCAGGGTTCTATTTTTTCAGAATGGCGGGCGTGCTTGATTCGTGGCGGGAATGCTAGCACCGCCGCGAAGGAGATTTGATTTTGACAGGCGATACGGGAGCGTGCATATCGCCACGATGACGGCCCGTGCGGGAAAGCGAGGCAGAGAGCCTCGTTCGAAGGACTGGAGCGACGCCGGCGCGGCGAGAAACCGAGCGAGCTTATCTGAGCAACTGCTTCAATTGCGGAATCGGTAAGACATCGGAGCGCGCGGCGAATCGGAAGGCCGCGCTCGAATCCTCCACCACCCTACCCCACCAACTTCGCCCGCAATATCGCCACATCGGCGGCACTCACCGCCAACCCCTGCGCGAGATAGTTACTCAACGTCCCGAACCCGCTGTGCATCTCCTCGAACGCGGCTTCGATCGTCGCGCTTTGCGCCCGATAAAGCGGCGCGACCGCCTGCGCATTCATCCCGGCACGCGCCGCATGCGCTTTCACGCGCGCATCGATCTGCGTCTCTGCCGCCGTGTTCGTCAGCAGATAGTCCTGGATGATCACATCGAGCGGCACATCGGCGATGGCGAGCAGCAGCGCCGCCGCCCAGCCCGTCCGATCCTTGCCCGCCGTGCCGTGGACCACCTGCGCGCCTGAAACACGCGCAAGCCGAGTCAGCAGCGCGCCGAATTGCAAGCGCGCGGCCGGATCGGTCACGAGCTGACGCTGTCGCGCGTTCATCCACGCGGTCGCGGCGGCCGCATCGACGGGCGTCGCGCCGGCTGCGTCGATCGGCGCGATCTCGTGGGTCTCGCGCACCGCGTCCGTCGGCACGCGGTCCGGCGCAAGCGACGCCTCCGCCACCACGCGAAGATCGTGCACCGCGCGCAACGACAAGCGCGCAAGCAACGCCGCGTCCGCATCGCCGGGTGTCAGTGCGCCGGACCGATAGAACACGCCACGACGCAAGCGGCCGCCATCGACGGTCGGATAGCCGTCGCCCACGCCGGCCACATCGCGGAAATTTTCGACCGTCGAGAGCCTCGGCGTTTCCATCACGCTGCGCTCTTCGCTCGCGCCGCCGCACGCCGATAGCAATGCGCCCGCGCCGAAAGTGGTCGAAAGCAATGCGACGCGCGCGCCGCCGCGAATGAAAGCGCGGCGCGACAAAGGCGCCTCACGCGTGGACGAAGCAAGCATCATGTTTGATCAAAGGGAATGACGATACGCACGATCAGCCCGCCGCCCTCGGCATTGGCGATCTCGCAGCGGCCGCGCTGCTCGCGCGCCAGACGTTCGACGATGGTGAGCCCGAGGCCGCAATGCCCGTTGCCGCTGCGCGCGGGATCGAGCCGCACGAAGGGACGCAGCGCTTCGTCCAGGCGCTCGTCGGGAATGCCGGGTCCGTGATCGCGCACTTCGATCAGCCAGTCGCTATCCCGCAGCGCGGTGCGAATCTCGACGGGCGGCTCGCCATGTTCGAGCGCGTTGTCGACGAGATTGGTCATCAGCCGGTCGATGAAAGTGCGCGGCAAGTGAAACGCATCGCCCGCTTCGAGCGACAGCGCGAACAACGGATCGTCGCCATCCTCGGGCGACGCGAACTGCTCGGCGATGAACGCATCGACGCCGGTCGTCGCGCCGTCCGACGACGACCGTCCCGCGAATTCGAGAAACTGCTGCACGATGCGCGTCATCGAATCGATGTCGCGCAGAAAATTCGCGCGCTCGCGTTCGTCCTTCGCGAGCACGCTCGCCCGCAGCGACAGGCGCGTGAGCGGCGCCTTCAGATCGTGCGCGATGCCGGCCAGCATCACGGCGCGATCGTCGTCGGCGTCGGTGAGCTTTTTCATCATCTGATTGAACGCGCCGATGAGCTCGCGCAATTCGCGCGGCCCGTTTTCCTCGACGGGCACCGGCCGCTCGCCGCCGCCGAAGCGTCGCGCGGCCTGCGCGACGCGCGCGAGCGGCCGCTGCAACTGCCATGTCGCAATCAGCGAAAGCACGAGCGCGCCGGCGAGCAGCACGACGCCTTCGGTCATGAAGGGCGCGGGCGGCGGCAGATCGATCGGCGCGACGATCCACACATTGCTCGACGGATAGCGCACCCAGAGCCGCGATTTGTTATGGCCGTCGATATCGATCGCGATCTGCGTTCCGGGCGGCAAACGACTGGCGAGCTGCCGCGCGAGATGCCCGTGACGCGTCTTCGCGGGATCGCGCAGCGTCAGCGGCTCCGGCATGTTCCACACCGGCACGATATGCACGCGCGTCTCGCGCATCAGCCGTCCGCCGAGCGCGACATCGTTGTGCGCCGCTTCCAGCACGATCAGCAGCGCGCGCGCGTAACCATCCGCTTCCTTGTGCGGCCCTTGTACGTGGAGAATCGCGAACCATCCGACCTGCAGCGTGACCAGCACGCCGATCGACACGATCGCCATGCGGCCGAACAGCGAATCGATGAAACCGCGCAGCGTCCGCGCGGACTGCCAGAAACCCGAACGCATCGCGGCTACGCCTCGATCCAGCCGGATGCCGAATCGTCCGCATCGGGAACGAAGACATAGCCTTGCCCGCGCACGGTCTGCACATGACGCGGATGCGACGGATCGTCTTCGATCAGACGGCGCAGACGCCAGATCGGCACATCGAGGCCGCGATCGCGGAAAGGCAGATCGTCGCGATGCACGAGATCGTGGATCAGCACGCGCGACAGCACCTTGTACGGATTCTTGATGAAGACCTTCAGCAGCGCGAACTCGCTGTCGCGCAACGCGATGCGCTCGTCGCCGCGCAACAGCGAACGCGACACGAAATCGACTTCGAAGCGCCCGAAGCGTTCGCGCGGCGCGGGTTCGGGCCGGCTCGGCGCGGCCGTGCGCCGCCGCAGCACCGCTTCGATCCGCGCGAGCAATTCATGCGGATCGAACGGCTTGGCGAGATAGTCGTCCGCACCCGATTGCAGGCCGGCGATTTTTTGCGGAACGCTGTCGCAACCGGTCACGAAGATCACCGGAATGTCTTCGCCCGCCGCGCGCAGATCGCGCAGCGCGCGCAAGCCGTCCGTGACCGGCATCATGATGTCGAGCACGACGATGGACGGACGTTCGAGCTCCAGACGCCGACGCAAACCGGCGCCATCGTGCAGCACGGAAACGTCGATGCCTTGCTCTTGAAAGAAGCGGCGCAGCAGGTCGCGCACCGCGGGATCGTCGTCGACGATAAGAACCGATGTAGCCATCCCAAAATTCTATTCGTACACAAATGCCTTACAGCGCGTCTCGCGCGTCGCGCAACGTTACGGATTCTTACCGGACGCGTCTTTCGCGCGATGAAGCCTCGCAGCACACGCGTTCCATTCCCGCGACAAGCCCCGCGCGTCGGTAAAGCGCCGTCGAAACGCGCGCCGAAACAGGCCGTAACGGAAAGAAATGGAAAGTTCGCAAGCGTCGCGGGGGCCTCGGCGTCGCGCTTAGAATTTGGGCATGACACCACATGTACTGATGGTCGACGACGACCCCGTCGTGCGCGATCACGTCCGCGATTATCTGGAGCAGCACGGCTTCGACGTCTCCGTTCTCGACGACGGGACGGAGTTG
>Ga0182736_1002165_pt1 | contig 15773 bp, 11 predicted proteins | sample eDN5th30CKraftBY_FD_128882 | JGI IMG/M metagenome (GOLD analysis project Ga0182736, IMG submission 128882) | Enriched backyard soil microbial communities from Emeryville, California, USA - eDNA 5th pass 30_C Kraft BY (version 2) (version 2) | ecosystem: Environmental > Terrestrial > Soil >... | reverse complement strand
CCGATTTCATGAGGCGCCAGCCCCAGAGCGCCAGGGGCAGCACGGCCGCGATGGCGCCAAGGCCCAGGAGCTGCATCAGCAGGTCGGCCACGATGGCGCCGGGCCAGCCGAGAAGATTGCGGACGGGCAGATCGGTAGCGTTGTTAAGGCTCGGATCGTCTACCGACCAGGTGGCGAGCGCCACCGCGACCGCGCCGGCGACGGCGATCAGGCACAGGCCCGTCAGCTCCTGCGCCCGGCGGGCGAGGAAGGCCCGGAAGGCGCTGAAGAGGCCATCATAGGCGGAAGAAGAACGGCGGGCCGTACGCATCAAACCACTCTGAAGATCCATAGGACGGGACAATCTCGACAGGATGCTAGAGAAGCCGGGTTAAGGGTCCTTTAACCGTAAGTGCATCGGGCCCAAGAAAGTCGCCCTGGGGATCCGCTGTTGACGTTCCCCCTCGAAAGGACGAGTGTCCCGGCCATGACGCCCAGGGCTCCCCGAACCGCTTGGACACGCGCCGCCATCGTGGCGGTGATGGCCTATGCATTCGTCCTGCAGGCCCTGCTGCTCTCGGTCAGCGGCGCGTTCCATGCGGCCGTGGCGGCCGACGCGCAGGGGATCCTCTGTCTTCAGGACGGGTCCTCCGCGCCCGGCCATGAGCCGCCGTTGGCCCATCAGAACCTCTGCTGCACCCTGAGCTGCCACGGCGCCGGCCTGACCGGGCCGATTCCGGTCACAGCCGTTCCCGGGCGGATCGCGCCCGTGGCTGCCATAAGCGAGAGGCCCACCGTCCAGGCGCATCTGCCGCTTACCTCCGACGTCCTGCCCCTGGGATCGCGCGCGCCGCCGCGCCTCGGCTGACCCGAACTCGCCGATTTCCCTATTCCGCAAGGACTCTTTTCATGACTTCGTCACGCTTTGGCGCATTCGCTGCCGCCCTCATGCTGTCCACGCCAGCCTTTGCCCATGTCAGCTTCGAGAACGGGCAGGCGGCGCCGAACTCCACCTACAAGGCGATCCTGCGCATTCCTCATGGGTGCGACGGCAAGGCGACCCTCAAGGTGCGCGTCCGCATCCCGGAGGGCATTGTCGCGGTCAAGCCCATGCCGAAGGCGGGCTGGAAGCTGGAGACCGCCAAGGGCTCCTACGTGAAGGCCTATCAGGTCAATGGCGAGGCGGTCTCGGAGGGCGTGACCGACATCGTCTGGACGGGCTCTCTCGATGACGCCTATTACGACGAGTTCGTGTTCCAGGCCCGCTTCACCGATGCCTATCAGCCCGGCGCGACGGTGTATTTCCCCGTGGTGCAGGAATGCGACGGGGCGATTGCGGAATGGACCCAGGTGCCGGCCGCGGGCGAGGATCCGCACAGCCTGACATCGCCGGCGCCCGGCGTGCGGGTCGCGGGCGCCGCCACCGCCCCGAAGGCGATCAAAGCCGGCGCGCTCACCCTCGATCAGCCGTGGTCGCGGGCGACCCCGGGCGGTGCCAAGGTCGGCGGCGGTTACGTGAGCATCACCAACGCGGGCGCGACGCCCGACCGGCTGATCGGCGGTTCGTTCCCGCTCGCCTCCAAGGTCGAGGTCCATGAGATGCGTCTCGACGGCGACGTCATGCGCATGAAGCCGGTCGAGGGCGGGCTCGAGATCAAGCCCGGCGCCACGGTCGAATTGAAGCCCGGCGGGCTCCACCTCATGTTCATGGACCTGAAGGAGCCGCTCAAGGAAGGGCAGAGCGTCAAGGGCACCCTCGTCTTCGAGAAGGCGGGCACCGTCGAGGTGGAATACGCGGTGCGTGGCATGGGCGGCGGGGCGCCTGCCGAGCACAAGCATTAAAGCGGGAGATCGGCCATGAACCTCAAACGTCTCCTCCTACCGCTCCTCGTCTTCACCGCCGGTCTCCTGGTGCTGGTGGTAACGGCGGGCCTGCTCCTGTTCCCGTCCGGTCAGCAGCAGAGCGCCGGCAGGGTCCCGATCGGTGGCCCGTTCAAGCTCACCAGCCACGAGGGCAGGCCGTTCACGGAAGCAGACCTGAAGGGCAAGCCCTTCGTGGTCTTCTTCGGCTTCACCCATTGCCCGGAGGTCTGCCCGACCACCCTCTACGACCTGACCCAGGACATGGCGGCTCTCGGCAAGGACGCCGAGAAACTGCAGGCGGTCTTCATCACGGTGGACCCGGCCCGCGATACGCCGGAGCTGATGAAGACCTATCTGTCCTCCTTCGACCCGCGCATCGTCGGCCTGTCGGGAAGCGAGGACGAGATCGCCGCGGCCGCGCGCGCCTACAAGATCTATTACCGCAAGGTGCCGACGGAAGGTCAGGACTACACCATGGACCACTCGGCGACCCTGTTCCTGATGGACAGCAAGGGCGAGTTCTACGGCACGTCCAACTTCCAGGAGCCGGAAGAGACCCGGCGCTCCAAGCTGCGTCAACTCATCAAGAATGGGTAAATCGGTGGCATTTGCCCTGTGCTACGATCCCCGACGCCTCGTGCGCCGGGGACATCATGCTCGGAAATCGGTGGACCATCCTGATCGTCCTGTTCGTCGCGCGAATTGCGATGAGCTTCCAATTCCAGACCATCGCCTCCACGGCACCGTTCCTGCGGGATTATTTCGGCGTCGGATCCGGTGAGATCGGAACCCTGATCGGGTTATACATGGCGTCCGGCATCATTCTGGCGTTTCCGGGCGGCCTCCTTGTCCGACGCTTCGGGGACAAGACCCTTTCCATCACCGGCCTCGTCCTCATGGCTCTCGGCGGTCTGCTGCTGGGCGTGAGCGACACCTATGCGGCGGCGTTCCTGGGCCGTCTGGTGAGCGGCTCCGGGGCCGTGCTCATGGGCCTTGCCCTTACGAAGATGACGACCGACTGGTTTGCCGGCCATGAGATCGTCACGGCGATGAGCATCCTGCTGACCAGCTGGCCGCTCGGGATCGCCCTTGGTCTGGTCATCCAGCCGCTGCTCGCCGAGCAGGTCGGTTGGCCCTGGGTCATGCATGGAGCCGCTGCCCTGAGTGCGCTGGCCGCCGGCCTGATCGCGATCTGCTACCGGTCTCCGCCGCTGGCGAGTTCCGGCGAGACATCACCACCTGCTCATCCATTCAGCCTTCCTCCGAGAGCAGAGGCCGTTCCGACGGTGATTGCAGGATTGATCTGGGGATTGTTCAACCTCGGCCTGATCGTGTTCTTCAGCTTCGTGCCGCCCCTCCTGACCGAGCATGGATTGGCTCTTCAGGACGCGGCCTTCCTGACGAGTTCAGCCTTGTGGATCATGATCGCTTCGGTTCCTGCCGGCGGTTACCTGGTCCAGCGCAGCGGACGGCCCGATGCTGCCATCATGCTGTTCGCAGGAGTGGCAGGTTCGGCCCTCATGGTGCTGACCATGCAAGCCGGTGCCGCGTTGCCCCTCTGCATCGCGCTCGGAATCACTTTTGGTCCTCCGGCAGGTGCGATCATGGCGATGCCGGGCCGCGTCCTGAAACCTGAAAACAGGGCTGTGGGGCTCAGCCTGTTCATGGTCACCTATTATGTGACCACGGCAGGTGGACCAGGGATAGCGGGGCTCGTGCAGGATCACATGGGACCTGCCGCCCCGGTCGCGTTGGGAGCGTTCCTGTTCATGGGGATCGTGCCCCTCGTGTTGGCGTACCGCGCAGTTGTTCCTGAGCTTGAGCGTTCCGGACAGGATTCCTCGGTACCCGGTTCCATCGCCGTGCGCCGGCGGCCGCCACCATGAGAAAAGCCCCGGCCGTTCAGACCGGGGCTTTCCCTTTGAGCCTCTGGAAGGCTTCGTTGATGCATCGTCCGACGAGGGGTCTCCGTCGCGGACGATGCACGGGACAGGCTTAGTAGTTGTAGGCGCGCTCGCCGTGGTCCGCGAGGTCGAGGCCTTCCCGCTCCTGGTCCTGCGTGACGCGCAGGCCGACGATCAGGTCGGTGATCTTGTAGAGCACCACGGAGCCGATGCCGGTCCAGATCAGGGTGACCACCACGGCGACGATCTGGGTCCAGACCTGGCTGCCGATCGCGAAGTCCTCCGCGCCGGTGCCGCCGAGCGACGGAGCCGCCACGATGCCGGTGCCGATGGCGCCGACGATGCCGCCGATGCCGTGGATGCCGAAGACGTCCAGCGCGTCATCATAGCCGAGCGCGTTCTTCACGGCCGTGACCGCGTAGTAGCAGACCGCACCGGCCACGAGGCCGAGCACGATGGAGCCCATCGGACCGGCCAGGCCAGCGGCCGGGGTGATGGCCACGAGGCCCGCGACCGCGCCGGACGCGATGCCGAGCAGCGAGGCCTTGCCCTTGGCCATGGCCTCCACGGTCATCCAGGCGAGGCCGGCGGCGGCCGGCGCCACGATGGTGTTCAGAAGCGCAAGAGCGGCACCTCCGGTGGCCTCGAGGTTCGAGCCGGCATTGAAGCCGAACCAGCCGACCCACAGCATGCAGGCGCCGACGAAGGTGAGCGTCAGCGAGTGCGGGGCGAGCAGGTCGCGGCCATAGCCGATGCGCTTGCCGATCATCAGGGCGCCGACGAGCCCGGCTACGCCGGAATTGATGTGAACCACGGTGCCGCCGGCGAAGTCGAGGGCGCCGAGGCCGAAGAGATAGCCCTCCGAGAACCACACCATGTGGGCGATGGGGAAGTACACGAAGGTGACCCAAAGGCCCGTGAAGAGCATCACGGCCGAGAACTTGATGCGCTCGGCGAAGGCGCCGACGATCAGGGCCGGCGTGATGCACGCGAAGGTGAGCTGGAAGGCGATGAAGACCATCTCCGGAATGGCGACGCCGGAGGTGAAGGTATCGGCGGTCGAATCCGGGGTCACGCCGGCGAGGAACGCCTTGGAGAAGCCGCCGATGAAGGCGCCGATGCCCTCGCCGCCGGACGTGAAGGCGAGCGAGTAGCCGTAGAACACCCACAGGATGGCCACCAGGCTGAACACCGCGAAGACCTGCATCAGCACGGAGAGCATGTTCTTGGTGCGCACGAGGCCGCCGTAGAACAGGGCCAAGCCCGGGATGGTCATGAGGATCACCAGGACCGTCGAGATGAGCATCCAGGCGGTGTCACCCTTGTTGACGGTCGGGGCCGCCGCGGCGGCATCCTGCGCCAGGGCAGGCTCGAGGGCCGCGAGGCCCAAACCCAGCGCACCGAGCGCCGGCAGGAGGAGAGGACGGAACTTCATCGGATTCGAACTCCGGTATGATGGGATGAAAGGAATCAAAGGGCGTCGATATCGGTCTCGCCGGTGCGGATGCGGACCGCCTTCTCGAGCGAAGTGACGAAGATCTTGCCGTCGCCGATCTGGCCCGTGCGCGCGGCCGCCGTGATCGCGTCGATCACCTGGGGCACGAGCTCGCTCGCCACCGCGACTTCGATTTTCAGCTTCGGCAGGAAGCTCACGGCATATTCCGCGCCGCGATAGATCTCCGTATGACCCTTCTGTCGTCCGTAGCCCTTCACCTCGGTCACGGTGAGGCCGTGTACGCCGAGAGCGGTGAGCGCGTCGCGCACCTCTTCCAGCTTGAACGGCTTGATGACCGCCATCACGATTTTCATGGGTTAGGCCCCCTTTTTGAGACGCCCGCCCGGCAACCCGGGCGGCGGTTTCCAACGTCGACCCGGCCTCTTGGACGGGTGTCGGGGGCATTTATGCAAAAACCATGCCAAGCTTTGCCCGGTCTGCGCAAAGGGCCCCTGCCTCTTTGCTAGGCAGCGAAAGCTGGGCTATAAAACAGCCTTTCTGATGAATTTTTAGGCAGAAGATGTCAGGCTCGCCGCTCGCGGATGAGCCCTTCCTGAGCGACGGACGCCACCAGCGTCCCGTCCTGCTTAAAAATGAGTCCGCGTGAGAAGCCGCGGGCGCTGCCGGCGCTCGGGGTATCCTGCGCGTAGAGCAGCCATTCGTCGGCCCGGAAGGGGCGGTGGAACCACATGGCGTGATCGAGGCTCGCGGGCTGGATGTTCGGATCGAACACCGTCCGGCCATGGGGGAAGAGGGACGTGTCGAGGAGCGTCATGTCCGACGCATAGGCCAGCACGCATTGATGGATGGCCGGGTCGTCGGGGAGGGCGCCGAGGGTCTTGATCCAGACATGGAAGCGCGGCTCGCCCGGATCGCGGGAGGTGTAGCGGTTGATCTCCACCGGGCGGATTTCCAGCGGGCGCTCACGCTCGTAATAGGTGCGCATGGGCTCGGGCATCTGCAGGAGGAGCCGGCCCTTCACGTCCTCCTCGCTCGGGAGCTCGTCCGGCCCCGGCACCTTCGGCATCTCGGCCTGGTGCTCGAAACCCTCCTCGTCGCGATGAAAGGAGGCCGACATGGAGAAGATCGCCTGACCGTGCTGGATCGCCAGCACCCGGCGCGTGGTGAAGCTCTTGCCGTCGCGGATGCGGTCCACCTCGTAGATGATCGGCACCTTGGGATCGCCCGGCAGCATGAAATAGCAATGGAGCGAATGGGGGTGGCGCCCCTCGACCGTACGGGTCGCGGCGACCAGCGCCTGCCCGACGACCTGCCCGCCGAACACGCGCTGCCATCCGCTCTTCGGGCTCTGCCCGCGGAACAGGTTCACCTCGATCTGTTCGAGATCCAGGATGGAGAGGAGATCGGCGACGGCACGGGACATGGGTTCAAGGTCCTTCGATCGGCAACAGCCATCCATCGGTGAGCGCTTCGAGAAGGTCAAGCTTGACGCTGATCAATGATTGGCGGACACCCACCTATAACGTTCGGAGCCCGGGAGTGAGCCGGGCGGATGCACTTTCGGGCCACGAGAGTGTTACTCTCATCGGACAAGGCCTCGAGGAGCAAGAGTCATGGGCGCAGCGACGGGGATGGAGCGGCCGCGCATCGTCATTGCGGGCGGGGGGCTCGCCGGCCTGTCCCTGGCGCTGGCGCTGAAGAAGGCGCTTCGCGAAGGGATCGACGTGGTCATGTGCGATCCGGCGCTCAAGCGCGACCCGCACGGGGACAAGCGCTCCTATGCCATCGCGGCCGCGGCGCGGCGGATGCTGGAGGCGCTCGGGACCTGGGAGCAGGTCTCCGATCGGGCTCAGCCCATCCGCGACATGGTGATCACCGACAGCCGCCTGCAGGACCCGGTGCGGCCGACCTTTCTCACCTTCGCCGGCGAGGTGGACGGGAACGAGCCCTTCGCGCACATGATCACCGCAGGCGACCTCACTGCCACCCTGCTCGAGACCTGCCGGGAGACCGGGGTCGATCTCAGGGCCGAGGGCGTGAAGGGGTTTGCCGTGCAGGGCGCCCATACGGAGGCGTCCCTGGCGAACGGCGAGCGCCTGCAGGCTTCGCTGCTCGTCGCCGCCGACGGCGCGCGCTCGCGCCTGCGGGAGCAGGCGGGCATCGGCTGGATCTCATGGCCCTACAACCAGTCCGGCATCGTGGCGACCATCGCCCATGAGCGCGACCACGAGGGCCGGGCCGTCGAGCATTTCCTGCCCTCCGGCCCCTTCGCGATCCTGCCGCTGAAAGCCGAGCCCCAGGCCGACGGATCGACCAGGCACCGCTCCTCCATCGTCTGGACCGAGCGCGCCGAGAACGTGCCGGCCCTGCTGGACTCGCCCCCGGACGACCTGCTCGCCGAACTCGAGCGCCGCTTTGGGCTGCAGCTCGGCAAGCTCGCCTTCGAGACCAGGCCTCAGGCCTTCCCCCTGTCCTTCGGCGTCGCCCGCTCCTTCGTGGCGGAGCGCCTGGCGCTCCTGGGCGACGCGGCCCATGTGATCCACCCGATCGCCGGACAGGGGCTCAATCTCGGCCTGCACGATGCGGCGGCGCTCGCCGAGATCATCACCGACGCCCTGCGCCTCGGCATGGATCCCGGCGCGGCCGACGTGCTCGACCAATATGAACGGGCCCGCCGGGCTGACATCACCGCCATGGGCCTGATGACCGACGGCCTCAACCGCCTGTTCTCGAACGACGTCCTGCCCGTGCGCCTGATCCGCGACCTGGGGCTGGGCCTCGTCGACCGTATGCCGGGCCTCAAGCGCTTCTTCATCCGCGAGGCGGCCGGCCTGCGCAGCGGCGAAGCGCCGCGGCTGCTGAGGGGGGAGGGGCTTTAAATCCTGAGAACCGAGCCAGATCAATTTAGGCTAAGGCATGAGCGCTTGAGTACTTCCCTACCGACAATTATTATGTAATAACGGAACATATAGCTGTCGCGACGCGGAAGTTTTCATGCCCAATAGGATTTATGACGGATCTACCCCTCTTCCGGACCCAACGCCCAACGATGAAGCACGTCTGGTGCTCTCCGATATCGGCAACACTATCATTGATCTCTCCGTGGACAGCGACGATAAAGTCGCCATACGGGCAACGGCCACGCAGCAGATCCTGATCGGTGCGGCCAGAAGTGTGCAAGGCTTTTCCTACGGGCTGGAGTTGCGGGGAACCGGAAGCTCTGTCGTCAATAACGGCACGGTAGGGTCTGACACGTCATCCGCCATCCTGTTCAGCGGTAGCGGCACCAGCTCTGTTACGAATGCTGGCACAATCACCGGTGCCAAAGGCATTCAGATCGATTCCACGTCACCCACCGCAACGCTGAGCCTGTTCAATACCGGCACAATCACCGCCTCGGGTACAGCCATCGGAGGTGGCAAGGGTGATGACAGGATCGTCAATCTCGGCACCATTACGACAACGACGATTGGAACGAAACTCATCATCCTCGCAGACGGAAATGACTTTTTTGACGGGCAGCTCGGCACAACGAGCGGGATCATCGATCTCGGCACCGGTAACGACACCGCCTACGGGAGCACCGGGTCGGAAACCTTTATCGGCGGCGCTGGGACTGACTACATTGACGGCGGTGGTGGGACAGGCATCGACGTCATCGATTACTCGGCTGTGACTAATTACGGCATCACGGTCAATCTCAGCCTGACGACCAGTCAGTTCATCAGCACCGATCAGGGTTTTGATACTCTCTTGGATATCGAAGGTGTTATTGGCGGTACACGTAATGACACCCTCATAGGCAGCAGCAGCGACAACACTCTCAATGGTGGAGATGGGATTGACACCGTTCTTTATAATGGACCCACGGCGGTTCAGATCGATCTCTCCCTCAGTACCGGACAGACCAACTTCGGCTACGGCAAGGATGTCTTGATCAGCATCGAAAATGTCGAAGGCGGATTTGGTGCCGATACGTTGTTAGGCAACGATGATGCTAACAAACTCACCGGCAATGGCAGCAACGACACTCTGAAGGGAGGTAAAGGCAACGACACCCTTGCAGGCGGTGCTGCAGCGGACTTCCTCGTCGGTGGTGCAGGCAACGACTATTTAGATGGTGGGGCCGGCGAGGATACGGCGGAGTTCAGCGGTAATCGCGCTAGCTACACTTGGATCGCGAACCCGGATGGCACTTACAAGATCACCGACAGCACTGGTGCGGACGGTGAAGATGTCCTCAAGGACATCCGCATCCTGAAATTCGCTGATGGCACCGTTGCTCTGTCCAACGCTACGCCGTCCGCAGTTTTCCTCTCCATCTCGAGCGTCTCCGAAACGGCCACACCCGGCAAGATCGCGGACATCTACGGTTCCGATTCCGACGGCGATACGCTGACCTACACCCTCGTCGATAGTATTGGTGGACTGTTCGCTATCAGTGGCGATGAACTCATTCTCAACCGCCCGCTCGACTATGAGGTGGCGAAGCAGCACGTTATCTCCATCAAGGTCACGGATCCCTACGGCGGCGAATTCACAAAAGCCATTACGCTCAACATCCGGAATATAACCGAGACAACGCCGGTCGTCCTCAGCGGAACCACGGGTGCCGACACATTGTCGGGCGAATCCGGCAACGACCGTCTTTTAGGCCTCACAGGTAACGATACTCTCTATGGAAGCGATGGCGACGACACCCTCATCGGCGGCGCCGGTATCGACGTCATGTATGGCGGCGCCGGAAAGGACGTGTTCGTCTTCGACACCAAGCCCAACGTGAAGACGAATGTCGAGTATCTGTTCGATTTCAATCCCGCAGACGACACGATCCAGCTGAAGCTGTCCGCCTTCAAGGGAATCGGCAAGAAGGGCGGGCTCTCGAAATCCGCGTTCTGGACCGGCAGCAAGGTGCATGATTCGAACGACCATATCGTCTACAACAAGAAGACCGGCGCGCTCTTCTTTGATCCTGACGGCACCGGCTCCAAGCCGGCCCTGCAGATCGCCGTCCTGCCCAAGAAACTCAAGCTGACGCACAAGGACTTCCTCATCATCTGACGGTAAGTCCGGCCGTCAAACGACAAAGGCCGGGCTTGAGCCCGGCCTTTTCATTGAGGGTCGTTTTGGTAATCCTTAACCCTGCTTCTTCGCGCGCTCGATCGCCTCGACGATCAGGCGGCGGGCCTCCTCGGCGTCGCCCCAGCGGATGATCTTGGCCCATTTGCCGGGCTCCAGATCCTTGTAGTGCTCGAAGAAGTGCTCGATCTGCTTGATGGTGATCTCGGGCAGGTCCGTGTAGGTCGCGACCCGGTCGTAGCGCTGGGTCAGCTTGCTCGACGGAACGGCGATGATCTTCTCGTCCTGGCCGCCGTCGTCCTCCATCACGAGGACGCCCACGGGGCGCACGTTCATGACGGCGCCCGGCGCAATGGCGCGGGTGTTGGCGATGAGCACGTCGCAGGGATCGCCGTCGCCCGAGAGCGTGTGGGGGATGAAGCCGTAATTGCCCGGATACCGCATGGAGGTGTAGAGGAAGCGGTCGACGACAAGCGCGCCGGATTCCTTGTCCATCTCGTATTTGATGGGCTCGCCGCCGAGGGGCACCTCGATGACGACGTTCACGTCGTCCGGCGGGTTCTTTCCAATCTTGATCGCGTCAAGGCGCATTGAGCTGTTCTCCGGAACAAGGCTTGAAGCACCGCCCCGGGGTCGGGCCTCCCGGCAAGGGGATGGGCCGTCAAGCCGGGCGATGCGGCAAAAGCTCGTCTCGAGAGCGGCTTGAACCCATGAGGCCGAAAGGCCGCTTTCTGAAGCTTGAACGCCTCACTAGAGCATCGGGCCCGAAAGGGGAAGGTGCTTTTGGGGCCGACCCGCTGCTCATGACCCGGGCCAGCCCCTTGAGGTCAAAAGAGGAACCCGCTTTTCAGCGCCGTCCGACAATACTGTTTCAGGCCGTCCGCCCCGATGCGGTCACTGGAAGAGATAGGCGACCTTGGCGAGCGGCCGTCCGCCGATCCGTTCCTCGACCCTGGCGATCGTCCGGCCACCCATGCCCGCGTAGAAGGCGCAGGCACGCTCGTTGTCCTCGAGCGCCCAGACGACGATCCGGTCCATCTCGCGCGCCTTCAGGTCGTTGCGCACGGCGTTGAACAGACGCCGTCCGAAGCCGATGCCCTGATATTCCGGCAGCAGATAAAGCTCGTCGATCTCGCCGTTCGCCGGCAGGGACCGGTCGCGGCAGCGGCCGTAAGACGCATAGCCCACCGCGCCCTCGCCCATGTCCAGCACCACCAGCGGACGCCCGCGCGACACCGTGGAGCGCCACCAGCGCGGGCTGCGCCGGGAGAACATCTTGTCCAGGGTCACGCCTGGAATGATGCCGAGATAAGCCTCCCGCCAAGCGGCGTCGAAGACCCGCGAGAGCGCCTGGGCGTCCTCAGGTCTGGCGTGGCGGATAGAGACGAGAAGGTCGCTCATGGCTTTGGCAAAACGGTCGAGAGAAGCAACGACACCAGTCTCCGCGTCCAAGGGTTAACGGCGCCTTAACACAAGGGGAGGACCGGCGGTGAAAGCGTGGCTTTCTAAGCCGAATCGGGGCGCTGGAGGACAGGCCAAAACGCCGCAAGGGTGGGCTCCCGCTCCTGAGATTCTTGAGACTGCAATCCTAAGGCGAGGACGCTGAGACATTTCGACATAAAGCCGACGAGATCTTTGAGTAGCAAACGATACAGTGTAATATTTCACACATCATGAATCAGACGGCTGGGCTAAGCCTGCAGCCAAATAGGTCTTTCAGACGGAGGTCACCGTGACGGCACCTGAGGTTTGGGGCGAGCAGATTTCAATTGGTCCTTTTACGAGCGGCGGAGTGGCAGCCAGTACCGTGCTCCATGACGGGCGCATTGTATTGACCTGGATGGATGGCTCAAACCATGCCTTCAGAGCTCAAATTATCAATGTTGACGGAACACCTGCGGGACAAGCTCTCACGGTTTACTCCGGAGCGGATACGCTAGTTAGTCTGCCACAGGTGACGACACTCGCGGATGGGAACTTTGCAATCTCGTATCTCACCTATGACTCAACAACCAGAGTCGATGGGATCAATGTTGCGGTTTACAGCCCATTGGGCGCGTCCATATCGAACAACCCCATCCTCACGTCAGCACACGAAAGCTGGGGTACCCCACCCTATATCGCAGCCCTGCGCGGTGGCGGTTATGTCGTCGTCACACAAACACAGGACGGATACGTCGACACCGAGCATGCAGATCAGGGCCTCACATATCTGTTCGTTCGCAACGGTCAAGTTTCCAAAGTCATCGCCTACGACGGGAAGAGCTTGCTTCCCTATGGGATCGGTACACTGAACAACGGAAATGTCGTTTCGCTTTTCGAAGACTGGACCAATGGCCTCTACAATGTGCAATTCGAGATTCGGAGTCCCACCGGTCAAAGCGTCGTTTCACGACAAACCCTTCCTGGTATTCCCGGCGACGTGGATGCCAGCGATCCAAGGCCCACAATCATCGCACTCGACAGTGGGGGATTCGCTGTTGTCTGGATCGAACGTCTGAGCGGGCCGGACAATATCAGGGTGCGGCTCTTTACCGAAACAGGTACGCCAGTCATCGACGGTGAACGCATCCTCGCCTCAGGTAATATCGACGACGTTCCAGGAATTACGAAGAAGCCAGGAGGTTTCCTATTTGCATATGATGTCGTTGAGGCGAGTAGTCACGTCAAGTATCTAGGATCGTTCGACGTCGCGTCAAAGACAAGTGAAGTGTCTTCAGTGGCGAGCGGACCCTTGCAAGGCATCTCAAGTTATGGGTTGGTCACTCCGGTCCTTATGGAGGACGGCCGATACATGGTGCATTGGACCGATTTCCAGAGTTATGGACCACCTTCCGATAGAGTCATTACGAAATTTCAGATCTTCGACCCCCGTCACGAGGGTGTCACTTGGGTGAACACGGGTGGCGCTAAGCAATATGGCGGAACCAATTACAGCGACGATCTGACCGGCGGCATCGACAATGACAGCCTTTTCGGTGGGGCAGGCCATGACATCCTAAGAGGCGGCAACGGGGCCGACTTGCTCAGGGGTGGCGAAGGAAACGACCTGCTCGAAGGTGGTGACGGCGCGGATGAACTCGACGGCGGGGACGGCACCGGGGACATCGCGGTCTATTTCGCTAATACCGTCAACGATGCCGTGAATGTCGATCTCACGCGCGCGACGCAAATTGGCGGTATGGCGCATGGCGACAGGCTCAAGAACATCGAAGGGCTGATGGGGACGCGGTACGGCGACACGCTGGCCGGGGACGGCAACAGCAATACCCTCTACGGCGCCGACATCGAAGCCAGCGGGCCGAATGACGACGATCATCTGTACGGCCGTGGCGGGGCCGACGGCCTCTTCGGCTACGATGGTAACGACATCCTCGATGGCGGGGAGGGCGCCGACGTGCTCGACGGCGGAGCGGGCCGGGACACCGCGGATTACACGTCGTCGCCCGATGCGGTCACAGTCGACCTGTCGCAAGCGACGGTGGTGGCCACGGGAGGCGACGCCCAGGGCGACCGGCTGGTATCGATCGAAAATCTCGTTGGATCCAGGTTCGATGACAACCTGACCGGCGGCGCCGGCCGCAACGATCTCTATGGCGGTGTCGGCAACGACACGCTGGTGGGCGGCGCGGAAGATTCTCTGTGGGGAGGCGTGGGGAACGACAGGCTTGTCAACGGCCACGTGATCTTCGAAGGCTCCCTCGGACGCGACATCGATCTGGCCGCGGGCAAGGCCACGAATGCCGAGGAAACCGATACTCTCGTAAATGTGCTCTACGTCACGGGCGGCGACGGCAATGACACCATCACGGGCGTGAGCGGGACCAACAACCTCCTCGGCGTCAATGACACGCTCCTGGGAGGTGCGGGCTTCGATCACTTCGTCGCCAGCTACGGCAACGACAGTATCGACGGCGGAACGGACGGTGGCGAGATCACCTATTTCTTCGTCTCCGCCTCGGGGGTCAATCTCGATCTGCAACACGGTCGAGCGATCAAGTTCAACGGCCAGCAGGACACACTCGCCAACATCTGGCACGCCTGGGGATCGCAAGGCGAAGACATCATCACCGGGGATGATGGACACGGCAACATCCTGTACGGGATCGACGGCGACGACACGATCGACGGCGGAGGTGGCAACGACACCCTCTGGGGCGGAGAAGGCGGCGACAAGCTGATCGGCGGCCTGGGTGTCGACGAGCTCCACGGCGAGCAGGGCAACGACTCCCTCGTGGGAGATGCTGACGACGTGCTTCACGGCGGTGCGGGGAACGACACCCTCGACGGCGGGCATGTGGTGTTCGATGGGCTGAGCCGGACGATCGATCTCAGGACCAGGATCGCCACCGTCACCAACGCCCAGGGCACGGTGATCGAGACGGACGTGCTCCGGAATGTCTGGCGAGTCACGGGTGGCGACGAGAGGGATACCGTCGTCGGAAGCGACGGCAACGATTCGGTCGAGGCCGGCGGCGGCTTCGACCTGTTCGTCGGCTCGACCGGCAACGACACCCTCGACGGCGGAAACGGCTACGCCGCGGCCGATTACGGAGGACTCGGCGCGGGGATCATCTTCAATCTGCCGCTAGGCCAGGTGTTCAAGTCGCAGAACCAGAAGGATCTGGTCTCCCGCATTGCCGACGCTTACGGGACCGGCTTCGGCGACGAATTCTATGGAGACAATCTCGCGGGCGGCAACGTCTTCGACGGGCGGGCGGGCAATGACACCATCCATGGCTTCGACGGCAACGACAAGCTCTTCGGCGGCGACGACAGTGACCAGCTCTACGGAGAAGCCCACGACGACACCCTCGACGGCGGCGCAGGCTCCGACCTAATGGTGGGCGGGACCGGCGACGATGTCTATTACATCGACGACCTGAACGACGTGGTGGTGGAGGCCGTGGGCGAGGGCAACGATACGGTCATCATCCGGGTGCGCGGCTACGACCTCTCGAGGCTTCAGAACATCGAAACCATTCAAAACACGTTGAATCAGTCACCCGTGATCACCGACGTGTCGCCGTCCGGAAACGGCGCGACAGGCACCGACACCGACATGGGCAAGATCGTGATCGGCGAGAACGCCGGCACGGGCAACGTCGTGGAGGTGGCCGACGTGGATGCCAGCGACGAGGACGACGACCCGCTCACCTATGCCCTCCTGCATACATACGGAGATCTCTTCTCGATCGATGAGAATGGCACGATCCGGATGGACAAGTCCAAGCTGCCGCCCATCACCGTCGATAAGGATTACGCGCTGACTGTGTCCGTCTCCGACGGGCAAGGAGGCGTCGCCTTGCAGGATGTATCGATCCGGGTCAAGAACGTGAACCAGCAGCCATCCACCCCTGGTTTCGATGAAATCGATTCGTCGACAGTGACCGTCAATGAAAATCTGAACGGTACCTTCAAGCTTCTCGCCACCGACGACGATCCGCCTTTGTCCGGCCTGAACTTCCTGTTCGATCCCAGCAAGCCAGGTG
>Ga0182736_1002164_pt1 | contig 15786 bp, 16 predicted proteins | sample eDN5th30CKraftBY_FD_128882 | JGI IMG/M metagenome (GOLD analysis project Ga0182736, IMG submission 128882) | Enriched backyard soil microbial communities from Emeryville, California, USA - eDNA 5th pass 30_C Kraft BY (version 2) (version 2) | ecosystem: Environmental > Terrestrial > Soil >... | reverse complement strand
GCGTTCCTCGCGATCGCGTTCGGCTTCATGTTCGCCATCGAGAAAACCAAGAACAGCGGCGTGGGCGTGGTCGTCCTGCTCGGCTTCACGTTCTTCATGGGCCTGATGCTCTCGCGTCTCCTGAGCTTCATCCTCGGGTTCTCGAACGGACCGCAACTGATCATGATGGCCTTCGGTGGCACGGGCGTGATCTTCGCGGCCATGGCGACCATCGCGACCGTCAGCAAGCGCGATTTCTCGGGCCTCGGCAAGTTCCTGTTCATGGGCGTGATCGTCATTCTGCTGGCGGCGTTCGCGAACATCTTCCTGCAGTTGCCCGCGCTCATGATGACGATCTCCGTGCTCGCCATCGTGATCTTCTCGGCGTACATGCTGTTCGACGTGCAGCGCGTGGTGAACGGCGGCGAGACGAACTACATCAGCGCGACGCTCGCGATCTATCTCGACCTGTATAACGTGTTCACGAACCTGCTGGCGCTGCTCGGCATCTTCGGCGGCAACCGCAACTAAGCGCGCCAAACGCGGCAGAAACGAAAAACCGGCCTTCGGGCCGGTTTTTTTGTGCCTGCGAAGCGCCGCAGCCGGATCAGTCGCGCTCGAACAACGCAATCGATTCGACGTGCGACGTGTGCGGGAACATGTTCACGACGCCCGCGCCCTTCATCCGATAACCCGCTTCGTGCACGAGCAGGCCGGCGTCGCGCGCGAGCGTCGCCGGATTGCACGACACATAGACGATGCGCTCGGGCAACGGTCCATCGCCGCTCTGGGCGATGTCCGCGAGCGCCTTCGACACGGCGAGCGCGCCTTCGCGCGGCGGATCGATGAGAAACTTGTCGAAGCGGCCAAGCGCGCGCAGGTCGTCGGCGGTCACTTCGAAGAGATTTCGGCACGCGAACGACGTGTGGCCATCGACGCCATTGGCCTTCGCGTTCTCCAACGCGCGGGCCGTCAGCGCTTCGCTGCCTTCGATCCCGACAACCTCACGCGACACCCGCGCGAGCGGCAGCGTGAAATTGCCGATGCCGCAGAAAAGGTCGAGCACGCGATCGGACTTCTCCGGAGCAAGCAGGCTGAGCGCCCGGCTCACCAGCACGCGATTGATCTGGTGATTCACCTGCGTGAAGTCGGTCGGCTTGAACGGCATGCGGATATCGAATTCCGGCAGCGTGTAAGCGAGCTCGCTATCGAGCGGATAGAACTGATAAACCGTGTCCGGTCCTTTCGGCTGGAGCCACCATTGGACGCCGTGCGCATCGGCGAAAGTGCGCAGCAGCCCTTCGTCGGCTTCGGTCAGCGGCTCCAGAATGCGCAGCACGAGCGCCGTGACGTCCGATCCGACCGCGAGCTCGATCTGCGGCATGCGATCGCGAATCGACAGGCCCGCCACCAGATGGCGCAGCGGCACGAGCATCGCGGAAACATGCGGCGGCAGCACTTCGCAGCTCGTCATGTCGGCGACGTAACTGCTCTTGCGCTCGTGAAAGCCGACCAGCACGCCGCCCTTCTTTTCGACGTGCCGCACGGTCAGGCGCGCGCGATAGCGATATCCCCACGACGGCCCGTGAATCGGCCGGAACATGGTTTCGGCGCGCAGTTTGGACAGATGTTGCAGGTTGTCTTCGAGCACGCGCTGCTTCACGGCGATTTGCGCGCGAACATCCAGATGCTGCATCGAGCAGCCGCCGCAAATGCCGAAAAACTGGCACTTCGGCTTCGCGCGAATCACGCTCTCGCGCAGCACGCTCACCACTTGCGCCTGCTCGAAGCTCGGCTTTTTGCGGTAGCTCGAATAGCTGACACGTTCGCCCGGCAACGCGCCTTCGACGAAGATGACCTTGCCCGGCTCTCCGTTTTCGTTGACCGTGCGACCGACGCCGCGCGCTTCCATGTCGAGCGACTCGATTTCGATTTCGGGCGCGACGAAGTTCGGATCGGGCGTGACGGATTTCGCCGGCGCGGCGCGGCGGCGATGCTGGGTTTTTCGAGCGGCTTCGGACACCTGCGTACTTCCTGACTTATCGTGGGGCAAAGGCGAGATTGTAGACGAACGTCACGCTCTCATTCGACGAACGCCGCCAGATACTCCGCCCAGTGCGGCGAAGTCTCCTGCGCGAGCGCATTCTTGACGAAGTTGATTTCGTCCGCGTACTCGTCGGGCGTGAAGCCGCCGCGCATCATCTGAAAACGACAGTACATCAGATACGTGTTGACGACATCGGTCTCGCAATAGTTGCGGATTTCGTCGATATGGCCGTCGCAATACGCTTCCCAGACCTTGCCGCCGTCCATGCCGAGCTTGCCGGGAAAGCCGCATAGCTTCGCGAGCGCATCGAGCGGCGCATTGGCGCGCGCCTGATACATCGCGAGCACGTCCATCAGGTCGATGTGCCGCATGTGATAGCGGCTGATGTAGTTGTTGAACTTGAACTCACGGTCGTCCTGACCGAGATCCCAGTAGCGCGGCGCGGCGATGCCGTGCACGAGCGCGCGGTAGTGGAGCACGGGCAGATCGAAGCCGCCGCCGTTCCACGACACGAGCTGAGGCGTGTATTTCTCGATCACGCGATAGAACGACTGGATGAGCGCGGCCTCGCCGTCGGCCGTCGTGCCGAGCGAGCGCACGCGAAAGCCGTTGTTGTCGCGAAACACGCACGAAATCGCCGCGACACGCTGCAGATGATGCGGCAAGAAATCATTGCCGACGCGCTCGCGGCGCGCTTCGAACGCATGTTCGGCGACCTCGCGGTCGGAGAGATCGTCGGGCAAATCTTCGAGACGGCGAATGCCGTCGACATCGGGGATTGTCTCGATGTCGAAAACGAGAATCGGTGTCATTGAATCCTGGAGCGCGACGCCCCAAGCCGAAGGGCGTCGCCGAAGCGTTAAAGCACGGCGTCCTTGCGAACGCCGTTGGATGCGAAAAAGCGCTTGAGACGCACGAGCGCCTCTTGCTGGATCTGGCGCACACGCTCGCGCGTGAGGCCCATTTCGTCGGCGAGTTCTTCGAGCGTCGCGGGCTCGATGTGGTTCAGCCCGAAACGCCGTTCGATCACGTGCCGGTGTTTGTCGGACAGACGCGAGAGCCACAACCGCGTGAGCGATTCGAGTTCGCGATGCTGCACTTCCGCGTCCGGCGACTGGCTCTGATCGTCGGAAAGGAGATCGAGCAGGCTGCTGCCCGGATCGAGGTCGAGCGGCGCGTCGAGCGAAGCCGTGTGTTCGTTGAGCGCGAGGATATCGGTGACTTCTTCGGGCGTCTTGCCGGTGAGATACGCAATATCGTCGATGCTCGCGTCGCGGCGTTCGGGCGCGACGCTGTCATTCGAATTGGCGGAATTTTTTTCCAGATGGCGCTTCGCGCGCAGCACCTGGTTCAACTCGCGGATGACGTGAACCGGCAGACGCACGGTGCGCGCCTGGTTCATGATCGCGCGCTCGATGCTCTGGCGGATCCACCAAGTGGCATAGGTCGAAAACCGGAAACCGCGCGTCGGATCGAATTTCTCGATTGCGTGCATGAGGCCGAGATTGCCTTCCTCGATCAGGTCGAGCAACGGCACGCCGCGATTGAGATATCCCTTCGCGATACTGACGACGAGCCGCAGATTGCGCTCGATCATCACCTGGCGCGCGTCGAATTCGCCGGCTTTCGCGAGTCGCGAATAGCGCTGCTCTTCCTCGACGGTCAGGAGCGGCTTCACGCTGATGCGGTTCAGGTAATGCTGGATCGTGTCGGCGGTGAGCTCGGCCTGCAAAAGCGAGCGGAAATCGTCGGCGTCGGGCGCGGAATCGTTTGCGCCTTCCGCTGCTTCGTCGCTGCTTTTTCCGCGGCTGTTGCCTTCTTCGTCCGAATCGACGTCGACATCGACATTGTCGATGTCCTCGTCTTGAGTCGAAGCACCGTCTTCCACCGACACTTGCAAAGGTCGGCTGATCGTCTCAGTCTCGGCTTGCGGCAGGCGGCGCTTCGTTTTTGGCATGATGGTTTCGCTTTATTGCGGCGGCAAATACTTCAGTGGGTCAACAGGTTTTCCCTGCCGGCGAACTTCGAAATGCAACATCACGCGGTCCGAATCGCTGTTCCCCATCTCAGCGATCTTCTGCCCTTTAGTTACCGCGTCTCCCTCTTTTACCATCAAAGCACGGTTATGTGCGTACGCTGTCAGAAAAGTTGCGTCGTGTTTGATGATAATGAGATTGCCGTAGCCGCGCAGCCCATTTCCGGAGTAAACCACTCGGCCATCCGCCGACGCGTTGACCGGATCTCCCGCCGCACCGCCAATGTTCAAACCTTTGTTGCTCGCTTCGTTGAATGTGCCGAGAATCGGACCGCGCGCCGGCCAGATGAACGCCGGCTGGGCCGCTGGCGCCGCCGCGTTCGCATCCGCGCCCGGCACGCCAGGCGCCGATGCCATGCCCGCCGCCGCGCCGGCCGTTCCCGGCGCAGCGCCCATACCCGAGTTGGCGCCGTAATACGGCGGCTGCGCGGTCGCACCCGGCTGCGGGCTCGCGTACGCGTTCGCGCCATTCAACGGCTGCGTCTGCACGCCGCCGCCCACGATCGGCGCGGTCGCCACACCGGGCGTCGCCGCCGCGACATTCGCGCCCGGAGGCGCCACGCGCATCAGCTGGCCGACTTCGATCTGGTTCGGGTTGGTCAGGTTGTTCCACGCTGCGATGTCGTGATAATTCTGACCGTTTTCCAGTGCGATCCGATATAGGGTGTCGCCCGGCTTCACACGGTAATAGCCCGGCGGCGGCGGGCCGTTGTCCGGCGTCTGCGCTGCCGTCGTGCCGATGGGCGCGCCCGTTCTGTCGACGACCGGCGCCATGTCCATGCGCGTCGAACACGCCGCCAGCGCGGACAACGCCAGCACGCACACGCCGCGCTGCGCCGCGCTTAAGGCTTGGTCCGCACTTCCTTCTCGCAAAGCACGCAGGATACTCATCGGTGTCAAATCACTCCGGATTTTAAGGGTACAAAGAAAACGCGATCGAGCTGCTCTTCCCGCCATTGGCTTGCCGACACGCGCGTGACGAGCGTCAGCACCTGCGACTGCGCGGCCTGCGATCCGACCGGCGCGACGAGCTTGCCGCCGACCGCCAGTTGATCGAGCAAGGCCTGCGGCACGTCGAGGCCGGCGCACGCGATGACGATCGCGTCGAACGGCGCGGCCGCGGGCAAGCCGAGGCGGCCATCGCCGTAATGCAGCCGGATATTCGGCACGCGCAACGGCCGAAGATTGAGCTTCGCGCGCTCCGACAACGGACGCACGCGTTCGATCGAATAAACCTCAGTGGCGACTTGCGACAGCACGGCCGCCTGATAACCGCAACCGGTGCCGATCTCCAGCACCTTGTTCAACGCGCGCCCGGTCGCGACCAGTTCGATCATGCGCGCGACGACCGACGGCTTCGAGATGGTCTGGTGATGGCCGATCGGCAGCGCGGCGTCTTCGTAAGCCTGCGCCGCGAGCCCCGGATCGACGAACATGTGGCGCGGCACGACCGACATCGCATTGAGCACGCGCGGATCGGTCACGCCGTTCGAGCGCAGGCGTTCGACCATGCGCTCGCGCACCCGTTCCGATGTGAGTGTCTGCGTGCTTGCCAGCGCAACATTGGGCGCGCCTTTTTTCGTCGCGATCGCGGCGGCGTTCAGGTCGCGCTCGCCGGGCCGCGGCGCCGGACGCAGTGAATTCGCGCGCGCCGGATGAGCCGAATGATGCGTCTGCGCCGCGCTCTTGCTCGCCGACGGAACCGGTTTCGCCCCGCCAATTGCGGTCTTCGCGCCCGAACGCACGGGAAAAACGGACGTGGCCGGCTTCGCGGACGCCGCTGCCGTCGCGGGATTTTTCATCGTCGCGTTCGCCGCGCGCGATTGTCCAGGCCTTGCCGGCTGCGTCGGCGTCGGCTTCAGCGCGGAAGCGGCGGCTGGCTTGCCGCGCGAATCCTGCGGACGGGCCGCGGGTTTGCGCGGCTCGCGAACAAGATCCGCGAGCGCCAGCGGAAAGCGCTTGGCGCGCTCGTCGCTCATGTGCGAGCGCTCCCGGCGCGCGCCCATTCGCGCGTCTCCGCCATGAGCTTCGTATGAGTGAGATCGAGTTGCAGCGGCGTGATCGACACGAAGCCGTTGGCGACCGCGTGGAAATCGGTGCCTTCGCTCGCGTCGAGCGCATCGCCTGACGGGCCGATCCAGTAGATGGGGTTGCCGCGCGGATCGGTCTGGCGGATCACCGGCTGCGAAGGATGACGCTTGCCGAGGCGCGTCACTTTCCATTCGCGCAACTGATCGTAAGGCAGGCTCGGAATGTTCACGTTCAGCAACGGATGACCCGGCATCGGATGTTCGAGGAAATGAGCGACGATCTCGGCCGCCACGCGCGCGGCGTCGTCGAGATGAAGCCAGTCGCGGCCGACGAGCGAGAATGCGATCGCCGGAATGCCGAACATGAAGCCTTCGGTGGCGGCCGCCACGGTGCCCGAGTACAGCGTGTCCTCGCCGACGTTCTGCCCGTTGTTGATGCCCGACACGACGAGATCAGGCTGCTCGTCGAGCATGCCCGTGAGCGCGATGTGCACGGAATCGGTCGGCGTACCGTTCACGAAGTTGAAACCGTTCGGCGCCTGATGAACGCTCAAGGGCCGCGACAGCGTAAGCGAGTTGGACGAGCCGCTGCAGTTCTGCTCCGGCGCCATCACCGTCACTTCGCCGAGCGGCTGCAGGACATCGTGCAGCACATTGATGCCGCGCGCCAGATAACCGTCGTCGTTGCTGAGTAGGATTCGCATCCGACGATTGTAACCGAGGAAAGTGGCGCGACGACGACTCGAACTGCCATACACTGAGCCCAGTTCAACCAGGAGAAAACATGCGCGCCGTACGATGCAACGAACACGGATTGCCCCACACGCTTTCGATCGAAACGCTGCCCGACCTGCATCCGGAAGCAGGCGAAGTCGTCATTGACGTGAAAGCGGCGAGCGTGAACTTTCCCGACGTGCTCATCATCCAGAACAAATATCAGTTCAAGCCGCCGCTGCCGTTCACGCCCGGCGCGGAGTTCGCGGGCATCGTGCGCGAAGCCGGCGCGGGCGTCACGCATCTCGCGCCCGGCATGCGCGTGGCCGCCTACACCGCGCAAGGCGCGTTCGCCGAACAGGCGCGCGCGAAAGCCGCCGATTGCATCGTCTTGCCCGATGACGTCGATCTCGCCGAGGCCGCCGCGTTCTCGCTCGCCTACGGCACGTCGTATCACGCGCTCGTCGATCGCGGCGAGCTCAAGGCCGGCGACACGCTGCTCGTGCTGGGCGCGGCCGGCGGCGTCGGCATCGCGGCGATCCAGATCGGCAAGATCGTCGGTGCGCGCGTGATCGCGGCGGCATCGAGCGCGGAGAAGCTCGCGTTCTGTCGCGAACATGGCGCGGACGAGGTCATCGATTACGCGCACGAAGACTTGCGCGAGCGTATCAAGGCGCTGACGGACGGCAACGGGCCGGATGTGATCTTCGATCCGGTCGGCGGAACGTATGCCGAACCCGCGTTTCGCAGCATCGGCTGGCGCGGACGGTATCTCGTCGTCGGCTTCGCGAACGGCGAGATTCCGAAGCTGCCGTTCAATCTGGCGCTGCTGAAAGGCGCGAGCATCGTCGGCGTGTTCTGGGGCGGTCACATGCAGCGCGAACACGCACTCGCCGATCGGGAATTCGCGACGATGGTCGAGTGGATCAAAGCGGGCAAGCTGCGCCCTGTCGTCACGAAACGCTACTCGCTCGACGAAACGCCGCAAGCGCTGGACGACATGATGAACCGGCGCGTGACGGGCAAGATCGTGATCGAGCCATAACGCGCGCACTGCTACCATTGCGCGCTTTCACGCACTCCGCGAAGAGCCATGGCGAGTCTATGCCCCGATGTCAGCGTCATCGTGCCGGTCTACAACTGCGAAGCCTGGCTCGAAGCGCTGCTGCGCTCGGTGCTCGATCAGCAAGGCGTCGATCTCGAAGTCATCGCGATCTGTGACGGCGCGACAGACGACAGTCTCGCCATGCTCGAAACGATGGCGGCGGCCGATGCGCGCATCCGTGTGGTAGCGCAGGAAAATCGCGGCGTATCGGCGTCGCGCAATGTCGGGCTGACGCTCGCGCGCGGCGAGTGGATCGCGTTCGCGGACGGCGACGACTGGATGAAGCCCGGCGCGTTGCGCACGTGGATCGAACACGGCCGCCAGCATCGGCTTGATGTCGTGATCGGCAACGGATTCAGCTTCGAGGACTTGCCGCCGCCCGCCGATCCTCGACCGATGTACGAAGGCCAGCCGTGGGGCGACATCTGCGACGGCACGGCGTGGCTGAAACGGACCGTGCCGAACGACGACTGGGTCGTCTGCGTGTGGCTGCAATGCGTGCGGCGCGATGTCGTCGTGAGACACGGCCTGCGTTTCGAGGAAGGCGTGGTGCACGAGGACATCATCTGGGCGTTGCAGCTCGGGCTTCACGCACAGCGCGTCGGTTTCGTGCGCGAACCGTTGTACGGCTATCGACGCAATCCGGAATCGATCACGAACTCGCCCTCGCCGGCCGCTGTCGCGCGCCGCGCGGCGGGTTATCTGCGCGTGATCGACGCGCTCGTGACCGCCGCGCTCGATCCGCAAACCGACCGAAGTCTCAGCCGGATTCTGCTACGCCAAGCCAACCGCGAAAGCGGTCATCTCCTGCATGTGCTCAGAAAGCGCCTGACCGACGACGAACTGCGCAAGCCTTTCGCGCGGCAGTTTCTGCAGTCGGGGTATGTTCGCGCGATGCTGAAGGGCGCGACCAATGCGAGCGAAGTGTGGCGCGCGCTTCGCTGCTGGCGCGTCTATTCGCGCTTCGCGGCGTGAAGGCGTCCGCTTATAGGCGTCGCGATTGCGCGCGCGGCAGCATGCCGATGCGCGTTGCTTGGGTCGGCTGAGCCGCTTTGGCGTCGGCGAAATCGGCCATCGCGTAGTGTTGCGCCGCGCGCGCATGGTTGCCGTGCAACGTCCTGAACGCGGATGTCACGCGACGCACGGTGAGCAGGCGTTGCCACAAGCGTTCGCGAAGCCCGCCGAAAGGCAGAAAGGACGGCGGCACCACGACCGCGCCCGGGCCCCAGCCCGGACGCCACGAGCGCGCAAGGCCCTGGCGCATAAAGAGAGAGAGCGTCGGCACGCCGATGCAGGACGCGAGATGCCCGAGCCCCGAATCGTTGCCGATGAACCACGACGATTCGGCGATCCATGCCGCGACTTCGCCCAGTTGCGGCAGCGCATTGACCTCGCACCCTTCTTCAGCGATATCGCCCCAGACGCCGAACTCCGCAGGCGCGACGAGAAAGCTCGGTTGCAATCTCCGCCGCGTCAGCGCACGCGAGAGCGCAAGAAACTTCTCGCGGCCCCACATCTTTTCAGGATGACTGCCGGTCGGATGAATGACGACGCGATTCGCGAAGCGCCCGCGCATGACGCCGGACGGCACGACGAGACCGTTCGCGCGCGTCACGTCGGCGAGACCGAGCACGTTCTTCGCGATATCGACGATGCGGTCGACCATGTGCTTCGAGCCGCCGTATTCGGGCAGCGTGGCGAGACAGATGGTCTGGCCCGAGCGGCTCAGCGTCGATGCGTAGTCGGTCGGGCGAAGCTCGATCACGGTGTCGAACGCGCCCTGCCAGGCGTCGCGACGCCCTACCGTCACATGGGGAAACCAGTCGGCGAGTTGCTCCACGACCCAGCCGAACACGACGGGGCGATATCCGTTGCGGATGAGATTGTCGACGAGAACGAGCCCGATGAGGCTGTCGCCGATCGGCGATGGCAATACCACCGCAATCGAACCGTCAGTTCGCAGTTTCATTGTTGGTCCCGCGGGATCGCACGACGGACGTCGTGCAACGGCCTGTCCAGGACAGCATGATAGCGATGTCGACCGTGTCGTGCCATGACGGGCATTCCGAAAACGGTCGGCTTCGTTGACGGCGTGTTGGCACGCGCACAACCGGGGCGTCAAAGCTTCTCGGTTTCTCCGCTCTTCGGCTGCCATTTCATGAGCCGGCGCTCGACCAGCGCGACGAGACCGTCGAGCACCAGCGCGAACGCGGTCAGCACGAGAATCCCCGCGAACACCGTGTTGATGTCGAAGGTGCCTTCGGCCTGCAGGATCAGATAACCGACACCGCGCGCCGAGCCGAGATATTCGCCAACCACCGAGCCGACGAACGCGAGCCCCACCGACGTGTGCAGGCTCGAAAACACCCAGCTGGTCGCGCTCGGCAGATAGACATACCGCAGCAACTGCTTGCGATTCGCGCCGAGCATGCGCGCATTCGCGAGCACGACCGGGCTCACTTCCTTCACGCCCTGATACACGTTGAAGAACACGATGAAGAACACGAGCGTCACGCCAAGCGCGACCTTCGACCAGATGCCGAGACCGAACCACACCGCGAAGATCGGCGCGAGGATCACGCGCGGCATCGAATTGGCGGCCTTGATGTAGGGATCGAGGAGCGCGCTCGTCATCGGCGCGAGCGCGAGCCAGAGACCGACGCCGAGTCCCGTCACCGTGCCGATGACGAACGCCAGCACCGTTTCGATCAGCGTCACCCACAGATGGATGTAAATCTCGCCGCTCGTGAACCATTCCCAAATGCGTATGAGCACCTTCTGCGGCTCGCCGAAGAAAAAGGCGGCCTTGTTCGCGTCGTCGAAATAGAAAGGCGGCAAGAGCGTCGGGCTCGTCAGCATGTACCACAGCACGAAGCACGCGAGCAGCAACAGCCACTGCCACACGATGAGATTCGCCCGATTCGGGCGCAGCTTGTTCCACATGGTCGTATCGTCTTATTCGGCGGCGGCGGGCTTCAGCTGCTGCTGATAACCCTTCAGCACTTCTTCGCGCAGCACGCCCCAGATCTGCGCGTGCAGTTCGACGAAGCGCGGATGCGAGCGGATCTCGGCGACATCGCGCGGGCGCGGCAGATCGATCGCGAATTCGCCGATCGGATGCGTGCCCGGCCCCGCCGCCAGCACGACGACGCGATCGGACATCGAGATCGCCTCGTCCAGATCGTGCGTGATGAAAAGCACGGCCTTGCGTTTCGCGGCCCACAGATCGAGCAACTCGTTTTCCATGAGCTGGCGCGTCTGGATGTCGAGCGCGGAGAACGGCTCGTCCATGAGGATGATGTCGGGATCGAGGATGAGCGTCTGCGCCATCGCGACGCGCTTACGCATGCCGCCCGACAACTGATGCGGATAACGGTCGCCGAAACCGCCGAGGCCCACGCGCTTCAGCCATTCCTCGCCGCGCTTGTCGGCTTCGGCCTTCGGCACGCCCTGAAACGCGAGGCCGGCCGTGACGTTGTCGAGCGCGGAGCGCCACGGCATCAGCGCATCGGCCTGGAACATGTAGCCCGCGCGCCGGTTGATGCCCTTCAGCTTTTCGCCGAACACGCTCACGGTGCCCGACGAAGGCTCCAGCAATCCCGCCGACACGTTGAGCAATGTCGATTTTCCGCAGCCGGTCGGCCCGACGACGGACACGAATTCTCCTGGCGCGATCGCGAGGCTCGTATCGCGGACCGCCGTGTAGCGATCACGGCGACTCTCGCGCGACGCGAACGTGCAGGTGACGTCCTCGAGCGCGAGCGCATGGTTCGATGGCGACGACATCGGTCAGACCTTGACGCTCGCAAGCGCCTTCTTGACGAAATCGTTGGTCCAGGTCTTCGACAGGTCGATCGGCTTGCCCTTCACGGTTTCGTCGAAGGCTTGCAGCGTCTTGAGCGAGGTCGCGGGACCGTCGGCGGGCATCAGGCCGTCCGGCGACAGCGCTTCCTTCACGTGCTGCCACGAATCGAGATACAGCGCGCGATCGCCGAGCAGATAGCTTTCCGGCACCGTCGAGATGAGATCCTTGCCCGAGGCCGTCTGCAGCCACTTCAGCGCGCGTACCATCGCGTTGGTGAGCGCCTGCGTCGTGTTCGGATTCTTCGTGATGAAGCTCTGCGACGCGTACAGGCAACCCGCCGGCATGTTGCCGCCGAACACCTTCACGGTGTCCGCGAGCGTGCGCGTGTCCGACACGATGCGGATATCGCCCGCGCGATCGAGCTTGGTCATCACCGGATCGAGGTTGGCGATGGCGTCGATCTGGCCGGATTGCAGCGCGGCGATCGCGCCCGCGCCCGCGCCGACGCCGATGAACGACACGTCGGTCGCCTTCAGCCCCGCTTGCGCGAGCACGAAGCTCGCCATGATCGCCGTCGACGAGCCCGGCGCCGTCACGCCGATTTTCTTGCCCTTCAAATCGGCGACGGACTTGTAGTTCGGCATCGCCTTCTTGGACACGGCGAGCACGATCTGCGGCGCGCGCCCTTGCAGCACGAATTCGCGGAAGTACTGATTCTTCGCCTGCAGCAGCAACGTGTGCTCGAACGCGCCGGATACGACATCCGCGCTGCCGCCGACCGCCGCCTGAAGCGCCTTCGCGCCGCCCGCGAAATCGGCGATTTCGACGTCGAGCCCTTCGTCCTTGAAGTAGTTGCGACGCTCGGCGATCGTGAGCGGCAGATAGTAGAAGAGATTCTTGCCGCCGACCGCGACCGATACCTTGCTCTGCTCCAGCTTGTTCTGTGCGAATGCGAGCGGCATGCCCGAGATTGCCCCGCCCGCGAGCGCGGCGCCGCTCGCGATGAACGTTCTGCGTTTCATCGTTGTCTGTCTCCTGGTTTTATCGTTGTCGGCGCTGTTCGGCTCGAGGCTCAGATCACCTTGGCCGCGCGCAGCCGCGCAATATCGTCGGCATCATACCCGAGCGTTTGAAGTACTTCATCCGTGTGTTCACCGAGTTGCGGCCCGAGCCAGCGCGTTTCCCCCGGCGTTTCGGAGAGCTTCGGCGTCACGTTCGGCAGCGTGATCTCGCGGCCGTCCTGCCACGGGAAACGCTGCAGCATCTGACGCGCGAGGTATTGCGGATCGGTGAACATGTCGGCGACGCTGTAGATGCGCCCGGCCGGCACGTCGGCGGCGTTCAACACAGCGAGCGCCTCGTCGATGCTGCGCGTCGAGAGCCAAGCGGCGATAGCGTCGTCGATTTCCTGCGTGCGCGGCACGCGTCCGTCGTTCGACGCGAGCGCGGGATCGTCCGCGAGATCCGCGCGATCGATCGCGTTCATCAGGCGCTTGAAGATCGGATCGCTGTTGCCGCCGATCACGATGCTGCCATCGCGGCACGGATACGTGTTCGACGGCACGATGCCCGGCAGCGACGCGCCCGTGCGCTCGCGCACCATGCCGTACACGCCGTATTCCGGCACGACGCTTTCCATCATGTTGAAGACGGCTTCATAGAGCGCGACGTCGACGACCTGGCCTTTGCCGCCGTTCACTTGGCGATGATGCAGCGCCATCAGCGCGCCGATCACGCCGTGCAGCGCGGCGATCGAATCGCCGATCGAAATGCCGATGCGCGGCGGCGGCAAATCCGGATAACCGGTGATATGACGCAAACCGCCCATCGATTCCGCGATTGCGCCGAAGCCCGGACGATCGCGATACGGACCGGTCTGACCGTAACCGGAAAGGCGCACCATCACGAGACCGGGATTGTCGGCGGACAGCACCTCGTAACCGAGCCCGAGTTTCTCCAGCAAGCCGGGCCGGAAATTCTCGACGACGATATCGGCTTCCTTCGCGAGCCGCCGCACGATCTCCTTGCCCTCGTCGGCCTTGAGATTGATCGTCACGGATTTTTTGTTGCGCGCCTGCACGGCCCACCAGAGCGACGTGCCGCCCACTTCCGGATAGAGCTTGCGCCACTTGCGCAGCGGGTCGCCGCCGTTCGGATCCTCGATCTTGATGACGTCGGCGCCGAACTCGCCCATGAAGCGCGCGGCGAACGGGCCGGCGATGAGCGTGCCCAGTTCCAGTACCTTCACGCCCGCGAGTGGTCCCGTCGTTGCGCTCATGGTCGTGTCTCCTTTGTGTGTTTTCTCAGAGCGGAATATCGAGCGGCTTGAAGCGCGGCGTGCCGTCGGCGAGCGTCTCGTTGAACATCGCCGCGGGGCGCACCCACAAGCCGCGTTCATGCGGCCAAAGATGCTCGTAAACGATCATCGCTTCCTCGGTTTCCGAGTGCCGCGCGACGCCGATCACGCGATACAGCCCGCCCTTGTAGTGACGATGCGTCGCGAGCGCGAGCGCTTCGGTTTCTGTCATCGATTGGAGTCCTTTCATATGGAACGGCGATCGAGCATCGCGCGCGCGATCGTGCCGGCATCGACATATTCGAGCTCGCCGCCGACCGGCACGCCGCGCGCGAGCCGCGTCACCTTGAGCCCTTTGCTCTTGAGCGTTTGCGCGAGATAGTGCGCGGTCGCTTCGCCTTCGTTGGTGAAGTTGGTAGCCAGCACCACTTCCCGCACAACGCCGTCGAGCGCGCGATTGATGAGCCGCTCGAAGTGAATCTCCTTCGGACCGATGCCGTCGAGCGGGCTGAGCCGTCCCATCAGTACGAAATAGAGCCCGCGATACGTGAGCGTCTGTTCGAGCATGATCTGGTCGGCAGGCGTCTCGACGACGCACAGCAAAGCCGGATCGCGCTCTTCGTCGCTGCAGACTTCGCAGATATCGCTTTCCGTGAACGTGTTGCACTTCTCGCAGTGCTTCAGATTCTCGGTGGCGAACAGCAGCGAATTGCCGAGCTTTTCGGCGCCTTTGCGATCGTGCTGCATCAGGTGATACGCCATGCGCTGCGCCGACTTCGGTCCGACGCCGGGCAGCGCGCGCAGCGCTTCGACGAGCGCCGACAGGGCGGAAGGTTGTTTCATGTGTCCTTCATTTGACATCGAAGCGCGCCGAATCCGCTCCGGCGCGCGCGATCAGAACGGCAGCTTGAAACCCGGCGGCATCGGCATGCCGGCGGTCATGCCGCTCATCTTCTCTTGCGTGGTGGCTTCCGCCTTGCGCACGGCGTCGTTGAACGCGGCGGCGACGAGGTCTTCCAGCATGTCCTTGTCGTCGGCGAGCAGGCTCGGGTCGATCTGCACGCGGCGAACGTCGTTCTTGCAGGTCATCGTCACCTTCACGAGACCGGCGCCGGACTGGCCCTCGACCTCGATCTGCGCGAGCTGATCCTGCATCTTCTTCATGTTTTCCTGCATCTGCTGAGCCTGTTTCATCAGCCCGGCGAGTTGGTTCTTCATCATGGTTCGGCTCCTTACTGGAAAACGTGTGGCAAAAGCACGCGCGATGCGCGCGCCCGATATTCGGTGCGGCGGCGCGAAGTCGAAAACCGCGCCGCGCGCTTCAGTTCACGATGGATTCGCGCCCGATGCGGCAATCGGCTTGATCGAACCCTGCACGATGCTCGCGCCGAAATCGCGGATCAGCGATTGCACGAACGGATCCTGTTTGATCTCCTGCTCGGCTTCCTGCTGACGGCGGGCGCGTTCGGCGGCGTCGAGCGCGGCAGCGGTGCGCCGCGCGGGCGCGACGTTCACGCTGACTTCGATCGCGCGGCCGAGCTTTTCGGCGAGCGCGGCCTTGAGCTTGCCGACATGCGTGGCGTCGGTGTACATCTGGACCGGAACCGCAAGCGTCACGGAATTCGCATCGCAGGCGGTGAGCTCGCTGTTGAACGCAAGCTGATACGCAACGCCCTTCAGCGGAAGATCGACGGCGAGCGCCGCCCATTCGATCGACACGCCGAGCGCATCGAGCGGCACGGCGGGCGGCAACGGCGCCGTGTCGATGACGGGCG
>Ga0182736_1002161_pt1 | contig 15802 bp, 16 predicted proteins | sample eDN5th30CKraftBY_FD_128882 | JGI IMG/M metagenome (GOLD analysis project Ga0182736, IMG submission 128882) | Enriched backyard soil microbial communities from Emeryville, California, USA - eDNA 5th pass 30_C Kraft BY (version 2) (version 2) | ecosystem: Environmental > Terrestrial > Soil >... | reverse complement strand
CCGGGCCCCTCCGGGGCTCGCCGATCCGTGCACGGGCTCTCGCCGATCCGCGCACTCCGGGCCCGATCGTGCCGCCGGCTCGGTACAACGGGTGCCGACCGCGCGTCACCGGGCCGGGTGGGCCCCGAGCCGCATCGTGGAGGGTCCCGTGCCGATCGACTTCACCCCGAGCGACGAGCAGCGTGCGGTGCGGGCCCGCGCCCGCGAGTTCGCCCGCGACGTCCTGTCGCGCGTCGCGAAGGAGACCCACGGGCTGGCGACCGCGCGCGAGCGCTACGTCGCGACCCGGCCGTTCTACGAGGAGATGGTGCGGGCCGGGTTCCTGCGGTTGCTCGTGCCGCAGGCGCTCGGCGGCGACGGCACCGGCGCGGTGACCGTCGCGATCCTGGCCGAGGAGCTCATCGGCGGGGATCCGAGCGTGGCGCTGTCGCTGTTCTCGACGTCCCTCGGGCTGGCGCCGCTGCTGCGCGGTGGCTCCCCCGAGCAGCACGAACGGTTCCTCGGACCGTTCCTGCGCACCGAGGGCGCGCCCGTCGCGTCGCTGGCGTTCAGCGAGCCCGGGGGCAGCGCGAACTACCTCTCGACGGCGCCCGGCACCGGCCTGCGGACGACGGCGCGGGCGCGCGGCGGGTCGCTCGTCATCGACGGCACGAAGCAGTGGGTCTCCGGCGCGACGGGCTGGGACGGCACCGGCCCCGACCTGATGTCGGTCGCCTGCCGGCTCACGGCGCGCAGGGCGGCCGACCGCGGCGTCGCCGTCGTCGCGGTGCCGGGGCCGGTCGAGGGCCTGCGGGTCACGGGCGAGCTCGACCCGCTCGGCCACCGCGCGCACCTGCTGCCGCGGTTCGACCTGGTGGGCGTGACCGTCCCGCGGGAGAACGTGCTGGGCGGCCCGGGGGAGGGGCCCGCACTGCTGGCGTCGGCGTTCGGCGGGGCTGCGGTCGGCGCGTGCGCGGTAGGTGTCATGCGGGCCGCGTTCGCCCACGCGCTCGACTTCGCGCGCAGCGACCGCCGCGGGGGCCCGGTCCCGGTGATCGACCACCAGGGGGTCGCGTTCGTGCTCGCCGACGTGAAGACGCGCATCGAGGCGACCCGCGCCCTGACCTGGCGGGCCTGTCACGCCGCGGACCGTCGGGAGCCCTACGCCGAGGAGCTCGGCATCCACGCCAAGGTGTTCGGCTCGGAGGCGGCGGTGCAGTCGCTGACCGAGCTGATGCGCGTGGTCGGTGTGCAGTCGTACTCGCACGAGTCACCGCTCGCCGGCCTGATGGCCGACGCGCTGGCCTACCCGCTGTTCAGCGGCGGCAACATCGGCTTCCGGCGCCGCCGGTTGCAGGAGATCTTCAGCGACCCGGGCTACGACGCGGTGGCCACCGCCGACGCGTAGGGCTCGTTCCGCGGGTCGCCGCGGTGTCCCCGACCACTCGGACGGGGGACCACGCCGAATCTGCTTGCCGGTTTTGCTTGAGCGAGCTAATTTTTGCTCATGCGAGCAAAGACGGCGACGACCACGACCCGGCGCGCCCAGATCGTGGCCGCTGCGATCGAGGTCATCGCCGAGGCCGGATTCGACAACGCCTCGTTCAGCCGGATCGCCAAGCACGCCGGCCTCTCCAGCACCGGCATGATCAGCTACCACTTCGCGGGCAAGGACGACCTGCTGGCGGCGTGTGTCGCCGAGATCGAACAGGTCACCGGCGCGTTCATGCAGCCGTGGATCGACGCCGCCCAGGGCTACGTGGCGCAGCTGCGTGCCTACGTCGAGGCCAACGTCGCGCTGGTGGGCGAGCATCCGGTCGAGGTCCGCGCCCTGATCGACGTGGTCCGCAAGGTCGGCGCGGTCAGCCCGGGCGTCAACGGCCGGCTCGCCCTGTTCGAGGAGCACTTCCGCGCCGGGCAGGCGGCGGGCGAGTTCGGCTCGTTCGACCCCCGGATCACGGCGCTCGCACTGACCACGGGACTCGACGCCGTCGTCGCCACCATGGCGGCCGACGTCCCGGAGCCCGCGGAGCTCGCCCGGATCGGGCGCGAGCTCGCCGACCTGTACACCCGGGCCACCGCGCCCGGTCCCGAGGGGGGAACATCATGATGATCGACCAGAAGCCCGTCGCCGCGCCGTCGTCAGGGGGCGACGCCGGGCTGCGCCGGGTCGTGCGCGCCAACCTGCTCGCCGTCGTGTTCGAGGTCCTCGTGCCGATGGGCCTGTTCTACGGGCTGCGCGCCGCAGGGGTGAGCCAGTGGTGGGCGCTGATGGCCGGGGTGCTGGTGGCCGCGCCGTTCGTCGTGTGGACGGTCGTGCGCAACCGCCGGGTCGACCTCGTCGCCCTGGTCACGCTGAGCGTTCTGGTGCTCTCCGTCGTGCTCGGACTGCTGTCCGACGACCCGCGCACCCTCGCGATCCGCGAGGGCTGGACCGCCGCGCTCGGCGGTCTGTTCGGGGCGTGGATGCTGGTGACGGTCGTCGTCGGCAAGCCCGCGCAGCTGACCCTCGGCCGCACCATCGCCGAGATCAAGCGCGGCGCCGAGGGTGCGGCCGCGTGGGCGGACCGCTGGGACACCGACGAGCGGTTCCGGCACGGGCTGCGGGTGAACACCGCCGTCTGGGGTGCGGTCCTGCTGGTCAACGCGGTGATTCACGTGGTCCTCGTCTACCTGCTCCCGATCGACCTGATCGCCCTGGTCACGACGGTTGTCTGGTTCGTCGTGCTGGGCTGCCTGATCGCGTGGCACGTCTGGTACATCCGCAAGGAGGACATCGATGCCTGACGTGATCGTCGCCGGCGCCGGACCCACCGGTCTGATGACGGCGTTCGAGCTCGAGCGGGCCGGTGTCGAGGTGCTCGTCCTGGAGCGGGACCCGCAGCCGACCACCCAGTCCAAGGCGCTGGCCCTGCAGCCCAGATCGGTGGAGCTGCTCGCCGACCGGGGGCTGCTCGCCGCGATCGAGCCGTACGTCCTGGCCCGCCTCCCGGCCGGGCACTTCTCCGGGATTCCGATCGACTACACCGATCTGCCGACGCGGTTCCCGTTCCAGCTCGGCGTCGAGCAGGCCCACGTCGCGGCGGCGGTCGAGGCTCGGTTGCGTGCCCCGGTGGTGCGCGACGCGGCGGTCACCGAGGTGGCGCAGGACGACGGCGGGGTCGTCGTCACCGCGGGCGGGCGGTCGCACCGGGCGGGGTGGCTCGTCGCCGCCGACGGCGGGCACAGCGCGGTCCGCAGGCTCCTCGGGGCGGCCTTCCCCGGGTCGTCCGCGCGGTTCTCGCTGCTCGTCGCCGACGTCACGCTGGCCGCGAAACCGGCCGGGCTGGCCGAGGACTGGCAGCTGCCGTCGACCGGGTCCGGGTTCCTGCTGCCCCTGTCGGGCGGGCGCTACCGCGTCGTCGTCGGGGGCGAGGAGCAGCAGCGCCTCGACCGCGACGCGCCGGTCACCGCCGCCGAGGTCGGGCGCGGGCTGGTCGCCGCGCACGGGCCCGGCATCGAGATCGGTGAGCTGCTGTGGGCCTCACGGTTCGGCGACGCGGCCCGGCAGCTGGAGCGGTACCGGCACGGGCGGGTGCTGTTCGCGGGCGACGCCGCGCACATCCACCTCCCGGTCGGCGGGCAGGGACTCAACCTCGGTCTGCAGGACGCGGTGAACCTCGGCTGGAAGCTCGCCGCCGAGGTGCGCGGGCACGCACCCGGCGGGTTGCTCGACAGCTACCACGACGAGCGCCATCCCGTCGCCGCCCGGGTGCTGGTGAGCACGCGGGCCCAGGGGGTGCTGGGCATCCCCGACCCGGACGCGATCGCCGTCCGGGAGATCGTGACCGGGCTGCTCGCGGTCCCGCAGGCCCGACGGGCCGTCGCGCTCGAGCTGTCGGGGCTCGCCGTCGCGTACCCCGGCGTGCTCGGGCGGGCCGAGGAACCCGTCTCGGCCGACGGGCGCGGGGTGCTGGTCGGTGCCGACCTGCCGGCGGCGTGGGCCGACCGGGTCGAGGCCCGTCCGGGTCCTGCACCGCGGCTGGTGCGGCCCGACGGCCACCTCGTGTGGGACGGCGGTCTCGGGCTCGACGACGCGCTCGGCCGCTGGTTCGGCCCGCGGGTCGGTTCCGGCGCGGCCGGCCGGGCGCGCCTGTCGGTCTGACGCGGCCGGGGCGCGGCCGGGTCGTCAGGCGCGGGCCGCGCGGGCGTGCAGGACGGCGTCGCCGTCGTGCTCGACGATCCGTGGCGCGGCGGCGCCGGCGCCCGCGACGGCGGCCGGATGGTGCAGCCGCGGTGCGAGGTCGACCAGCCAGAACGGCTCGACAGGCGCGCCCTCGCCGGTCCACTCCAGCACCGCGGGCGGGTGTCCCGGCGGACTGAGGGTGATCGAGTCCATCGGCCGCGACAGCCCGTCGCCCGTGGCCTTGAGCAGCGCCTCCTTGCGGGTCCAGACGCGCAGGAACTCGCCCGTCGTCGCGGGCGCGGGGCGGGCCTTCTCGGCGGGGGAGCTGACGTGCTCGGCCATGCCCGCGACGTCGGAGAGCGCGCGGTGGTGCTCGACGTCGAGCCCGACCGGGACGTCGGCGACGGCGAGCCCCACGAGGTCGCCGGAGTGCGTGAAGGAGAACTCGGGGCCGCCGTCCCCGACCGGCGCGAGCCGGGGCTTGCCGTGGGGCGCGCCGCAGCGGCAGGTGCGGTCGAAGCGGACCCCGGCGGGGTGGGTGGCGGTGCGTTCCCCGAGCACGATCCGGGTCAGCGCATGGGCGGCGAGGTAGCGGCCCGCGTCGTCGGGGCGCCGGAACGCGCGCAGCCGGGTGCGTTCGTGCTCGTCGAGGAGCGCGACGAGGTCGCGGCGGAGCGCCGGGTCGACCGGGCCCGCCCACCACACGGTGCACTCGCCCGTGGTCGGGCCGGTTCCCGGGACGGCGTCGCGCACGACGCCAGCGTCGCACGGCGGTGGGCCGGCGCGAAGCGGGCGTGACGGGCGCGACGTCCCGGCCCGGCCTCGGCCCCGGCGTCCGGCGTCGTCGATCCACGCGGCGGCGGACGGCGCGGCCACCGGGAGGAGCGGGGCACCGCGCGCGGGACGCGGTGCGACACACCGCGTCCCGCGCACGCCCCCCGACGCGGCCCGCCGTCACCAGCGACGGGCCGCGGTGTCAGCCGCTGCGTCGCGCGGCGAAGTCGGCGCGCGGATGCACCGGCTTCGTCGACACCGCTCCCCGATGTGCGTGCTGCACATCCGGTGTCGCGCGCTGCGGCTCTGTTCCGCCCTTGCGGCGCGCCCTGCGGGCGGCCCGGTTGGGGGCGGGCTGGTCGTGGTCGGGTCCCGCGGGGGTGGCCGCGAGGGAACGGGATGACGGGATACGGGCAGGCACACGGACCTCCTGGAGAGCAGCGGCCGACGCAGCGACGGACGGCTCACGGCCGGCCGGGCGGGCTGGGACGGGCGGCCTCGCCGGGACCGACCCGGGCGAGGGCGACGGCGGGCGGTCGCCCGCGGTCGGCTCACAGGAAGAAGCGCATGACCGAAAGGGTGCCATCGTGCGGACCGGGCTGCCACCGAATTACCGTCGGACCCGTGGGCTCACCTGACGTCGTCGTGATCGGGGGCGGGATCGCGGGGGCGTCCGTCGCCTTCGAGCTGGCCGCGGACCGCCGGGTCCTGTTGCTGGAGGGCGAGTCCGCGCTGGCCACGCACTCGACGGCCCGGTCGGCCGCGACCTACATCCCCGGCCACGGCCCGGCGCCCGTCCGAGCCCTGGTCGCCGCGAGCGGTCCGCGGTTCGCCGCGCTCGCCGCCGAGCTCGACACCTCGCCGCTGCTCACCCCGAACACGGTGGTCTGGGCGGGCTTCGACGGGGCGGGCGAACGCGGCGTCACCGCGCTGCTGGCCGAGCGGGAGGGGGAGCCGCTCGCCCCGGAACGTGTGGATCCCGATGCGGCACAGAGCATCTGTCCGCTGCTGCGGCCCGGCGTGGTGCGCGCGGCGGCGGTGACGAGCGCGTCGGCCGACGTCGACGCGGCGGGGTTGCACGCCGCGTACGTGCGCGGGCTGCGCCGCCGGGGCGGGGAGGTCCGCTCCGGGGCGCGGGTGGGATCGCTCGAGCGCCGGGGGACGACCTGGCGGGTGCACGTCCCGGACGGTCACGTCGAGGCGCCCGACGTCGTCGACGCCGCGGGGGCGTGGGCCGACGTCGTCGCGCAGGCCGCGGGCGTCGACCCGATCGGGCTGGTCCCGTTGCGCCGCACCGCCGCGATCGTCCCGGTCGCCGACGAGGCCGTACCCGCCGGCGGACGGCGGTCGATGGTCATCGAGGTGGGCGAGAGCTTCTACTTCAAGAGCGAGCCCGGCGGGCTGCTCGTCTCTCCCGGCGACGAGACGCCGTCGCCGCCGTGCGACGCCCGCCCCGACGAGCTCGACGTCGCGCTCGCCCTGGAACGCGTCGCCGCGGTGGTGACGGTGCCGGTGCGCTCGGTGCGCACGGCCTGGGCGGGGCTGCGCTCGTTCGTGGGCGACCGGCTGCCGGTCGTCGGTGCCCGCCCCGAGCACCCGGGGTTCCACTTCCTGGCCGGTCAGGGCGGGTCGGGCATCGAGTCGGCGCCGGCGCTCGGGGCACTGGCCGCGGCCGTCGTCACGGGCGCGCCCGTCCCTGCGGACATCGAGGTGGACCCGCGGGTGTTCAGCCCGACGCGGCTCGGCTGACGTGCGGTCCCGACCGTTGTAAGCGGATGCTCACAAGAGCTGGCACCATGGGGGCCATGACCGCGACCACCACCGCCGGTGCCCAGGATCTGCCCGCCGTGTTCGACGGCGAGTTCTGGGCGGACCCCTACCCGGCCTACGCGGCGCTGCGCGAGCGGGCACCCGTGCGCCGGCTCGACCTGCCCGGTGGCCCGGTCTGGCTCGTCACCCGTTACGACGACGTGCGCACCGCGTTCACCGATCCCCGGTTCGCCAAGGACTGGCGGTGGACGCTGCCGCCCGAGCAGCGGGCCGACGCGCCGTCGACGCCGATGATGATCCTCATGGACCCGCCGGACCACACCCGGCTGCGCAAGCTGGTCAGCCGGTCGTTCACCGCGCGCCGGATGGCCGGGCTGCGCCCGCGGGTCGAGGAGATCGCCGCCGAGCTCGTCGCGGACCTGCCCGCCGAGGGGACCGTCGACCTCATCGCGCGCTACGCGTTCCTGCTGCCCGTCCGGGTCATCTGCGAGCTGCTCGGCGTCCCCGCGCAGGACCGCGACGAGTTCAGCGCCTGGTCGGCCACCATGGTCGACGACGCCCCGCAGGAGGCCAAGGGCGAGGCCTCGGCGAAGATGGGCGCCTACCTGGGTGAACTCGCCGCACGCAAGGCCGCCGAGCCCGGTGACGACCTGCTCTCGGCGCTGGTCGCCGTCTCCGCGGACGACGACGACCGGCTCTCCGGCGAGGAGCTCGTCGCGATGGGCATGCTGCTGCTCATCGCGGGCCACGAGACCACCGTCAACCTCATCGGCAACGCCCTGCTGGGCCTGCTCACCCACGACGACCAGCTCACGCTGCTGCGCGAGCGCCCGGAGCTGACCAAGGGCGCGGTCGAGGAGTTCCTGCGCTGGGACTCGCCCGTCGGGACCGCGCCCGTGCGGTTCACCACCGAGGACGTCGAGGTCGCGGGCACGACGATCCCGGGCGGCTCCGTCGTCATGCTCGGGATCGGGGCCGCCAACCGCGACCCGGACCGCTTCCCCGACGCCGACCGGCTCGACGTCGCCCGCGACGCCACCGGCCACGTCGCGTTCGGCCACGGCCTGCACTTCTGCCTGGGCGCACAGCTCGCGCGGATCGAGGGCGAGGTCGCGCTGCGGACCCTGCTCGACCGCTACCCGAGCCTCACCCTCGCGGCCGACGTCGACGATCTCGTGTACCGGCGCAGCACGCTCATCCGCGGGCTCAGCACGCTGCCGGTCGACCTGGGGTGAGGGCCGCTCACCGGAGCTCGGCGCCCGTCGCGGCGCGGACCTCGTCCTCGGTGACGCCGGGGGAGGTCTCGACCAGCACCAGGCCCTCGTCGGTGACGTCGACGACCGCGAGGTCGGTGACGATGCGTGTGACGCAGGCCAGCCCCGTGACCGGCAGCGAGCACTCCTCGACGATCTTGGGTGCGCCGTCGCGCGCGGTGTGCTCCATCATCACGACGACCTTCGCCGCCCCGTGGACGAGATCCATCGCGCCGCCCATGCCCTTGACCAGCTTGCCGGGCACGGCCCAGTTCGCGAGGTCGCCACGCGCGCTGACCTGCATCGCGCCGAGGACCGCGACGTCGACGTGGCCGCCGCGGATCATCCCGAAGCTCGTCGACGAGCCGAAGAAGCTCGCCCCCGGCAGGACGGTCACGGTCTCCTTGCCCGCGTTGATCAGGTCGGCGTCGAGCTCGGCCTCGGTGGGGTACGGGCCCACGCCGAGGATGCCGTTCTCCGAGTGCAGGACGACCTCGCGGCCCGCCGGGATGTGCCCGGGCACGAGCGTCGGCATCCCGATGCCGAGGTTGACGTAGGCGCCGTCGGGCAGCTCGCGGGCCACCCGGGCGGCCAGCTCGTCGCGGGTCAGGGCCATCAGGACTCCTCGTCGGGAGCGGTGGGGCGCATCGTCCGGAACTCGATCTGCTTCTCCACGCCCGCGGCGTCCACGACGCGCTGGACGAAGATTCCGGGCGTGTGGATCTCGTCGGGGTCGAGCTCGCCGGGCTCGACGAGGTGCTCGACCTCGGCGATCGTGATGCGCCCCGCGGTGGCGCAGTCCGGGTTGAAGTTCCGCGAGCTCCGCCGGTACACGAGGTTGCCGTGCCGGTCGCCCTTCCAGGCGTGGACCAGCGCGAAGTCGGTGACGATCGCGTGCTCGAGCACATAGGTCGTCCCGTCGAACTCGCGGGTCTCCTTGGCGGGTGAGCGCACCGCGACGCTGCCGTCGGGGGCGTAGCGCCACGGCAGCCCGCCGTCGGCCACGAGCGTGCCGACGCCGGCCGGGGTGTAGAAGGCGGGGATCCCGGCGCCTCCCGCGCGCAGCCGCTCGGCCAGCGTGCCCTGCGGCGTCAGTTCCACCTCGACCTCGCCCGCCAGGTACTGCCGGGCGAACTCCTTGTTGTTGCCGACGTAGGAGCCGATGGTGCGCCGGATGCGGCCGGCGGCGAGCAGCGTGCCCAGGCCGAACCCGTCGACGCCCAGGTTGTTGCTCACCGTCTCCAGGTCGGTGGCGCCCTGCTCGAGCAGCGCGGCGACGAGCGTCACCGGCACGCCGGACATGCCGAAGCCGCCGACGGCCAGGGACGCGCCGTCGGGGATGTCGGCGACGGCCTCGGCCGCGGTGGCGACCACCTTGTCGATCACGCGATCACCGGACCGGGTACCAGGTCGCGGGCAACGGGTCGGGGCATGGCGCCCAGCCTAGTCAGACGTTCGGCAGACGTGCAGTTGTTCGGATAGCGCACACTCAGCGCAGGGCGTGGCCCAGCTCGGTGGTGTCCCCGACGACGGCCAGGGCGCCCGCCTCCTCCAGCTCGCCGGGCTCGGCGTAGCCCCACGCGACGCCCAGACAGGCGATCCCGTGTGCCGCCGAGCCCACGACGTCGGTGCTGCGGTCGCCGACCATGATCACGTGGTTCCCCGGTTCGGCGCCCAGGCGGCGCAGCGCCTCGGCGACGACGTCGGCCTTGGTCGGGCGGCGCGCGTCGAGGCTGTCGCCGGTGATCGTGGCGAACAGGTCGGTCCAGCCGTGGTGGGCCAGCACCTCCTCGGCGAAGACCTCGGCCTTGCTCGTCGCGAGCGCCAGCCGCACCCCGCCGGCGGACAGCTCCCGCAGCAGCGCGTCGATGCCCGGATAGGGGGTGCAGTCGTAGAGGCCCGCGTCGGCGTAGTGCCGGCGGTAGGTGACCAGCGCCTGCGCTGCCGTCTCCTCGTCGCCGACGATCGCCGGCAGCGTCGTGTAGAGCGGCGGCCCGAGCAGGTGACGGCCCACCGCGCCCGGGGCCGGGTCGACGCCCAGCTCGGCGAACGCGGCGTGCAGGGACCCGAGGATGCCGGGCGCGGAGTCGACGAGGGTGCCGTCGAGGTCGAGCAGGACGATCTCGGGTGCGGAGCCGTGGCGCGTGGTCACACCCTCCATCGTCGCCCCGCCCGGCCGCCCGGTCGGGCGCGGGTCCTCGCCCTACCCCGTGCCCAGCCGGCGCAGCGCCGCGGCGGTGGCGGCGTCGGCCGGGTGGAAGGTCTCGACGACCAGCTCCTCGACGGTGACGTCCGCGGCCGTCGTGACGTGCGCGGCGAGGGAGAACAGGGCGAGCTCGCCGTCGGCCGTCCGCAGCCGCAGCGGAACGACGACCGCGCCCGGCCCCGGCTCCTCGGCCGTCCCGCCGCCGTAGCCGGTCAGCTCGTCGAGCAGCGCACCGAGCGCCGGGTCGCCCGTCCGCTCGGCACGGCGCCGGACCTGGCCCAGCAGGTGCGCGCGCCACTGCGGGAGGTTCGCGATCCGCGGGGCCAGCCCGTCGGGGTGCAGGCTCACGCGCAGCACGTTCACGGGCGCGACGAGCAGGTGCGGGGCGCAGCCGTCGAGCAGCGCGGTGGCCGCGGCGTTGGCCTCGACGAGGTCCCAGTGCCGGTCGAGCAGCAGCGCCGGGTGCGGCAGGTGTGCGGCGAGGACGGCGCGCAGGGCGTCGCGGACATCGGCGAGCTCGGGGTCGTCGAGCCCGTGCTGGGGGTAGGCGGGGGCGAACCCGGCGGCGAGCAGCATCGCGTTGCGCTCGCGCAACGGGACCTCGAGGTCGTCGGCCAGGCGCAGGATCATCTGCGCCGTCGGACGGCTGCGGCCGGTCTCGATCCAGCTCAGGTGCCGCGTCGAGACCGCGGTCCGGTTCGACAGCTCCAGCTGGCTGAGCCGGCGGCGCTCGCGCCACTCCCGCAGCAGCGCGCCGACGGGCGCGGTCGAGGTCGTCACGGGCGCCGACGGTAGTGCGCGCAGGTCGCCGCGACGATGACCTCGGAGGTCATCGACCCGCCGCCGCCGGGCGCCGCAGGATCGATGCCGGCGCCGGGACGTCCGGTGCGGCGCAACGAAGGAGACCGAGATGACCGCCACGACCACGACGACCGGCACCCTCGTCGGGGACTACCTCGCCTGCTGGAACGAGACCGACCCGCAGGCCCGCCGCGCGCTGCTCGAGCGGCACTGGACCGCCGACGCCGCCTACACCGACCCGCTCGTCGACGTCACCGGCCACGACGCCGTCGCCGCCACGATCGCGGCGGTGCAGGACCAGTTCCCCGGGTTCGTGTTCACCCCCGTCGGACCCGTCGACGCCCACCACCGGCAGGCGCGCTTCTGCTGGGGCCTGGGTCCGGCGGGGGAGGAACCGCTCGTCGTCGGGTTCGACGTCGTCGTCACCGACGAGCAGGGCCGCATCGAGCGGGTCCTGGGCTTCCTGGACAAGGTCCCGGCCTGACCTCGGTGGGTACCCGGCGCGGCGCGGGGGACGGGTGGGCGCATCCCGTACGCTCGTTCGCATGCCGGACACCGGGATCGGGATGTTGGCGCCGCTGCTCGGGTCCGACCGCGTCGCGCGGACCGTCGACGCGGTCGCGTGGCTCACCGCGCTGATCGACGTCGAGGTCGCACTCTCGCACGCCGCGGCGGCCCACGGGCTCGTCGACGCCGCCGCCGTCGCGCACGTCGAGCGGGCCGCCGCCGCGCTGCGCGCCGACCTCGATCCCGCGGTGCTCGCCGGCGAGGCCGTCGAGGGCGGCAACCCGGTGATCCCGCTGGCCCGGCGGCTGCGCGCGGCGGCAGGCCCGGGCGCGCCGGCCGTGCACCCGGGGGCGACCAGCCAGGACGTCATGGACACGGCGCTCGTGCTGCTCGTCAGGACGGCGGCGGACGTGATCGGCGACGACCTCGCCGCGTGCGCGGACGCCGCCGCCGCGCTCGCCGCCGCCCATCGCGACACCCCGGCGATCGCGCGGACCCTGGGCCAGCAGGCCCTGCCGACGACGTTCGGCCTCGTCGCGGCGGGGTGGTGCGCCGGGCTCGACCGGGCCCGGGTGCAGCTCGGGAGCGTGGTCGCCGCGCTGCCCGTGCAGTTCGGCGGGTCGGCGGGGACGCTCGCGGCGTCGTACCCGCACGGCCCGGCGGTGGCCGACGCGCTCGCCGACCGGCTCGGCCTGCCCCGCCAGGACGTCCCGTGGCACACCGAGCGGACGCGGATCGGCGAGCTCGCGGCCGCGCTCGGCGTGGCCGCCGGGGCCTGCGCAAAGGTGGCGACCGACGTCGTGCTGCTGTCGGCGACCGAGGTCGGCGAGGTGGCCGAGGCCGCGCCGGGGGACTCGTCGTCCATGCCGCACAAGCGCAACCCGATCGCGGCGATCACCGCGCGGGCCTCGGCGCGCCGCGCCCCGGGGCTCGTCGCGACGCTGCTCGCCGCGTCCGACCACGAGCACCAGCGCGCAGCCGGGCCCTGGCACGCGGAGTGGCCCGCGCTGACCGACCTGCTGCTCGCCACCGGCGGGGCCGCCGCCCGGCTGCGGGTGTCGCTCGTCGGGCTCGGCGTCCACCCCGGGGCCATGGCGCGCAACCTCGCGCTGACCTCGCCGGACCCGACGCCGAGCCACGCGGGGGACCTCGTCGACCGGGTACTGGCGCGCCGGCCGTGAGCGCCCCGGACCGGGCGCTCTCGCCCGACCACGTCCAGTCGCTGGCCAGGGGCCTCGCGGTGATCCGGGCGTTCGACGCCACGCATCCGCGCCGGACCCTGGCCGACGTCGCCCGTGCCACCGGGCTGACCCGCGCCGCCGCCCGCCGGTTCCTGCTGACGCTGGCCGACCTCGGCTACGTCCGCACCGACGGCAGGCTGTTCTCGCTGACCCCGCGCGTGCTGGAGCTCGGCTACTCCTACCTCTCGGCGCTGACCCTGCCCGAGGTCGCGGGACCGCACCTGGAAGCGTTGTCGCGCAAGGTGGACGAGTCCGCGTCGCTCTCGGTGCTCGACGGGCCCGACATCGTCTACGTCGCCCGGGTCGCCGCCTCGCGGATCATGACCGTGGCGATCACGATCGGCACCCGGTTCCCCGCCTTCGCGACGTCGATGGGCCGGGTGCTGCTCGCCGCACTGCCCGCCGACGAGCGCGCCGGCCTGCTCGCGGCCCGGCCGCCGGAGTCGCTCACCCCGCACACGCTCGCCGACCCAGCGGCGGTCGAGGCCGCCGTCGCCGAGGCGGCGGTGTCCGGGTTCTGCATCGTCGACCAGGAGCTGGACCTGGGCCTGCGCTCGATCGCGGTCCCGGTGCGCGACCGGACCGGCTCGGTGGTCGCGGCGGTCAACGTCAGCACGCACGCCTCGCGCCGCACCGCCGAGCAGGTGGTGGCCGACGTCCTGCCCGCGCTGCGCGCCTGCGCCGCCGCGATCGAGGCCGATCTCGCCCACGCCTGACTGCGCCGTCGCACGCCGCCCCCGCCGCAGGGCAGACTGCGCGGGTGGCCGAGCGCGTGCTGACCCGGGGCGAGCTCAACCGGGCGCTGCTCGCCCGGCAGGGGCTGCTGGAACGGGCTCTGATCACCCCCGCGAAGGCGGTCGAGCGCTTCGGCGGCCTGCAGACCCAGCACGCGCCGTCGGCCTACGTCGGGCTGTGGTCACGGGTCGAGGGCTTCGCCCGCGAGGACCTCACCGCGGCGCTGACGACCGGCCGGGTCGTGCAGGGCTGGATGATGCGGTGCACGATCCACATGGTCTCGCGCGCCGACTACGCACCGCTGACGGCGGCGGTCCGGCTGCCGCGTCGCGCCGACTGGCTGCGGACCCACAAGGGCCAGCGCGAGGAGCAGCTCGTGGCCGCCACGGCCGTCGTGCGCGACGTGCTGGCCGCCGGGCCCGCGGCACAGCCCACGCTGGTCGCCGCGCTGCGCGACGCGGGGATCGACCCGGCGGTCTTCCCCGGCACCCAGCTGTGGACGGACCTGGTCCGCGTCCCGCCCGCCGGGACATGGGAGCGGCCGCGGGCGCACGTCTACGCGCCGGCGGCGGCGCACCTGGGTACGGCGGCTCCCGCGGCCGTACCCGAGCCGCCGGAGGTCGTCGCGGCGGGGGAGGAGCTACTGGTCCGGCGCTACCTGCGGGCGTTCGGCCCCGGGTCGGCGAGCGACGTCGCCCGCTACGCCGGACTCACCGTCGGGGCCACGCGAGCGGTACTGGCGCGGCTCGACCTGCGCCGGCTGCGCGCCGAGAACGGCGAGGAGCTCGTCGACCTGCCGCGTGCCCCGCTCCCGGCGGCCGACGTCGAGGCGCCCGTCCGTTTTCTGTCGACGTACGACGCCGTGCTGCTGCTCGGCCACGCGACGCGCGCGGGCATCCTGCCCGCCGAGTTCCGCGACCGCGTGTTCCACGTCCGGATGCCCCGCTCGACGCCGACGTTCCTCGTCGACGGCCGGGTCGCGGGGGCCTGGCGGTTCGACGACGGACGGGTGCGGACCGAGCCGTTCGTCCCGCTGTCGTCCGCCGCCGCCCGCGACGTCGCGGACGAGGCCGAGCGCCTCACCGCGTTCCACGCCCGCTGATCCCGGCCACCGTGTCCGACGGGCTCTCGCTGCAGCGCGACGTCGGATGCCCGCACCGGTACGAGCCGGCGCGGGCGGGTGGGCGGGTTCGCCGTCATCGGCGGTGTCGGGTCATCGGCGGTGTCGGGTCGTGTCCGGTCGCCGGTGGGCTCAGCGCACCCGCAGGTGGATGTCGGCGGGGGCGTCGCCGTGGGCGCGCAGCTCGGCGACGAGCCGTTCGACGTCGCGGTCGTGCCCGCCCGACGGCAGGATCCCGGAGAACGGGGCCGCGGGCCGGAACTGGTAGAGCCGGAAACGACGGCGGCCGTCGCGGTGCGCCCGCACGGACGCGACGACGACGAGGGCGATCAGGGCCAGGACGATCAGCGAGAGCATCATGGCAGGAATTGTGTGCGGAGCGAGTTTCTGCCAACAGATGGCGGGAAGTCATCCTTCGACAAGATTCGGCCATAGACTGTGGCCATGTTGCGCAGCGTCGCCGCCCTCGTCCTCCCCGAGATGGCGGTCTTCGAGTTCGGCGTGATCTGCGAGGTCTTCGGCCTCGACCGCTCCGACGACGGGCTGCCCGTGCTCGACTTCCGGATCTGCGGTCCCGAGGCCGGCGTCGCGCTACGGACGACGTCGGGGGGCCGGCTCATCCCCGACCACGGGCTCGACGGGCTGCGCGGCGCCGATCTCGTCGCCGTCGGCGCCACCCGGCTGCGGGAGTTCCCCGACGACGTCCTCGACGCGCTGCGCGCGGCCCACGCCGACGGCGCGACGATCCTGTCGGTGTGCTCGGGCGTCTTCGTCCTCGGGGCCGCGGGCCTGCTCGACGGGCGGCGCTGCTCGGTGCACTGGAACGCCGTCGACGAGCTGCGCGCCCGCCACCCGCTCGCGCAGGTCGACCCGGACGTCCTGTTCGTCGACGACGGCGACCTCGTCACCAGCGCAGGCACCGCCGCGGGCATCGACGCGTGCCTGCACCTGGTCCGGCGCGAGCTGGGCAGCGCCGTCGTCAACGGCATCGCGCGCCGGATGGTCGTCCCCCCGCAGCGCGACGGCGGTCAGCGTCAGTACGTCGACCAGCCGGTCCCGGAGTGCACCATCGACACCCTGGCACCCGTCCTGGAGTGGATGCTGGAGAACATCGACCAGGACCACACCGTCGGCGCGCTCGCCGCCCGGGCGGGCATGTCGGGGCGCACCTTCGCCCGGCGGTTCGCCGCCGAGACCGGGACGACGCCCGTCCGCTGGCTGACGTTGCAGCGCGTCCTGCGGGCGCAGCGG
>Ga0182736_1002159_pt1 | contig 15816 bp, 15 predicted proteins | sample eDN5th30CKraftBY_FD_128882 | JGI IMG/M metagenome (GOLD analysis project Ga0182736, IMG submission 128882) | Enriched backyard soil microbial communities from Emeryville, California, USA - eDNA 5th pass 30_C Kraft BY (version 2) (version 2) | ecosystem: Environmental > Terrestrial > Soil >... | reverse complement strand
TCGCGTCGCTGTGGAAGCTGCCGATCGTGTTCGTCATGGAGAACAACAGCTACAGCGTGTCGGTGCGCGTCGAGCAGGAGGACGCCAACGCCGCCGCGGGGGAGCCGTTGGCCACCAAGGCCAAGGCGTACAGCATGCCCGGCGTGACGGTCGACGGCGGCGATCCGCTCCTGGTGCACGAGCACGTCGCCGCGGCCGTGGCCGCTGCGCGCGCGGGTGCGGGCCCGACGCTGGTGGAGACGCTGGTCTACCGGCTCTCCGCCCACGGGAACACGATCGCCCCGCCCGGGGTGCCGCTGACGTACCCGGAGCACGAGGCCGTCCGGGTGTTCGGCGCGGTCGAGGAGTACGAGGCGGCGCTGCGCGGCGACCCGATCCCGCGGCTGCGTGCCCGCCTCGTCGGTGACGGCCTGCTCACGGCCGAGGAGGCCGCCGCGATCGCCGCGGACGCGACCGCGGAGCTGGACCGGGCCGAGGCCGAGGCGATCGCCGCGCCGCTGCCCGCCCCCGAGGACGCGCTGCGCTTCGTGGAGGCCTGATCGGGTCGGGGAAGCCTGATCCCCGGTGAGCGGCGACAGTCGTCACAGCGACTGACGGGAGGTCTCAGCTGATGGGAATCACGTCTCAGCTTGTGGATTAGCGGTGCTAACCTCCTCAGCGGGGCACGTGGCGAGGAGGACCGAGGGTGACCGTGACGACGGCCGAGCACACGCGATCACGACGACGGTGGGTCGTGCTGGCGATCGGCGTGCTCGCCCAGTCGTCGGCCTGCTCGTTCGTCTACGGCATCCCGTTCCTGGTCCCGCAGCTGCGGGACACGTTCGGGCTGTCGCTCGCCGCGGTCGGGGTCTACGTCGCCGCGCCGACGACCGGCCTGCTGCTCACCCTCGTCGCATGGGGCGCGGCCGCCGACCGATTCGGTGAGCGCCGCGTCATGGCCCTCGGGCTCGGGCTCGGCTCGCTCGCGATGGGCTGGGTCGCGTTCGGCCCGCACGGCGACGGGGCCGGCGTCGTCGTGCTGCTGGGACTGGTGGGCGCGCTGTCGGCGTCGGTGTGGGCGGCGAGCGGCCGCATGGTCATGGGCTGGTTCCCACGGACCGAACGCGGCGTCGCGATGGGCATCCGGCAGACCGCGCAACCGCTCGGCGTCGGCGTCGCCGGTCTGGTCCTCCCGACCCTCGGCCAGCACCTCGGCCCGTTCACCGCGCTCGCCGTGCCCGGCGTGCTCTGCCTGGTCGCCGCCGTCCTGATCGCGACGCTCGCGCCCGACCCGCCCCGCGAGCCCCGGCCCGAGGGCGTGCCCGTCCGCTCGCCCTACGCCGGCACGCCGCTGTGGCGGGTGCACCTGAGCAGCGCGCTGCTGGTCGTCCCGCAGTTCGCGATCGCCGTGTTCTCCACCGAGTACCTGGTCCGCCAGCAGCACTGGTCGATCGCGGCCGCGGGCGCGTTCGTCGCGATCATGCAGGTCGTCGGGGCAGCGGGCCGGATCGGCGCCGGATGGTGGTCCGACCGCGTCGGCTCCCGGATGCGCCCGATGCGCCAGCTCGCCGCGGCGGCCGTGCTCGTGCTGCTCGCGTTCGCCCTCGGCGACCTCGTCGCGCCGTGGCTCGCGGTCGCCGCGCTCGCGGTCGGTGCCGTCGTGTCGGTGGCCGACAACGGGCTGGGCTACACCGCCGTCGCGGAGATGGCGGGTTCGTGGTGGTCGGGCCGCGCGCTGGGCATCCAGAACACCGGGCAGAACATCGTCTCCGCGGCGGCGCCCGTGGCGCTGGGCGCGATCATCGGTGTCGCGGGGTACGCGGCCGGGTTCGCGCTGGCCGCGCTCGCCCCCGTCGTCGCGATCGCGACGACGCCGGTGCGGGGCGAGCGCCCGCCGTCCTGGTGAGCCGCCGTCCCCGGCGGCGCGGTGGACCGTCGGGTCGGACGGCTCAGCCGTTCTCCCGCAACGCCTTCGCCGTGGCGAGGACGAGCTCCGGGTCGGCCTCGTAGGGCGTGTTGAGCGAGAGCCGGGTGGCGAGCCCGCCGAACCGCTCGCGCAGCCCGGCGGCGGCCTGCTCCGGCGTCCCGCCGACGGCGAAGGTGTCGACGATCTCGTCGTCGATCAGCCCGGCCATCTCGTCCCACGCCTGCCGGCGCGACAGCCCGTTCAGCCGCACGTGCAGGTCCTCCCAGCCGTGGGCCTCGAGCACCGGCCGGTAGGCGGGGGTGGAGGCGTAGAACGCGATCTGCCGACGCGTGCCGGCGAGCGCCCGCGCCCGCGCCTGCTCGTCGGCCCCGAGCACGACGAAGGCCGGCATGCTGACCGTGAACCCGTCGAGGTCGCCGCCGCGGGCGTCGCGCAGCGTCGGCAGGATCACGTCGCTCATGTACCGCTTCGACGTCAGCGGATGGCACATGATGCCGTCGGTGACCCGGCCGGCGACCTCGATCATCCGGGTGCCGACGGCGGCGAGCAGCACCGGCGGGTTGCCGTACGGGTTGGGCCCGGGGGAGAAGATCTCGGTCAGCAGCGTGTGCGAGTAGAACTCGCCGCGCACGTCGAGACGCTCCCCGGAGGCGAACGCGTCCCAGATCGCGCGCATCGCCCCGACGAACTCCTCCATGCGCGCCGCCGGGCGGCTCCACGGCATCCCGAAGCGGCGCTCGATGTGCGGCTTGACCTGCGACCCGATGCCCAGCTCGAAGCGTCCCTTCGAGATCAGCGTGATGTCGTTGGCGGCCATGGCCAGCGTCATCGGGGTGCGGGCGAACGCGACCGCGATCGCCGACTGCAGCGTGATCCGCTCGGTCGCCCGCGCCGCGAGCCCGAGCGCGACGAACACGTCGTGCTGGGTCTCCGGGATGCCGACCCCGGAGTAGCCCTCCTGCTCGGCCCGGACGGCGGCGGCCTCGACGCCCTCCGGGTCGTTGCGGACGTCGACGACGGCTTCGACCAGCACGGGCACCACGCTCCTTCGCATCGGTTCCGCCGATCCACTCACACCGCCCGCGGCCGAGTCCACCCGGGACCGCCGACGTCACTGGCGCGTCACTCCCGCGGGTGCCGGGCCGGCGTGGAACCGGTGGCTGGCGCCGACCGTTCGACGGCTTGTGGAAGTATCGGGGCGAGGCGGTCGATGATCGTGGCCGCGACGGTCGACGGAGGTCCTGGCTGGTGAACGCACGCCCGACACACAAGCGGTCGCGTGGCGGCGTCGCGGCGGCGCGGCGCCGCACCGGTGCCGGCACGATCGCCGGGATCGTCGTGGTCGTCGTCGTGGCGGTCGCCGTCGTCGTCGGCCTGCTGCAGCGGGCGAACCGCACCGACGACGCCGCGTCCGCGCAGATCCCGGTCGTCACCTCGTCGGCGGCCGGCGCCCCCGTCGCCGTCGACAAGGCGGCGGCGGTCGTGACGATGGGCAAGGCGGGCGCCCCCGCCACGATCGACGTCTACGAGGACTTCCTCTGCCCGATCTGCGGCCAGTTCGAGCACACCTACGGCGACCAGATCCGCCAGGCCGTCACCGACGGCAAGCTCGACGTGCGCTACCACGTCGTCAACCTCCTCGACGACCGCTCCGACCCACCGGGCTACTCGATGGCCGCGGCGTCCGCGGCGCTGGCCGTCGCCGAGGCCGACCCGGGCGCGTTCGCGTCGTTCCACGACAGCCTCTACGGCGCCCAGCCGTCCGAGGGCGGCCGCGGGTACGACGCGAACCAGCTCGACGCGCTGGCCACGGCACTCGGCGTCCCGAAGGGCCGGGTGGCGGACGCGCTCGCGTCGAAGGAGTTCGACCAGGCGGTGCAGACGTCGCTGCAGACGGCCGCGGCCAACCCCGCGCTGCGGCAGCAGACCAGCGCCGGGTCGGGCTTCGGCACGCCGACCGTCGCCGTCGACGGGCGCCTCGTCGACGTCTCCGACCCGAACTGGCTCACGGCGATCCTCGCCGCGCACTGACGCGCGGCGCAGACCCCGGGCCGACCCGTCGCACACGCTCCACGACCAGGGGGAACACACCGCGATGAGCATCGTGGAAGGCGTGCGCCGCAAGGTGCTCGGGCTCGTCGTCCCGCTGTACCTGCGCTGGCGCAACCGGCGCGGATCGGGCGCCGTCGACTTCACCCGGATCCTGCCCGAGCCCGCGCTCGTACCGCTGCGTCGCACCGGGATCGACCCGGTGCCGGAGCTGGCCGAGCAGCGCGAGCGCGAGCCCGTCGCCGAGCTGCCCGCGGCCTACGGCATCCGGGCGTGGCTGGTGACGGGCTACGAGGAGTCGAAGGCCGTGCTCGCGGCGGCCGACGCGTTCAGCAACGACTTCACCCACCTCGTCGGCAGGCTCGGCATCACGGCGGAGCAGGACCCGGGCGGCCTGGGGTTCGCCGACCCGCCCGACCACACCCGGCTGCGCAAGTTCCTGACCCCGGAGTTCACGGTCCGCCGGTTGCGCAGGCTCGCGCCGCGGATCGAGGCGATCGTGCAGGGCCAGCTCGACGTCATGGAGAAGACCGTCGCCGAGGGCGGGCAGGCCGACCTCGCGCGCGACTTCGCGCTGCCGATCCCGTCGCTCGCGATCTGCGAGCTGCTCGGCATCCGCTACGAGGACCGCGGCGACTTCGAGCGGCTCTCGACGGCCCGGTTCGACCTGCTGGGCGGCTTCACCGGCTCGTTCGGGGCGATGTCGGAGTCGGTCGGGTACCTGATGGACGTCGTCGCGAAGGAGCGCCGGGACCCGGGCGAGGGCCTGCTCGGCATGCTGCTGCGCGAACACGGCGACGAGATCGACGACCGTGAGGCCGCCGGCATCGCCGACGGGCTGCTCACCGGCGGGCTCGAGACCACGACCAGCATGCTCGCCCTGGGTGGGCTCGTCGTCATGCGCGACGAGGCGCTGCGGGCGTCCCTGCTCTCCGACGACGCCGCTCCCGACAAGCTGGTCGAGGAGCTGCTGCGGATCATCACCCCGGTCCAGGTGGCCTTCCCGCGGTTCGCCCGCGTCGAGACGACGGTCGGCGGGAAGACGATCCTCCCCGGCGACGTCGTGGTGTGCTCGCTCTCGGCCGCCGACCGCGACCCGCGCATCGGTGACGGGCTCGACCGCGTCGACCTCGACCGCATGGAGCCGCCGCACCTTGCGTTCGGCCACGGCATCCATCGCTGCGTGGGGGCCGAGCTCGCCCGCATGGAACTGCGCACGGCCTACCCCGCGTTGGTCCGCCGGTTCCCGCGGATCCGCCCGGCCGTGGCGGAGTCGGAGCTGCCGTTCCGCGAGCTGTCGTTCGTCTACGGCGTCGACGCGCTGCCGGTCGAGCTCGACTGAGGACCCGTCGGCAGCGCGAGGCGCGCGAGCACCGCGCGGTGGTCGCTGCCCGGCAGGGTCAGGAACCGCACGGACTCGGCCTCGATCCCGGCGGTCGCGAGGACGTGGTCGATCTGCGGCCCGAGCGTGCGGCCCCACGGACCCCATGTCGGGGTGAGGCCCTGGCCGCGCCGGACCGCCGCGTCGCCGCAGCCGCGGGTCGCCTCGCGCAGCACGGAGTGGTCGAGGGTGGCGTTGAGGTCGCCCGCGACGACCGTCGGCGCCGGGCCGGCGCACCACGTCGCGAGGCGGGCGACGTCGTCGCGCCATTCGTCGGCCCGGCTCAGCCGGGGCGAGCGCGGGTGGACGGCGACGAACCGCACCGCGCCCAGCGCGCCGCCGCTGACCTGCAGGTCGGGCACCGTCATGTCGTCGCCGATGGTGATGTCGACGGCGCCGAGGCGGGGCGCGACGAGCACCGTCACGCCGTCCACGTCGCGGACCCGCGGCGACGTGGACGCCTGCGCGCGGTAGCCCAGAGGTCCGACGAGTGCCTCGATCCGACCGGCGTACCGGGCGCCCGCCTCGGGCAGCGCGACCAGGTCGGGGCGCTCGGCCCGGATCGCCGCGGCGACGGCGGCCGGGTCGGCGCGGCCCTCGTAGACGTTGAACGCCAGCACGGTCAGCGTCGGTGCGCCCGCGGGCGGCGGGGGATCGGGGACGAGTCTCGGGACCACCAGCGCGGCGCCCGCGACGGCGACCACGAGCAGGCCCGCGGCGAACGGCCAGAACCGGCGCCGGAAGACCGTCGCGACGAGTGCGACCAGGCCCAGCAGCCCGACCACGACCACCACGTAGGGACGGAACGCCACGATCTGCGCGAACGGCGTCCAGCGGTCGAGCCCGCCGAGACGGTCGGGCACCGTCGTGAGGACCGCGAGCGCGGTGACCACACCCGCCGCGGCGACGCGCGGCCACCGTCGCGGGAACGCGCGGGTGCCCTCGGGCGAGACCGTCGGGGTGGAGGTCGTCGTCATCGGCGGCCATCCTGCCGGGCCCGCATGAGAGCAACCTGAGACCCCCACCACGGGCTCGGCACCCGGACACCGGCGGGCGGCCGGTCACGGGTGGCGCGCAGATGGGTCGGGACCCACCCGGCCCACCCACGCGCACTGCGCGGCCGCGGTCAGCCGCTGAACTCCGCGGGCCGCTCCGGGCTCGCCTGCGCGAGCGCGGCGCGTACCCCGTCGGCGTCGAAGTCCTTGCCGTACACCGGGGTCCCCGGCTGCTGCCGCCAGGACTCGGCGAGCGGGCCGGCGTCGACGGGGTCGAAGCCCAGCGCGTCGACGAGGTCGAGCACGGTCTGCTTGCCCGGCCCGTCGCCCGCGACCGGGAGCGCGATCCGGCCCGGGGTGCCGGCCGGGACACCGCGTTCGAGCAGGTGCTTCCAGAAGATCCCGTTGAACACCTTGAACACGGGGCTGCCGATCTGCTCGCCGACCCAGACGCTCTCGACGGTGCCGTTCTCGATCGCGTCGATCCGCCCGTCGCGCTGCTGGGGGTAGTAGTTGTTGGTCTCGATCACGGGCGCGCCGTCCTTCGCCTTCGCGACGATCCCCGGCGCCAGGTCGGGCACGTTCTTCTGCGGGATGCTGACGATGACGACATCCGCGTCGGTCGCGGCGTCCGCCGCCCACACCGGCGTCGCGCCGGTCTCCGCCGCAAGGTCCGCCAGGGTCTCCGGCGCCCGCGAGTTGGCGACCCGCACCTCGTGGCCGAGCTCGGCCAGCTTGCGCGTCAGGGTTCCGCCGATGTGGCCCGCACCGATGATTCCGATCCTCATGTCCGCGGCAACCCGGCCCCGCGGGACGGCATTCCCGCTCCGTGTCGGCGCCACGTCCGAAGCGGGCACAACGGTCGTGGGTGGCGATGGTCGCCATGGCGACCATCGCCACCCACGGGGGTCAGTAGATGTCGAAGGTCTGGCCGTGCTCGGACTCCGGGCGGGGGCCGAAGATCCGGCGCTCGGACTCGTCGATCGGCCGGTCGTTGATGCTCGCCTCGCGGCGGCGCATGTAGCCCTCGTCGTCGAACTCCCACAGCTCGTTGCCGTAGGAGCGGTACCACTGGCCGTTCGCGTCGTGGCTCTCGTACTGGAAACGCACCGCGATGCGGTTGCCGCTGTAGGACCACATCTCCTTGCGCAGCGCGTAGTCGAGCTCGCGCTCCCACTTCTGGGTCAGGAACTTGACGATCTCCTCGCGCCCCACGACGTGGGTGTCGCGGTTGCGCCACACGGAGTCCGGCGTGTACGCGAGCGAGACCTTCTCCGGGTCGCGCGTGTTCCACGCGTCCTCGGCGGCCTGGACCTTCTTGGCGGCGCCTGCGGCGTCGAACGGCGGGAACGGCGGACGGCTCATCCTCGACTACCTCCTCGGACCTGCGGAGAACGAGCGTTCTCCGTAGTGGGGCGTAGTCTAGAGAACGATCGTTACCGGTCAAGGGGAGGAGTGACGTGGATCTCGCCGAAGCATCCGATCGGCTGCTGGTCGCGGCGGAACGGCTGTACTACTCGCGCGGCATCGCCGCCGTCGGGATCGACGACGTCCGGGCCGAGGCCGGAGTCTCGATGCGCCGGCTCTACCAGCTCTTCCCCTCGAAGGAACACCTGGTCGCGGCCTACCTCGACGCCCGCGACGTGCGCTGGCGCGGTCGCGTCGCGGCGCACGTCGACGCCGCGGGCGACGACCCGGGGGACCGGCTGCTGGCCGTGTTCGACTGGCTCGGGCTCTGGTTCGCCGAGGACGACTTCCGGGGCTGCGCGTTCATCAACGCCTTCGGCGAGATCGGCGGCGAGTCCCCGCTCATCCTGGCCGCCGTGCAGCGGCACAAGGACCTCTTCCGCGACTACCTCGCCGACCTGGCCCGCGCGTTCCCCACCGACTCACCCGACGTCCTCGCGAGCGCGATCACGCTGCTGGCCGAGGGCGCGATGACGGTCGCCGCGATCGGCACCGACCCTGCGGCCGCGGAGCACGCGAAGTTGGCGGCCCGCACCCTCCTCGACGCGGCGCGCCGTCGCTCCTGACGTCGGCCCACGTCGTGGCCCGTGCGTGGCGATGGTCGCCATCGCGACTATTGCCGCTCACCGGGGCAGCCCTGCTGACGGCCGCTCAGCGCTGCCGGCGGTCGATCAGTCGCTGCAGCTTGCCGACGGAGCGCTCCAGCGTGTCGGGGTCGACGACCTCGCAGGTCACGCTCACCCCGACGGTGTCCTTGACGGCCTTCACCAGCTCGGCGGCGGCGGCGTCGCGACGGTCGGCGGGCGTCGACGGCCGGGCCTCCACCCTGACGCCGAGCGCGTCCATCCGGCCCTGCGTCGTCAGCACCAGCTGGAAGTGGGGCGCGAGGCCCGCCGTACGCAGCACGATCTCCTCGATCTGGGTCGGGAACACGTTGACCCCGCGCAGGATGATCATGTCGTCGGAGCGGCCGGTGATCTTGTCCATCCGGCGCATCCCGGGACGCGCGGTGCCCGGCCGCAACGTCGTCAGGTCGCGGGTGCGGTACCGGATGATCGGCAGCGCCTCCTTGGTGAGCGAGGTGAACAGCAGCTCGCCCCGCTCGCCGTCGGGCAGCGGGGTGCCCTCGACCGGGTCGATCACCTCGGGCAGGAAGTGGTCCTCCCAGACGTGCAGCCCGTCCTTGGTCTCGACGCACTCCTGCGACACGCCCGGGCCCATGACCTCGGACAATCCGTAGATGTCGACGGCGTGCATGTCCATGCGGTCCTCGATCTCGAGGCGCATCTGCTCGGTCCACGGCTCGGCGCCGAAGATGCCGACCTGCAGCGACGAGGTGCGCGGGTCGATGCCCTGCTTCTCGAACTCGTCGACGACGGTGAGCATGTAGCTGGGCGTCACCATGATCAGCTCGGGCCGGAAGTCCTGGATGAGCTGCACCTGGCGCGGGGTCATGCCGCCCGAGACCGGGATCGCCGTCGCGCCGAGCTTCTCGATGCCGTAGTGCGCGCCGAGGCCGCCGGTGAACAGGCCGTAGCCGTAGGCGTTGTGCACCTTGTGGCCCGGGCGACCGCCCGCGGCGCGGATGCTGCGCGCCATGACCGTCGCCCACGTGTCGATGTCGCGCTCGGTGTATCCGACGACCGTCGGGCGGCCCGTCGTCCCCGACGACGCGTGCACCCGTCGGACCTGTTCCTGCGGCACGGCGAACATGCCGAACGGGTAGTTGTCGCGCAGGTCGGCCTTCGTCGTGGTCGGGAACCTCGCGATGTCGGCGAGCTCGCGGCAGTCGTCGGGGTGCACGCCCGCGGCGTCGAACGAGGCCTTGTAGAAGGGCACGTTCTCGTAGGCGTGGCGCAGCGTCCACTGCAGCCGCTGCAGCTGCAGGGCGCGCAGCTCGTCGATCGACATGCGCTCGGCGTCGTCGAGCAAGGTGGGGTCGGGAGCGTCGCCGAGACGCCTGGTCGCGGTGCTCATGACGCGGTCTCCTTCTTGGCGACGAGGGTCAGCACGTCGTAGCGGGCCACCGACTCACCGTCCTGGCGGGTGACGTCGGCGTCCCAGCGGACCTCGCCGTAGCCCGCGGTGTCGCGCGGGGTGAGCTGCTTGCAGGTCAGCGTCACGGTCAGCTCGTCGCCGAAGCGGACCGGGGTGAGGAAGCGCAGGTCGTCGACACCGAAGTTGGCCAGCACCGGGCCCGGGTCGGGATCGACGAACAGCCCCGCGGCCAGCGACACGACGAGGTAGCCGTGCGCGACGCGCTCGCCGAACAGCGGGTTCGCGGCCGCCGCCGCGGCGTCCATGTGCGCGTAGAAGGTGTCGCCGGTGAACTCCGCGAAGTGCTCGACGTCCTCCTGGGTGACCCGGCGCGGTCCGGCGACGATCGTGTCGCCCGGGCGCAGTTCCTCGAGGTGCTTGCGGAAGGGATGGACGTCGGTCTCCCGGCGCTGCGACCCCCGGACCCAGCGCCCGGTGATCGCCGTGAGGGTGTCGGGGTCGGCCTGGACCGCGGTGCGCTGCATGTGGTGCAGGACCCCGCGGATGCCGCCCATCTCCTCGCCGCCGCCCGCCCGGCCGGGGCCGCCGTGCACCAGCGCGGGCAACGGCGAGCCGTGCCCGGTGGACTCCTTCGCGTCGCGCTCGTTGAGGACGAGCACGCGGCCGTGCCACGGCGCCACGCCCAGCACGATCTCGCGGGCGACGGCCGGGTCGGCCGTGACGACCGACCCCGCCAGGCTGCCGTTGCCGCGCGCGGCCAGCTCCACCACCTGCGGGATCGACGAGTAGCCCATGACCGTCGACACCGGGCCGAACGCCTCGACGGCGTGCGGCTCGGCGCGGTCGGGGTCGGCCGTGAGCAGGACGGGGGAGAGGAACGCGCCGCGCTCGGCGTCGGCGCCGACGACGTCGACCTTCCCGGGGTCGCCGTGCACGATCCGTCCGGCGTCGGCAAGGGCGGCGATGTTGCGGCGCACCTCGTCGCGCTGGTCGAGGCTCGCGAGCGCGCCCATCCGCACGCCCTCGGCGTCGGGGGCGCCGACGACCGTTGTCGCCAGCCGCGCCGACACCGCCTCGACGACCGCCTCGACGTGCTGCTCCGGCACGAACGCGCGCCGGATGGCCGTGCACTTCTGGCCCGCCTTGACGGTCATCTCGGCGACGACGCCGGAGACGTAGAGGTCGAACTCGGGGCTGCCGGGCGCGACGTCCGGGCCCAGGATCGACATGTTGAGCGAGTCGGCCTCGGCGTTGAAGCGGACGGACTCGCGCACGATCGTCGGGTGCGTCCGCAGCGTGGCGGCGGTGGCCGCGGAGCCGGTGAACGACACCAGGTCCTGCCCGGTCAGGTGGTCGAACAGGTCGCCGACGCCGCCCGCGACGAACTGCAGCGAGCCCTCCGGCAGCAGCCCCGAGTCGATGATCAGCTCGACGAGCGCCGAGGTCAGGAACGCCGTCGGGCTCGCGGGCTTGACCAGGCTCGGCACCCCGGCGAGGAACGCGGGCGCGAGCTTCTCCAGCGGGCCCCACACCGGGAAGTTGAACGCGTTGACCTGCACCGCGACGCCGTGCAAAGGCGTCGCGACGTGCTGGCCGACGAAGGTGCCCCCGCGGCCGAGCGGCTCGACCGCCCCGTCGACGTAGACGGTGTCGTTGGGCAGCTCGCGGCGACCCTTGGACGCGTAGGCGAGCAGCACGCCGATGCCGCCGTCGACGTCGAACTTCGAGTCCGACAACGTCGCGCCGGTGCGCGCCGACACGGCGTAGAGCTCGTCGCGATGCTCGCGCAGATGCCCGGCCAGCGCCTTGAGCAGACCCGCCCGCTGGTGGAACGTCAGCTCCCGCAGCGCGGGCCCGCCGACGCCCCTGCCGTAGGAGAGCGCGGCGCCGAAGTCGACGCCCGCGGAGGAGAGCCGGGCGACCTCCTCGCCGGTCACCGCGTCGTGCAACGGGCGCGCTCCCGCGGGGTCGGGGGAGTGCCAGGCACCCGCGACGTAGCTGCGCAGCGTCGGGACGGTGGTCGGAGCGGTCATCGATGGTCCTCCATCCGGCGGCGGGTCCCGTCGGCGTTCCTCGCGTGGTCTCCAGCGTGCTGCTGCCGAACGATCGTTCGGCTCGATGCGGGCAAGCTAGCACCTCCACCCGGCCCGACGGAACGGTCGCGGGACCCGTCGTCTGACCGATCGTTCGGTCGGAGAGCCGTTAGCATGAGCCGATGGTCGCCGATTCCCCCGCCGTCCTCGTCGAGCGCGACAGCGCCGAGCCGGCCGTCGCCGTCGTCACGATGAACCGCCCCGACCGGCACAACGCCCTCACCGTCGAGCTCAAGGTCGCGCTGCGCGACGCGCTGGAGGCCGCCGCCGCCGACCCCTCGGTCCGCGCGGTCGTACTCACCGGTGCGGGGCGGTCGTTCTGCGTCGGCCAGGATCTCGGTGAGCACGCGCAGACGCTGCGCGCGGGGACCGAGTTCACGACGATCGAGGAGCACTACAACCGGATCACGCTCGCCATCGCCGAGGCGCCCAAGCCGGTGATCGCCGCGGTGAACGGCACCTGCGTCGGCGCCGGGCTCGGCTTCGCGCTGGCCGCCGACCTGCGCGTCTCGGCCGCCGGTGCCACGTTCTCGACGGCGTTCGCGGGCATCGGCCTCACCGCCGACTCCGGGCTCTCGGCGTCGCTCGCGCACATGGTCGGCGTCGCGCGGGCCACGGAGCTGCTGCTGCTCGGGGAGCGTTTCACGGCCGAGGACGCCGCGGCGTGGGGACTGGTGCGGATCGCGCCGGGGGAGGCGATCGAGGCGGCACTGGAGCTCGCCCGCGGACTCGCCGCCGGTCCCACGCTCGCCTACGCCGAGATCAAGTCGGCCGTCCGGTTCGGCGCGGTCAACGACCTGCGCGCGGTGCTCGCCAACGAGGACCGCGGGCAGAGCCGGCTGGTCGCGACGGCGGACCACGCCGGTGCGGTCGAGGCGTTCCTGGCCAAGCAGAAGCCGACCTTCGAGGGCCGATGACGAGCTCCGCGCAGGCCGAGGCGCGCCGGCCCCGTCGGCCCAGCGGCGGCCCGGAGTCGTTGCTGGACAAGGCCGTCCTCGAGTTCAACGCCCGCGGCTACGACGCCACGAGCATGGAGGACCTGTCCCGGGCCGCGGGGATCACGAAGTCGTCGTTCTACCACCACTTCGCGGGCAAGGAGGCGCTGCTCAGGGCGGCGCTCGAACGCGCGCTCGACGGCCTGTTCTCCGCGCTGGACGACCCGCCCGGGGTGGAACCGGCGGTGGGCCCGTCGGAGCGGCTGCGGCGCATCGTCACCCGGCAGGTCCGGGTGCTGATGGACGACCTGCCCTACGTGACGCTGCTGCTGCGGGTCCGCGGGAACACCCCGACCGAGCGCTGGGCGCTGCAACGGCGCAAGGCCTACGACGCCGAGATCGCGGCGCTGGTGCGGGCGGCCGTCGATGCCGGTGAGATCCGTGCGGGTGTCGACCCGGCACTCGCGGCCCGGCTGCTGTCGGGCCTGGTCAACTCCGTGTCCGAGTGGTACCGCCCCGGGCGGCGCGGCACGGCCTCGCTTCCCGAGGACGTCGCGCGGGCGATCTTCGCGGGCGTGCTGCCCGCGGCCGACCCGGCCTGAGGACGGGGGACGCGTCCTGACGGCGGGGGACGCGTCCGGCCGGCACGTGGGTCGACGGCGACCGGGTGGGTTGCGCGGGGACGGCCGCTGCGTCATCCTGGCCGAACGAACATTCGGTAAGGAGGATGTCGTCGTGGACACGAGCACCCCCGAGGACGCCGAGCTGCAGGCGCAGTTCGACGCGACCGTCGCGGCCGACCAGCGGATCGAGCCGCGCGACTGGATGCCCGAGGGGTACCGGCGCACCCTGATCCGCCAGATCGCCCAGCACGCGCACTCCGAGATCATGGGGATGCAGCCGGAGGGGAACTGGATCCTGCGGGCGCCGTCGTTGCGTCGCAAGGCGATCCTGCTGGCCAAGGTCCAGGACGAGGCCGGCCACGGGCTGTACCTCTACGCCGCGGCCGAGACCCTCGGCGTCGACCGCGACGACCTCACCCAGCGGCTCGTCGACTCCCGGCAGAAGTACTCGTCGATCTTCAACTACCCGGCGCTGTCCTACGCCGACATCGGCGTCATCGGCTGGTTCGTCGACGGTGCGGCGATCTGCAACCAGGTGCCGCTGTGCCGCTGCTCCTACGGGCCCTACGCGCGGGCGATGATCCGCATCTGCAAGGAGGAGTCGTTCCACCAGCGCCAGGGCTACGAGCTGCTGCTGGCGATGGTCAACGGCACCGACGCGCAACGCGAGATGGTGCAGGAGTCGGTGAACCGCTGGTGGTGGCCGTCGCTGATGATGTTCGGCCCGCCCGACGGCGACTCCCCGAACTCGCAGCAGTCCATGGCGTGGGGCATCAAGCGGCACACGAACGACGAGCTGCGCCAGCGCTTCGTCGACATGACCGTGCCGCAGGCCGAGGTCCTCGGCGTGACGCTGCCCGACCCGCAGCTGCGCTGGAACCCCGACCGGGGCGCCCACGACTACGGCGAGCCCGACTGGGCCGAGTTCAAGGCCGTCCTCGCCGGGTCCGGCCCGGCCAACGCGCAGCGGCTCGCCCACCGCAGGCGCGCCCACGAGAACGGTGCCTGGGTCCGTGAGGCCGCCCGGGTCCACGCGGAGAAGCAGGCCGCGCGCAAGGAGGTGGCCGCGTGATCCCGGCCGACGACGCACCCGCCCCCGCCGAGCCCGCCGCAGGCGAGACCCCGGCCGCCGCGCGCCGGGGCTGGCCGCTCTACGAGGTCTTCGTGCGCGGCAAGCGCGGCCTCAACCACGTCCACGTCGGCTCGATCCATGCCGCCGACGACGAGATGGCCCTGCACAACGCCCGCGACGTGTACACCCGGCGCAACGAGGGCGTGAGCATCTGGGTGGTCCGTGCCGACCACATCGCGGCGTCGAGCCCGTCGGAGAAGGACCCGTTCTTCGCCCCGTCCGCCGACAAGATCTACCGGCACCCGACGTTCTACGCGATCCCGGACGAGGTGCCGCACCTGTGAGCGCGCGGTCGAGCAGCCGAGGGGAGGAGCCACGATGAGCCCGCACGCCGAGGAGGAGGACGCGACCAACGCCTACCGGTCGCTGTCGGAGACCGCCGGCATCGACGACCCGCGCTGGGCGTTCGGCTCGGGATTCGAGGACGTCGAGGCCGAGATCGAGGCGCCCCTCCCTGGCGGGGTCGACGCGGCCGACCTCGCCGAGTACTGCCTCATGCTCGGCGACGACGCGCTGGTCTGCGCGCAGCGCATCGCGGAGTGGGTGTCCAACGCCCCGGAGCTGGAGGAGGAGGTCGCGCTCGCGAACACCGCGCTGGACCTGCTCGGCCAGGCCAGGGTGCTGCTGTCGCGGGCCGGGCACGTCGAGGGCGCGGGACGCGACGAGGACGCGCTGGCCTACCTGCGCAGCGAGGCGCAGTACCGCAACGTCGCGCTCGCCGAGCGAGGCGACGACCTCGACTTCGGCGTGGCGATCGCGCGGCTGCTGGTGTTCACGACGTGGCGGCTCGCGCTGATGTCGCGGCTGCTCGACTCGCGCGACCCCGTCGTCGCCGCGGTCGCGGCCAAGGCCGTCAAGGAGCTGACCTACCACCGCGAGCACGCGGCCAGGTGGGCCGTCCGGCTCGGCGACGGCACCGACGAGTCGCACCGGCGGATGCAGGCGGGCCTGGAGGCCGTGTGGCCCTTCGTCGAGGAGCTCTTCCGGACCACCGACGTCGAGCGCCGCCTCGTCGCCGCCGGTGTCGCCGTCGACCCCGCGGACACCCGCGCCGAGGTCGACGCGGTGCTCGACCAGGTCCTCGCCGCAGCGACGCTGACCCGCCCGGACCGCGCCCCGATGGGGCTGCTCGGCGGGCGGGGCGGCCGGCAGGGCGTGCACACCGAGGCGTTGGGACACGTCCTCGCGACGATGCAGAGCCTCGCCCGCGCGCACCCGGGGGCGACGTGGTGAGCGC